>Ga0207675_100002208_pt1 | contig 19341 bp, 18 predicted proteins | sample KBSSwiS42_FD_184305 | JGI IMG/M metagenome (GOLD analysis project Ga0207675, IMG submission 184305) | Switchgrass rhizosphere microbial communities from Kellogg Biological Station, Michigan, USA - KBS Switchgrass S4-2 (SPAdes) (version 2) | ecosystem: Host-associated > Plants > Roots >...
GCCGCACAGGCCACCAGGGCCGCCAGTGTGCGCTCGACCGCCGCCGCATCGCGCGCCTCGCGCACCTGCTTCAGCCGCTTCAGCTGGTTCTCGCGCACCGCATGGTTGTCGATGTCGAGGATGTCGATCGGGTCTTCCTGCTTCAGCTTGTACTTGTTGACGCCGACGATCACGTCCTTGCCCGAATCGATGCGCGCCTGCTTCTCGGCCGCGCTCGCCTCGATCTTCAGCTTGGCCCAGCCGCTGTCGACGGCCTTCACCATGCCGCCCATCGCGTCCACTTCCTCGATCAGCGCCCAGGCCGCATCGGCCATGTCCTGCGTCAGCTTCTCCATCATGTAGCTGCCGGCCCACGGGTCGACCACGCTGGTGATGTGCGTCTCTTCCTGGATGATCAGCTGCGTGTTGCGCGCGATGCGGGCGCTGAAGTCGGTGGGCAGCGCGATGGCTTCATCGAGCGCGTTGGTGTGCAGGCTCTGCGTGCCGCCGAACACCGCCGCCATCGCCTCGACCGTCGTGCGCACCACGTTGTTGTACGGGTCCTGCTCGGTCAGGCTCCAGCCCGAGGTCTGGCAGTGCGTGCGCAGCATCAGGCTCTTGTCCTTCTTGGCGCCGAACCCCTTCATGATGCGGCACCACAGCAGCCGGGCCGCGCGCATCTTGGCGATCTCGAGGTAGAAGTTCATCCCGATCGCCCAAAAGAACGACAGCCGTCCCGCGAACCCGTCGACGTCGAGGCCGCGCGCGATCGCCGCCTTCACGTACTCCATGCCGTCGGCCAGCGTGAACGCCAGCTCGAGCGCCTGGTTGGCGCCGGCCTCCTGCATGTGGTAGCCCGAGATCGAGATCGAGTTGAACTTCGGCATCCGGCGCGCCGTGTACTCGATGATGTCGGCCACGATGCGCATGCTCGGCTCGGGCGGATAGATGTACGTGTTGCGGACCATGAACTCCTTGAGGATGTCGTTCTGGATGGTGCCGCTCAGTTGCTCCTGCAACACGCCCTGCTCTTCGGCCGCTACCACGTAGCCGGCCAGCACCGGCAGCACCGCGCCGTTCATCGTCATCGACACGCTCACCTTGTCGAGCGGGATGCCGTCGAACAGGATCTTCATGTCCTCCACCGAGTCGATCGCGACGCCGGCCTTGCCGACGTCGCCGGTGACGCGCGGGTGATCGCTGTCGTAGCCGCGGTGCGTCGCCAGGTCGAACGCGACGCTCACGCCCTGCCCGCCACCGGCCAGTGCCTGGCGATAGAACGCGTTGCTCTCCTCGGCGGTGGAGAAGCCTGCGTACTGGCGGATCGTCCACGGCCGCCCTGCGTACATCGTCGGTTGCGGACCGCGCACGAACGGCTCGAAACCGGGCAGCGTGTCGATGTGCGGCAGCGCGCGCAAGTCGGCCGCGGTGTACAGCGGCTTGACCGTGATCCCTTCGGGCGTCACCCAGTTCAGGCCCTCCAGGCGGCCACCGGGGGCCGCCTTCGCAGCGGCCTGCCGCCACTGCTCGAGCGTGGCGCCGCGAAATTCAGTCGACTGAAGCATCTCCATCCACTCCTGGACGCGCACGGCGTGCGCCGCGGTCTGCCGGCATTGGGCACCGGATCGGCAGCGCTTGCCAGCGCCGTGCGGCCGGCCTATGATCCCGTCCATTATGCATAATTATAAATTCTTAACCAAGCCGCTCACCCGCCACAGCCCGCCCAACCCGTGACCGACGTCCGTTCCATGGCCGGCTCCGGTGCGCCGGGCGCAGCCCGCCCGGCGGCGCTGTCGCCGCGCGCGCTGTACCAGGAGGTGGCCGACCGTCTGCGCGAGAAGATCTTCGCGCGCGAGCTCGAGCCGGGCGCCTGGATCGACGAGCTGAAGCTCGCGTCCGAATGGGGCATCAGCCGCACGCCGCTGCGCGAGGCCCTCAAGGTGCTGGCGGTCGAGGGCCTGGTGACGATGAAGGTGCGGCGCGGCGCCTACGTCACCGAGATGTCGCGCGACGATGTGTCGCAGGTGTACCGCCTGCTTGCGCTGCTCGAGAGCGACGCCGCCGGCGAAGTGGCCACGTCGGCGAGCGACCAGCAGATCGCCGACTTGCGTGCGCTGCACGATCGGCTCGAGAAGCAGACGCGCCAGCGCGATGCATTCTTCTCGACCAACGAGCGCTTCCACTTCAAGCTGCTCGAGATCGCCGGCAACCGCTGGCGCTCGCAGATCGTGGCCGACCTGCGCAAGGTGATGAAGCTCAACCGGCACCACTCGCTGTTCAAGCAGGGGCGCATCAACGAGTCGCTGACCGAACACCGCGCGATCATGCGGGCGCTCGAGGCGCGCGACGGCAAGCGCGCGACGCGCCTGATGCGCGAGCACTTCGACAGTGGGCTCGAGGCGGCCACCGCCTGACGTCGCACGGCCCCATGTAACAGACCGGCCCGATCGCGATGCGCTGCGGCGCACCGGGTTGGGCTCGCGTCGCGCTGCGTGTTTCTCCCATAGGCGGAAGGCACGGCGGCAGTGGACGATCCGCGCCCCGACAGCCATTTCAATTCGTTTACATCGGCGTCACGAGCGCCGTTTACGGGAGATCCCTCATGCAGCGATCGTTGCGTCGTGCCCTGACAGGGGCCGTGTTCGTCCTATTGGCATCGTGCGGCGGCGGCAGCCCCGAGCCGGCCACCCAGCTTCCGCAGGCCAGCGGTTCCGGCCGAACCGAAACCAAGCTCAGCGTCAGTGACAGGGCCCGTGCAGGAGAGGTCTACATCGTTCGCCTGGCCGAGCCGGCGGTCGCCGCATACGACGGCACCATTCGCGGCCACGCGGCGACGCGGCCCGCCAAGGGCAGCAAGCTCGATTCGAGCCATCCGGACGTGGCGAGCTATCGCGCCCACCTGGCGGCACGTCAGGACGCTGTGATGCGCAGTGCAGGTGTCTCCAAGGCGCTGCGCGGGTATGGCTACGTGTTCAACGGCTTCGCGGCACGCATGAGCGAGTCGCAGGCGATGAAGCTCGCCGGCACGACGGGCGTGCTGTCGGTCGTCAAGGATGAAAAGCACACGGTCGACACCTCGTCGACGCCCACCTTCCTCGGCCTGACCGGCAAGGAGGGCTTCTGGGACGAGCAGAGCGCGAAAGGCGAGGACGTCATCATCGGCGTCATCGATTCGGGGATCTGGCCCGAACACCCGAGCTTCTCGGATCGCAAGACGCACGGCCACGGTCACGACTTCCGCAGCCAGGGCCGCGACGAGGGCGACTTCGCCTACAAGCCGATCCACGGCTGGCACGGCGCCTGCGTGACCGGCGAACAGTTCAGCGCCGACAACTGCAACCGCAAGCTGATCGGCGCGCGCTTCTACAACGCGGGCTTCGGCGGCAACGACGGCATCAAGGCGCTGTTCCCGTACGAGTTCAATTCGGCGCGCGACTACGACGGGCATGGCACCCACACCTCGTCGACCGCCGGCGGCAACGAAGCGGTTCCGGTGACCGGCGACGCATCGGCGTTCGGCAAGATCAACGGCATCGCCCCGCGTGCGCGCATCGCGATGTACAAGGCGCTTTGGCACGACAACGAGGCGGCCACGTCCAGCGGGTTCAATTCGGACCTGGTGGCTGCCATCGACGACGCGGTAGCCGATGGCGTGGACGTGATCAACTATTCGATCAGCGGCACACGCACCAACTTCGCCGACCCCGTCGAGATCGCTTTCCTGTTCGCCGCCGATGCGGGCGTGTTCGTCGCCGCCTCGGCCGGCAACAGCGGCCCGGCCACCGCCACGGTGGCGCACCCGTCGCCGTGGATCACCACGGTGGCGGCCGGCACCCACAACCGCGACGGCAAGGGCTCGGTCACGCTCGGCAACGGCACCACCTTCAGCGGCGCTTCGTACACCGCGGCAGTCGGACCGTCGCCGTTGATCGATGCCACGCTCGCGGCAGCCGCGGGCGCGGTTCCGGCCGACGTGGCGCGTTGCTTCCTGGCGGCCGACAGCACGTCGGGCGTGTCGCAACTGGACCCCGCCAAGGTCGCCGGCAAGATCGTCGTCTGCGATCGCGGCGGCAACGTGCTGGTCAACAAGGCGCAGGCGGTCAAGGACGCCGGGGGCGTCGGCATGATTCTCGCCAACACGCCCACCAGCGCCAACACGACGCTGCCGATCCTGCACGTGATTCCCACCGTGCACATCCCGTTCACCGACCTCACGTCGTACAACGGACTGAAGACCTACGCCACCAGCGGCGGCGCCACCGCGACGATCGCGGCCGCGACGCTGGTGTTCAACGTGCCGGCACCGTTGACGGCATCGTTCTCGTCGCGCGGCCCGCTGCTGGCCGGCGGCGGCTCGCTGCTGAAGCCTGACGTGATCGCGCCCGGGCAGGACATCCTGGCCGGCGTGGCGCCACCCAACAACAACAACCGCCTGTTCGACCTCTACAGCGGCACGTCGATGTCGAGCCCGCACGTGGCCGGCTTGGCGGCGCTGATGAAGGAGGTGCATCCGCGCTGGTCGCCGATGGCCATCAAGTCCGCGCTGATGACCAGCGCGTACGACGTGCTCGACGGCGCCAATACCAACCCGCTGGTGATCTTCCGCCAGGGCGCAGGCCACGTGCAGCCGAACAAGGCCGCCGATCCGGGCCTGGTGTTCGACTCCGCCTTCGACGACTGGCTGGGCTTCCTGTGCGGCACCGGCTCGATCGACCCCGCCAATTGCACGGCCAGCAACGTGCCGGCGCTCGATCCGAGCGATTTCAACTCGCCGTCGATCGCGGTTGGCAGTCTGGTTGCTTCGCGCACCATCACGCGCCGCGTCACCAACGTGAGCGACGGCACGGCGACCTACAAGCCGTCGATCGCCGGGATGACCGGCTTCGAGGTCACGTTCGCGCCGGCATCGCTCACGCTGGCGCGTGGCCAGACCAAGTCGTTCAGCGTGACGTTCACGCGCACCAGCGCAGCGCTCAACGCCTACACCGGCGGACAGCTCACGTTGACCGGTGGCACCTCGAAGAAGGAACGCGACCAGCACGCCGTGCGCGTGCCGGTGGTGATCCAGCCGGTCGCGCTGGCGGCCCCCGCCGAAGTCAGCGGCTCGTACGGCGTCAAGTTCGGCTACACCGGCGCGTTCACTGCGACGGCCCGCGGCCTGGTGCCCGCAAGCACCACGGCTGGGTCGGTGGCAACCGGCGGCAACGTCGACACGGTCGTCAACGTTCCGGCGGGCACGACCTACGCGCGCTTCTCGCTGTTCGACGCCAATGTGAGTGCAGCGAGCGACCTCGACCTCGAGGTGCGCAATGCCGCCGGCACGCTGGTCGGCGCCAGCGGCGGCGGGACGGCGAACGAGGAGGTCAATCTCGTCAATCCTGCGGCCGGCGCATACACGGTGCGCGTGGTGGGCTTCGCGACGCCCAACAATGCGCCCGTGACCTTCACGCTGTTCAGCTGGGCACTCGGCAGCACCGCCACCGGCAACATGTCGGTGACGGCGCCCGCAGCCGCCACCACCGGCGGCAGCGGCACCATCACGCTGGCCTTCAGCGGCTTGGTGGCCGGTATCAAGTACCTCGGCTCGGTGGTCTACGGCGGCGACCCGGCGCTGCCTGCGCCCACCATCGTGCGCGTGAATCCCTGAACGCACACGGCCAAACCACTGGCTCGAGGGGCCCCGGTGCAGCCGGGGCCCTTTTTCTTTTGTCGCTCGGCGACGCGGGCGTCACGTGCCGGGGTTGGCCGTCGGCGCCTGGACGCGCTCGGCCGGGCACAGGAACGGCGTGCCGCGCAGGCTGGCGTGGTATTCCAAGGTGCGGCCAGCGGCGACGATCTGGATGCGGTAGCCGGGCACCAGCGCCTGGCTGTATTCGCGCCCCGGCTGCGGGCAGCCGAGCGACCCATCGGGCCAGGTGACGGCTTCGGCCAGCGTGACGCTCAGCTGAGCCGCGTCGAGCTGGGTGCGCCGCGCGGCGTCCTGCAACGATTGATCGACCTTGGCCCGCAGGCCCTCGGTGGTGGCCACGCTGCGCTTCTCCTGTCCGGACGCATCGGCCAGCGCAGACATCGTCGCGACCATCCACAGCGCGGCCAACGCCGAACACCGCGCCGCCGACCGAACCCATCCGAGCAAAGCCTGCGTGGTCGCTTCCATCCGCACTCGACGCGACGCCGATCGCGCGTCTGCCCTGTAGGCACCGCGCCAGCATAGCTGCTTCACGAACGCGGTGCGCCCGATGCCGTGGCGCGTCGTCGTCAGGAGGACCTGGCACGCAGGCGACACGACGGGCCCCTGCCGAAGCCCGCCGTGCGCATGCTGGTCTATGCTTGCCGCGCGACTGCACGGGGCGGCCGCGTCCACACGCATGCGATGACCATCAAGCGCACTCCGACTGCGCGCGGCGCATCGAAAAGGCCGCGCGGCCCGATGCTGCGCTTCCGCGTGCGCGTGACCGACGGCGACCACATCGCGGTGGGCCCCGGCAAGATTGCGCTGCTCGAGGCGATCAGCAGCACCGGGTCGATCACCGCGGCGGCGAAGAGCCTGGACATGTCGTATCGCCGCGCGTGGCTGCTGCTCGACGAGCTGAACCGATCGCTGACGCAGCCCGCGGTCGATTCGGCCAAGGGTGGCTTGTTGGGCGGCGGCAGCTCGCTCACCGATGCGGGCCAGCAATTGATCACTCTGTATCGACGCATCGAGAAGCGCGCCGAAGCGGCGTGCCGCGACGACATCGCGCTGTTGATGGGCATGCTGGCGCGCTGAAGCCGCGAAGGCCCGGTGCATCCGCCTCGCGGGCGTCCGATCTCAGGCCGTCACGGCCACGATCACGCTGGTGGCCTTGAAGAGCGCGATGGCCTTCTTGCCAACCGCCAGGCCCAGCGACTTGACGCTGCCCTCGGTGACGATGGCGGCGATGCTGCCGCCACCGTCGAGATCGATCACCACCTCCGCATTCACTGCACCGGGCGTCACCGCGCCGACCTTGCCAGGCAGTTGATTGCGCGCCGACAACTTGGCGCCATCGAGGTCGGTGGCCACCACGATCGACGACGCCTTGACCAGCGCGATCGCGGTCATCTTGGTGCGCAGGCCGAGCGACTGAGCGCTGTCCTGCGTCACCACGGCGACGATGCGTTGGCCGCTGGGCAGCGTGATTTCCACTTCGTCGTTGACCGCGCCCGAGCGCAGCGACGTGATGGTGCCGACAAGCTGGTTTCTGGCGCTGGTTTTCAGGTTCAGGACCCTCAGCAAGGAGAACGGTTCATCGATATCGATCGATTGGTCATCGAGCAGCTTCAGAAAGCGCTGATGCGCGGCATCGATCTGCACGAAGCGCTCCACCAGGCGTTGGCCACGCGACGTGAGCCGCGTCGAGCCGCCGCCGCGGCCACCGGGCGAGCGCTCGACCAGCGGCTCGCCGGCCAGCGTGTTCATCGCGTCGATCGCGTCCCACGCCGCCTTGTAGCTGACACCGTGCGCCTTGGCCGCGTGCGTGATCGAGCCGTGCTCGGCCACCGCGCGCAACAGGTCGACCCGGTCACGTCCTCCCAGCGTTTCGCCGCCGATCGCGAGCCACAGCGCTCCTTGCAGTTCAAGCCGGTTGTTCGCCCTGCGTCGACGCGCGGTCATGCTTGTCCCTCACGAACAAAACCACCACGCGCCATCGAGCGCGTGCCGGTGCACCGCATCGAGCACGCGGCGTTCGACGTCATCCGACAAGCGCGGCCTCCGCTGTCGCAGGGTCTTGCACCACCTTGCCGGCCTGCAGGTGCACCACCTGGTCGCTCAGCAGCCGCAGGTCGTCGTCGTCGTGCGTGATCAGCAGCATCGGCAGCCGCAACTGCGCCTGCAGGTCCTTCAACTCATCGCGCAGGCGTTGGCGCAGCGACTTGTCGAGCGCGGCGAACGGCTCGTCGAGCAGCAGCGCACTCGGCGCGTTGACCAGCGCCCGTGCCAGCGCAGTGCGCTGGCGCTGACCACCGGACAGCTGGTGCGGCAGGTGTGCGCTCACCGCCTCGAGATGAAACGCTGCAATCCAGCGCTCCACCGCCTCATCGCGCGGCGCAGCCGACGGGTTCAGCAACCCTCGCCGGCGCCCAAACGCGATGTTCTGGCGCACGCTCAGATGCGGGAACAGCGCGTAGTCCTGAAACACGCAGCCGAGCCGGCGCGCCTGCGGCGGCAACCTGGCGCCGGCCACGCTGTCGAACAGCGTGCGCCCCGCCACTGCGACGCGGCCACTGTCGGGCCGCGCGATGCCGGCGATCATCTTCAGCGTCTGCGTCTTGCCTGAGCCCGACGGGCCATACAGCACGAGCCGCGGCGCATCGCTGGCAAAGCGCACCGCCAGTTCGAAGCGGCTGCCTTCGTGCAGCAGCACCCGATGGAGATCGATGTCCCAGATCACCGGTGCACCGTCATGCGTCCCGCGGCGCCACGCGCCCGGGCACCAGCCGGCCGGCGGACAGCAACACGGCGATGCAGGTGATCGACGTCAGCCCGACCAGGAAGTTGGCGACGTCGTCCTGGCCCGCCTGCACCGCCTCGTACACCGCGATCGACAACGTCTGCGTGCGACCCGGGATGCTTCCGGCCACCATCAGCGTGGCGCCAAACTCGCCCAGCGCGCGCGCAAACGCGAGCAGCAGCCCGGCCAGGATGCCGCGCCACGCCAGCGGCAGCGAGACGCGAAAGAACACGCCGAGCTCGTGAATCCCCAGCGTGCGCGCCGCCTGCTCGAGCTGTGCATCGACGGTCTCGAATGCGGCGCGCGCGCCCTTGAACACCAGCGGGAACGCCACCACCGTCGCGGCGATCACGGCGCCCTGCCACGTGAAGATCAGCCGAATGCCCAGATGCTGAATCAACCACGCACCGATCGGGCCGTGGCTGCCGATCAACACCAGCAGGTAATAGCCGAGCACGGTGGGCGGCATCACCATCGGCAGCGTGAACACCGCATCGAGCAGCTCGCGTCCCGGGAAGCGCCAGCGCGCCATCGCGTAGCCGATGGCCACGCCGAGCACCCCGTTCAAGGCCGTGGCCCACAAGGCCACCTTGAGCGTCAAAGCCAATGCGACCCATGCGCCTTCCATTCGCGGCGGCGCTCAGGGCTTGCCGAAGCCGTACTTGGCGAGCACCGCTTGTGCCGGTGCCGACGCCGCGAACTCGACGAAGCGCGCGGCCAGCGCCGCGTTCGGGCTGGCTGCCAGCGGCGCGATCGGGTACAGCACCGGTGTGGCGGTCGGCACGGTCAACGCGACCTTCACCTTGTCCGGCATCAGCGCGGCGTCGGTGGCATACACGAAGGCGGCGTCGACCTCGGCGCGTGCCACGTAGTCGAGCGCCTGGCGCACGTTGTTGGCGCCGACCATCTTGGGCTCGATCGCGGCCCACTGGCCCCCCGCCTCGAGCACGCCCTTGGTGTAGCGCCCCACCGGCACGCTGGCAGGCAGGCCGATCGCGATGCGCTGGTAGGCTGGCTGCGTCAAGTCGGCCACCGACTTCGGCACGTGGGTGGCCGTGTTCGGCACGATCACCACCAGGGTGTTGGACACGAAATTGCGCCGCTGCGCGGCCTGCACCAGGCCCTTGCCCTGCGCCTGGTCCATCGTCTCCTGGTCGGCGCTGGCGAACACGTCGACCGGTGCGCCCTTGTCCATCTGCTGCAGCAACGCGCCCGAGGCCCCGAAGTTGTAGAGCACCTTGGTGCCCGGTTGGGCCGCCTCGAACAGCGGCGCCAGATCCTTGAAGGCGTTGGTCAGGCTGGCGGCCGCCGACACCGTGAGGTCGGCGGCGTGTGCCGGCAGGCCGAGAAAGGCGGCCAGCCAGATGGCAAGCAAGCGCTGCATGGTGGCGCGAGAAGGCAGTCGATATGTGCAGTGTTATACATCGATCGATGCGCCATCCGATGCGGCCTTTCCCGAGCAGAAAGCAGGCCCATGGCGACCCGATGGGCCGCTCGCTATAAAGCTTGCTATACGACGCTGCGGCGGCCGCGTGGCTGCCTGCCGCTCACGCGGCCAGGAAGACGGCGAACCAGCCGCGCGCATCGGTCCAGTGCGGGGTGCGCACGAAGCCCGCCTCGTGCAGCAGACGCTCGAAGCCGCCGACCGTGTACTTGTAGGAGTTCTCGGTGTGGATGCGCTCGCCGGCCGCGAGCCGGCGCTCGCCGTCGGGCCAGTGCAGCGTGAGCGCGCGCCGCGCCTGCAGGTGCATCTCGATGCGGCTGGCGCGCTCGTCGAACAGCGCCACGTGCTCGAAGTCCTCGATGCGCGCGTCGCTGCCGAGCAACGCGTTGATCCGGCGCAGCAGGTTCAGGTTGAACGCAGCGGTGACCTTCAGAGGGTCGTCGTACGCGAGCTCGAGCACCGGCCGCGGCTTGACCAGGTCCACCCCGATCAGAAGCGCGCCGCCCGCGCCAGCCACCGCGCGCGCCTGACGCAGGAAGCGCAGCGCATCGTCGGGCGTGAAGTTGCCGATGCTGGAGCCCGGATAGAACAGCAGGCGCTCACCGCGTCCGGCTTCGGGCGGCAGCGTCAGCGCCGCCGAAAAATCGGCCCCCACCCCGATCATCTCGATGCCGGGATGCTGCCGCTGCAGGCTCGACAACGCCTCGCGCAGGTAGTCCACCGAAATGTCGACCGCCACGTAGCGCAGCGGCGCCAGCACCTGAAACAGGCTGGCGGCCTTTGCGCAGTTGCCGGCGCCGAGGTCGATCAGCGTGCGGCCGCGCCCGGCATGCCCGGCGATGGCGGCGGCGTGCGCGTCCAAGATCGTGCGCTCGGTGCGCGTCGGGTAATACTCCGGCAGCTCGGTGATCGCGTCGAACAGCCGCGAGCCGAGCGCGTCGTACAGGAACTTGGGCGACACGCTGGCCGGCTCGCCCATCAGCCCCAGCGCGAGCTCTTGGCGCAGCGCCGCGCTGTCTTCGCGGTACAGCTGGACGAATCGAGGGCTGGTCATGGCGTCAGTATGGGCAACCAGCATGCCCTGCCGGAGCGGGAATTCCATGTGTAAGGTCTAATCGGCAAGCCCGACTCCTGCTCGTACGGGGCCGCGCCTGGACTGGATGCGCGCGCCCCGTTCGTTCGTACCCGAAACACCTTGCAACGACAGACCGCGCCTTCCGCGTCGATGGTCCAAGCTCTCACCGTCAATCAGGCTTGGGCCGTGCTGAGCGCCGCCATCCTGTTCGAGGTGGCGGGCACGACGTGCATGCGCTTGAGCGAGAGCTTCACGAAACTGACACCGTCGATCCTGATCTTCGTCTTCTACGCGATCTCGTTCATGCTCAACACGCTGGTCACGCGCACCCTCGGTCTGAGCGTGGTCTACGCGGTGTGGTCCGGTGTCGGCACCGTGCTCACCGCAATGATCGGCTACCTCTACTTCAAGGAGCCCGCCACCGCGCTGAAGATGGTCTCGGCGGGCTTGATCGTCATCGGGGTGTGCGGCCTGCATGCAGCGTCGCGCGCACCCGCGTGAGACCCGCCATGACCTCGCTGTCGCCCAACGAGCTGTCGATCCGTCGCTACCGCGACCATGCGGCCAGCTACGACGCATCGGCCGAGCGCACGATGCCGTTGCGCCGGCGCACGATCGATCTGCTGCAGCTGCAGCCGGGCCAGGTGGTGCTCGATGTCGGGGCCGGCACCGGCCTGAGCTACGCCTGGCTGCGCGACGGCGTCGGCCCGACCGGGCGTGTGCTCGCCTTCGAGCAGAGCCCCGACATGTTCGCGCACGCACACGCACGCGTCGAGCGCGAAGGCTGGGCCAACGTATGGCACGCGTGCGCGAGCGCCGAGACTGTGACGCTGCCCGAGCGCGCCGACGCGGTGCTGTTCAACTACACCCACGACATCCTGCGCACGCCGGCGGCGCTGGCCAACCTCGTGCACCAGGTCAAGCCGGGCGCGCGGGTTGCCATTGCAGGGATCAAATTCTTCCCGTGGTGGACCGGGCCATTGAACCTGCTGGCCTGGCTGAAGAACCGGCCCTACAACGCCAAGGCTGCCGACCTGTGGCATCCATGGGACCGCATCGAAGCGTATTGCCAGTCACCGCTGCGGCGCTGGAGCACCCAATTCGGCATGGGTTACATCGCCAGCGGCGTCATTCGAGGAAACGCGACATGAATCCATTGCCTCGTCCGCAGATCGCACCGAGCGCGCTCGCGCGCCGCTATGCGCTGGTGCGCGCGCAATCGCTCGCGCTGGCCGAGCCGCTGAGCGAAGCCGACGCGCAGGTGCAGTCGATGCCCGACGTCAGTCCCACCAAGTGGCACCTGGCGCACGTGACCTGGTTCTTCGAGACCTTCGTGCTGGAGCGTCACGAGCGCGGCTTCAAGCCGTTCCATCCGCGCTTTCGGGTGCTGTTCAACAGCTACTACAACCAGGTGGGTGAGCAGCACCCGCGCGCGCAGCGCGGCCTGGTGTCGCGCCCGAGCCTGGCCGAGATCAGGGCCTACCGCGCGCAGGTCGACCAGCGCATGGCGGTGCTGCTCACCGCCTCGCACGACCCGGCGATCGACGCGCTGGTCGAGCTCGGCCTGCAGCACGAGCAACAGCACCAGGAGCTGATCCTCACCGACGTCAAGCACGTGCTGTCGTGCAATCCGCTGGCGCCGGTGTACCGCGCGTCGTGGCCGCTGGCGCGGGTGGCTCCGCTGGCACTCGACTGGGTGGCTCACGACGGCGGGCTTGTGGCGATCGGTCACGATGGCGACGGCTTCGCGTTCGACAACGAGGGTCCGCGCCACCAGCAGCACTTGCGGTCCTACGGGCTGACCAACCGGCTCGTCACGCACGGCGAATGGGCCGAGTTCATCGCCGATGGGGGCTACACGGAGCCGCGCTGGTGGCTGTCGGCCGGTTGGGAATGGGTGCGCCAGCACCGCATCGAGGCGCCGCTGTACTGGCAGCGCGACGGCGCGAACGGCTGGGCCAGCTTCACCTTGCACGGACTGCTGCCGATCGACCCGCACACGCCGATCGCGCACGTCAGCTACTTCGAGGCCGAAGCGTTCGCGCGCTGGGCGTCGGCGCAACGCACCGATTGGCGTGGCGCGCGCCTGCCCACCGAGGCCGAGTGGGAGCACGCGGCGCGCCCGCTGGCCGCCGGTGCCATCGCCGCCGGCAACTTCGTCGAATCGCAGGCGCTGCACCCGATGCCGGTGGCGCGACTGGGCGTTGGGCTGCAGCAGCTGTTCGGCGACGTGTGGGAATGGACCTCGAGCAGCTACCAGCCCTACCCGGGCTTCTCGGCCTGGGATGGCGCGGTCGGCGAGTACAACGGCAAGTTCATGGTCAACCAGTACGTGCTGCGCGGCGGCTCGTGTGCGACGCCGCGCTCGCACATCCGCGCCAGCTATCGCAACTTCTTTCCCACCGACGCACGCTGGCAGTTCAGCGGCGTGCGGCTGGCGCGTGACCTCGAATGATCGTTCCACTGTGGAGGAGTCTGTCGACGATCGGTTCCCTCGTGCGGCGTGCGTCGGCCGCCTTGCTGCTGATGCTGGCGGGGGCCGCGTGGGCGCAGACCTACGCGTCGCCCAACGACGGACCTTGGCGCACGCTGAGCGACGGCGCCGACGCCAAGCTGATGCTGCTCGGCTACGACGCGGTGGCCTACTTCACCGACAACACCGCGCTGAAGGGCGACCCCAACATCAAGCTCGAGCACTTGGGCGTCACCTACCGTTTCGCCAGTGAGGCCCACAAGGCGGAGTTCGCGAAGGCGCCCGAGAAGTACATGCCGCAGTTCGGCGGTTTTTGCGCCAACGGCATCAACTACGCCGTGCCGTGGGGAGCCGGCGGGGGGCCCGACACCTGGCGCATCTACCGCGGCAAGCTCTACGTGTTCGGCGGCCAGTCCTCGCGCGACCAGTTCGAAATGGACACCGAGCACAACCTGCAGCTCGCGCACCGGTACTGGAACGACGAGGTCGCGGGCTCCAACGCACTGTTCCAGCGCGTCAGGCGCCTGGTGTTCCGCGTGCCGCACTACAAGACAGACCGCGAGCTGCGCGACGAGTGGGAAGCCAAGCTGGCAGCCAAGACGCTGCCGGTGATGCCCGGCGCACCGCAGGTGGTGCCGGCGCAGCCTTAAGTGCTGTGCAACTCGCGCAGGCGCGCGGCCTGCGCGAGCGTGTCGCGGTAGCCGGCCGCGATCGCGCGTTCTCGGAATTCGCGCGACAGGCTCACCCAGTAACCGAAGTCGGGGTGCAGCAGCAGGTCGGCGTCGAGCGCGTCGGTGCGCACCAAGGCACGCTTGCGCAGGTCGCCCTCGCGGTAGCGCTCGGCCCCCGAGGGTGCGTTGTCTTCGTGCGCGGTGGCGTCCACCGCCAGCACGCGCTGGGCGCCGAGCGCACGCGCCATGCGCACCGGCAACGGCGACACCCAGTCGGCGTCGATGTGCTGCTCGCCGTGGATTCGCACCGGTGTGAACTGGCCTTCGATCGCCGACGACGCCTGCACCGCGAGGCCGGCATCGCCGGCGGTGAACGCCACCAGCGTGCGATCGCGCTTGCGCGCCGCCACGCACGCCATCGCCACCGGCATGCGTTCGAGCCACTGCACGCGCGCGTGGCGATGCACCAGCTCGGCCACCGGTGCGCCGCTGAAGCGCTCGTCGGCGGTCCACACCAGGCGTGCCATCGCGGTCAGCTGCAGGTCGAGTGCGAGCGTCTCGATGTCTTGGGCGGGCACGCCCGAAGCGCGCAGGCTGCCCACCAGGGCGCCCACCGAGGCCCCGACGATCAGGTCGGGCAGCAGGCCCAGCTCGTCGAGCGCCTTCATCACGCCGACGTGCACGAAGCCGCGCGGCCCGCCCGAGCTGAACACCCATGCCGTGCGCACCGGACGTCGCAGCGGCTCGACGCGTGGCGCGTCGGCGCCGTCGTGGTCGACGTCGGGCGCCAGAGTACAGCCGGCCAGCAAGCCCGCGGCCCCGGCAAGCCACGATCGACGGCGCATCGAGTCGGACGTCACCGCGCCGTGCGCCGCTCAACCGAGCGCGCCACCCGTCATCAGGTGGGCACGCCTTCGACGTGGGACAGCACGCGCGCCACCGGCATGGTCGGCAGATGCACGTGCAGGTCGCGCGCCTCGGCAGCCGGCCAGCCGAGCAAGGCACAGGCGCGGCGGTAGCGCTCGTGCAGATCGATCGCGTCGGCGCCGCCCAGATGGAGCACGCCATAGCGATGGCTGCCGAGCCATTTGAAGTCGCGCGCCAGGCCACGCCCCTGTTTGGGCATCGCCTGCAGCCAGCCGTCGGGGAAGCGGCCGTTGAACGAACGCAGCCGTCGCGACGTCGGCACGGTGGGCACGCGTTCGCGTTCGAAACTGCGGAACACGAAGCTCGCGGCAGCGCCGGCGCTCGGCTCACAGCGCATCGCGCGCGCGGGGTCCTCGCCGTGCGCCAGGGCCAGCGAGCCGGCATGCGCGTCGATGCCGTCGACGCGGCGGTACAGATCGGCCAGCTGCGAGGCCAGTCGCGGGTTGAATTCGATCACCTTCAGCGCGTCGCTGGCGGCGTCGTAGAAGAATTCCATGTTGAAGAAGCCGTGGTCGAACCCCACGGCTTTCAGGAAGCGCGTCGCGACGTCGAGCGCACGCTGCTGCACGCGCTCGGCGAGCCGGCTCGGCCGTTCGAAGCGCTGGAATGCGCCGGTGCCGGGGTACATCACCGCATCGACCACGCCGAGCGCACGCACCTCGCCGCGGTACACGTAGCCGTCGAGGTTGTACTGCGGTGCGTCGACGGGCTCCTCGAGCAGCATGCCGTGCGCGCTCGGCACATCGCCCAGGCGGGCCCGCGCGATGCGGTCGAACGGCTCGACCAGGCGACGGATGATCCACTGCTCGAGCGCACCGAAGCGGGTGAGTGCGGTGAGCTGCGAGTGGTTGGAGACGCGGCGCGCCAGCACCGAGAAGGCGGCCTTCACCGGCTTGGCGAACGCGGGGTAGTGCAGCCCGTGCGGAATCGGTTCGCCGTAGCGCGCCTGCAGCGGTGCGAACGGCAGATTGGCTTGCGGGCAGACGCGCTGAAGCATCTGCCGCGCGTGCAACTTGTGCTGGCAGGCGAGCACCGCGGCCACCGGCGTGCCCGGCCAGCCCATGCGCTCGGCAAGCAGCGCCGCAGCGAGCGCGCCGAACTGCTCGTGGTGCGACACCACGGCGCGCCAGGCCGCGCGGCGCGCGCGCTGGGCCAGGCGGTCGACGAAGGGCTGCAGATCGAAGGTGGCCAGCCGCAAGTTACTCGGAAAGCTGAACAGGTCGAAGCCTGCGTGCTCGTGCGGCCAGCGCCCACCGAGGCGCGCGAACGCGCAGGCATCCCAGTCGTAGTTGAACAGGACGAGCGTGCGGTTGGATCTCACCATGGCTCAGGTACGTGCGATGACGTCGATCGGATGCCGCTCAGGCTGCGGCGTCGTTGAGTGACCAGTCGTAATCGAGGAACTCGGGCTTCAGCTGGCCCGCCTTCAGCTGCGCCTGCACCGCCGGGTCGTCGCTCAACTGCGTGGCGTAGCGGGCGAATACGTCGGCGAGCTGGCGATAGCCCTGGTGTCCCTGTTCGAAATCGTCGCGAAACCACTTGAAGATCGAGCTCACCTCGAGCTTGCCGGCGCCGGCGCGGTTGCGCGTGCGGTCGCCCATGAAGCGCCGCATGCCGTCCTCGAGCTGCTCGTCGAGTTGCTGGGCCGTGTAGGCCTGCGGCTTGAGCGCCGGACAGCCGATGCTGGCACAGACGATCGCGGTGTGGATGTGCGGCTCCTGGTAGCGCGCCCGCAGCTGCTCGTGCTCGATCCAGTCGAGGTTGCGCGTCTCGCCGAGCAGCGCGAAGAACGGCTTCTTCCACGGCGAGCGCACGATCGAGCCGAGGTCCTTGATCGATTTGAGCTTCGGGTACTCGGTCAGAACCAGCTCGATCGTGAACGCGTTGTAGGCGTTGATCAGAAACGCCATCTGCTGCGTGCGCGAAAAGCCGGCGAAGCCCTGCGGCGTCAGCGCCGAAAAGCCGTCGAGCACGCTGCGCAGTGCCGCGCGGTCGGCCAACAGGCCGGCGTAGACCACGCGGCTTTGCTTGTGGTCGGGCAGCCAGCGCACATGCTTCCTCAGCAACGCATCCCATGCCGCGTAGCCGTGATCGAACGCCTGCGCGCCCACGCCAGTCCACAGCCACAGCGGTATCAGCGGCAGCCATTGGCGGCGGGTCAGTGGCATCGGCATCGGGCGGTTGGCGGTATACGCGGCAAATTGGAAACCCAATCCGGGCACGGATCGCACACCGTGCGGCGCCAGATGGGCCGGCGCGCAGCGCAGGCCCGCATGGGGTCCCGCGCAGAATACCGGCCAGCCCACCCGCCGCCGCAACGGGAACGTCCGCGCATCCGCGCCTGAGTCGACTGAGTGGCGGAAAAGTTACGCTGCGGCGTTGTCGGGCCGCCACCACGGGCCCGACCCGGGGCGGCGACGCGTCAGGCGCGCTCGCCGATCGGCTTGACCTCGCGCCGTGCCGCGCCCACGTACAGCTGGCGCGGACGGCCGATCTTGTACTCGGGGTCGCCGATCATCTCGTTGAGCTGCGCGATCCAGCCCACCGTGCGTGCCAGCGCGAAGATGGCCGTGAACAGCCCCACCGGGATGCCGATGGCGCGCTGCACGATGCCGGAGTAGAAGTCGACGTTGGGATACAGCTTGCGCGACACGAAGTAATCGTCTTCGAGCGCGATCTTCTCCAGCGCCATCGCCAGCTTGAACAGCGGGTCGTCGTGCAGGCCGAGCGAGCTCAGCACCTCGTGGCAGGTCTCGCGCATCAGCTTGGCGCGCGGGTCGTAATTTTTGTAGACGCGATGGCCGAAGCCCATCAACCGCACGTTGGAGTTCTTGTCCTTGACCTGGCGGATGAACTCGCCGATGCGCTCGACGCCGCCGCTGCGCTGGATGTCCTCGAGCATGTTGAGCGCGGCCTCGTTGGCGCCGCCGTGCGCCGGCCCCCACAGGCACGCCACGCCGGCGGCGATGGCCGCGAACGGGTTGGTGCCCGAGCTGCCGCACAGGCGCACGGTGGAGGTGGAGGCGTTCTGTTCGTGGTCGGCGTGCAGGATGAAGATGCGGTCGATCGCGCGCACCAGCACGTCGTTGGACTCGTATTCCTCGCACGGCGTGGCGAACATCATGCGCATGAAGTTCGCGGAGTACGACAGGTCGTTCTTCGGGTAGATGAACGGCTGACCGATGCCGTACTTGTAGGCCATCGACACCAGCGTCGGCATCTTGGCGATCAGGCGGATCGCCGAGATCTCGCGGTGCTTCGGGTTGTTGATGTCGGTGCTGTCGTGATAGAAGGCCGACAGGGCGCCCACCAGCCCCGTCATCACCGCCATCGGGTGCGCGTCGCGCCGGAAGCCGCGCAAGAAGAACTGCATCTGCTCGTTGACCATCGTGTGGTTGGTCACCAGCTTGTGGAACTCCTTCTGTTGCTTGGCGTTGGGCAGTTCGCCGTACAGCAGGAGATAGCAGGTATCGAGGAAGTCGCAGTGCACCGCCAGCTGCTCGATCGGGTAGCCGCGGTACAGCAGCTCGCCCTTGTCGCCGTCGATGTAGGTGATCGTCGAGTTGCACGACGCGGTCGACAGGAAGCCGGGGTCGTAGGTGAACTTGCCCGTCTGCGCGTACAGCTTGCGGATGTCGAGCACGTCGGGGCCGATGCTGCCCTTGTAGATCGGCAGCTCCATCGCGGGGCTGCCGTCGGAGAACGACAGGGTGGCTTTGACGTTGGACGGGGTCATGGCGGTTCCTCGTGGTGTCCGTACTCTACGCTGCCGCGCGCGGCACCGGCCGCAGCTGGGCCAGCACCTCGCGCACCGCGGGCTGGTCGAGCGCGCCGCTCGGATCGCAGCGTGCCAGCAGCAGATCGAGCAGGTCGTTGTCGGGCAGGTCCATCAGCGCTTGCAGGCCGTCGGCCTGCCGCTGCGTGATGCACGAACCGTGCCGGGCGAAGTAGCGCTCGATCAGCAGGTCGTTCTCGAGCAGCCCGCGTCGGCAGCGCCACTTGAGACGGCTGAGCGCAACGGGGTCCAGGGCGGGGTCCATGGCGGCGCAGGCAGCATCGGCTACACGGTGCGCCGGACCATCAGCTCCTTGATCTTGCCGATCGCCGCCGTCGGGTTGAGGCCCTTCGGGCAAACGTCGACACAGTTCATGATGCTGTGGCAGCGGAACAGGCGATACGGGTCTTCCAGGTTGTCGAGCCGCTCGCCGGTGGCCTGGTCGCGGCTGTCGGCGATGAAGCGGTAGGCCTGCAGCAGGCCGGCCGGGCCGACGAACTTGTCGGGGTTCCACCAGAAGCTC
>Ga0207675_100002211_pt1 | contig 19327 bp, 20 predicted proteins | sample KBSSwiS42_FD_184305 | JGI IMG/M metagenome (GOLD analysis project Ga0207675, IMG submission 184305) | Switchgrass rhizosphere microbial communities from Kellogg Biological Station, Michigan, USA - KBS Switchgrass S4-2 (SPAdes) (version 2) | ecosystem: Host-associated > Plants > Roots >...
GCGTCGACGTCGCGGGCGAGACCGTCTGGCTCGGGGCCGTCTCGATGGGCAACCCGCATGCCGTGATCGCCGTGCCGTCGGTCGCGGCGGCGCCCGTCGAGCGCCTCGGAGCCGCGTTTCAGGCGCATCCGCGCTTCCCGAAGCGCGTCAACGTCGGTTTCATGGAGCGCGTCGACGAGCGCCGCATCCGGTTGCGCGTCTACGAGCGCGGCGTCGGCGAGACGCTGGCGTGCGGTACGGGTGCGGCCGCTGCCGTCGCCGTCGGCCGCCGCTGGGGTCAGCTCGGCGAGCAAGTCGCCGTCGAGCTGCCGGGCGGCACGCTCGAAGTGAATTGGTCTGGACCCGGCTCGCCGCTGTGGCAAACTGGACCTACTGCAGCGGTGTACGAGGGCTACATCGAACTATGAGTCAGCAGCACAGCGGGGCAGCCGTCGGCGCTCCATTGACGGAGCCGGTTTCCGAAGACTCGATCGCCGACTACCTCAAGAGCCACCCCGACTTCTTCGAGCGACACACCCCGTTGGTGCTCGGGCTGAAGCTGCCTCATCGCGCAGGCGGGGCCACGATCTCGCTCGTCGAGCGCCAGGTGTCGCTGCTGCGGCAACGTAACGGGCAGCTCGAGCGGCAGCTCAAAGATCTCGTCGCCGTCGCGAAACAAAACGACGTGCTCGTCGAGAAGATTCATCAGCTCTGCTTGAAGCTCATGCGCGCCCCGACGCTGTTGCAGCGGCTCGAGCGTCTCGAGACCGGGCTGCGCGAAGATTTCGCCGCGGAGCGCGCAGTGCTCGTGCTGTTCCCCGCCGCGCCGGCCGAGGCCGTGCGCGACGGCTTCGTCAGGCGCGTGAATCCCGACGATGCCGACGTGCGGCCGTTCGCTGCGTTCCTGCGCGCTGCGAAGCCGCGCTGCGGTCCGCTGCGCGATCGGCAAAAGAACATCTTCGATCGCGACGCCGACGTCGTGAGCTCGGCGGCGCTGGTGCCGCTCGGCGCGGAATCGAGGCTCGGCTTTCTGATCATCGGCAGCCGCGATCCCGACCATTTTCACCCCGGCAAGCGAATGGACTTTCTCGCGCGCTTGGGCGAAGTGCTGTCCGTCGCCATTCGTAACGAATAAGCGTGGGTCAGGACGAGCTCGCCGCGTTTCTGAAGCGGCTCAAGACCGAAAGGCGGCTGTCGCCGCACACGTGCGAAGCGTACGAGCGCGACTTGCGCGCATTGCTCGCATTCTGCGAGCGCGAGCAAATCGCATCGCTGAAGGATCTCGACTCGTTCGGCGTGCGCCGGTTCGCGGCCGAAAGCCATCGAAAAGGCCTCTCGGCGCGCAGCGTCGCGCGCCGCTTGTCGGCGGTGCGGACGTTCCTGAATTACCTCATCGAGTCGCGCGTCGTGAAGAGCAACGCCGGCGTGCACGTGCAAGCGCCGAAGGCGCCGCGCCGCTTGCCGTCGACGCTCGACGCCGACCAGGTCGCGAGCCTGCTCGCGATCAGCGGCGACGACCCGACTACGTTGCGCGACCGCGCGATCCTCGAGCTGTTCTATTCGTCGGGCTTGCGGCTCGCGGAGCTCGTCGGTTTGAATCTGGGCGACGTCGACGCCGCGGACCGCACGGTGCGCGTGATCGGCAAGGGCTCGAAGGTCCGCGTCGTGCCGGTCGGCAAGCATGCGCTCGCTGCGTTGCGCGATTGGCTCGCCGTGCGCTCGGAGCTCGCGCGCAGCGGCGAGCTCGCCTTGTTCGTCGGCCGCCGCGGGGAGCGCGTGAGCCCGCGCACGGTGCAGCGGCACGTCAACGAGTGGGCGAAGCGGCGCGGCGCGCCGACGGGCGTGCACCCGCACATGTTGCGCCACTCGTTCGCCACGCACTTGCTCGAGTCGAGCGGTAACCTGCGCGCCGTGCAGGAGCTGCTCGGCCACGCGAGCCTCTCGTCGACGCAGATCTACACGCACGTCGACTTTCAGCACCTCGCCAAGGTCTACGACCAAGCCCACCCGCGCGCGCGCAAGCGGCCGTCCGAGTAGGCCTAAGCGGCGCCGTGCGCCGCGCTGGCTTAAAATCTCCCCATGAGCGCCCACGAGAACAAAGTTCACGGAACGACGATCGTCTGTGTGCGCCGTAACGGCCGCGTCGCGCTGGGCGGCGACGGGCAGGTCACGCTCGGCAACCAGGTCATGAAGGGCAACGCGCGCAAGGTGCGCCGCCTCCACGAAGGCAAGGTCATCGCGGGGTTCGCGGGCGGCGCCGCGGATGCGTTCACGCTGTTCGAGCTGTTCGAGGCGAAGCTCACGAAGCACGGCAACCTGATGCGCGCGGCGATCGAGCTCGCGAAGGACTGGCGCACGGATCGCATGCTTCGCCGGCTCGAGGCGCTGCTGATCGTCGCCGACAAGGAGAACTCGCTGCTGATCTCGGGCACCGGCGACGTCATCGAGCCCGAGCACGATTTGTTGGCCATAGGCTCGGGCGGCGCCTACGCGCAAGCGGCGGCACAAGCGCTGTACGAGAACACGCAGCTCGAGGCGCGCGCGATCGTCGAGAAGGCGCTCGAGATCGCCGGCAAGATCTGCATCTACACGAACACCTCGATCACGGTCGAGGAGCTGTAGCGCCATGTCGATGACGCCGCGCGAGATCGTCGAGGAGCTCGACAAGCACATCATCGGTCAACACGACGCGAAGCGCGCCGTCGCGATCGCGCTGCGCAATCGTTGGCGCCGCGCGCAAATCAAGGAGCCGCTGCGCAGCGAGATCACGCCGAAGAACATCTTGATGATCGGGCCGACCGGCGTCGGCAAGACCGAGATCGCGCGCCGGCTCGCGAGGCTCGCGCACGCGCCGTTCATCAAGGTCGAGGCAACGAAGTTCACCGAGGTCGGCTACGTCGGCCGCGACGTCGACTCGATCGTGCGCGACTTGGTCGACATGGCGGTCAAGATGACGCGCGAGGAAGCCGTGACTCGCGTCGCGGATCGCGCGAAGGACGCCGCCGAGGATCGCCTCCTCGACGCTCTGCTGCCGGGCTCGCGCACCGACGACGGCCGCGACACTCGGCAGCGGTTCCGCAAGATGCTGCGCGAGGGCGAGCTCACCGACCGCGAAGTCGAGCTCGACGTCGCGGCGCCGACCGTCGGCGTCGAGATCATGGCTCCGCCCGGCATGGAGGAGATGACGAATCAGCTCCAGGGCTTGTTTCAGAACCTGCATCAGGGCCGCTCGAAGCGCCGCAAGCTCAAGGTCAAGGACGCGCTCGCGCTGCTCGAGGAAGAGGAAGCCGCGAAGCTCATCAACCAGGAAGACGTGAAGCTCCAGGCCGTGAAGGCCGTCGAGGAGAACGGCATCGTCTTCATCGACGAGATCGACAAGATCGCGCGGCGCGCCGAGGCGCACGGCGCCGACGTCTCGCGCGAGGGCGTGCAGCGCGATCTGTTGCCGCTCGTCGAAGGCTGCACCGTCAGCACGCGCTACGGCATGGTGCGCACGGATCACGTGCTGTTCATCGCGTCGGGCGCGTTCAGTGTCGCGAAGCCGTCGGATCTCATCCCCGAGCTCCAAGGCCGATTCCCGATCCGCGTCGAGCTCTCGGCGCTCGGCGTCGACGACTTCGTGCGCATTCTCACGGAGCCGAGCGCGTCGCTGACGGAGCAGTACACGAGCTTGCTCGAGACCGAGCGCTTCACGATCACGTTCGAGCCGAGCGGCGTGCGGCGGCTCGCCGAGGTCGCGTTTCAAGTCAACGACCGCAGCGAGAACATCGGCGCGCGGCGGCTGCACACGGTGCTCGAGCGACTGCTCGAGACGGTCTCGTTCGAGGCCGCCGACCGTGGCGGCCAGAGCGTCGTCATCGACTCGAACTACGTCGACGCGCACCTGAAGGCGCTCGTCCAAGACGAAGACCTGAGCCGCTACATCCTCTAGTTCCGCGATGAGCGAGCTGCAAATACCGCCGCCGACCGACTTGAAGCTGCATCGCCGTTCGCGCGAGCTCGAGGTGCGCTTCGCCGACGGCATGAATGCACGGCTCTCCGCCGAGTTCCTGCGCGTTCATTCGCCGTCGGCCGAGGTCAAGGGTCACGCGGCCGGCGAAGGCATCCTCGTCACGGGCAAGGAGTCCGTGAACGTTGCGAGCATCGAGCCCGTGGGGCGGTATGCCGTGCGCATCGTGTTCGACGACGGCCACAACACGGGACTCTATACGTGGTCCCTGCTCTACGAGCTCTGCGCCGAGCGCGACCGCAAGTGGGCGCGCTACCTCGAGCGCCTTGCGCAAGCAGGCAAGCCGCGCCATCCCGAGCCCAAATGGGCTGAATAGCGAAAGCGGCGACCTCCACGCCGTTGAACATAAGCCGGAATGCGCCCTAGGGCGTATTACCCCTCGAGGTGCCAAGGCGTAGCATCGGCTCGTCTCGCCCCTGCCCGGGGTGCATCGAGGGCGGCGAGCCACAACTAAAAAGGAACGCACGCATGACCAAATACATCACTGTGTTGTTCTCTCTGCTCGCATCCGGCGCGCTGTTCGCGCAGAGCCAGCAAGCCATCCGGGACCAGATTTTCGGCGAGACGGACGCCGTCAAGAAGCAAGCCGAAGACTTGAACGCGAAAGTGCTCGCGCCCGGGGCGTATGCGGAGGGCATGGAGGTCTATCTCGAGGCCGTCGACACGATGGAGAAAGGCAAAGACCTCGGTCGCGTGCGCGAGGAATTGGCCGAGGCGAAGGGGCACTTCCAACACGCCGTCGACGCGTCGAACCTCGCGAGGACGACGTTTACGCAGGCGTTGGCCGCGCGTGCCGCAGCCGAGAAGGCGGAGTCCGCGCAATACGCCGCGAAAGATTGGCAACGCGCCGAGCAAGCGCTGATCGCGGCGGCCGAGATACTCGAAGGCGGCAACCTCAACAAGGCGACGAAAGAGGCCGATGGCGCCGAAGAGCGCTATCACCAGACCGAGACGAAGGCGATCGCCGCCAAGGCGCGAGCGGCCAAGTAGCGTCCCCGCGACGGAGGACCTTTCGATGCGGATCGCGGGCGCCGCCCTTGCAGGGCTGACGCTCGCGCTCGCCGCTTGCGAGCCGCTCGACGAAGCCGCTGTTCGAGCACCGGCCGGCGCGGAGGCCGCTCCACAGCCCGCCGCAAACACCGAGCTCGGCCGCGAGGCGAGCGATGCCGCTGCGCGCGAGGCCGCCGCGGAGCCCGAGATCGGCCGCACGTTCGTCTTCGATTGCGACGGCGGCTACAGCTTCACGGTGCGCTTCGGCCCCGGCGAGATGGCGCTCTGGGCACCCGAGTCGCTCGGCGGCACTTACCAAGTACTGTCGATTGAACGCTCCGGGTCCGGCGCTCGCTACGTCGAGGGCGACACCGTCTTCTGGAACAAGGGCGATCTCGCGACGATCGAGATCGCCGGGCAACGCTTCGTAGATTGCCGCTCGACGCCGAGCAAAGTCCCGTGGGCAGACGCGAAGCGCCGCGGCGTGACGTTCCGCGCGCTCGGCAACGAGCCTTCGTGGTACGTCGAAATCTTTGTCGACCGGCTCGCCATCGTCACGGAGCTCGGCGCGAAGCGGACCGAGCTCGCGCATGGCGGCGCGGTCGTCGAAGGCGGCCGAACGACGTATCGCGCCGCGGCCGACGGCCGCGAGGCGACCGTCGTCATCGACCGGCGTGCGTGCGCGGACAGCATGTCGGGTGAAGGCTTCGAAGCGGCCGCAACCGTCAGCTTCGAGAATCGAACGCTGCGCGGCTGCGGCCGGTTTCTCTAGCGCCTGCTACTCCGCGAACGAGAAGCCCTTCGTTCCGGCGACTTCGCGCAGCCCGTCGAGGATCGCGGCGTCGAGGCCCGTGGCATCGGCGTCGCTGTTGCTTTGCTCCTTGATGAACTCGTCGCGCGAGACGGCGAGCTCGCCGATCTGCCGCTGCAGATCCTGACGGCGCTCCGCTTGCTCGCGGACGTAAGCCTCGCGCTCGGCGGGCGGCAGCGCCTGCATCTCGGCCGGCAGCTCGGCGGCCGGAATCTCCTCGAGCTTCTTGCCTTGTGACACTGCGTCGACGAGGTCCCAGGCTGCGCGATAGAGCGCGCCGGCCTTGGCGACGGTACGGCTCGCCGCGGCTGCCGGGCTCATCACGGCCGCGTTGCTGTCCTGCTCCACCTGGTTCGCGCGGCCGCGCTCGCCGCCGTCGCCGAACGCGATGTACGTCGAGTTGAGCTCGGTGTTGAGCGCCGCGATCTCCTCGTCGAACGGCGTCGCGACGTTCGCGACGGCAGCCGCTTGCTGGTCGATGCTCGCGTAGACGCCGTTCGTGCTCGTCGCAACGCGCTGCCAGCCGCGCGCTTCGTCGCTGCCGTCGGCGCCGCAGTAGATCGCGTTGACGACGACTCCGCGGCGCGATGCCGCAGCCGCCGCTTGCGCGATCGTGAGGCGCGGGTCTTGCTCCGCGCCCTCGTTGCCGGCGACGAAAACGATCTTCAGCGCGTCTCGCTCCGTGCTCCACTGGAGATTGTCGAGCGACGTCTGGATTGCGCGGGCGACGTACTCTTCGCCGCCGTCGGTCTTGTACGCGAACAGCGTGGCGTTGACGGCGTCGAGGTCGGCCGTGAACGGCAGGTCGACGCGAACGTAGCCCGATTGCTCGCCGTACGCGGGTTTTCCGTAGCTCAGGATCGCGACGCGCAGCGCCGGCGTGGGCCTAGCGCGCGCGAGCTCGTTCGTGATGTCCCAGAGCCGCTGCTTGGCCGACTCGATCAAGCCCTCCATCGAGCCGCTGATGTCGAGCGCGATGACGAGGTCGACGTCGCGACGCGCGTCGTTGGCCGGGACGGTATCGGCGGCCGCGCAGAGGCAGGGCGCCGAAAGCGCGGCAAGCGCCACGAGGCGGGTGAGGGGGTTCGCTGCGAGCATCGTCGTCTCCTGGGGATGAGGGTTGGACGACATGCTGGACGGGCGCGCCCGAGGGCGTAAGACACGAAACGGTAAAAGCTCGCGCGCCGGGTTTACACGCCGTTTACGAGCCCCGTCCGCGTTGGCTGGCCTATACTTGCGGCTCGATGAGTGCCGACGACCTTAAGCGAAGCAGCGAGCGAGTCGCCGACTTCGGCTACGAGCAGGTGCCATGGGGCGAAAAGAAAGCCCGCGTCCGCGGCGTTTTCGACTCCGTCGCGTCGCGTTACGACCTCATGAACGACGCGATGTCGGGCGGGCTGCACCGGCTCTGGAAGCGCTTCACGATCGCGAAGACGGGCCTCCGGCCCGGCCAGCAGGCGCTCGACGTCGCAGCCGGCAGCGGCGACCTCGCGGTGGGTCTCGCGCGGCGCGTGGGCGGAAGCGGCCGCGTCGTCGTCACGGACATCAACGCCGCGATGCTCGAGGAAGGCCGCACGCGGCTCCTGAATGCCGGCATCGCGGGCAACGTCGACTACGTGCAGGCCGACGCCGAGCAGCTGCCGTTCGCGGCGGGGAGCTTCCACTGCGTGACGATCGGCTTCGGCTTGCGCAACGTCACGGACAAGGAGCGCGCGCTCGCGAGCCTCTACGGCGTCTTGAAGCCCGGTGGCCGGCTGCTCGTGCTCGAGTTCTCGCGTGCGCGGCTCGGACCGCTCGCGCCGCTCTATGACCTCTACTCGTTTCAGGTGTTGCCGCGGCTTGGTTCATTGCTCGCCGGCGACGCTGCGAGTTACCGCTATCTCGCCGAGTCGATCCGCCGCCACCCGGATCAAGAGACGTTGAAGGGCATGATGGAGCGCGCCGGGTTCGAACGCTGCGAGTACTTCAACTTGACGGCAGGGATCGTGGCCCTCCACTTGGGTTTCCGCCTTTGAATTTCATCGAAGCCGAGCTGAATCGCTGCATCGGCGAGTCGACGGCCGCGCGCGAGCAGCTCGCTCGCCTCGACGGCACGAGCTTCGCCGTGCACGTCGAAGGTCTCGGGCTGACGGGCGTGCTGCATTCCGACGGCGAGCACGTGCGGCTCGACTCCGACGCGACGACCGCGACGGCGACGTTGTCGGCGACGCCGCTCGATCTGTTGCGCCTGCTGCGCGCCGACGGCGTCAGCGGCGTGAAGCGCACGCGCGCCGCGCTGTCCGGCGACCTCGACGTCGCCGAGCGTTACGCGCGCATGCTGAAGCTCGCGCGCCCCGATCTCGAAGAGGAAGTCGCGAAATGGCTCGGCGACGTGCCGGCGCACGCGCTCGGCGAGGTCGTGCGCGAGGTCGGTGCGTGGCTCGCGCGCGCAGGCGCCGCGCTGCGCATGAACACGGCCGAGTATCTCCAGGAAGAAAGCCGAGCGATGCCGGCGCCGCTCGAGGCGCAGGCGTTCTATTCCGACGTCGAGCGCTTGCGCGACGACGTCGAGCGGCTCGCGGCGCGTCTCGCGCGCCTCGAGCGAAACCGGTAAGCCGCGTGCGCCTCCGCCAGCTCCGACGCTTGTTGTCGATCCAGCTCGTGCTCGTGAAGCATGGGCTCGACGAGATCGTTTGGCGCACGCATTTGTTCCGGCCGCTCGCGTGGCTCGGGACGATTCTCGCTCTCGGGCGTCGGCGCCAACCTTTGGGAGTGCGGCTGCGCAAGGCGCTCGAGGAGCTCGGCCCGATCTTCGTGAAGTTCGGTCAGGCGCTGTCCGTGCGTCCGGATCTCATTACTCCTGAAATCGCGGCCGAGCTCGCGAAGCTCCAGGATCAGGTGCCGTCGTTCGCCGGCGAGCAAGCCGCGGCCGCGCTTCATGCGGCATTCGGCCGCCCCGTCGAGCAGGTGTTCGCGGAGTTCGATCGTACGCCGCTCGCGGCGGCCTCGATCGCGCAGGTGCACGCGGCGCGGCTGCCGGATGGCCGTGCCGTCGTCGTCAAAGTCTTGCGGCCCAACGTCGCCGCGCTGATCCAGCGCGACGTCGAGCTGCTCTACGTGATCGCCGCGGCCGCCGAGCGCTACTGGCCCGAAGCGCGGCGCCTCCGTCCCGTCGAGGTCGTCGCGGAGTTCGAGCGCACGCTCGCCGTCGAGCTCGATCTCATGCGCGAGGCCGCGAACGCCTCGCAGCTTAAGCGCAACTTCTCGGGCTCCGATCTGCTGCACGTGCCGGAAGTCCACTGGGACTACTGTCGCCAGAACGTGCTGACAACCGAGCGCGTCGTCGGAATCCAGGTCGACGACATGGACGCGCTGCGTGCCGCGGGCACCGACATCAAGCGGCTCGCCGAGAACGGGGTCGAGATCTTCTTCACGCAGGTGTTTCGCCACAATTTCTTTCACGCCGACATGCACCCCGGCAACATCTTCGTCGACGTCACGGATCCCAAGCGGCCGAAGTACGTCGCCGTCGACTTCGGCATCGTCGGGACGCTCGACGAGCGCGACAAGCACTATCTCGCCGAGAATTTCCTCGCGTTCTTCCGCCGCGATTATCGCCGCGTCGCGAGCTTGCACGTCGACTCGGCCTGGGTGCCGGCCGGCACGCGCGTCGACGAGCTCGAGTCCGCGGTGCGCGCCATCTGCGAGCCGATCTTCAACAAGCCGATCAAGGACATCTCGTTCGGCCTCGTGCTGATGCGCCTCTTCCAGACGGCACGCCAGTTCGACATGGAGATCCAGCCGCAGCTCGTGCTGTTGCAGAAGACGCTGCTCCAGATCGAGGGCTTGGGACGGCAGCTATACCCCGAGCTCGACCTGTGGAAGACGGCGAAGCCCGTGCTCGAGCAGTGGATGCGCGAGCGGCACGACCCGCGCACGCGCTTCAAGCAGCTCATCGAATCGTGGCCCGAGATCAGCGACGATCTCGCGATGTTGCCGCGTCTCCTGCACCGCGCGCTGCGCCGCGTCCACGCGGAGGACGCGGTGGTCAAGCGTCAGCGGCGCGCGCCCGTCGTCGTGGCCGAGTCGCGCCGCGCCGTGCGGCTCGAATCGCTCGTCGTCGGCGCGGCGCTCTTGATCGCGGGCGTGCTCTGGAGCGGCCTCGCGCAGCCGCAGTGGATCGGTTGGACCGGCGCGGGCGTCGGCCTCGTGGTGCTTCTCTTCGCGCGACGGCGCTAGGCGTCGGCGACCGAAATCCCTCCGCGGAGGGATTCTGCACTTCACTGGTGCACGCTTCCGCGGAAGCGCGGAACCGCCTGCACGCTCACGATCGGCGTAGAGCGAAAGCGGCCCCACCGTACAGGCCTGTGACGAGGCTCAGGTCCGAATCGCCCTTGCGTTCGTACTCGAAGCCGCGGAAGGCTGCCAACGACTCGTCCGGTATCGCTGCTCGCACTTCCTCGAGACGGTCCGGATATCGACCGACTCTGTCGCGATACGCGTCCAGAGCACGCAGCGCGTCATCGTGTGCGGCGACGATCGTGCGATAAAGCGGGAGGACGCGATCGCACGCAGTCGGCGGCATGTCGGCGCGGTTGATTCGAAAACCTCCGTCATAAACCTCGCTGTATGCACGATAAGCTCTCTGAACCTGCCCTTGACTCTCCCAATGCGCGGCCAGGCGCGCCGTCTCTGCGGCAAGCCGTACACGCGCCGTGTACCGCACGCGCCGTACGCAGGCAACGCAAGCGCAGATCAGCGCGACAGCGACGACGAGAGCGATCCACGTTATTTCGAGCGTCGACATGAGACCTCCGGGCTTCGACGAGCCAATTCAGAAGCGCTGCCGCGCGGTCACGACGTAGCGCCAGCTGCCGCCGGGCGTGACGGCTTCGAACGGCCAGCACGTCACGAGCACGACGATGCTCTCGTCGGCGTCGAGCCGAAGCTCCGCGTGCGCGCTGTCGACGACGTCGAGGTCCGTGACCTCGTAAACGTAGACCGAGCCGTCGGGCCGCTCGAGCGAAAGCTCGTCGCCGATCGCGAGCGCCGCGAGCCTTCGAAAATGCGTGTCGCGATGACCGGCGATGACGGTGACGCCGTGCGTGCCCGGCGCTGCGCTGCCGTCGAGCAGCGCCGGCGCGAACGCGAGGTTGCGGCCCGAGGCACCGGCGAGCACCGTGATCGGCTCGTCGCCGCCCGGTAGCGTGAGCCTCGCGACGGGATGCGTGTCGGCCCACGGCCAGGGCTTCGCCGCGGCGTCGCCGTCGGTCGTGCGGTCCCAAGCGCGGTTCAACAAGTGCTGCGCGAGCTCGGCTTTCGCGGGCAGCCAGAAGCCGGCGGCGAGCAGGGCGACGCCGAGCGCGATCAGTGCGCCGAGCGCGAGCCGCCGCAGGCGCCGCCGCCGCACGCGCGGCCTGTGCGCGAGGCCCAAGGGTATGGTCAGGGTCACCGGCATCGCGCCGCTCCAGGCTCGTCTCATGACACGCTCCCCGGCAACCGCTCCCTGCGTTGCTCTACCTCGGGCATCCCTGCCCTCGTTGTCGGAAGGTGAGTCGCCACGAGCAGAGAGCCGGCGACCATCAGGGCGATGGCGCCGAGCCAGCGCAGCAGTGGCCCCGGCGTGGCCGTCTTGGGGAACGCTGCCTGCCACTGTGCGCCGGCCGGCATGTTGTTCGAGAGGTTGCGACGCTCGAGCGCGGCCTCGGCCGAACGCGCCGGCGTCTTGTCCACGGCTACCAGGCTCGTGTACGGGCTCACGAGGTGGTGCTCGAGCGCCGTCTCGATGACGAGCTTGCGGATCAGCGTTTCGTCGACGCCGGCGACGCGGCTGTCGATCAGGTACTCGATCTTGCGCCGTGCCCACAGAGTCGAAATGCCCGGCAGCTCGCTGGGGACGCCGCCGACGGTCTGTTTCCACGGCAGCCCCGCGGCTCGGCCGAATGCCGTCGCGAGCAGCGGGCGGTCCGGCACCGCGGGATAGCTCGCGGCGAGCACGAGCGGCTCGCCGGCATAGACGTCGGGGATCTCGTGCGGATAGAGCTCGACGGCTTCCGGCCAATCGACGACGACGTCTGAGAGCGCGACGCGCTCGAGTTTCGCGAACAGGTCCGTCATCTTCTCGCCGACGCCTTCGACGCTGCCGATGTGCGTGTACGTACCGCGCCCGAATTGCGCGGCCTTGCGCATGAAGTACGAGTTCGGCGCCGATCCGATGCCAATCGTGAACAAACGCGCATCGCCGAGGCGCTGTTCGATGGCCGTAAAGACTGCCGTTTCGGAGCTGACGGCGCCGTCCGTCAAGAAAATGACCTGCCGCAAGTAGTCCCGTGTCGTGGGTTGCGAGAGCGCGACGTCGATCGCGGCGCCGATCTCCGTGCCGCCGTCGGCGACGAGCCGGTCGATGAACATGAGCGCCTGGGCGTGAGCCGTCGGCGTGAATGCGCGCGGTGCCGCGTACAGCGTCGACGTCGTCGAGTCGAAATCGACGATGTTGAAGAGGTCGCCGCCGCGCAGCCGGCCGAGCGCGTTCTTCAGCGCCGCCTTCGCTTGCACGATCGACTCGCCGGCCATCGAGCCGGAGCTGTCGATGACGAAGATCTGCTCGCGCGGCTGCGCGCTGCTCGTATGAGCCTCGGCCGGCGGCAGGATCATCAGCAGCGCGTAGGTCGTCTCGCCTACGGTTTCCGTGAGCGCCGTGATCGCCGGGGCTGGGCCGACCCGCGGCCGCCACGAGATCACGAGGTCGCGGTCCATCGGCACGCGCGGCGCTACGGTGTCGAGCACATAGAGATCAGCCGGTTTCGGATGCACGAATGCCCCGTTCGCGATCGCGTCGTTGACCGGTTTCGTTGCGCCCCGAGCGGTGCTCCAAGCCGGTCCCTGCTGCTGAACGGAGGTCAGCGCGTGAGTGCGGCTACCGATCCATTCGAGGGGCATGCCGGGGGCGAGCACCGCGTGGACGTAGGCTTCGTTGCGCGGACCGCTGCGCGCGCTGTTCGGCAGCTCGAACAGCGTGGCCAACGATTCCGGAAGGACTGCTGACGTTACGGCGCTCGAGCCCTCGGGTGTGTCCGGCGCGCCGTAGCGCGGCGTGAACGTCATCGGCACGCGGATGCTGAACTCGCCGGCGTCGTAGCGCGCCGTTTGCAGGTACTCGATCGTGATGTCGATGTCCTCGCCGGGCGCGATGTTCGCGACGGCCGTCGTGAACAGGTTTGCGCTCGTTTGGCGCACGAGGCTCGCGCGTTGGCCGGCCGCGCGCGCCTCGCCATAGATGCGCTCGGCGGCGGCGCGCTCGTGGATCTCTCCCTCGACCACGCGCTCGCCGATCTTCATCGTGAGTCGATCGACGGCCGCGTCGTCGGGCAATGGCAGCACGTACACGGCCTCGAGATACATCGATCCCGAGTTGCGGAACCGCTGCGCGACGCGCACGCGCGCGACGATGCCGGCGACGGACATTCGCAGGTCCGTCTCGAGCGGCGCGGCCGTCGCGTACGAGCCGCTCGCGTCCTGGAACAACAGCGTCGGCGCGCCGATGTCACTCGGGAACGCGTCAGCGCGCGCGGCCTGCGCCGTCAACGTCGCATACAGCAACAACCCGCCCACGAGGGCGAGCAGTACGGACATCCAGACCTCGAGCTCCTCATACAAGCTCGGCGGCAGTGCCTTACGCCACTCGAACTTCCGTTTGCGCATCGCCGACCCTCCGAGGATTCCCTTGGAGTGGATTCAGCGCTGGAATCGCGGACGCCGAGGCGGCGAATCGTGCCCGTTCGACGGCGAATTCTGACGAATTCTGGCTGACGAATTCTGGCGCGCTAAAGCACGCGGGTCTCGCCGCCGAGCTTCGTCATCGCCGCGACGATCTCGTCGACGACGTTGGTGAGCAGCCCGCGATCCGTGCCGCGTGCCACCAGCGTGGCCCCGAAGCGGCCGTCGCGATTGAACGGGTAGCTGCCGATCTCGACGGTCGGATATCGGCTCTGGATCTGCTCGAGCGTCTCGGCGAAATCGCCTTCGCGCAAATGAACGTCGACGCTCGCCGAGAGGATAGGCGCGGCGTGCACGAGCATCGGGATCGCGCTCGCGAACATCGCGCGCGCAATGCTCGGAATACCCGCGAACACGAACACGTTGTCGATGCGAAAGCCCGGCGCGTTGCTGACGGGGTTGTCGACGAGCTGCGCGCCGCGCGGGACGCGCGCCATCTTGAGACGCGCCTCGTTCAGCGGGCGGCCGCCGCGCTTCAAACGCTCGACGGCGTCGTCGTGAAGCTCGAGCGGCACGCCGAACGCCTGCGCGACGCACTCGGCCGTGATGTCGTCGTGCGTGGGGCCGATGCCGCCCGTCGTGAACACGTAGGTGAATTCGCGGCGCGCTTCGTTGAGATGCCCGATGATCGCCGCGGGTTCGTCGCGCACGACACGCGCCTCGGCGAGCCTGATGCCGAGCTTCGCGAGCTCGAAGCCGAGGAACTGCAGATTCGTGTCTTGCGTTTTGCCGGACAGGATCTCGTTGCCGATGATGAGCACGCACGCGGTCGGTTGGCCGCTCATGGTTGCTCCGCGCCACGTAGCGCGACCTGGACGAGCGCGCCGAAGTGGTCCGACTCGAAGTTCGGCAGCCTGCGGTGCGAGAGGATTGTCACGCCGTCGTTCACGGCCACATGATCGATGGGGATGCCGACCCACCGCAACATCGTGGGCCAGCTCGGAGAGAGCGTGCGCCCGCGCCGCGAGTCCGTGAGCCGGGCCGCTTCGAGCCAATCGGCGAAATAGGGCGAGTACGGCGTCGTGTTGAAGTCGCCGGCGACGATCAGCGGTCCGGCCACGGCAGCGCTGCGCGCGGCGAGCTCGACGAGCTGCTGGTTGCGGGCGGCCGCGCGCCGGCGCGAGACGGGCGCGCTCAAGTGCACGCCGATGACCGTGAACGAGCCCGACGGTCCGCGCACGCGTGCCTGGATCGCCGGCAGGCGGCCGAGCGCGATCGTCTCGCCCGACTCGAGCTCGTGCTTCGACCACAGTCCGATGCCGTACGCGCCGTCGGCCGGAAACTTGCGGAAGTAGGGAAGCTCGGTATCGAGGTTCGCGAGCACGCGCTCCGCATGCGGAGTCAGCTCCTGCACGACGACGATGTCGGGATCGGCTTCGCGCACGATCTCGAGCAGCCGACGCGGCAAGAATTGGCGGTACGAGACGTTGACCGTCAACACCTTGAGCGGTGCCGCTTCGGAAACGGCTGCGGCCACCGGGCCGGGCGCGCGCGGCAGGTAAGGGAACACGGGCGCGGCGCTGACGGCGCCGGCTGCGACGAGCACCGCAACCGGAATCCAGCGACGCCGCAGCGCGGCGACCGCGAGCATCAGCGCCGTGACTACGAGGTACTGCACGCGGAAATGCGTCGTCAGCTCGAGCGTCCAGTAGAGCCGCGCGCTGAGCGGCACGAGATTCAGCGCTACGACGAGCGCGACGCAAACGACGAATACGCGCTCGAGCCAGCGCATGTCAGGTTCGTAACGACCGCAGGAACACGGCCGGGTCGGCGCCGCGCTCGAGCACCTCGACGAGCGCCGAGCCGACGATGACGCCGTCGGCATGTGCGCCGAGCAGCGCGACCTGATCGGCGCGCCGCACGCCGAAGCCGGCGCAAACGGGCAGCGGCGATGCGGCTTTTACGGCCGTCAAATACTCGGCCGTCCCGGACGGCAGGGCGGCGTCGCCGGTCACCCCCGTGCGCGTCACCGCGTAGACGAACCCCTGGCTCGCGGCGCACAAGCGCTGCAGCCGCTCGGGCGGCGTGGCCGGCGTGACCATCTGCACGAGTGCTAACCCGAGCGGGTCGAGCGCCGCGGCGAGCGGAGCGCGCTCCTCGTACGGCAAATCGGGCACGATGAAGCCGGCAACGCCGACCTCCACGGCCCGCCGCGCGAGCGCTTCGTAGCCGAATGCGAGCAGCGGATTCAGATAGCTCATGAGCAACACGGGCGCCGTGAGCTCGAAGTCGCGCCGCGCGAGCTCGTCGAGTATCCACGTGAGGCTTACGCCTTTCGCGATCGCGCGCTCGCTCGAGCGCTGGATCGTGACGCCGTCGGCCATCGGGTCCGAGAACGGCACGCCGATCTCGACGGCATCCGCGGCGCCGGCGACGGATCTCAAGACCTTCAAGAATCCGCTCGGCTCGGGAAAGCCGGCGGTGATGTAGGCGACGAGCGCCGGGCGCTCGTGCTTGTGCAGATCGCGCGCGAGCGCGTTTTGGATTCGGTCACGCGGCCGCATGCCGGCCCTCGCGTGCGGCGAGCGGATATTTCGCAAGAATCGGCATGTCCTTGTCGCCGCGGCCCGAGAGCCCGATCAGCACTCGCGCCGAGCGGTTCTTCGCCGCCCACCGTTTCGCGCCGGCGAGCGCGTGCGAGCTCTCGAGCGCCGGCAGGATGCCTTCGCACGCCGTGAGCTCCTCGAGCGCTGCGAGCGTCTCGTCGTCGCTCGCCGTCACGTAGTCGACGCGGCCGATCGCTTGCAGCAGCGCGTGCTCGGGCCCGACGCCGGGATAGTCGAGGCCCGCCGAGATCGAGTGCGTCTCCTGGATCTGGCCGTGCTGGTCGTAGAGCAGCATCGTCTGCGTTCCGTGCAGCACGCCGGGCTTGCCGTACGACAGCGTAGCCGAATGCTCGCCGAGCTCGGGGCCGCGGCCGCCCGCCTCGACGCCGAAGATCTTGACTGCTGCGTCGGCCAAGAAGCCGTGGAACATGCCGATCGCGTTGCTGCCGCCGCCCACGCAGGCGAACACGGCGTCCGGCAGGCCGCCGGCGTCCGCGAGCATTTGCGCGCGCGCTTCGCGGCCGATGACGGCCTGAAGCTGCCGCACGAGGTACGGATACGGATGCGGGCCGATCGCCGAGCCGAGCAGGTAATACGTGCGGACGGGGTCCGACACCCAATCGCGGATCGCCTCGTCGATCGCCGCGCGCAGCGTGCGGTCGCCGGACTTCACGGCGACGACGGTCGCGCCGAAGCGGCGCATGCGGTCTACGTTGGGCGCTTGGCGCGCGACGTCGATCTCGCCCATATAGACGGTGCACGGCAAGCCGACGCGCGCGCAAGCCGCTGCCGCCGCGACGCCGTGCTGGCCCGCGCCCGTTTCGGCGACGACGCGCGTGGCGCCGAGCGCCTTCGCGAGCAACGCTTGGCCGATGCCGTTGTTGATCTTGTGCGCGCCCGTGTGCGCCAAGTCTTCGCGCTTGAGCCATACGTCGGCGCCCCAGCGCTCGCTCAAGCGAGGCACGTGCGTCAGCGCCGTAGGCCGCCCGGCCCACGATTTGAGCTCGCGCGCGAGCGCCGCTTGGAACTCGGCCGACGGCAGGATGTGCTCGACGCCGTGCATCAGCCGCTCGATCGCCGGCATCAACGTTTCGGGCACGTAACGGCCGCCGAAAGGGCCGAAGCGGCCGTTCTTGTCGGGCAGCCTTCCTTCGAGGAGGTCCTTCAGAAGCGCCTCTCGCTGTTTCGTTTCCATGCTCACGCTCCGATCGCCCGAACGCGGGCGACGAACTCACGAATCTTGTCCGGATCCTTCTCGCCGCGCGCGCGTTCGACGCCGCTCGACACATCGACGCCCCAGGGGCGTACGAAGTTCACGGCGTCGGCGACGTTTTGGGCCGTCAAGCCGCCCGCCAGGATGACCTCGGCGACGCGCGCGAGTCCGGCCGCCTCGTCCCAGTCCGCGACGCGGCCGCTGCCGCTATGCGTGCCTTCGAACAACAGCCGGTCCGGCAAGTCCGTATCGGCCGGCGCGTTGCTGTCGCGATAAACGGGCAGGCTCAAGCAACTGTTCGGCAGCTTGATCCAGCGGAAGTCCTCGGCGTCGGTTTGCAGCCACTGCGGCTCGAAGACCTCGAGGACGCGTTCCCACTGCTCCTTGTGCGGATGCCGCATCACGGCGACGCGAATGACGTTCGCGGGAACGCCGGCGCAGAGCGCCTTGGCCTGCTCGGGTGTGACCTGACGCGGCGAATCGGCGAACACGAACCCGAGCGCGTCGACGCCGGCCGCGACGGCCGCCTCGACGGCCTCGGGGCTGTTCATTCCGCAAATCTTCACGAACATCGTGCTGGCCTCCCTGCAACGGCCGCGCGCCCGGCGGCGATCAAGTCCGCGAGCGCGGCTTTCGGATCCGCGGCGCGCATCAGCGACGAGCCGACGAGCGCCAGGCGGAAGCCCGCTTCGACGACAGCCTCGACGTCCGCAGCGCTGCCGATGCCGCTCTCGGCGACCGCGGCCAGGTGGCGCGGCAGGTGTGGCCCGAGGTCGGCGAAGCGCTCGAATCGAACTTGCAGATCGCGAAGGTCGCGACAGTTTACGCCGGCGAGCAGCGGCGGGCCGCCCGCGGCCGGCGTGTCGTAGGCCGCGAGCCGCTCGAGATCCGCGCGGTCGAAGGCCTCGAGCAGCACGAACATCCCGCAGCGGCGCGCGCAATCGACGAGCGCGCGCACGGTCGCGTCGTCGAGCATCGCGAGAATCACGAGCACGCCGCCGGCGCCTGCCGCGCGCGCCTCGAGGACTTGATAGGGCTCGGTCAGGAAGTCTTTGCGCATCGCGGGCCGCTTCGGCTTCAGCGCCTCGGCCGCGTCGGCGAGATGCGCGAGGTCGCCGCGGAACTCCGTCGGCTCCGTGAGCACGGACACGGCCGCGGCGCCGCCGCGCGCGTAGCTCGAGAGCTGTGCGCGCGCGTCGAAGTTGCCGCCCGCGAGGCCGCCGGCGGCGGGCGAGCGCAGCTTGAGCTCGGCGATCACGTCGAAGTGGTCGAGCAGAAGCGCCGGCGCCGGAGGTTGTGCGAGCGCGCGGCGCTCGAGCGCGGCCTCGCTCTCCGTCGCGCGCGCCGTGCGGACGCGAAGCCGGCTCGCCTCGGCCATTCGCGCGAGGAACGTCATTTCTTGTGCTCCTTCGCGAACGCCGCGATGCGCTCGAGCAGCCTCGCGCCGGCGCCGCTCGCGAGCGTCTTGCGCGCGCGCAAAACTGCGCTCGCCGCGTCCGGCGCGGCGCCCGTGACCTCGAGCGCGAGCGCGGCATTCAGCACGAGCGCGTCGCGGTGCGCGGCCGTGTCGCGACCCGCGAGCGCTTCGCGCAGGCGCGCCGCGTTGCTCGCCGCGTCGCTGCCGCGCAAGTCGTCGAGCGTGCAGCGCTCGATGCCGACGTCGCGCGGATCGCGCACGCTGCGCTCGACACGGCCCGGCCGCACGTCGTAGCAGACGAACGGGCCGGCCGGCGTCGCCTCGTCCCAGCCCGCTTCACCCTGTACGACGAACGCGCGCGTCAACGGCAGGCCAGCCAGCGTGTCGGCCATGCTCGCGGCCATCGCGTCGCTGAAGGCGCCGATGACGTGAAACGGCGGGGCCGCGGGATTCGCGAGCGGTCCCAGGATGTTGAACACGGTGCGGACGCCGAGCGCTTGGCGCACCGCGGCGATGCTCTTCGTCGCCGGGTGATAGTGCGGCGCGAACAGAAACGTGAAGCCGCAGCGCTCGAGGCAGGCGCCGGCTGCCGTCTCGTCGAGCGGGA
>Ga0207675_100002213_pt1 | contig 19316 bp, 15 predicted proteins | sample KBSSwiS42_FD_184305 | JGI IMG/M metagenome (GOLD analysis project Ga0207675, IMG submission 184305) | Switchgrass rhizosphere microbial communities from Kellogg Biological Station, Michigan, USA - KBS Switchgrass S4-2 (SPAdes) (version 2) | ecosystem: Host-associated > Plants > Roots >...
CGACTTGGCTCTCTTGCATGGGCGGCAGGTTTACGCTCATGGTGCCGAAGATGTAGCTATTTACCGGCCTTGGATTCACGACCGATGACCGCTGCATTTTGATCGCGAGCGCTCCCGAGACGGGTTCTTTACCCAGGTTGAGCAGGTGCAACTGTACGAGCAGCTGGGTACCCTTGGTCAGGACGTGACCGGCGTCGCTCGGAAACTCCAGCGTCGACGCGCCAGCTCCCGCGATGAAGAGCGGGTTCCACGAGGTCTGGAAGGTCGAGCCGCATTCGGAAAACCCGTCTGCCGCCGGCGTGGTCGTGCGCGCGAAAATGATGTGATGGACGAACGGTTGACCTGCGGAGCTGTAAGCGTTGACGGTCACGTTTTCGTCAATTGGCTTGCTGAAGCAGATGTAACGCTCCTGTCCCGGATCGACGCTGAACTCGTCGGTGCTCCAGACGAGTTGCCCGGTATCCGATCCTGGTGCCGTGCCAGCGCTGACGCCCGAGCCCACGCTGACGCCCGAACCAGGGCTGAGGCCTGAGCCAGCGCCGTCGGCCGAGCCAGCGTTGACACCCGAGCCAGCGCTATCGGCCGAGCCAGCGCTATCGGCCGAGCCAGCGTTGACGCCCGAGCCAGCGTTGACGCCCGAGCCGGCGTTGACGCCCGAGCCGGCGTTGACGCCCGAGCCGGCGTTGACGCCCGAGCCGGCGTTGACGCCCGAGCCGGGCGCTGTGGCAGCTCCCGAGTCAGCATCTTCGCCACATCCCAGGGCGAGCAGTTCCCCCACTGCCATTAACCCGCAAAGGACTGTCTTCATGGCGGCAACTCTACACGCCTTTCCGCGCTCCGAGCAGCGTCGGTCACGGCCAATGGGTGGCCGCCCGCGGCCAAATCGGGGCCTCCACACAGCCCCCGTCGGATTCGCGCTCGCCTACCCCAATCGTGAGTTTCGGAACGCGTCCGGCGTCGTACCCGTCCACCTCTTGAACGCGCGACGGAACGCGCTCGGGTCCGAGAAGCCCATTTCATACGCGGTCTCTTGAATGCTGCGCTGCTCGGCCACGAGACAATGCTTGGCCACCATCGCGAGTGCATCGTTCGCGACCGCAGCGTACGACACGTCCTCCGCTACCAGGCGCCGACGAAGCGATCGCACGCTCAGTCCGAGTGAGCGGGCGACGCTCGTCATCTTGATGGGTCTGGCGCAGCGCTTCTGCAGCAACAGCTCGCGCACACGCAGCGCGAATGATGCGCGCTGTTTGCGCGACATCTGGCGCTCAGCGATCGCCCGCAAGGCATCGTGGGTGTCCTCGTCCTGGTGCGGCGACACGGTCTCCATGAGCGCTCGGTCGAACACGATGCCCGTCAGCGGTTGCTCGAAACACTCAGCCCCCTCGAACACGCGCGTGTATTCGCGATGATAACTGGGTGCTCGGTACTCGAAACTCGCTCGCTGCAGGCGAGCCTCGATATTGAACGCGCGCAGCAGCAGGAAAAGACCCACCACGCGCATCTCGGACACAAATCGATCGATGTGCTCTGGCGCCCCAGCCAGGGGCAAGCAGCGCACTGTGACGTTGTCCGCGTCTTCCGAGAGTTGAAAGCTCGCCTCATCACTGAGCAGCGGATGGAACTGACACAAAGCCTCGAGGCCGTCGCGCAACGTTGCCGAATGTGCGATCAGATCGGCGATGGGGTTGAAGGCGCTGCGGCGCGGTTTTTCGCCCCAGTGCAAACCGAGCGCCGGGTCCGCGGTCATATCCAGGGCGAGCTCGCACAGCCGGAACAGCTCTGCGCGCGTGACGCGCGCTTCGACGCACGCGAGCTGCTCGGGGCAGAATTGCGCCGAACGCAGAAACACCGCGCGCGGGATCCCGCGCTGCTCGAGCGCGGCAACGAGCCCGCGCACGACTCGGATCGAAACAGTGGTTTGTCGAGCAGGGTCGTGCACGCCAGTCCCCTGCGGGCGACCTACATAGCCATGCGGCCCCCGGGCCTTGGATTGCGTCACCTGCCTGCTCGAGTCCGTCACATGAGTAGAGTGCCTATTCGGGCGCGGATGGATCAAGGGGCGCCCATTTCGGCCCTGCTGTTGCTGACAATCTCCGGCCAAAAGGGTGGCTGCTCGCGGCCACCGGGGGCTTTGCGCGTGACGGGAACCTCGCCTTACGCCACATCCCATCGCGGACGGAATCGGCACGTTCCACTGGCTAGCGCCGGGAGCGATGGGCTGGTTCAGTCCGCCCCCTGCGCGCCCCAAAAGCCAAGGATCGCTCTGCAAACGTTCACCATCTTCCTGGTCGCGACCAGCTTGTCGGCGCTGCCGTTGTGCGGATGTTCGACCGAAGGCGGCAGTCTCGACAGCGCGCCAAATGCTCCCGATGCCGGCATCGGCGGAGGCCGCCCGTGTACCTTCGACTACGCGAAATACCAGCCGCTGCCCCCGACACTGACGCTGAAGACGGACATCCTGCCCATCATTGCTCGCAGCTGCGCACTCAGCACTTCGTGCCACCGCAATGGCACCCCCTACCATATGAGCCTCGGTCCCGGCATCGTCGATGGCGTCGTCGTGGCGACCGATGCCGTGCTGGCTGACATTTCGCTGTCTCTCAGCATGCCCTCCGTCGAAGTGCCGGACTGGTTACGCCTGAGGAAGGGAGACCCCGAACACAGCTATCTCATGCGCAAGCTGGACGGGACCGAGCGCTGCGGGGACCTCCGCTGCGTCGTGGTAGCGGGCTCACCCGAACCGTGCGGCGAGCGAATGCCGGGCGGTGACTCGTCGCTGCCCCTCGAACGCGAGGAGCTCGAGAAGGTGCGCGCCTGGATCGCGCAGGGCGCGAACTGATTTCTCGGCCCGACCCGAGCGCCCTGAGCCGCCACGCGCGGGATCCTGAGCGGAGTAGTCGTTGCGGCCTGCCGGGAGCGTGTGCTTTTCTAGCATTGAGGTTCGAAGGGAGAGGACGATGCCAGCACATAGGACCGGTACCCGCGAGGAATGGCAAGCAGCCCGCAACGAGCTCGCGAAGCTCGAGGCTGAACAGGCGGAGCGAGACAAGGAGATCGAGCGCAAGCGGCTCGAGCTTCCCTGGGTGCGCGTCGAGAAGGAGTATGTGTTCGATACCGAGGGCGGCAAGAAAACACTGGCCCAGCTGTTCGACGGACGCTCGCAGCTGCTCGCCTATAACATCATGTTTGGCCCTGCCTACACGCACGGTGCCTGCCCCGGCTGCACCAACCTGGGGGACGGGCTCGACGGCTCGCTCGTCCACTTGAACCATCGCGACGTGACGCTGCTCTGCTTTTCGCGTGCCCCCATCGAGCGGCTGAGCGAATACAAGCGGCGCATGGGCTGGCAGTTCCCGTACGTCTCCACTTACAACACCGACTTCGCCCTCGATTTCGGGCTCGTGCTGAGCGAGGGGCAAGTGCAGCAGACTTCGGAGATCAAGCAGATGATCGATAACCCGCCGGTCTGGCTGAAGGATTGGTCGGGCCAGATCGGTGCCAAGCTCGAGGACGGCCTGCGCGAGAACCCGAGCTGGATCAGCTTCGCGCGCGAAAATGGCGGCGTCTACCACACCTATACTGTCTCGGCGCCGGACCCATTCGTCGCGCCGTACTACACCTTCCTGCTCGCGCGAACACCGAAGGGCCAACCGCCAGAGCCACGGTCCTGGCGGAAGGACGAGTACCCGGCTTGATGCCGAGATCCCTTCCGAGGACACAGCCTGGCCACGAGCGGCCTCTACGATCTCGCGTTCTCGCGCGCTTGGCGGTCATCCAGGCCGCGATAGGCAGCGGTGATCGGAGCGGCCGCGCGATGATGCCGCGCGATGATGCCGCGCGATGATACCGCGCGATGATGCCGCGCGATGATGTGGACGCCGACGGCACTCCGCGAGCAGCGGGCCATCCTGGCGCGCAGCAGCGCCGCTCGGTTCCGAGCCCCCGGCAAGCGATGACCACGCGCTGTCCAACCTCGCTGCGCGTGGCTCACGCCGTCAAGCGCCGGCTCGCGCGCACAGGCCGCCTGTTTGCCGACCGCTACCACGCCCGGGCGTTGAAGCACATCCCCCATTCCGCGAAGTGCTCGATGCCGTCCCGAGCCAGGCTGGAGGGGCCTCCTGACGCCGCGCGGCGACGCGCCAGACCTGGACCCGACGAGTCGCTGCTCAGGGTGGGGGCGCCAGCGCATACTGGCGCACTTGCTTGATCAGCAGCCGCCTCTCCTCGCCCACGAGCTTGAACTCCAAATCGAGCGCCAGCGCATTCGCTGGTACGCCGTACAGCTCCGCGAAGCGCAGCTGTGTTTGCTCGGCGAGCTCTGCGAGCCGCGCGATCTCGGAATCGCTCAGCACGGGCTGCTCGGGCGTGAGCGACGAGAAACGCTGTCGGATCACCTCCCGCCCGCCACCGGGCCCTGCCACGATCGAGAATACCTCGGGCAATGCGCCGCGCTCGGGGTTGGTGACCTCCAGCTCGCCGCGCTGCACGTTCACGTACAGGCCGGCGGCCCCCGGATGCGCGAGGTCCTGCGTGATCAGCACGCCGTTCGCGAGCTCGCCGTCCACGGCGGCATTGACGGCCACGCCCATCTGGAAACGACGCTGGTCGACATTCCAGAAGGAACGCTCCTCGAACGCCCGGAAGCTCCAGCCGGAAGCCCACACGTCGCGGATGCGCAACGAGGCGGCCTCGGCACCGTCGGCGCGCGCAGATACGGACTCGTACAGGCCGGCGCCGTTGAAGCCGGGTAGGTCTTCGACGTTGCTGCTGGAGCGCAGCCGTACCTGCGCCTCGCCAAACAGCTCCCCGACCTTGGCATCGAGTTGCTGCGCGAAATCCACCGGAATGCGACCCTGGCGCACCAGGAAAGACAGCGTAGCCAGGCTCGCGTCGCGCAGCGGGGTGTCTGCCGCGAGCTCCGGATCGGAGAGCAGACGCTCGACCAGGTCGGCGTACGACTCCGCACCGGCAGCGCTGGCGCGGCAGCGCGCCTGGGCACCAGCGCACGGCTCCGGCGCGCGTCCTGGCACATTGCACGATGCGCGCGCCCGCTCGCACAGCTCGGGCGTGACCCCGTTGGCGTGCATGTACGCGTCGTACGCGGAGAACGGCACGGCAAACCCATCCGGCGCTTCGGCACCGAGCAGCCGATGCAGCTCGGCCAGATTGGCAGCCTTGCTGCCCACACGCGCCGAGTCGGTGAACGCGAGCTGATCAAACGCCGGCAGACCCTGCAGCGAGAGGTCGCTCGTAGGCAGCAGCGCCGCCGGCGCGCGCGCTCGCCAGAAAGCGTCGGCTTCCTCGAAGCTGGCCCCGCGCAGCTCGAAGGCGCCCGCCGACACCTCGAGCCGTACCAGCTTGCCGATCAGGGCCGCGATGCGCGGGTCGTCGGCCGCGCCCATCAGCGCCAGGTTCGGGGTGCCGCGCGCCCGCGCCGCCAAGCTCACGTGGGACAGCTGGGTCTGCAGCTCGTTGGTGATGGTGCCCCCGGACAACGGCAGCTCGTTGGGCAAGCGGTCGAGCAGCAACACGTCGCGAAAGGACACGATGGCCGTCGCGAGCTGTTCGGGCGAGAAGCGCCGCAGGGTGCCGAGGGCCAGGCCCGGGTTCAAAAACTGCCGGTCCAGGCCCGCGAACAGCTCGACGTGCGTGCCGAACAGCTGCTCGCGCAGCGTAAATGCGCGCGCATCCTCCATCAGCTGCGCCTCCTGGGTGCTGCCCGCGGGCACGTACAAAAGGCGCCGATCCGAGCCGCCGAGCGGCAACCACGACAGCCGCTCGGCGAGCAGCCGATACACGAGACGCGCCTGTTGCGGGGACAGGTCGTCGTCCGGAAAGAACTCCAGCGTGACCGGCGCGGTTGCCGTCCCGCCGAGTGCGCGACAGGCGAAGCTCACCGCGGGCAGATAGGTCAATGTCCCGGCAAAGGCTCTGCGGTCCGCCCCCCGATACGTCGCGTCCGCGAAGCTGGCCGACGACTGCGGCACACCGAGCGCGTCGCGCGCGAAGTCGAGGTGCCGCGGGAAGCGCCGGGTGTTCTGGAAGTAGACGCGCGGCTCCGCGCCGAGCTGCAGATAGAACTTCACGAGCTGCGCCGGTCCCAGCTCGGTCTCGGCCGGCACCGCCAGACTCGCAAACTCCGCCTCGCCGGTGTCTTCAGCAAAGCCGGTGCGATAGCTGTCCGTCACCTGGAACGGCGGCAGCGGCTCGAGCTCGATCAGCAGTGGCGCCGGCAGCGGTTCTGTCAGCTCCAGCTCCTGGAAGGCGTAGCCCCGGCTCTCGATGCTGAGCTGGACGCCGGGCCCCGCACCAAACAACTCGAAGCCGACAGCGGTGCAGCGCCCGACACTGCTGTGGTCGCTCGCGGGGCAGGACCAGCCGCTCACCTCTTCACCCCGTGCCACCACGACGCGGAAGGCATCCGGATGTACGCCCGCCGAGTCCCTCAGCTCGACGACGAGCGTGGGGGCTGCGCCGCTCGAACAGCCAACGGCCAGCAGCAATAAGGCGCGGTGCAGGTCACGGCTCGCGTGCGGGGCTGGGCTCATGGGTTCGACGCTTCGCAGCGCAACACCGCCGAGAGCGCCTCAGACGACGTGTGGAACGTCCGCTCGGCGAGCAACAGCAGGTCTGGGCCCAGCCGCGAGAGGCGCGCCTGCAACAAGCCCCCCCGGCTGCCCGGATTGGTCACGCGCAGCACGCTGCTCTTCGGGCTGAGCGTGGTGCCGTCGAGCACCACGAAATTCAACTCGTGATCGGGCACGCAACCGCTGCAGATGTAGATTTCGCTGCCGCGCGACCACACCAGGCCCACGTCGTCACCCAGGTCCACCCAGGCAGGGTCTGCGTTCTCCTGATCGTGCAACGGTGGTTGCAGATCGAAGCTGGGACCGAGCGGCTTGCCTCGCAGATCGAACCAGCCGATGCGCAGGGTGTGCGCCCGCGCCCGCTGGCCCCCGAGGTGCACCGTGTTGGCCGTCGGCGCCCCCTCGTACAGCACGCTCCAGGCGGCGAGAATTCGGTTGCCCCGCGGCAGCACCGCCGACCAGTAGTTGGCCGCGAGGTGAACGGGAGGGCCGAGAGCACTGCCCGCGCTGTCGAGGAACAGACTCATGAATCCGCCGTAATCTGTCGACGGGTCCGAGCCGCGATAGGTTGCCACGAACCCATCTCCTAGCCTGTTCAGCGACGTGGTCAGCAGATACGCCTCGTCCTGGGTCCGCAACGTCAGCGGAGTGCCCACGAGCTCTCCGCTCGCGTCCATGCGGCCGAAGCGCAGCGCATAGGGACCGCCATACCCATTGTGCTCCGTCCAGAATGCAGCAAACCCGCCATCCCGGGCCACGAGTTGGCTTCCGTACTCCCCGACGCTGAAGCCCGTGAGCGCGTGCGGCGCCGCGAGCAGCTTCCCTTGCTCGTCGAGCTGCGCCACGTTCAAGTCGTCGTGACTCTCCTGCTCCGGCGTGAACCAATTCCGGCTCCACAGCAGCGTCGTTCGGTTCGCGCCGGCCCTGGCTTGCAGGTAGAAGATCCGGCCGTCGCGGTCGTCGAGCACCTCGCTCGTACCCAGTCTCCCCTGTGCATCCAGGGGCGCGATGAACAGGCCGTAGTGCTCCGAGCCCGAGTGCACGAGCTGATTCCCACCGTTGCTCGGCAGCACCACGCGGTCTTGCTCGTCAGTGATTTCTGGCGCTCGCTGCACCCGGCAGGACACACGCGAAGCACTCGCGCGCTGGAGCAATGGCATGCCCTCCGGGGGCAACGCCTGGAATTCCGCTTCCAGCAGCGGACTCGGAGCGGGCTCGGACAGCACGGAAGGCGGCTCCGTGCTGGGCGGAATGGGGGCCCGATAATCTGGATCGTAACGAGCCGGAGCCTCCTGCTCCCCCGCATCTGGGCTGCCTCCAGTTTCGCCCGCCGGGCTGCCCGCCGCGCTCACCGGAGGGCTCGCGGTGGGACGGCCGGCTCCGAACGTCCCCTGGCTACGGACTGGGTTCGGCTCTCTCACCTCGCCGCAGGCCAACGCGGCCCCCAGCAGTAGCGCCACCGCGACATGGATGCGGAGCTCCGCGCCAGCTGCTCGATGACATCCACCCATCGACGAACCTTGTCACATGGCGGGAGCGGCGCCATCCCGGCGGCAGCTCGCGCCGATGAACGCACGCCGGGGCGTGGTCGTGCCGAGCCCCGAGCTGGAGCCCAAGGACGTGCGGAGCCCGGCCCCCAATCCGCGACGCGGTCGGTCCCGCGATCCAGTGGGGCGAGAGTGAAACGAGGCCGCGGTCGCTCGCTGCCTCGCCTGAAGGCGGCTGCCGAGCGAGCAATTCGCGTCAGCCTTGTAACTCCCCGCTGCCCGCACCGAGCGCTAGGTTCTGGAAGGAAGGAGAGAGTGATGACTACAATGGCTCGGCACGGCACTCGTGAACAATGGCTTGCAGCCCGGCGGGAGCTGCTGAAAGCAGAGAAAGAACACACGCAGCGCGGCGATGAGCTGGCGCGTATGCGCCGGGAGCTGCCCTGGGTCCGAGTGGAGAAGGACTATCGCCTCGACACCGCCGACGGAAAGGCCTCGTTGAAAGACCTTTTCCGAGGGCGCTCACAGCTGCTCGTTTACCACTTCATGTTCGGGCCCGACTACAGGGCGGGGTGTCCGTCGTGCTCTGCCATTGCCGACGGGTTCAACGGCTTCGTGCTGCACCTGGCTCACCATGACGTGATGCTGTGGGCCGTGTCGCGTGCGCCGCTCGCGAAGCTGCAGGCCTATGAGCGTCGGATGGGGTGGACGTTTCCCTGGGCTTCCTCCTTCGAGAGCGACTTCAACTACGACTACGGCGTGGCCTTCACCGAGGAGCAGCAGCGGTCGGGAACCGTCGAGCACAACTACCGCGCCATGGCCACGCGCAGTGAGCTGCGGGACGAGGACATTGTCGCCGTCTACGGCACGGACTCGCTCACGATGACACGCGAAGCCCCCGGCATGAGCGCGTTCGCGCTCGAGGACGGCAGCGTGTACCACACCTATTCGGCCTACGTTCGCGGGCTGGACAGCCTGTGGGGCATGTACCAGTGGCTCGATCGTGCACCGAAAGGACGGAACGAGCAAATGGTGCAAGGCATGGGGGACCTGCACGGCAGCGGCTGGTACCGCCGTCACGACGAATACGAAGAGGGCTGAGCAGCTCATCGTCTCGATCGAAAGGTATGACGCGGCGATGAAGTACCTCACTCATTCCCCCGGACCTCCCCTCGCTCGTTGGGTCGACAATCTGTGGTCGCTGATGGATGCTCCGGCGCATGCGCGGGAAAGTATCCTGCCGAGCGGCACGCTAGAGCTGGTGATCAATCTCCAGGAGAACGAATTCCGGATCTACAATCCCAGCCAGCCCGATCGCCCGAGGCGCTTTGCCGGCGCGATCGTCTCCGGCCCCTACCGGTCACCCTTCGTCATCGACACGCTCGAGCACGCCTCCATCATGGGGGTGCATTTCAAGCCCGGCGGCGCGTTCCCGATCCTCGGAGCACTGCCCGCCGAGCTCGGCGATCTGCACCTGGACCTCGAGACGCTCTGGAGCCGTCAGGCGAACGAGCTGCGCGAGCGCTTGTGCGAAGAGACCACACCCGAGCGGCGCTTTCGCATTCTCGAACGGGCGCTGATCGCGCGCCTGCACGGCTCTCGCGAGTGCCACCGCGCCGTGCCCGTCGCGCTGGCAAGGCTGTCCGAGTCTGGCGCGAGCGTGAGGAACGTGGCCGCGCACGTCGGGCTCAGCCATCGCCGATTGATTGAGGTCTTCAGCGCCGAGGTCGGCATGACACCCAAGCTGTTCGCTCGTGTCCAGCGCTTCCAACGCGCCGCGGCGGCCGCCCGCCGAGGCACCTCTGCCGACTGGGCCGGATTGGCCCTGGTGTGCGGCTACTCCGATCAGTCGCACTTGATCCGCGACTTCCTGGCGTTTTCTGGCTTCTCGCCCGAGGCCTTGCTGCGCCACCGAGACGACCCCGTGAAGCCGAACCACCTCGCCCTGCCGGAAGGCGGGGGGTCAAATTCCTCCAATACACTCCAGAGCGCAGGCGCCATGTCTTCCTAGAAGGAAGGATGCCATGCGCCCCAATTCGGCATCGATCAAACCCATACTAGCGACGATCGGGCTGACAGCGCTCCTGATCAGCGGAGGACATATGAGTCACGCCAACGCAGAGTCGAAGCAAACGTCCCAGTCCACCGGCACGGCAGGCGACGCGCCGATGATTGCTGCGGTTCGTTACCAGATCAGGGATCTCGACCGAGCGATCGCTTTCTACACGGGCCCGCTAGAGTTCAAGCTCGAACACCGGGCTGGCTCTGCCTTCGCCATGGTTTCTCGAGCCCCGCTCCAGCTCGTCTTGAGTGGGCCCGGCAGCTCCGGAGCGCGCCCGATGCCGGACGGGCGCCGCCAGGAACCGGGAGGATGGAACCGCATCATCCTCTACGTTCGCGATCTCGATGCCCAAATTCAAAGACTGAAGGCGGCTGGTGTCCCCTTCAGAAACTCCGTCGAGGTCGGGCCTGGCGGCTCGCAGATCCAGATCGAAGACCCTGACGGCAACCCACTCGAGCTTCATGAAGGCGGCGCAGGCGGCGGCAAGTGATGGCGACCGCAGCAAGAGCGCGCCCACGCAGCTGAGCCAGATCCACCCGAAGAAGCGAGTGCAGCGCTCGAGCGGCAGCACGCGGTCGACGAGGCAGCCAAGGGCTCGGCCCTGCACCACCCGGATGACGATAGGAGGGCGCCGGCTGGTCCTGACCGAGATGGGCCATTTGCTTCAGCGGCGCCGAGCATGTGGCGCGCCTTCGGATGAAGCGTCGGCCTCCGCGCTCGCTGCCGGCACGGGCTGCCAGGCGATGCCCTGCAGGAACGCCGAGGTCAGCGGCCCGCGAGTGCTCACGCCGAGCACGACGTCGCGATCGTATCGCAGATGGCCCAGCTCGGGAGCGGCGGCAAGGGTTTCGAGCGCGGCGCTGAACTCGGCCGCCGCGGTATTGTCGTCAAAGCGTAGCCGCCAGAAGACGCTGACGTCGTCTGTCGCCGGCTCGTGAAAGATGCTCAGCACGTCACCCAAGAGACCGGAGCCACGCGGCACGCCTTCGGCTGGGGAGCGAAGCCGCCGCTGCTTGAAGATCTCGAACAACCAGGCGCCGAAATGCGCGTGGCTCACGGGCTCGTACTGCGCCGGCAGCACGGGGCTTGCCACCACGTCGGGGTCCTCCCGCCAGGCGGCAGCAAGCTCAGGGCCCGGCGAGGCAGGGGGCGGCTGGGCATAGCCCGCCAGGATCTGGCGAGTCGATGTCGGCGGTTCGGCAAATAGCTCTCGCACCCCCGAGCTGCCTCGTTCGGTCCAGGCGTCGCGCACGTAGCGGCCGCCGAAGGCGTAGGGAAAGTACCGCCAGGCCAGCAAGTACGCCGCACTGGAGGCGATCACCTGGGACCAGCTGCTGGCCTGATATTCGACAAACACGTCGTCCCAGTCGACGTCGTCCGGATCGACCCCGAAGCCGCGAGCTCTGGCCAGGTCCTCGTAGAGCACTGCTTCGCCTTCCACGATACCCGTCCGCGCCATGCTGCCGTCATCGTCGTCCGGCTCGGCTTCGGGATAGCTCGGTTCCCGGCCGTCTTGCAGCGCATGGACCAGCTCGTGCAACAGCGTGGAGACGGCGTTGCCGCCGTCCAGCGGATAACCGCGGTCCAGGATCGTGACCTGCTTGGTGTCCGAAGCGTAAAACGCGCTCACGGTATCCCAGTAGCCGCGTATCAACTCCGGCGCGTCGAGCTGTGCGGGCATCAGATTCAGCAAGGCCAGCCCCCGGCGCTGAGCCCGCTCGTCGTCGCTCTCCGCCTCGGTCCCGCCCGCGATCTGCTCCTGCACGTACGACTGCGCGTCGACCACGACCACCGCTGGGCGGGCCGTCGTGTCACCGGTGAGACAGCTGGCGACCTTTGCCGTGTGCTCCTGGCAGGCGGAGCGGCGAATGTCACAGGCTTCGAGTACGGGGCAGCCACCACCGCAGCCGGTCAGAGGCAAGATCGCGAACAGCGCGACCAGTGCTGCGAGGGTGCGGCGTGCGCCGCGAGCTTCGATCCAGATGCGCCGCTTCATCCAGGTGTCCTCACCAGAACTTGTACCCGAGCCCGATCAATGTGAGCGCGAGCGAAGTCCGCTCTTGCGCGCGGATCAGCGGCGCGCCCAGCAGGTAGCCGGCACCCAGCTCCGTTCGAAGCACAAAACCAGCAAAAGACAGGTACTCGTAGCCGAGCGCGGCGTACGGGCCCGACACCGCGTGTTGCATCAGCTTTTCGCCATGAAAGGAGAAGCGGTAAGCCCCCAGCGGCCCATAGCCGAGGTCGACAAACAGCCGATGCTTGTGCCCCCAGGAGCCCATCACGCCGGCGGCCAGAGCACATTCGAGGACGCTGTCAGCGGAACCGCACCAGCCGAGGCCGAACGCGGCGTAAGGCACCAGCCGGTACAGCGTATGCGGGACCTGAAAGTAGTAGGCCGCTTGCAGCCCGGCGAACACGTACTGGACACCGATGCCGGCGCTCAGCGCCAAGCCATCACTCTCGGTCACGCGCAGCTCAACTGGTGCTGTCGGCTCCGGCGCAGGCCCGGCCAGCTCCGCGCCGAGCACGGTCCCGGCGAGCGTGCACGCCAGCGCCGCCGTCAGGGCCATGCGCGCTGCTCCGCCGAGGCAAGGAAGGAGACAGGGCGAGCCTGCAGCCGGCGTCGATCGGCAGTCACCATGCGCACCTTTCATATCATCCCCCGGCTGCTCTCTGCACGCCAAGCTGGACAGGAACGCGCCCCAGCGTGCGCTCACCGGCACAGGCGCCCGGTGCGCACACGGCACCACACACCATCAGGGCTCTACATGACAGGGCGGCGAGCTCACCATGGCGGCGATGCTCGAATCATGCAACACGAGCTCAGTACGCGGGCAAGCTCAGCCCGGACAGTTGGAGTATCTCTCGCGCTGAGGTCCGCGCCAGCTGGGCAGCGGAGCGGCCAGATGCGGCGATCGCTCGATCGGCCAGGTAAGTACCCGCTCGATAGCCGATCCAGCGACGGCCATCGGGGTGCTGAAACATCCACTGCTGGTAAGAGGCCGCCAGCGGTAAGGCCAAGAGCTCGGTCACCCAAGCGGCAGCCTCCGGTGGATAGTCTCCCCACGGCGGCCTGCGCCCGCCGAAGTCGCGCTCGAACGCGGTCGCCAGCCCCTCGCTGATCACTCCATCGACGAAATGTGCGCGTGGCGTGCCACCCCTGACGGTCCAGCCGCGCGCCAGGTGATGCAGCTCGTGAAAGAGCGTTGCCCGCAGCTCGGTTCGCGCTATCGCCGCCACCCCTCCCGTGCGCGTGGGATCCACCGTCCAGTTCACCCGCCGTGGGGACCATGCGGTTCCGAGCTCCCCGGTCTCGGGAATCACGAATGTGCCGGTCTGCGCAGCCAGCTCGATGACCTCCGGCAGCCCCGGGAGCAGAGCCCGCACCTCGTGCTCCGTGGCCTCGCACACTTCGTGAATGACCCGCCGGGCTTCGAGCGAGAAGAAGCGTCGATCGTCCGTGTCGAGAAACAAGCACGAGAGCATACAGCTGCTCCTCCCGGGTCCGCAGTTTGCCCGACCAGGCGAGCTAATGAAAGCTCTGCCAACGCTGCGCTCGGATGTCATTGTCGAGCCGCCGCCGTGGAGAACCTCTCGGCTACGAGCCTGCTGCGTACCCTGGGTCGTGCCCACGTGAGCGGCAAAACGACGCCCGGCCAGGCGGCAATCCGTCCGTGTAACTCCCCGCTCAGCGCTAGCGAATCACGGTCTTGCACCCGAGCTGAATCTCGACGGACGCTCCGCGCAGCGCGGACCGGAAGCGATCGCAACTGGCGGGGCAAGCGATGATCCGGCGGGGGTGCAGCTCGTCGTCGTAGTACCAGCCGTTCTCTGTGCCACAGGCGGGCAAACCGGCGACCTTGTAGATGCGTGTCTGGCCGGCCTCGTCCGTCAGGTCGACATTGACCAACCCGTAGTCGAGGGGCGTGCTGCTGCTGGCTGCGGGCAGCTCAAACTCACACCCGAGCTGGGTGCCACGGATGGCGCTCAGGGCGTCCAGAAATTGCGCGGCGATGTCCTGGCCCGTATCGATGACGAACGCTGACTGCGTGCCTCCGGAGCGCGCGATGGCATCCAGGTTGGCAGGTCCCGTCAAATCGCCGGCGGCGAACACGCCGATGGCGAACGTTCGAACGCTGGCTGATGCGCTGAGCCCGGCGGCTGCGATCTCGCTCAAGCCGCCGCTGTCGAGCGGCGTGCAATCGGTGGGCAAGCCATCGGTCACCAAGAGCGCGGTGACGGCATGACCCGGATGCGATCCAGCCCACTCCTGCGCCTGACGGATGGCGCCGCTCAATGCCGGACCACTCGGCGTTCCACCATCCGGAACCTGGGTGTCGATGGATGCGAGCAGCGCCGGCGCCGCCCCCGGCAGCGGCGCAATCGCGACGGCCGGGCTGGCATAGGCGGGCGTGTCGCAAACGAGACGGTCAGCGCAGACGCCCGTCGTGCGGGGCACGCAGAGACCGACGGGCCCCGTGTCGAGCAGACAAGGCAGACCCGGGATCTGGCACAAGTAGTTCGGGTCCGCGGAGCAAACACCGATGGCGACGCAGGGCCCGAAGTCGGTCAGGGTCGCCCCGACCATACAGTCTCGAGCGGTCCGACAGGGCAACTGAGCACCCAGCTGGGTGAGGGCACCGAGACACGTGTCGAGCAGGCACGGGCCACCCGCTCCACACTCGGCGTCCGACGCGCAGCGGTCGGGGACACCTGGCTTGTTCAGGGGAAAATATTGAATGCCGACTCCGAGCCCGCTCGAGCGCGGATCCTCGAGGAAGCTCGAGAGCGCGCTCTTCACCGCAGTCCACTTGTCCGTCCCGGCCGGGGTCAGCTCCAGCATCGAGCCCGAGATGTCGAGCATGATGAACAGGTCGACGGAAACGAACTCTGCCTGGGATACCGTGCCGGCGCAGCTCGCCGTGTCGCTGCTCGTGGTGGGGCTACCAGCCGCGAGATCGAGCTCGGGAGGGCCTTCGTTGCCGGTGCCGATCGCCGGAGCGGTTACCGTCTCGACTGCGCCAGCTCTCGGCCCTGGTTGCCCGTCAGCCCGGGCTGCGACAGGAGCGTCCTTCGACGCGGAAGAACAACTCCAGATGGACAGGGTCGTCCCAACGGACAACACCCCGGCGCGAAAGAGATTCGAAGCTGCCATGAATTTCCGATCTGGCGACGTGCTATCGATCAAGCCGATCTCCGAACTGCCCAATCCGGAGCTCCAGGTCAAGGCGACCGACTGTTGCACCGACAGAATGGGACGAGCTGGAACTCGAATTACGCCGCTCTAGAACTCCTGCGCCGCTGCATTGCTCGACGTGCTGAACGCCGAAGAGCTCGTCGAGCTGCGCGCGCAGCTCGAGTCACTGATCTACAATCCACGGCGCTTCCACAACAACGTGCAGTGCAATCTGCCGTGTTACGCCGACAGCGCGCTCTGGGTGGTGCCTGGCAGCCATGTGCGGCCCAACACGGCAGCGGAAGACGCGGCGTTCGGCGGCTCGAAGCACTACGCGCCGCCGGCAGCGCAGATGCCCGGTGGCGTACAGGTGCACATCCCGGCGGGGCAGGCGCTGCTCGCTACCTGGCCGCGCCTGTCGGAGCTCGGTCCGCAGTCAGCCCCTCTGCCAGGGCCCGCTCGGTGCCCCTCTGCCGTATCGATCCATGGTTTGTAAACGAACCACGTTTTCGCGAGAGAAATAGGGCCTCCAGCGCCCCCCTCGAGGGCCGTCATCAGTCGACGATACGAATTGTTGCCACTCCGCCGTTGGGGCCATGGAGCAGCACGCCCCTGGCGGCGCCAGGATGAGCCCGCCCGCTACCAGATCTCGATGCGCTGAGCGGGCTCGAGGTAGAGGGCTTCGCTCGGTTTCGGCGAGAAGGCCGCGTACCAGCTGTCCAGGTTGCGCAGCATCGCCACGCGGAACTCGGAAGGGCTGTGGGAATCGGTGACCAGGCGGTTCGAGAGCTCTTCGTTGCGGTACAGGCGTCGCCAGATCTGGGCCCAGCCGAGAAAGAAGCGTTGCTCGCCGCTGAGGCCATCCAGGATCGGAGCGGGCTGACCTCGCAGGGCGAGCTGGTAGGCTCGATGAGCAACGGTGAGGCCCGCCAGGTCGGCGATGTTTTCTCCCAGTGTGAGCTGGCCATTGACGCATTGAGCGGGCTCGTCCCCGTGCTTGGCGAAAGGGCAGTAGCCGGAGTATTGCGCGACCAAGCGTTGCGTAGCGGTCTTGAATTTGCGCCGATCGTCCTCCGACCACCAGTTGCGGAGCGTACCGTCGCCGTCGTACTGCGCGCCGCTGTCATCGAAACCGTGGCTGATTTCATGGCCGATGACGGCGCCGATGCCGCCGTAGTTGACGGCTGGGTCCGCGTTTGGGTCGAAGAAGGGCGGCTGCAGGATCGCGGCGGGAAACACGATCTCGTTCAGGGTCGGGTTGTAGTAGGCGTTGACCGTCATGGGCGTCATGCCCCACTCGTCGCGATCGACTGGCTTGCCGAGCTTGGCCAGCAGCCGATCGTATTCGAACGCAGCGGCGCGTTGCACGTTGCCGAGGGCGTCACCGGCCACGACGCGCAGTGTGGAATAGTCCCGCCACTTCTTGGGATAGCCAATCTTGGGCTGGTACATGGCGAGCTTGGCTCTGGCCTTGGCTTTGGTCTCGGGGCTCATCCAGGTCAGTGCGTCCAGCCGTTGACCCATCGCCTCGAGCAGATTCGCCACCAGCGCGTCCGCAGCAGCCTTGGTCGCGGGCGTGAAGTACTGCGCCACATAGAGCTTGCCCACGGCTTCGCCGAGCCTACCAACGACCAGGTCGACTCCCCGGCGCCAGCGCGCTTTGAGCTCGGGCGTGCCGGAGAGCGTCTTGCCATACATCGTGAACCAGGCATCGACGAACGCCTCGGGCAAGTAGGGAGCGGCCGCCGAGAGGGTGCGCACGCTGAGGTAGTCGCGCCAGACGGGCAGCGGCTCCCGCTCGAGGAGCACGCCTACTGCCGCGATGGCGGACGGCTGGTTGACGTTGAGATGCGTCTGTCCGCGGAGCCCGACGCCCTCGAGCCAGACAGTCCACGGCACTCCCGGGGCGAGCGCCTGCAGCTCCGCGATCGAGAGCTTGTTGTAGGTCTTCTGTGGGTCGCGGTTTTGCACCCGCGTCCAGTGGCTCTGTGCGATCTTTTCTTCGAGTGCGTACACCGCCTGGGCGCGCCGGGCTGCATCGGCGACGTGCGCCAGCGTCAGCAGGCTGGTGATGTACGTGAGGTAGCCCGCGCGTGCGGGAGCAAACTGTTTGGCGTCGGCCTGATACAGATCACGATCCGGCAGTCCGAGGCCACCTTGCGCGAGGATGGCGATGTGGTGCTCGGGATCGCGATCGTCCTGTCCCACCTCGGTGAACAGCGGGGTCGTGGACAGCTCGCGGGCGAGGCGCGCAAATTCGCGCACGACCCCGGCCTTGTCGCGGAGCTTCTGAATCGCGTCGAGCCGAGCCTGGAGCGGCCGCAGCCCCTGGGCTTCGATCGCGTGCTCGTCGAGAAAGGTCTGGTACAGATCAGCAATCTTGCGCTCTTCGCTACCTGGCTCACCCCGGCTCGCTTCGATGATGGCGCGCGTGCGATCGTCACTCAGATCGGCGAGCAGAGTGAACAGACCGTAGTTGGACTTGTCCGGCGGGATCGGTGTCGTCTCGAGCCAGTGGCCGTTCGCGAAGCGGTGGAAATTCTGGCCGGGCGAGATCGAGCGATCCATGCCGCTCAGATCGAAGCCCCAGGAGCCGTATTGTGCCTGGCCGCCGGAAGCTGCCGGCGCGGCGGGCTGCGCAGGCACGGCACCTGTGGGCGCGGATGCCGCCGAGGCGGGCGAAGGGGCGAGGGGCGCCGCCGAGCTCGGCGGAGCGTTGGGTCGAGCAGGATAGGGCGCGGGCGCCGCGCAAGCCGCTGCGCTGATTGCCGCGATCGCAAACCACCAAGTTCTGGTCATGGCAAGGCTCCAGGGTAGTCAGTCCAGCGTAGTCAGTCCGCCGCAGTCTCGCGAAGGGTATCGAGGCCGGCGCCGGGTGGGCAATGACTGTATTCTGTCAGAATACGGATCAACTGATTAGTGAGAAACTGTGCCAGCTCTGATCCGCACCTCGTCGCGGAGCGTCGCTTGTTGTGTCAACCTGTGCCATTTACCTTTAATATCGAAGATAAACGAGCGATCCAAGGACTGATGTCACTGGCCTTGATCTTGCTTTGAAGGGGCTCGTCACGCGTCTCGAAGCGTATTCCAAGGAGAGCCTCCATGAAACCAAATGTATTCTATTCAGGTATCGGTCTCGTCAGTCTCGTGCTCGCTTGCAGCGGCGCGGCGTCGGACGACGCCAGTGATCCGGGGGACGGCAACCTGGGAGAGGCCACGGAAGCGTTCCGCATCCACGGGCGAAACGGCGGGGCGAAGCCGTCGACACCAGTGGGGAGTCCAGTCGGCTCGGGCAACGGTAGCAGTGGCAGCAGCAGCGGCAGCACTGGCAGCGGCAGCAGCGGTAACAGCGGCAGCACTGGCAGCGGCAGCAGCGGCAACAGCGGCAGCACTGGTCCCAGCTATCCGTCGCAGCCGAGCGATCCGGCGCCGGGCTGCAGTGGCCCGGGTACGCCCGCATCTTGCCCCGCTTCTTGCCCCGTCATCGATATCTGTCGCGTGTGTCCCGATGGCTCTTGCGGGGTGCCACACGTCGCGTGCAACCCGGACGGGAGCTGCGGCGCCGTGACCTTTGAGTGCCAGGCGGCGTACGAGCCGTGTGGCGGCAAGCAGGACGGCGACACCTGCACGATCTGTGATCCGAAGGACCCCGAGTGCGTCGAGGACGCGAGCTTGAAGTCGTGCCACGGCGGCGTGTGCGGGGCCTCGGCGGTCATCTGTCCCGAACAATGTCCCGTGATCGCGATCTGTCAGCTCTGCCCGGACAACAGCTGCGCGGACGCGATCGTCAGCTGCAATCCAGATGGCAGCTGCGGCAACGTGACGTTCGCTTGCAACTGAGCGCTCGCGCCGGGGCTGCAGCCGCCGAGCAGCGGGCCTAGGGCCGTCGCGGACGGCAAGGCGCCGAACCGGTGCGCGCCACGGCCTCTCCCGACGGGGACAGCGTCGGCGGGCGCGCACCGGTGGTAGGCATTCGGGAGAGGACAGGCGCGCCGCGTGCC
>Ga0207675_100002214_pt1 | contig 19316 bp, 18 predicted proteins | sample KBSSwiS42_FD_184305 | JGI IMG/M metagenome (GOLD analysis project Ga0207675, IMG submission 184305) | Switchgrass rhizosphere microbial communities from Kellogg Biological Station, Michigan, USA - KBS Switchgrass S4-2 (SPAdes) (version 2) | ecosystem: Host-associated > Plants > Roots >...
GATGGCTCAGTTGCGCACTATTGGCATTTATCAAAGGATGGTGTATTGGTGAATATTGGAGATACGATCACAAAAGGACAAGTGATAGGTTTAAGTGGCAATACCGGTTATTCTGCATTTCCACATATACATTTTGAAGTTATTGGTAATGATGGTAAAGGAGCTCGTAAACAATTACCAACAAGATTTACTACAAATAAGGGCATCGTTTATTTACGACCTGGTCATTTTTATCGTGCTATCCATGAATAACTATACGAAAGGTTTGTGATAGCGCCAGTCAATCCGTAACTTTCATTCAAACTTAAAGGTTATGATAGTAGTATATGTGATCATTGGTCTTATTGCATTGGCTTTATTGATCGCGGCAATGTTACCCGGAACTTATAATGTAGAAAAATCAACGATCATTAAAAGAAATCCTTCATTGGTAATGGATAAAGTTGGCGATCTGAATTTTTACAGTCAATGGAATCCCTGGCAACAAATGGACCCAACATCAAAAGCAACGATCACAGGTACTCCCAAAACTCCGGGGCATAAATATGCATGGGAAGGAAAAAAAGTTGGTGTCGGCGCTTTAACTCTTAACTCTATTGACAATAAACATATTCATTTCCTTCTCGAATTTTTCAAACCATTTAAATCAAAAGCAAAGGATAATTGGTTGTTTGAATCATGGGGTGATGGTAATGAAACAAAAGTAACATGGCAGAACAGCGGAGAGTTTCCATGGCCAATTGCAAGATTGATGGGACCGACAATAACTAAACAATTGCATGAACAATTTGTAACGGGGCTTAACAATCTCAAAAAAATGTGTGAGGGTTGATCTTTTTTACCGACCCAGTACATTTTCTATAGTTTTAAAAAATCTTTCACACGGCTTCCAAAGCAGTTAAAACATTTTCTTGTTTCCTTTATGCAATTAGCCGGGTCATTTCATCTCATTAGCAAAACCATCAACTATGCTACGGGTAACTTGCTTGTGGGTTTTTACACTTTTACTGCTTTTATCCTGTTCACAGGTAAAGCAAGTCTCAAAACATAAAGATCTTCCAAATGCGATCCCCGTGCTCAGAATTACGAATGACACTTCTGCATCTGCAATAAAGGTATCTGCACTTGATGTCGATATTAAGATCGCCGCCAATATTGCTATCACAACATTTGATATAATTTTTTATAATCCAAACGATCGAATACTTGAGGGAGAATTAGAATTTCCTTTAGCTGACGGCCAAAGTATCGTTCGGTATGCGCTGGATATAAATAATAAACTCCGGGAAGGTGTTATTGTTGGGAAAGCAAAGGGAAGAATAGCATTTGAAAATACAATAAGAAGAAAAGTTGATCCAGGATTAGTGGAAAAAACAAAAGGAAATAATTTTCGTACCCGCATTTATCCTTTACCTGCAAAAGGCACAAGGCATATAGTGATTGCGGTTGAGCAAACTTTAGAATCGTCGAATAAAGATCTTATTTATCAATTACCTCTGAAAGATTCTGAAGTAATTCAAAAATTTTCAATCGATGCTTCTGTTATTAAAAGTGTTATTAAACCAGTATCAACTGGAACCGATCTTAGTGGTTTTGATTTTATAAAAAAAGAAGCTGATTGGGCTGCTGAGTTTTCTCAAAATAATTTTACTCCAAACAATAACGTCACCATAATAATTCCCGGTTCTAATGAAAATACAAATACAGTGTTGGTTGAAAACACCAATGAAACTTCATATTACTATGTGAATAGCGCAATAGAGCCCGATCATAAAAAGAAAGCTTTGCCAAAAACTATCGGCATTTTATGGGATATTTCAGCATCAGGAGAAAAAAGAGAGCTGAATAAAGAAAAGCAATTTCTCAAACAATGGATTTCGCAATTAAATAATGTAAAGGTCTCACTAATTCCTTTCAACATAACTGTCCAAAACATTCAGCAATTCGATCTTCCGGGGGATTCTGATGCTATAATAAAACAAATTGAAAGTTATATATATGATGGCGGAACTCAATTGGGAAGTATTGATTGTAACAAATACCCGTTTGATGAATTAATAATTTTTACAGATGGCCTTTCAACATTCGGAAAAAAAGAGATCACTCTTTCAACAATTCCTGTTACAGCTATCAGCTCATCAGCCTCCGCGGATTTTTCATACCTGAAATATATAGCTCAGCAAACACATGGAACGTTCATTGATCTGAACAAAACTGAAGTAAAAGATGCGATTGAAGAGATGATTAGCGAATCATTCCAGGTTATCAAAGCGGAGTTTAATCCTTCTGAAATAGATGATCTCGTTTTACAAAATGGTCCGATCCAAAATAGTGGCTTGGCATTTACCGGAAAACTAAAAACGAGTTCAGCAACAATAAAACTTCAGCTTGGTTTTGGAAATAATATCACCACCACAAAGACTTTTACAATAAAAAAACCGGCTAAAAGCGACTATAATAATGTAAAAAGAATTTGGGCTGAGATGAAGATCGCCAACCTTGATCTGCAATTTGAAAAGAATAAAGAAGAAATAACGAAGATTGGAAAGCAGTTCTCGATCGTAACGCAGAATACTTCGCTGATCGTACTTGATCGTGTTGAAGATTATGTTCAAAATGAAATAACTCCACCCGAAGAACTGCAAAAAGAATATTTCACTTTGCTTAAAGAAAAGCAAGATGGAGAAAAAGAAGGTAAGGCGACGGCGCTTAGCGAAGCATTAGATGCAATGAGCACATTAAAAGAATGGTGGCAAAGAAATTATTCACCAAATAAAAAAATAAAAGACAGTCTAATTCTTGATACCAACTATATAACATCCGTGGGAAGTAGAAATTTTAGTATTAGAAATGCGGCCCCACAAGCAGACATGCAAGCAATTGTACCCAGCGATAGTTCACGCCACGATTTTGCGGCCACTATTGTTGTTCCCGACGAAGAGGCAAAAGAAGAAGTACAGGAATTACGAGAATTAAATATAACAGCTGGCGTGGGTGCATTGAGTTCGGACAGAGATAGCATTGAATATAAATTTGAAGACGAGAAAAACAAGGACATTTTAGAAAAACCCGGTTCTATCGAGCTCAATGATTGGAAACCTGATGTTGTCTATTTAAAAGAAATTGAAAAAGTTGTTGCAAGTGAAAGAAAAGCTAAGTATTACTCATTAAGAAAAGAATATTCAAATCAACCGTCATTCTTTATTGATATTGCCAGGTTTTTTATTGCAAAAAACGAAAAACAATTTGGGCTACTTGTATTGAGCAATGTTGCCGAAATGAAACTTGAAGATGCAGAGTTACTTCGCATGATGGCGAATCAATTGCTGGAATCAAATGAAAAGGATCTGGCAATAGAAACTTTCAGAGATGTAGTAAAGATGCGAGAAGAACATCCGCAGTCATATCGTGATCTTGCGTTGGCCTTAAACGAGTCTGGTAATTATAGTGAAGCAGTTGATTTGTTATACAAAGTGATCATGGGAACCTGGGATAGCCGCTTTGTTGGCATTAAATCAATCGCAATAAATGAATTGAATGCGATCATAAGTGCAAACAAAGGTTCTGTAAACACTTCTTCCATCGATAAACGATTTATTTATCCAATGCCAGTTGATGTTCGGATCGTTATAGAATGGAACACAGATAACTCAGATATAGATCTATGGGTAACCGATCCGCGAAAAGAAAAATGTTATTATGAACATACAGAAACAGAGATCGGTGGAAAGATATCACAGGATGTAACGGGAGGTTTTGGACCCGAAGAATTTTCTTTGAAAAATGCACGGCAGGGAAATTATATGATCGAAGCAAATCTTTTCGGAGATAGCCGGCAAACTCTTGGAGGGCCTATCACCATTAAGGCTGAACTCTTCACTGATTTTGGAAAACCAGCTCAGAAAAGAGAGACCATTAATTTCCGGGTGACCACAAACAAGGAAGTTGTAAAGATCGGTTCGTTGAAATTTGGCCATTAGGTATAACCCTTTTCGATCCAATTTACCTTCCTTTCCTTCAGGTAATTCAATATAAAATTAAAACACTCTTTATGCTTGCCAATAAGCTCCGGTGGAAACACACCTTTTTCATTGAATAAATTTTGTGCAAGCATGTTAACCGCGGCAGTACACGTATATCCAGTTGTCCTTGCCATTGATGAGATCTTTGTATCAGGATCATAAAAGTCAAGCAGGTTCCATTCAACTATTTGCTGTTCGCCATTTTCTTTTCCGATCAGTTTCACTCTCATTACCGTTAACTCTTCTTCTTCCAACCCAAGTTTCCATTCATTAAATAAAATCTGTGATGTTACTTTTAACGGAGAAATTTTCGTTCCATTAATATCAATGGGGTTTTCATTAAAAAATCCACTCTCTTTTAATGAAAGAATGATATCAACATGACCGGGATACCGCATCGTTTTTTCTTTCTGATTTTTTATATGCGGCATAGTATACAACAAGGAACGTAAGCCATCTGTATTGAAAGCTTCCAGAGTTCCAAGGTTTTCAAAGTGTATCCATTCTACTTCACTTAATGCTGGTCTTATAATGATGTGCCCATTCTCCATCAATCGTGCTGGTCGTGTATATTCTTCAATTACATCCGCAGGCGAAAATGGCGCCTTATATTGAAAAGGTTTCTTTCTCACCTTGGGTAAACCGCCAACATAAATCTCTAAAGAATCGATTTGCATTTCTTCATTATACTTACCGATAATAAGATTACTCATGCCCGGGGCTACGCCACAATCTGTGATAACGGTAACTCCTTTTTCTTTCGCCAATTGATCTAATTGCAAAACATCTTCAGGAAAAAAAGAAATATCTACAACATTTTTACTGCAATTGATACAAGCTTCTAGAGTTTTATATCCCATAAATCCGGGTACTGCAGTAACGATGATATCGAATGAAGAAAGTAGTTTGGGGTAAGAAGAATAATCGCGGAGGTCGGCTTTCTGTGTTTCTATTCTTGGGTTCCTTTTCTTTAGCAATTCTAAATTTCTATCGCTAACATCGAAAGCAGTTATATGATGACGTGAAGCAAGATCAAGAGAAATAGCGCTGCCAACCATTCCAGAGCCAAGAACTGCAACTTTCATAAAGCAATCATTTAGAAAACAAAGATGCGAGTTTATTTCACGCAAAGGCGCAAAGGAAAAACGCAAAGAAATCTATAGTCTTAGCGTCTTATGTTTTAAAACTTAGCGCCTTGGCGTAAAATCATTATATAAGCAAGTTTCGGGTTGATTGGGCTATTGCCTGTAAATAGTTTTGTACTAAATTGAATACGATGACAGACTATGAACGCATACAAAAAGCAATTGAATTCATTCATGCAAATTTCAAAGAACAACCTGATCTTGATGCAGTGGCAAAAGAAGTTTTTCTAAGTCCCTTTCATTTTCAGCGATTGTTCAAAGAATGGGCAGGAGTGAGCCCGAAAAAGTTTTTGCAGTACATAAGCTTACAACATGCAAAAAAACTATTGGAACATCATACAGTCCTGGATACAGCCTATGAAACAGGATTATCCGGATCAGGAAGATTACATGATCTTTTTATCAATATTGAAGGAATGACGCCGGGTGAATATAAAAATGGTGGCGAACAATTGCAGATCAATTACAGTTTTGCAGAAACTCCCTTTGGTAATATTATTGTTGCCACTACATCAAAAGGTATTTGTCATTTGGCTTTTGCTGATGATGAAAAGGATGCATTGCAACAATTGAAGATGCAATTTCCAAATGCTTCGTTTAAACAAGTAGTAGATACAATACAGCAAAATGCCTTGTTCATTTTTACACAAGACTGGAAAGATCTTTCTAAAATAAAATTGCATCTAAAGGGAACCACATTTCAAATAAAAGTCTGGGAAGCTCTATTGAAAATACCCATGGGTGATGTATCGACATATTCTTCGATTGCCAATCAAATTAAAAACCCGAATGCATCAAGGGCTGTTGGTACAGCGATTGGTGATAATCCAGTTGCTTTTTTAATTCCTTGTCATCGTGTTATTCGCTCAACCGGCGAGTTTGGACAATATCATTGGGGAAGTACAAGAAAAGCTGCAATGCTTGGTTGGGAAGCCGCCAAAACAAATTCGGAGAATTGATTCAACTAATTATCGCTTGATTTATACCAGCGGTGGTGTTTATTTATAAATTGCCCGTAATTTTTGCAGATAATAATAGCCATGAGTTTTTTAATTTCTACCCGTACTGAATTGTTCAAAACAAAACGCACCGCTGCTTTTTGGATAAGTATTATTGGTGCAGCGTTCATTCCACTGGTCTATCTTTTACTTTTCTTGCTCGATCCTGAAGAAACAATAAAAGATATGGGATCACAACCATGGGCGGTTTTTATAAACCGGGCCTGGCAAATCTTCTGCATTTTTGTTTTGCCCATAAGCATTATACTTCTCACTACCCTGGTAACACAAATAGAATTCAGGAATAATACATGGAAACAGGTCTTTGCTTCTCCTCAACCGCTTGGCAATATTTTCTTTTCTAAGTATTTGACCGTTCACATCATGATACTTTTCTGTTTCGTTATGTTCAATGTTCTTATTCTCCTTGTTGGTGTAATTGCTGATCTAACAAACCCCGGCTTTGGTTTCCTTGAACATAAGATCGATTGGCAATTGATAGTAAAAATGAATCTCAAAGTCTATATAGCTATTCTTGGTATGAGTGCTCTTCAATACTGGCTGTCGTTACGATTTAAAAATTTTGTTACCTCTATTGGTATCGGTTTAGCTTTGGGAATAGGCGCTATCATTGCATTTGCTTCACACTGGAAACACATTTATAAATACCCTTATTCATTTGCCCCTCTTTCATTGGATTCAAGTCAATATCCAGGCAGACCATTTTTAGAAAATCATGAACTGAATTCAATTGGCTATTTTCTATTCTTTACTCTTATTGCTTTTTTGGATATGAGAATGCGAAAGGATAAGGGTTAATTTACATTCCGGGTTATCTCAAACAATATTCACTTGCTGAGATAAACTAATTTTGTTATTAAGCTGCTCTGGCATACTAACAACGAAGCAATCATTTTAAAATATATGAACAAAACCAATCAACGGGTTTCACCGATCGGAATCGATAAAGATGAATTCAGAGAAATAGGATATCGGCTGGTCGATACCATTTCTGATTTTTATGATACGATCCCTGAAAGACCGGTAACCACAGGAGAAACACCAAAAGAAATACAAACTATTTTAGGCAATGCTTCTTTGCCCGAAAGCGGTACTCCTGTTTCTGAATTATTTTCCCGGACCTCCGACTTATTACTTAACCATTCATTGCTGAACGGACATCCAAAATTTTTTGGCTATATAACTTCTTCGCCAACTCAAATAGGAGCATTAGCAGATATGTTAGCTGCCGTTATTAACCCAAATGTGGGTGCAAATATTTTGAGTCCAATGGCGACGGCTATTGAAAGACAGACGGTGAGCTGGCTAGCCGAATTTATTGGCGTTTCTCCTGCATACGGAGGAATATTAGTGAGTGGCGGAAACATGGCTAACCTTACGGCTTTTCTTGCGGCAAGAACTGCCAAAGCGCCAATGAGCATAAAAGAAAATGGTTTGGTAAACATTTCTAATGAAATGGTTTTTTATTGTTCAAAAGCAACACATACATGGATCGATAAAGCGGCAGTTTTATTTGGACATGGTTCAAAAGCCATCAGGTGGATACCAACTGATAATGACAATAAAATGAATACTGCAATTTTATCACAAACGATAAAGGATGATATAAAGAATGGCAAGAAACCTTTTTTGGTGATAGGAAATGCTGGTGATGTAAGCACTGGTGTTGTAGATGATCTTTCCGAAATAGCATCAATCTGCAGATCACATGATCTATGGTTTCATATCGATGGTGCATATGGAATTCCTGCTGCTGTGATACCCCAATACAAAAGTTTATTTGATGGCATCCGCGAAGCTGATTCCATTGCTCTTGATCCACACAAATGGCTTTATGCTCCGATGGAGGCAGGCTGTACTCTTGTTAAAAACCCGCAGCATCTAATAGATACTTATAGTGCTCGTCCTGTTTATTACAATTTTGATAGCAGCGCTGATGAACCCAATCTTAATTATTACGAATACGGTTTTCAAAATTCTCGCGGCTTTAGAGCATTAAAAGTTTGGTTGGCTTTGCAGCAGGTAGGAAAGAATGGCTATATAAAAATGATCAATGAAGACATCGAACTATCTAAGCTTTTATTTGAATCAGCGCAAAAACATCCGGAGCTTGAAGCATTAACACAAAACTTGAGTATTGCCACATTCCGTTATGTTCCTTTTAATGATCTGCAAGACGAAAATTATCTGAACACATTAAATGAAAAATTGCTGAATGAATTGCAAAAAGGCGGTGAAGTGTTTTTATCTAATGCTGTTGTTGCCGGTAAGTATTGCTTAAGAGCTTGCATCGTAAATTACAGAACATCCAAAAAAGACATTGAAGAAATTATTGATATAATAGTTCGTGAAGGACGGAACGTTCATGAAGCAATTAAGTACTGATTGAGTATATTTATATTTTGTTGCACTTCTATGAGACAATTAATTATTTCTTTCCTGTTTTTATTCGGAGTTTCGGGTTATAGTCAAGATTTTTTTCTTTATAAAGACTCCGTATATAAATTTAAAATTGGCATTCCTGAAGGATGGCGGTATGGAAAACCTAAAAGCTATCCCGAAGTGTTATTTATTAGCATAAGGCAAACATCAGACACAACAGAAAAAGTCGTTGAGAGCTTTAATGTGACTTTTGTCCAAGAACCGAATTCAAGCTTGGACACAGTTTTTAGTCGCTTACTTAAGTACAACAGCATGGCTGATAACTTCTCTGTGATTGAAAAAGGATCCATCAACATAAATGGACAAGGTTTCAAGTGGGTTATTTCCACCCACACAAACAAATACAATACACAACAGCAGATGTACAACTATGATTTTATAACTTATGATGGAGTAAAAGCATACATCCTGACTATGGCGTCGACCCCAAGGAATTTTGAAAGATATCGCGAGTTATTTGAAAAGATTGCCCAAACTTTTCAAGTGAAAGTTCTCGACTAATTAAATTTTTTCCAATCTCTCTTTTGTCATCTCATTCTTCACATTCCCTGTATTCAATGTTGTTCCCGGTTCAAATAAAACAACATGTACTTCTTCTTTTGCATTTGGTCTGTGTTCAACACCTCTTGGAACAATGATGAATTCACCTTCATTGACCGTAACTGTTTTGTCACGAAACTCCATATCAAAGTTTCCTTTTACCACATAGAACAGCTCATCTTCATTGTCGTGATGGTGCCAAACGAAAGGTCCTTTGAATTTTACCAGCTTTACCATTTGCCCATTTAATTCACCGGCGATCTTCGGGCTGTAATGTTCTGTGATCTGTGAAAATTTTTCGGTAAGATTTATTTTATCCATGAATGATCAATTAAGTTTTTAGGTTGTTATTGCTCAATTGTTGAATGGTTAAATTGTTAAAAAGCCATTTATCCATATAGCCATTTAACAATTATTGAATTGAAATTTTCTCAGCAGTCTCTTTTGCTTTCATTCGTAAAGCAAGCATATCTCCATTCAGATCATCATGCGCCAGCGCAACACCCATGCGGCGATAAGGTCTTGTTGTTGGCTTGCCGAATATTCGTACATCAGTATTGTGTTCTTCCAATGCTTTTTCTAATCCTGTAATTGTAAAATGTTCCGCTGTTTTATTTGCTAATATCACAGCGCTGGCTCCTGCTCTTTCCAAATAAATATGCGGTATAGGTAAACCCAAAATAGCTCTTGCATGCAATTCGAACTCTGAAAAATTTTGTGTGCCGGCCAACGTCACCATTCCTGTATCATGTGGTCTTGGACTTAATTCAGAAAAATAAACGCCGTTATGTGTTAGGAAAAATTCAACACCCCAAATGCCAGCACCCGTTAATGAGTCGGTAACTTTCTTTGCCATATCGCAAGCCGTTTCAAAATCCTCTGTGCTGATTGCTACCGGTTGCCAGCTTTCCTGGTAATCTCCTCTTTCCTGCCTGTGCCCGATCGGCGGACAAAATAATGTCTCTCCGCTCTTTTGTGTTACCGTAAGCAATGTGATCTCTGTATGAAATGGAATAAATTCTTCAATGATCACTTCTTTGATATCGCCTCTTGAATTGTTGATCGCATAATCCCAAACTTTTTGTTCCTCGCTTTTATCTTTCAATACTGATTGCCCTTTTCCTGAAGAAGACATCAATGGTTTTACTACACATGGCACACCGATCTTGTCAACTGCTTCTGTGAATTGTTCAAATGTTGTCGCATAAAAATATTTTGCTGTTTTTAATCCCAGTTCTTTGCTCGCCAGATCTCTTATCAGTTTCCTGTTCATAGTAAAGTTGGCAGCTCTTGCACTTGGCACCACTTGTACATGCTGTTTTTCATAATCATAAAATCGTTCGGTTCTGATAGCTTCAATTTCCGGAACAACAATATCTGGTTTATGTTTTTCAATTACAGCATCAAGCTCATAACCGTTCAACATATCGATCACTTCAAAATGATCCGATACCTGCATTGCCGGTGCGCCGGCATAGCTATCGACTGCGATCACTGTTTGTCCTAATCTTTTTAAAGCGATCACCAACTCTTTTCCCAATTCTCCGCTTCCGAGTAATACTATTTTTTTATGCATAATGCAATGTAAAGATTTATGAAAACAAAATCCCGTCAAGCCATGGGCCAGACGGGACTTACCAACCCAAATGATCCGATCAATAAAAGAATTGTTCTCTCACGATCTTGCCATCTTTCACTTCATACAAAGCGATCTCATCCATTTTTTGGCGCCCCATTCCCTTGTAAGTAACATCCATTCCCATAGCTACACTAAAGAACCTGCCGCCAACAACTGGTGCAGATGTATAACCGCCGTGCATTTCTTCAACCATCTCACCAAACTGTTTTCCTTTTTCTTTGATCGCGGCGATCCCTTCCACCGACTTCATTCCGGGAGAATCCTGGGGCTCGATGCTTTTTGTATTTTCTGCAAACAATTCTTCCTGGATCTTGTCCCATTGTCCGCTTTGTGAAAGTTCATGGAAACGGTTGGCTACTTCCTGTGTTGTCATTACTGCTTCTAAAGTTGACATAGCATTTGATTTAAAAGTTAAAAAGGACGGATAAGCTACGAATATTTTATCGCCGGAAAAATTAAATAATTATGAATCCGGAAATTTGCAGTATGAATGTCGCTTTAGTCGGATCAATGAAGAAATCGTTTACAGATCTCTCCCTGGTAATTTTTTGTTGCAGCATGGTCAGTTGTGCCGTCAGCAATAATCCTCTTCGCAAAGAGGTAAAGCTTTTGCAAAAAGGAGCCATTAAGGATGATACAAGCTATGTGTATATACTTCCATTTGAAAATAAAAAGAAACATCTGCTGGTGCAGGGATATTTTGGAGTGTGGTCTCACAAAGAAAGAGCCGCTCTTGATTTTAAAATGAAAAGAGGAACACCGATCCTTGCTGCAAGAGATGGGATCGTGGTAAGAGTAAAAGAAGATGGAACAAAAGGAGGATGGAGTAAAAAGTATGCTAGCCAGGGAAATAATATTGTTATTCAGCATAGCGATAACTCACGCAGCGGTTACTGGCATTTACAAAAAGATGGCGCATTGGTAAATGTCGGCGATACAGTAAAACAAGGACAGGTAATTGGCTTAAGTGGCAAAACGGGGTATGCTTCAATGCCGCATTTGCATTTTATTGTTTGGAAAAATTCTGGTGGCAGATGGCAACAAATAGCTACCAGGTTTCAAACTTCAAAAGGAATACGATATGTGAAGCCCTGGAAATGGTATCGGAATAAACGAAAATCTAATCCCAACGCTTCCGGATCATTAGAAACAGCGGCTCAATAGAGTTCCTAACCACTTACTTTTGAAAAAAATTTGTTTTGAGTTTCCAGGAGATCATCCAGCAGTTTATTGAAGGGATGAAGAATACAACATGGCTTGAATATATAGCCGTGTTTGCTGGTATTGCCAGCGTTTGGTATAGCCGGATTGAAAACATCCTGGTTTATCCTGTCGGGCTTATCAATACAATTATATATGTATGGTTAAGTATAAATGGGCAATTGTTTGGCGAAGCTTCGGTGAATCTCTACTATACGATAATGAGTATTTATGGTTGGATCTTGTGGGCAAAAAAGGATAAGACCCAACATCATATAATTTATATCGAATTTTCAGATCGCCGATGGTGGCTTTATCAATTCCTTTTCTTTGGTGCCTTTTATATTGCCATATTCATTTCGCTTACTTATTTAAAAAGAGCTTTTGCCTCCGGAGCAATTCCCTGGGCTGATGCTTTTGCAAGTGCGACTGCCTTTACGGGTATGTGGTTAATGACAAAGAAAAAAGTAGAAAGTTGGTATTGGTGGATAGCAACGAATATCGCTTCTATTCCTCTCTATTTTGTAAAGCATTATGTTTTTACAAGTGTGTACTATCTTGTGCTGCTCATCATGGCTGTATTCGGATTATTAGAATGGAAAAAAAGAGCACAACAAAAAATTAGTGTATGAGCTATTGTAAATTCATCAATTCATTAAAGCCAGAAGAGTTTAACATTCATCGTGAATATCATGATAAACAATATGGATTTCCTATTCATGATGATAATGAACTTTTCTGCAGATTGATTTTGGAAATTAACCAGGCGGGTTTAAGCTGGACAACAATCTTAAACAAACAAGAAGGATTCAGAAAAGCTTATCACAATTTTGATATAAAGAAAGTGGCGGGTTATAAAGAAAAAGATTTTAAGAGATTGATGAATGATGCAGGTATCATCAGGAATCGTTTGAAGATAAATGCTGCAATTGAAAATGCGAAGACCATTCTTCAACTCCAAAAAGAATTCAAATCTTTTAAGAACTGGCTGGATCATCATCATCCAAAAACAAAAGATGAATGGACGAAGTTGTTCAAGCAAACTTTTCGCTTTACCGGTGGTGAGATCGTGAATGAGTTTTTAATGAGCACAGGATATTTACCTAATGCTCATGAAGTAAATTGCCCTGTTTATAAAAAAGTGTTGAAAGCAAAACCCGCATGGAACAAAAGCCGCTGATAAAAGTTGTTGCCGTTGGGCCTGAGTCAACCGGTAAAAGCACATTGTGTGAGCAACTGGCAATGCACTACAATACACAATGGTGTCCCGAGTATGCAAGAGAACATCTGCTTAAACATGGAATGAATTATACGTATGATGATCTGTTGTTCATTGCAAATAAGCAACTGGAAATGGAAGACCAATACTCTTCGTCAATGGCGAATGGTCAATGGTCAATAAAGAAAGATCACTCACAACTCACCACTCACCGTTTACCGCTCTTCATCGATACTGATATGTACGTAATGAAAGTATGGTGTGAATTTGTTTTTGGAAAATGTCACAAATGGATATTGGAGCAAATAGTAGAACGTAAATACGATCTGTATCTTTTATGCAATACTGACCTACCCTGGGTAAAAGACGAGCTTCGTGAATATCCTGACCTGGTTACAAGAGACAAGCTTTATCATATTTATAAAGACATCATGATAAATCAAACTACTCCATGGGTTGAAATAAGCGGCGATAGTGATGAAAGATTACAAAAAGCAATAAACGCAGTCGATCAACTTCTGGCCGGATAAAATTTCAATTGTACTTTCGGGCATTCATGAATTTTTTTCAAAAACATCACCGATTACTTTTTTATGGTGCATGGCTGATCCTTGCATTGGCTCAATCTGCATCAACCGAGCTGATCGCTGATGAAGCTTATTACTGGGTTTATTCAAAATTCCCTGCATGGGGATATTTTGATCATCCACCGATGATCGCAATATTGATCAAAACCGGCTATGCCTTATTTCACAATGAGCTTGGTGTGAGATTGATCTGTGCATTGCTCAGCACATTCACTATTGTAATTACTGAATCGCTTATTGAAAGAAAGAATCCATTTTTATTCTACACAATTGTTTTAAGTATCGGCGTATTACAGGTAGCAGGATTTTTTGCTGTGCCTGATACTCCGCTATTATTTTTAACCGCTTTGTTCTTTTATGTCTATCGATCATTTATACAAAATACAAATTGGAAAAACACTTTGTTGCTTGGAGTAGTAATCACTTTATTATTTTATACAAAATACCATGGTCTGCTGATCGTTTTCTTTACTGTTTTATCAAATATTAAATTATTTCTACGTTGGCAACTTTGGCTTGCTGGTTTGTTAGTGTTGATCTTTTATTCACCTCACCTGTACTGGCAATGGCAGCATGATTGGATAAGTTTTCGATATCATCTTTTTGAAAGCAACGTAAGTACATATAAATTTTCTTATACAACAGATTATTTATTGGGACAATTATTATTAACTGGCCCAATAGCCGGTTTGTTGCTTTTACCGGCAGCGTTCCTTTATAAACCCAAAACACAATTGGAAAAAGCTCTGAAGTTTACTTTGATAGGTATTTATGCAATTTTTTTATTGAGTTCATTCAGAGGAAAAGTAGAAGCCAATTGGACGATGCCAGCATTAATACCATTGATCGCTTTAAGTCATCAATTTATTATTGACAGAGTTTCATGGATGAAACCCTTGCGCATCATTGCATTTATTTCGTTGTTACTCATTATTGCGGGTCGTTTATATCTTGTGCTTAATATAGGACCCGACAATAGTTTTAAAGGAAGATTTCACAACAACAAAAGCTGGGCAAAAGCTATCAAAGAAAAGACGGGTGATATTCCCGTTGTATTTTACAATTCATATCAACGAGCTTCTTTGTATTGGTTTTATAGTGGTGTTCCATCACATTCACATAATGCTTATTGGGAACGAAGAAACAATTATAATTTCTGGCCAACGGAAACTAATTTATTAGGCAAGAAAGTTTTTATTGCCGATATATATGATATTCAGAAATTCTCAGACTCGGTAAAAACCAAGAAAGGAACAGTTGGAATATCATTGGATACAATGTATGCGGCATTGGGAGGAGTAAACATCATTGCTGATCGATATGCTATTATGCCTGATGAAGTAGATCCGGGTTTTTTTATACTTCATATTTCAGCTGAAATTCCGGAAAATTATTTGTCATTTATAAAAGCTCATCCTGAAATCAATACTGATCTTGTTGTTGGAATATTTAATGGAAAGAAGTTAATAAAAGAAATTGATTTAAAAGTGACCGCACAACAAATTGGAAATTGGAAAGAACCTTTTTCCGTGATGGTGGAGGAAAAAGATGTTCCGGGGACTATTCCTGACGTTGTACGTTTTGGCATCCGGTCAAAATATTATCCGCCTACACACAATAGTGAAAAAATAAGTTTACTTGGATTTTGATTTGCTACTCGTTTCAACTTTTGCTGAAATTATATTTTGAATATCAGGATCACCTTCTAAGTTATTCATTTGCCCCAATACCCATTGACTTCTTGAAGCAACAGAACCTGATAATGGTTTTACCGTAAAAACTTTTGGATTACGCAAACATGAAGCGATTATTGCGGCTTCGTATCTTGACAGGGATGATGCAGGTTTATTAAAATATGATTGTGAGGCAGCTTCAATCCCGTAAATGCCTTTTCCCATTTCGATCACATTCAGATATACATCAAGTATTCTCTTCTTTCCCCAGATCAGTTCTATCATAAAAGTAAAGTACGCTTCGAGGCCTTTCCGGAAATAACTTTTACCCTGCCATAAAAAAACATTCTTTGCTACTTGTTGGCTGATCGTACTGGCGCCACGAATACGTCCCGGCTTTCTTTTATTGTACGCCATTGCTTTTTTTATGCTCTTCCAATCAAACCCGTGATGGTCAGGAAATAATTGGTCTTCTGAAGAGATCACCGCTAATCGCAAATTAGGTGAGATCGCATTCCGGTTTACGTAATCCCTGTTTAATCCATGTCCCGTTATCCAGCTATTGAGTTGTGTAATGGTGACCGGTGGGTTTATCCATTTCAATAAAATAATATAAATAAGCTGCGCAATAAATAGACAAAGAAAAATTCGTTTGGTCCACTTCCACAATTTTTGCAGAAAGTTTTTTTGTTTACCAGGTTTTTTTTTAAAGTCTTTTGCCATAAATAAGCAATCCCCATATTAATGCAAAGCCAAATACAATTAATATAAGTCCATTGATGCGATTAAGAATATGAATATTATGCGGAGTTAACCTGTTACGTATTTTGCCCGCTAAAAATACTTTCAAAAAATCAGTACCCAACATCCAAACAAGACAGGCAATAAAAATAACCATCCTTTGTTGAATTGTATGATTAATGACTGCTGTTGATGTTGTGATCCAAAAAATAAATACGGAAGGATTTAATGTATTCATGAAATAACCGGACAAAAAAATCCGTGCATAATCTCTTTTTCTAAATTTAAATATCTGCTTACCTTCTTCATTCACTTTTATTTTTTTAAAAAATAAAAAATAGATACCCATAGAAACAAGAAAGATACAGCCTGCTATACCAACTTCTGTTTTATACGTTTTAAGATCATTAAAAAGTTGGGTAAATAAATTACTTACAAGCACCAAAGAAATATCGCTTGCAGAAACACCCAATACAAAAGCTATCCCTCCACGATGGCCATTGTTCAGGCTTTGCTTAATAATAGAAAATAAGACAGGCCCAACAGAAATACTCAATAACAATCCAAAAGTTATTCCTTTAAGCAGCGCTTCAAGCATGATATAAAATACGATTTTGACAGGGAAGTATTGGTAATCTTACCCCGATCTATCTGTTACAGGCTTCCGTTTTTCAGGAACTCGTTCCATTCTTGCAGCATTTTACCTTTCATTACTCGTGGAAATTTATGTTGGCTGCCCAGCTTTCCTTTTTGCTCCATGAATTTCATAAATTTTTCTTCCGGTAATTTTTCAAGAAAGACTTCCTTTAATGCACTATCTCTTTCTACGGCATAATCATCATTAAGGGTTCTCAGATTTTCATCTATGCTTGTTCTCAATAAATTAATATCTATTTCATCATTGCAGGCTATATACCATTTATGCGCAAAGAAGTTTTGATAAGGAAACCCAACCACCGTGTATTCCGGGATGCTGATGTTTAATTTATTGCTCACCATTTCTATTGCTTTATTCATGTTATCTACACTGAGATGTTCTCCTGTCAGGCTTAGATAATGTTTTGTTCTGCCGGTAATGACCACTTCACTTTTTTGCAGGTCCACAAATTTTATTGTATCGCCGATAAGATAGCGCCATGCCCCGGCATTAGTGCTCATTAATAAAGCATATTCTTTTCCTATTTCCACTTCGTGTACCATTTTTATTTCAGGGTTGTCTGTAATATTTCCTTCGCTATCAAAATTTTTATCATCAAATGGTATGAATTCAAAAAAAATATTGTTATCGAGGATCAATTGCATCCCTTTGGCATATTCTCTTGTTTTATAGCCTATAAATCCTTCGCTGGATAAATAATTTTCTATATATACAATTGGTCTGCCTAATAATCTTTCGAATCCTTTCTTGTAAGGTTCGAATGCTACACCACCGTGAACAAAAAAACCGAGATTAGGCCATATTTCATGAATATTATTCAGCTTATAATGTTCTATCACCATTTCCATACACATTTGGCACCATGCCGGTACGCCAACAATGAAACCAATGTCCCATTCCTTGGCGTGTTCTACTATTTCATTCAATTTTTGATTCCAGTCACTCAATGCTGCAATACGTCCGCCGGGTTTATAAAAAGTTTGAAACCAGAAAGGCCGCTTCTTGGCAAGTATGCCACTAAGATCACCTGCATACCAACCAGCCTTTCCTTTTTTAAGATCTGTAGCACCACCCAGCATTAAAAATCCTTTGGTCATTGCTCTCCGGTTTGCTACTTCATAACTTAGAAGGCTTAATAATTGTTTCAGATAATTGATCGTATTGCTGCGCAGCATATCTCGTGTTACAGGAATATATTTACTTGCTGCTTCAGATGTACCAGAGCTGAGAGCATAATATTTTATTTTGCCCGGCCATGTCACATCGGGAACTCCTTCCAATGTTTTTTTCCACCACCCATTATATATTTTGCTATAATCGTGCAGGGGCACTATCTCCTGGAACTTCTTTGCAGGATTACGATTTAAAAGTATTTCATCAAAAGGATAACGCTGCCCAAATTCGGTGAACCTTGCTTTTTTTAATAATTTTTTTAATACCCTTAGTTGCTGACGCCTTGCATCATTAATCGGAATGCGGAATGCTGCTGCGATTGCCCGTGGTAGTTTTATTTCGATTATAGAAGCCATTCAAAAAGGTTGGGATAAAGTTACATAATGTAATATAGCCAGCTGTTCCAAATATGTGTGTTTTTAACTTCCGAGTTGTTTATACATTTTCAATATTAATTGAAGATCATTTAAGGGATCATAATCCCGGGCATACCAATAATCAACCATGCGCAGGCTTTCTTCAGGAAATTGTTGCCGTATCGAAACAGGCATTGCATTACAGGCTATAATTCCTTTTCGCAATGCAGGAAGATTTTTTTCTGTTATTGCATAACCTATCCAGGTTTTTTTAGACAATATAACGGCTACACAATTAACGAAAAAGCGCAATGGTTTTTTTACAAAGAATAAATGAATGGGAAATGTTATTATTCCAAATAAAGAAAAGATAATATCAACCAATCTTTTTAATCGCCTGCTATACGGGTTGCTCAATTTAAAACCATTCTCTTTTGATAACGCTTCACCAGAAGTATCTTTTGAATCGCTTCCAACAATGCTTTTACTGCCCTGTGCATGAAATTTTAGCCGGTAATGCCTGGGTAGTATTGAGATATTTTCAATTATCTCTTTAAAAGTTAAAGTGCCTTCACAAAAAACAATTTCCCGAAAAGGAATAGCAGATGCAATGGCTTTAATATTTATCAAGCTGCCTATACCAGTTGTATCTTCTTCCTTTACTGCTATTCTTCCGAGTACTCTTTCATGCAGACCAGCATCATTCATTAATTGCAATGTTGTTTCGTATTCGTCATGCGAGGCAACGATAAGAGTGTTGGCGTATTCTTCTTTCTCCTTACTGCTGGCTAATACATTTGTTTGAACAAGCAGCCACCTTAAGAGGCCGATAAGTATAAAACCAAGCATCACTCCAAATAAGATGATAGCTCTCGAAAAACGATATTGTTCGGGTAATAATG
>Ga0207675_100002215_pt1 | contig 19313 bp, 14 predicted proteins | sample KBSSwiS42_FD_184305 | JGI IMG/M metagenome (GOLD analysis project Ga0207675, IMG submission 184305) | Switchgrass rhizosphere microbial communities from Kellogg Biological Station, Michigan, USA - KBS Switchgrass S4-2 (SPAdes) (version 2) | ecosystem: Host-associated > Plants > Roots >...
CCTTACCCAGGCTCTTGAATTCTGAAGTGACGTCTAAGTTGGATTTCCATTGCAGTAAGATTGTTTTTCCCAAACGACAAAGATTTTGAGACAAAAAGTAGTCACTTCAGCGAAATGATGATTGACTCATGCAGCGTCATTTCTTAGATTGCGTCCGTTAGAGAATTTCCCACGTCAGTCCCGATGATTTTTCAGCTCACCTCGTATTGTCTGTGAATTCCGTTAATTGTCGTCAGTAAGACATCTACCACACTCTCTTGGAATTGGGGGCCGAAACCTTGGAGCTATGTCGATTTGTGTTGATTCTTGGGAAGCATCTAGTCTTCACTCTTTTGTGTTGTCTCATTCTTGTTGTGGATTTCAAAGTAGCGAACAGTACAACGGTAAGTGTGCCATCAGGGGGCGACGTTCAGGGGGCCATTGATTCAGCGCAGTGCGGCGATAGCGTGGTGTTGCAAGCCGGTGCCACCTTCGATGGGGCCTTCATACTGCCTAATAAGAACTGTACTTCAGCTAGCCAGATCACAATCAGATCATCTGCCCTGTCGTTACCCGCGTCGCGTGTTGGTCCAGCGGACGCGCCAAACATGCCACGTTTGCGTGCACCTAACGGGCAGGCAATCTTCACGATCGGCGCGAATTCAGGTTGGTGGGTTTTGGATGGCTTGGAATTAACTGACAACGCTGGTCATGGTCTAATATCCAATCTCATTGATGCCCAGGACAACACGGGAACTCACGATCTCACTCTTCAGCGCTGTTATATCCATCAAAAAGAAGATCCAACCGAATACCATAGATCAATCTTGCGGGCCATTCACTTTGAAGGTAGTGGTCTGCTTATGAAGTGGAACTACATTTTTCTGATTGGCTATTACTATCAGGAAGTATCGGGGACTCCATTTCAACAGATGGATACAACATCAATGTTATCGATTGGTGGATCACGTATCACGATGGAAGACAATTACATCAGCACATGGTGGAATCAATTCTTCCTGGGTGGTGCCGATACGGCTCCACAAAATACGGCTGCGCTCTCAAACGCCACGAAGAACATCGCTACTTTTTCCAACACCACTGGATTGACGCCAGGTGTAGTAATTCGTTTCGAACTTCACGGGACCGGCACGGTCAATCGCACTGGAATCCGAAATACATGTGCTAACACGAATGGAACCTGGCCAGGGCAAGACGGAACGCCTTCATCCGCAACCATAACGCAAACGAGTGGCGCGGTTTTGAGTCAGTCGGATTGGCGGCGCGTGGGTCGTCTCACCAATTCGACTGATGGCTCAAGTGGCTTATTCGGGCTATGTGAGGTGTCGGGAAATACTTTCACCTTCGCAGACGTAGTGACAAATCATGCCAATAGTGGAGCCGTTGATTGGGTTTTATATGAGACTGCAATTGTCACAGGTGTGGTTGGGAGTACGGTTACTTACCAGCCGTATGGCAATGGTGCTTTGAATAGCAGTGGTGCTACTTCGGCGTCGTGGAATTATGGCGACCAAGGCCTGGTCACTGATGTAAACATTCGTAAGAACACCTTTTATGTCGACCCGAGCTTTGCTCACGATGTTTATGTCAAACACGGATACAGCCCGAAGGGGATCACTGAACTAAAGGTTGCGAATCGATTGACGTTCGAAGGCAATCGAGTATTAGGCTATCCGGCTGTTTTCGCCATTTACCCGGCTAATCAATATGGAACGGCTCCGTGGGTCACCGTTCGAGATGTGAATTTTCGAAACAATTTGTTTTCGCCCGACACTGGGTATCCTGAAAGCACGCGAGAAGCGTTGGCCGTCTTTAGCGCCAACGACTACTCGACTATTAGTCCCCTCAAGAATATTTCAATCTCAAACAATTTGTTCAAAGGGGGAATCTCCAGTTTCGCTGCGACTAAGCAAGTCGACAATATTCAGATCTTCCATAACACGGTTCTAAGCATTGCTCCAACGACCTTCAGCTATAGTGACGTTCTTCACGGCTCTGAACAGATGACGAATTTCAGCTTTAGAGACAACATTGTTGCCTATCAGGTGTATGGCATGAACTGTTTCCTTGGAGGGCCAATAGATCGGTGTTGGTCCGGCTCATTTCTTAACAACGTGGTTGTGGACAATGATCTGAGTGCTGCTCCATTGAATACTTGGGGAGTTGGCGGAATTCTAGGTCCGATACTCCCGACCTTATTCTCTGGGGTTGGTTTTACAAATCTGGCGGAAGGAAACTATCGGTTGCTTAGTACGAGTTCTTTCCACAATCGCGCCACAGATGGCACTGACCCTGGAATAAATCAGGATGTGTTAGAAGCAGCATTAGATGGGGCTGTTACGCCAGCTCCTACTCCAACCCCAACGCCGACGCCGATACCGACACCAACACCAAGACCAACTCCAACACCACCTCCGACGATTGGTCCGTTTACGATTGTCACAACCGATTCGGGGTCAGCAGCGGTCTTCAATTCCATGAGCATGATGGCTTCACCGTTTGACATAGTCACCGAGCAAAACTTTGGCATCGATAACCGAACGCGCCTGACCATATTTGCCATCGGCATCACAAGCGTTGCTCAGAACTCCGACCCTTCCAACGATCTTGTTATAGGTGGAATCAGTGTTCCAAACTTTGCTGAATCAGTTGGCGTCGAGGCCCGAAGAAGCGACGGGATAGTTTTCATGCTGCCCGTTGAGTTTGCCGGGGTGCTAGGCACAGCATCGCCGCTCGAACAGGTTAATTTGCGTCTGTTACCTGAGCTGCACGGCGCAGGTGCGGTTCAACTTACTCTGATTATTAATGGTCAGCGCAGCAATTCTGGGGCTATCTTTATTCGGTAGCGAATGATCTTTCTGAATCTTCCGACCAACCCATTTGCACCAATCTCACTCTAAAAGGGCGTTAAGAACTGGAAGCCCTAGCAAATTAGCAGTTTCTTAAAGATGATTTGAGTCGCTGTCTCCGTGATTGTCATAGGGCATCAACTGAGATAAGCTCTGTCGCGAAATTGCTATCAGGCGACGATTGCTAAAGGTCGCCTACAGTTTTCGCGAGGGAAATTGCCCTTTTCTTGCGGAAATTCAACAAGGAATTATCTATGAGTGTCCCGGCCCCGAAGTATCTCTGGCGAGCCCTGCCCATCGCTGTCGTCATAGTTTTCGCATATACGACCGTCCTCGTGAAGCTTTCTCGAGATTGGTGGTCTGACGAAAACTACTCGCATGGCCTCTTAATCCCTTTTATCATTGGTTACATTCTATGGTTGCAGCGCGATCGGATCGCTAGCGTCACACCCCGCCCTTCAACGCTTTTGGGTCTCGCAGCCGTCGTCCTTGGATTGTTGGCTTTGTGGGCTGGAGTTGCCGGAGCGGAGCTATACACCCAACGCATGTCGCTCGTTCTATTGCTTGGAGGAACAGTCGTTTACTTCTGGGGCTTTCGCTTGTTGCAGTTGGTGCTTGTGCCGTTTGTCTTATTGCTCCTGGCTATACCGATTCCTACCATCATCTTCAACAAGATTGCCTTTCCCCTACAACTGTTCGCTTCAAGGTGCGCCGTTTGGTCAATGACTCTGATGGGCATCCCTGTGTTGCGCCAGGGTAACGTCATTGAACTAAAGCCTCTGAATTCAATTACCACGAGAAAACTTGAGGTAGTTGAGGCGTGCAGTGGTATCCGCTCGCTGATGACCTTGCTGACATTGGCAGTCGTATTTGCTTATTTCACCCATCCCAGACCAAAGAGTGATGGACAATCATCGTCGTTCTTTAGTCCTCTTGGTTCTTATGGTTTTTGGCGTTCTGCAATCTTAGTAGCCTCTGCAATACCTATTGCCGTTATTACTAACGCTGGGCGCGTGAGTGGCACGGGCATCCTGTCCCACTACTATGGAACTCAGGTAGCTGACGGTTTCTTTCATTCGTTTTCAGGTTGGGCCATCTACGTTGTAGCCTTTTTAATGTTGTTCGGGGTCGGATGGATCCTGGACCGGTTCAAGCCAAAATCGCTGGACAAAAAAGGGAACGAGCCAATCCAGAAGGATGAGCATCCATCGCGTGACAAAGTAGTTGTGCCAAACAAGCCAATTATCTCCGCCGGGGGCACAGAATAATGAACTCAACTATGCGCCTCGCGCTTCTATTTGTTTTGATTCTTGCCGGCGGCACCCTGGTGAACGGTTGGGCCTTTCTCGGAGAGAAACCAGTCGAGCGTAAAGCTTTGAAGGAGTTCCCTGAGGAGATTGGCGCCTGGCGAAAGTCGGGAAATGATCAGACTCTTGACGACGCTACTCTTAAGGTTTTGCGGGCCAGTGATTACCTTTTGAGAGAGTTTCGAACGCCAGACGGCCACGTTGCTAATTTTTACGTTGGTTACTATGCGACCCAAAGCGATGGGTCGAGCTATCACAGTCCGTTGAACTGTTTGCCGGGTTCTGGCTGGACCCTGAGTGAACCCGGACAGGTGACCTTTACCGATGCTGCCGGCCATTCGATTACCGTGAACAAGTACATAATTCAGAACGGTGATTACAAAAGCCTGATGCTCTACTGGTATCAAGGCCGTGGTCGAGCGGTCGCAAGCGAGTATTGGGGCAAGATTTACACAGTTGTTGACAGTGTTCGCTTGCGAAGGTCAGATGGTGCGATGGTGCGGGTGACGGTTCCAATTCGCGGATCAGAAGCTGATGCCGAGCGCTCAGCTACTGACCTGGCGGTGGCGGCGACAAGACCGCTACCCGAATTCGTGCCTAATTGAATTTTTTGACAATCCAGCTTGAAATTGCGGAAGTTGGATTGAATTCAGCGTTTTCATATTTTGTCTCAGGTTTTGAGGTCATCAGATGGCAATTGCCCGCCGAGATGTCCTGTGAAGCCTGAAAGACTCGAATCTGTTGTTGCCTTGAGCATCAACTAGGGAGCGAAAATAGAATGAATAGTGAGTGCCGCGGGTACCTTTACTACCCAACTTTTCTTTGTCTTCTTCTGGCAGCCGTTATTTCCCTGGCTGGCTGCAGTAACCCCGAAAAAGCAAAAGCCGAACACCTTCGCAAGGGCGAAGCCTATCTAGCTGAGCAGAAGTATCAGGAAGCGTCTCTTGAATTTCGTGGCGCGCTTCAACTTGACGACAAGTTGGCCGCCGCTCACTGGGGTCTGGCGCGCGCGTATGAAGCGCTGCAGCGTGGCCCCGAAATGTTCGAGGAGTTGCGCAAGACCGTAGCACTTGATCCGAACAATCTCGAAGCACGGGGTCGACTAGGGAACTACTACCTGTTGGCGAGCAAAAGCAATCCCGAACTGATCCAGATGGCTGAAAAGTTGGCCAAGGAGATTCTGGCGAAAGAGCCCAATAACATTGAGGGTCACATTTTGATGGGGAGCGTTCTGTTTGCGCAGAACAAGAAAGACGAAGCGTTCGCCGAGCTGAATCATGCCATTGATCTCGATCCCAAACGAGTTGAATCCTACTTGAGTCTGGCGCGTTTCTATCAGGTTACGAATGAATTGGCCAAGGCTGAAGAGCAGTTCAAACGGGCGATCTCAGTTAATCCGAATTCACCTTTAGCGCACACCGAATACGGCAAGTTCCTGGTCCAAACCAATCATCTTCCCGAGGCAGAAGCCGAATTGAAAAAGGGAGTTGAGGTTGGACCAAATGATCGCGCTTCCCGTTTTCTGTTGGCCAGCTTCTACCTGGTGAACAAACAGATCGATAAGGCTGAAGAACAGTACAAAGCATTAGCCGAAATGGAAAAGGACAAACCGGAAAGTCAGGCAATGTTGGCTGACTTCTACTCTTCGATCAATCGTGGAGACGAGGCGATCAAGATTTATCAAGGTCTGTTAGCAAAGTCGCCAGACTATATGCAGGCGCGGTACCGACTCGGTGAGATTCTGCTAATGCGTGGCGACACCCAAGGTGCCAATGCTCAGATCGAAGAAGCTCTAAAAAAGGATCCAAAGGACCGACAAGCCCTGTTACTTCGGGCACGCGTGCGGGGTCAGGGCGGCCAGGCTGAAGGGTTGAAGGCTGCGATCGAAGATCTGAAGGAAGTATTGAGTCAAGAGCCCAACTCTCGTGTCGGACTTTATTTCATGGCACAGGCCACCTTCTCTTTGGGATTAATCGATCAAGCCCGTGCTTTCGCAGGAGACCTCGAGAAGAACTATCCGGATTACCTCCCTGCCAAGTTAATGAAGTTGCAGATCACACTTGGTTCTGGTGATGCGAAGGCGACAGTGCCGATGGCAACTGATCTGCTCGATCGTTTGAGCAAGACGGCTCCCGATCGGGACAACTCACCGCAATTGCTGACTGAATTACGGCTGCGTACTCTTATTGCCCGTGGCTCGGCTCAGTTTCAATTGGGAAATGCTGCGGCAGCTCGTTCGGATTTTGAATCTGCGCGCGACGCTTCACCAAACGATCCAACCCCGTACAACAATTTGGCCTTTGTCTCCCTCAGCCAAAACAAGCCAGACGAAGCAGTCGCAAATTGGGAAAATGCTCTTAAGATCGATGGGACGAACTTTGTGGCGCTCAACTCCTTGAGCGATTACTACGGCAGAAAGCAGGAGTTTGATAAAGGGCACGCACGAATCGATCAGGCCCTTAGCTCGAATCCAAATAATGCGTCGCTTCACTTTATCAAAGCGCACATCTATGGATACCAGCGCAATAGCCAGGGCGTTGAAACCGAACTACGCAAGTCTTTGGAATTAGATCCAAACTACATTCCTTCATACTCAGCGCTCGGTGCTCTCTACATCAACACTCACCAGGAAGATCGGGCCATCGCTGAGTTTCAAAAGATCATAGCGCTACGATCTGACAATTCGGCTGCATATACAATGATCGGGATGCTCGAAGACGCGCGTAAAAACTACGACGCAGCGGCAGACAACTATCGAAAAGCCCTGCAGCAAGATCAAGGCGCCGTGATTGCCGCAAACAACCTCGCATGGCTTTACGCAGTTACAGGAAAAGGCAACATTGACGAGGCCGTGAAGTTGGCCCAGGGTGTTGTCCAAAAGAATCCGAACATTGCTGGTTTTGTCGATACGCTCGGGTGGGTTTATTACAAGAAGAACTTGTACGTTGCTGCGGTGGAGCAGCTGCAGAAAGCCGTATTACTGGATGAGCAGACCGCCAAGGCTAACAACTCAAATCCGAGTGCAAATTATAGGTACCATCTTGGAATGGCGCTCAAAGGAAAAGGCGATTTGCTGGGAGCAAAGCGTGAATTGGAAGCGTCGGTCCGATTGGCTGAAAAAGCTCCGTTCGCCGAACTCGATGAAGCGAAGAAGGCATTGAGCGAACTGTAGAGCAAAGTCGATAAAAGCACAGAAGCTCGGTTGCCCCGAAGCATTCTGGAAAGCTTGAAGAACAAAAAGGAGTGCAGTATGAGCGTTGAATTTCGTCAGCGAACCCCCAGTGAGTATTTGAAGATTATCCTGAGACGCAAATGGCTAATCATTCTTCCAGTCATTGCTATCACATCCGCTGTCGCGTGGGTTGTTTACAGGCTGCCAGATCTCTATGAGTCGAGTACCCTAATCGTTGTTACGCCGTCGACGCTTCCCAACTCAGTCGTTCCCACGATGAACGACGACAGTTTGACTCGGCAGTTAACGAGTATCGCTCAAGTTGTAACCAGTAGAAGCTCACTCGAACCGTTAGTCACAAAGTACGAGCTCTACGCTGTTGAACGCGCACGTGGCGAAGCCATGGAATCGGTGATAGCGATGATGCGCAGGGATATCAACGTTGAGGTAAATCGCAGTCGCAACGAAATTACCAACGGCTTCAACATCACCTACCGCGGCCGTGATCCAAAGACCACCCAGGCAGTAACCTCAGAACTTGCCAGCAAGTACATCACCGAAACGACGAGAAACACCGTTACCTCCACCACCTCCGCAGTGAATTTCATTGATAGCCAGGTGCTCCAGGCAAAGAGGGATCTGGATGAGGTTGATAAACAGCGCCTGGATTTCCTTCAAGGCAACGTGGGTAGCTTGCCATCGGAGAGCGGCTCTCTTTTGAGCCAGTTGAGTGGACTTCGTGATCAGCAGAAAACGCTGATATCCGAAATTGGTCGTTTACAAGATCGACGAGCAGCTGCTGCCAATCAATTGGCGCTTATGAAACAGAACACGGTGATATTGAAAGAAGATGCCGCCGAGAGTCTTACTGATCCGAAGTCAACGCAGGCTTGGGCTCAATTGGCGGCTCGCAAGGCTCAATTGGAGGGAGAGTTAACTCGCTTGCGGCAGGAGTTGAAGGATAAACATCCTGATGTGGTCGCGAAGCAAAAAGAGATCGAGCAGGTAAAAGGGGACATGGAAGAAATGGTCTCCGATTGGAAAGTCAAGATCAAGGAGAAGCAGGAAAAGCTGGACAAGCGCCCGGACCTGACTGCGAATAGTGTTGAGCAGGAAATCAAGCTCGCTGAAAGCGAAATCAAACGGCAACAGACGTCGCTTAGCGATAACGAAAAGCAAATTAGCGAACTTCTCTCGCGACTAAACCTGGTACCTGGCGCTGAAGTTCAGCTTGCTGCGATCGATCGCGACTATCAAACGAAGAAAGCTGCTTACGATTCACTCTTAGCCAAGCAGGCGGGAATCTCACTCGGTGCGAACGCTTTGAACCAACAGCAGGGCGAAGGAATCGCAGTGGTTGATGCCGCGAACTTGCCATCGCAGCCAGTGGCTCCAAAGAGGTTGATACTTTTTGGCGTCGGATTTGGTCTAGGTCTGGTCGTTGGTCTGATCCTGACGGCAGCGTTAGAAGTTCCACGATTGTTGACGATTCAGACTGCCGAAGATGCACGTCACTACACCAATCTGCCAGTACTTATCTCTGTTCCTGAACTGTTGACTCCACAAGAGGCGAAAGCAATTCCTCGAAGGCGGCGGCTGTTGCTCGCGGCTGGAATGGCGGTCACGGTTGTCAGTATCCCTGTTCTGGCATTAGCACTGAAGCTTACGCATGTATTTGAATTCCTGTCGTCAGCACGTACTTCGTAATCATTCGTGAAACGGTTTTGTTCCACACTGGAGGTCTAAAAGAGTGTACGCAGAATTTTATGGGTTAAAGGAGTTGCCCTTCGCGCTAACGCCCGATCCGCGCTTCATTTACTTCACTCCATCCCACACCGAAGTAATGGCGAACCTGCACTACGGTATTGAAAGTGGCAAGGGGTTGGTCGTGGTTACGGGCGAGGTGGGAACCGGCAAGACGACGATTTTGCGTTGGATGATGCAACGCCTCGATCGTACGGTTCTCGTTGCCTACGTTTTCAATCCACGCTTATCGGTTGCAGAGTTTTACCAACACGTGGCAACGCTCCTTGACGTGCAGAAGTGGGAAACGAAATCTGAGCTCTTGCTTGAATTAGGAAAAGCGCTCGAGTCGCGTCACTCTCGAGGTCTCCGCACCGTGCTGATCATCGACGAAGCCCAGGGCCTCTCGCCACACGTTCTTGAAGAGATCCGGCTTCTTTCTAACTTTGAATCCGATACTGCAAAACAATTACAGATTGTTCTCACAGGTCAGCCAGAACTCCGCGACGTCCTGAACAATCCGGATCTTCGCCAGTTAAAACAGCGCGTGGCTCTTCGCTGCGTCATCAAGCCATTGCCAAACGTCGAAGAGACTGACCGCTACATCACGTCGCGCTTGTTGGTGGCCGGCGCTGAGCGCACAGACGTCTTTTCGCCGGGCGCGATCGACTACATATTCCGTTGTTCGGAAGGAATTCCCCGCAACATCAACAACCTTTGCGACAACGCACTGCTGGCTGGTTACGCAGCCGGGGAAACTACGATCGGACGGTCGATCATTGAAGATATTGCCGAAACGTTCGACATGTTGCCGCGTTCGGATCGCGGTCTTCAGGCGGGCGAAGAGCGTGAGGCGGCGGCCAGGATCTTTTCGTCAGCCGGTCGTGCAGAATTGTGGGCCGCTGGTAAAGCAGCGGCAGAGAAAGAAGCTGAGAACGCACCGACGGTTCCAGTTGAGTAAGAGTAAAGAAATGCGATTTTTGTACTTTGAGCTTTGTACTTTGACGATTGTATGAAGCGCTTTCAAAGTTCAAAGCACAGAACACAAAGCTCAGAAATGTGAGACCTCAAGTCAATCGAATCTGAGTAGTTTATGAGGTGAATGAATGGGAAGAGTTTTCGATGCCCTGAGAAGACAGAGCGCCACTGAAAAGCCTGACGCTCCCACACGACAATCAACGAGTTCACAGCGCCGTAGCGAAGGATCCAGCCTTGCAGGCTTGCCTTCATCGAGACAGATCGAGGAACAGCTACTTAGTGGTTCGTCGATCCTTAACGTCTCTCCTGAAACGGCGCGAAGTTCAGCGTCCTCTGCGCACACTGCGGATGTACCCGACGGGTCGGCACTCTCCGGCGGAATAGCTTCGCGTGATGCTGGGGCAACTTTGGACGCTGCCGGGTCGGCGCGCGTTGGAGGACTTGTCACTTACGACATTTCTCCCGCGCGCGTCGAGCCACATCTGGTCGCCGTGAGTCAACCACGATCCGCGTATTGTGAACAGTTCCGCGCGCTGCGTACTCGCATACTGCAAGCGGGCGAACGCCTCCAAACGCGCGCCATAGTTGTAACCAGTGCAGGAATTGCAGAAGGAAAAACGTTGACGGCTCTTAATCTCGCCTGGTTGTTGGCACAAACCGAGGGCGTTCGTTGCTTGATCATCGATAGCGACTTGCGCCAACCATGCGTCACCGATTACCTGGGCATCGATGCGCCTGTTGGTCTGTCAGAAGTTCTTGGCGGCCAGCTCCGACTCGAAGACGCAATAGTTCGTCTTGATCCAGCCGGGTTGTATTTGCTGCCGGGAGGTAAACCAAGAGACGACGTTGCCGAGTTACTGTCGGGACCAAGCTATGCACGCACCCTGACGGAAGTCAGACGGATGTTTGATTACATCATTATTGATGCGCCACCGCTGGGAATATTTACTGATGCAAACGTGCTGATGAATCGAGCGGATGGGGCTCTCCTGGTCGTGAGAGCCGGGAAGACCCGGTACAGCGTCGTCGACAAAATGCTGGAGCAGATTCCTAAAGAGCGCATGATGGGAGTTGTTCTCAATCGCGCTGACGAACAGCCAGATTCGAATTCTTATTACTACCAGCACCGTAACTACAACCGCGAGCGCGGCCTTAAAGCCGCAGCGTCGAAACAATTGGCCGCCGAGTCGCAGGAAGAGGAGGTAGCTGTCGTAAGTTGAGAGTACTCCGTCTCAATGGGCGAACGGTTCTGCTGCTGTTGGCCGAGGCCGCCTTGGTCTACGGCTCCATCATTGGTGCCGTTTACGTGCGTGTTGGCGTCCTCGGCGCACCTTATGAACTGATTGAAAAGAACGGCTACTGGAAAGCCGGGCTTGCGGCCTTCTTTTGCCTGGCGGCTTTCTATCTCTTCGACTTGTATGACTTCATCGTCATGCATGATCGACGAGAGTTGGTGTTGCGTCTTGTTCAAGCATTGGGTCTCGCGTGGATAGCCCTTGCAATAGCTTTTTATGCCTATCCGAGCGTCATGTTGGGACGAAGCATTTCACTCATCGCGCTACCGTTGGCCTTGGGTCTAATGGTTGGATGGCGGGTTTCAATCCACTGGTTCCTGGGCCACCCGGACATCGGTGAGCGTATCTTGATTGTGGGTTCGGGCAAGCTCGCCGTCGAAGTGGCTCGTGAAGTTTTGTATAGACCAGACGCCGGCTATCGCATCATTGGCTTTGTTGGAACTGACTCGGAATTGCTGGGAAAGAGCCTTATCAACCCACGAGTCATTGGGCTTACGGAGCAGCTCGGCGAGATCGTAAAGAAGGAAAAAATCGATCGGATCGTCGTGGCGATGGGTGAACGCCGCGGTCAATTACCAACTGACAGACTGCTCCAGCTAAGCCTGGCCGGCGAAGTTTCAATCGAAGAAGGCGCTTCGTTTTATGAACGGGTTACCGGGCGTGTGTCGCTGAATATGATGCGTCCTTCGTGGCTGATCTTCAGTGGACGAGGACGCCAGGCTCGACTCGCAACGCTTTCTCGTAATGTCGTGCACTGGCTAGTCGCCTTGATTGGTTTCCTATTGTCGCTACCGATAATGACCGTGACGGCAGTCTTGATCAAACTGGAGTCACGTGGCCCGATCTTTTACAAGCAGGAAAGAGTAGGGAAGAACGGTCGTGTATTTGTGCTTACGAAGTTTCGTTCAATGAGAGTTGATGCCGAGAAGTCGGGTCCCGTGTGGGCCAGCAAAGGTGACGATCGGACTACCCGGGTTGGTCGAATCATCCGCAAGATCCGCGTAGATGAGATACCGCAGTTCTGGAACATTCTTTGTGGACAAATGAGCTTCGTGGGACCTCGACCGGAGCGTCCGCACTTTGTCGCCCAGCTCGCTGAAGAAATTCCGTATTACGAACAGCGCCACCTTATCGAACCTGGCTTAACAGGGTGGGCCCAAATTAAGTATCCCTATGGCGCCTCGATTGAAGATGCACGACAGAAGCTGCAATACGATCTGTTCTACATAAAAAACTTCGGTCTGATTCTTGATGCAATCATCATGTTTGAAACGATCAAGATAATTCTCTTTGGTCGTGGAGCTCAGTGAGGAAGGATTTCGGAGGTTGAATATGAAGAGGAATAACTGGCTAGCCCCAATCGCACTAATTCTGGTGCTTGCTGTCTTAGTAATTAGTGTCCCAGGTCAAACGCAAACGGACCCTCAGAAGACTCGTCAGCGAACGACCGCGCCGACGCAGGATAAGAACCAGGATCCAAAGAAGCCGACACCAAAGGCCGCTGATCGACTGGAACCGGACGACACTGCAAAGCCCACTGATGTCCCTGACGAAACACAGGCCAACCGCATGGAGCAGATTTCGGAAGAGGCAGCCGTAGTGCCCTACTACAACAACTTCTTCAACACCTACCGGCTCGGACCGGAAGATGTGATTTCAGTTGTCGTGTTCAATCAGGATCGTTACTCGAGAAGTGGGATAATTATTCCGCCGAGCGGTCGAGTGTCACTTGCATTGATACCGGGTGGCGTGTTCGTTAACGGTAAGACCGTTGAGGAAGTGGCTGAGATTGTTAAGAAGCGCTACGACGAATACATAATCGATCCGCAGGTCACCGTGTCGCTCGATAAAGCCTCGTCCTATCGCTACAGCGTGATGGGCGACGTTGGCCAGCCAGGTATTCGGTTGATGAGTCACCGATTGACCGTCACGGAAGCGCTTGCCGAAGCGGGTGGTGTTCTCCAAACAGGCAACAAGAGCAAGATCGTGGTCTTACGCCGGCAGAGCAATGGAATGCTTGCCTCGATCCCTGTCAACGTCTCTGCAATCTACAAGGGTAAAGCAGCTGATAACACTTTCCTCGTGCCGGGCGATCAGATAGTTGTGCCGGGCAACACTCTGAAGAAGGTCCAGACGATCATGGGCCTGGCGCAGATGGCGACTTTTGCTCGCGTATTCACGGGCGGGATCTTCTAGTAGCGCGGAAGCTGATCTGAATTCTGAAATGCAAAACGGCAACACGACAAGTCGAACCGGGAACTGGCAGGTAAGGCTCATCGCCATGAGTGCCTGTCTGCTGGTATCCAGTTGTGTTGCCTATGCACAAGCTGGTGCCTGGGCCAGGCAACGCACCGGCAGCATGGCCTGGTTGCATTCGGTTTTCTTCCTCGATCAGAACCGTGGCTGGGCAATCGGGAGCAAGGGAACTCTCCTCGGCACGACCGATGGTGGCAAGACCTGGCAACCCCGCGAGTCTTCGACTACTGATGTGCTGCGGGACATCTACTTCGTTGATGACAAGAACGGTTGGTTAGTGTGCGAAGTCAACTTTTACGAGTTGAAAACAAAAGATCAGCCTCGCGCCTATTTGATGCACACGACAGATGGCGGTGAGAACTGGGACCGAGTCAATATCAAAGGAGTCGACATCGACGCCCGTTTAGTTCGCGCTGTGTTTAGCCAGGGTGGACGTGGTTGGGCGTTTGGCGAGGCTGGCGCGATCTTTACAACTCGTGACAACGGCGCAAACTGGACGCGCTTGCCATCACCAACGCGTCACCTCTTGCTAGGCGGCATTTTCATTGACGAGGATCGCGGTTGGTTGGTGGGCGCTGGAGCCACGATTATCCAAACCTCTGATGGTGGTGATACGTGGCATCAATCACGTCTGCCGCAATCAACGGAGCCGCCAATCAGGTTTGCCTCCGCTTCATTTGTTGACAACCGTCTTGGATGGGCCGTTGGTAGTGGCGGAGTTATCTTTCGAACAATTAATGGAGGGCGGACCTGGCAGCCACAGGTTTCCGGTGTCGCCGTCGATCTTTACGATGTGAAGTTTCTTGATGCCGTAGAGGGCTGGGCCGTTGGTGCTGAAGGCACAATCATCTACACAAGCGACAGTGGACTGCATTGGACTATCCAACAGAGCAGCACCGAACATCCGCTCGAGCGTGTTTTTTTCGCTGACCGTTCACACGGTTGGGCAGTTGGTTTCGGTGGTACGGTCCTCACCTATGTGCGTGCGCAAGCACCGCGGTTGAGCAGATAGCTTCGACAGGGGGTATTCATGAAGACAACAAAAGTTGCTTTGTTTGTTCTGTTCGTTACTGTCTGTTTCTCGACAGAGCTAGCGGCTCAAACTACGAAGACAACAAAAAAGAAAACTCCCTCAGTTACCCCTCAGTCAGACGTCGCTGACAAGACGCGCGTCCGCCGCACCGGTCAAACTCCGACGCCTCCGCAGAGCTCCGAAACTCCAGCAGCACCGAATGTTGATGCAACGAAATCAGATGCGACAACGACTGTTATACCGGTCGCCGCCGTCATCAGCGTTGCAGACCAAACAACAAAGCCAGCTGAAACGCCGGCACCGGCAACAACGCCCGCTAGTCCGAATCAAGAACCGCCAGTGGAGGTAAAACCATTACGCGATCAGATCGAGGCAGCTGAGACGGCACCCGAACGCATTCGTCTGCAATTGAAGCTCGTTGAAGAACTGGTCGACACCGGCAAGAAAGCGGAAGCAGTAACCCTGTTGCACTCGATCGCAGATACAGACGCCTTTGATCCTCAAGGCTTCTACAACGTGGGCAATTCATTCGCACGTTTGGGAGACACCGACGGCGCAGTGCAGGCTTATCGAAAGGCGATCGAACAGCGAAAGGGTAGATACTCCCGAGCCCTTAACAATCTCGGAGTTGTGATGCTTCGCACGGGCCGTTGGGACGAGGCGTACGAAGCGTTGACATCGGCTTTGAAGTTGGAAAGTTTTCATTATCCGGAAGCCAGCTACAACCTTGGTCGCCTCTATGCCGCAAGAGGGCAGAATGATCTGGCTGTGCGTGAATGGCGACGGGTCCTCGCGTTGGATCCAGAACACAAAGCGGCAGCTGAAGCATTGGGTAGGGTTGGAAGCGAAGAACGAATTGTTGTCGCGCCGCGCCGCGTTGAACCATCAACTAAGCCTGGGGTTGTGCCGGCAGTTGCAGAACGGTCTGGCACCTCGAAAGTCTCGACCTCTTCCGCTCGCGCACCGCGTACGTTGTCCCTCGATCAGCCAGGTTTCGATTTGTTACAACGCGCTCGCAGCTCCAACGAAAAGGGAAACACCCTGGACGCCGTCGATAGCTACAAGCGTTTGCTCGTGCGGCAGGGCGGCTACTTTCCCCCGGCAAATCTTGAATTGAGTTTTACGCTGCTGAGTTTGAAGCGGTACGACGAGGCGCGCGCTAATCTTCAGATGGTTGTGGATCGTGATGGCGCTCGTTATCCAATCAGCTATTTTCATCTTGGGCGTGTGTGTGAAGCACAGGCTGATCTCAAACAGGCCGAAGAATTCTTTTCGCGAGCAGCGTCGTCATTTTCGACTCAGAACCCGCAGTTTCTGCTTGACGTGAGTCGAGTGCGTGAACGGCAGGGAAACTTCAAGGGAGCGCTCGAAGCGATGGAACGGTACCTGGTGCTGATCAAGCAACAGGGACAGGCGCCTTCATGGTCTGACGAGCGGCTGACAGCGTTGAGACAGAAAGTATCCGCAGCCCCGAAGCCAGACTAGTGTCCGATAAGCTTCATCGGCTCTTAGGAAACTCTCATTCTCCCCAAGCTTCAGCTTGGGGTTACAGAAGGCCCTGTCTTTGAGGAACCATTTTAACGGTTTACGAGTTTGAGCCAATCACACTCCACGCTGAAGTTTCATTAGCGTTTTTCTTCATTCGCACTCTGGATAAACCGTTGAAACGGTTACTGAGCATTGAGCGCACCATAACCCCAAGCTGAAGCTTGGGGAGAATGAGAACGTTCATACACAAGCTCGGTCCCGACGTCGTTGACACTACCCTGCCTCGGTAGTAAAAGTAGCCCGCTAAATTCCCAGTTCAGTTTCTTTAAAAGGAGCAAACTATGAGAAGACAACTTCTTCTGGTTACTGGTCTCATCTTGTGCTTTGCCTCATTAACGTATGGTCAAGAGGCCATCCCTGCGCCATCACCTTCGCCGAAGCCGGCGATGACCAAAGCACAGAGTCAAAAGATCATCATCTCGACCGAGAAAAAACTTTGGGAGGCATGGAAAAACAAACAGTCCAAAGTCTTCAAAACTTATCTATCAGCAGACAGCGTGATGATCGGTGATGCAGGTGTGGCGACCAAGGCCGAAGCGGTTAAGGAATTAGAAGAGATGGCTTGCGAGATTAAGTCGTACGACCTGTCGGAAATCAAAGTCTTATTTCTTAACAACGATGCAGCATTCATGACTTACAAAGCTGCACAGGACGGAACGTGTGGCGGACAGCCAGTGCCGGCTGCGGTGTGGGCAAGCAGCGCATATGTGAAGCGAGGAGGGAAGTGGTTCGCTGCTTCACATCAGGAGACACCTGCGAAGCCATAGATCTTCGGTCCATCAGCAAACAACTCAAGATTCCTCTGTGCGCTTAGTTGATACTCTTCAGTAACCCCTTGAAAACCAACGGGCGCGCTCTTCTGGGACCGCAGGCGTCCTCGCCTGCTTGCCACGTCACAAGCTTGTCCCGAACCTCAGCAGGCGAGGACGCCTGCGCTCCCAGAAGAGCGTGCCCGTAAAAACTTAGTAGCTACCAACTACGACTCGCAAAAACAAATCGAGCGCGGTAGGTCGAGTCCACTCAAGTTTTCCTGAGACCCGGCGCTACCGCGCTCGATTCTGTTGTGTATGTTGCTGCTTGTTACTTCGTCTTTTCGGTAATCTTGGTGACCTTGATTACGTCGCCGTCTATTGTGCCTTCAACCACTACGGCCAAACCTGACTTTGTTGCTGTGGCTCGCAGGATTGCTTCAGTGCTCTCATTTCCCGCCTGGTCAAGCTTATAGAATTTGGCATCTGACGTAAGCACCGCATATCCACTCGTGACACAACTGTCCATCAAGGCGCACGACGTCGCATGTTTCTTTACCCGCGCACCAAAGTCTGCGTCTTTTGAGTGTGCACCGGCGCAGGCATTGTCGATGATGTTGCCCTCGATGGTGACAGTCTTTGGAGTTTGGGCTTGAAGCACAACCAGAATTGCGAAGATGGCTGCAAATGCAAAAAGTTTTCGACTCATATTGTGAAACTCCAGTTTAGTTGCTATCCATGTTGTTCATCGGGATTTGGTTCCGATGTTTTACGTTCGGGTCGGAGGTGCGGAAACAATATCACGTCTCGGATGGATTGTTTATTCGTCAGCAGCATTACAAAGCGATCGATACCGATTCCAATGCCCGCAGCTGGTGGCATCCCGTACGAGAGGGCGCGAATGTAGTCTTCGTCCATCAGCATAGCTTCTTCGTCGCCACGTTCACGTTGTTTCATCTGATCGCGGAAACGTTCGTACTGTTCCAGCGGATCGTTCAACTCCGAAAATCCATTGGCGACTTCCATACCGGCGATGTAGAGCTCGAAGCGTTCAGCGACGCTTGGATCTGCTGGCGATGCTTTCGACAAAGGGGAGATCGGCTTTGGAAATTCAGTGATAAAGGTTGGCTGAATTATTCCGCTCTCAACCTTTGCTTCAAATAATTCAACCAGGTTCTCGTTCGTAATTTGTTCGTTGGGGACAGAACCTGACAAGCTCCCTTTCATACTCACCCGACGAAACGGTTGGGCAAAGTCGATGTCAAACTCGCCAAACTTTACGTGAGTGTGACCCAGTGTTCTAAAGACGACAGCCCGCAACATCTCCTCGCAGAAGTCCATCATCTGGTTCACATCAGCGTAGGCCCAGTAAAACTCGAGCATTGTGAACTCAGGATTGTGACGCGTCGAGATACCTTCATTGCGAAAGTTTCGATTCAGTTCGTAGACCTTTTCAAATCCGCCGACCAGCAAGCGTTTCAAGTACAGCTCGGGAGCGATACGCGCGTACAGATCAATGTCCAGCGCATTGTGGTGAGTCTTAAATGGACGAGCAGCGGCGCCGGTCGCCAACGACGTCAACATCGGAGTTTCAACCTCGACGTAACCATGGTCTTCCAGAATGCGACGCAACTCTTTAACTGCGGCTGCGCGACGATCAAAGACTTCACGAGGAGTCAGAGAATCGTCTTTCTCTAGCTTCAAACTCCCGGCAATCAAATCTGCGTAGCGCTGTCGTTGTCTAATCTCCGGATCGTGTATGCCGTGCATTTTGTCCGGCAGCGGTAATAGTGCCTTGGCAAGAAACTGTAGCTTTTGCACGTGGACCGAAAGCTCTCCGGTCTTCGTGACAAACAGAAAACCCTCGACCCCGATGAAGTCACCGTGATCAAGTAGATGGAACAGTTCCCAGCCATCGACGTCTCCACCCTGGGCATCGTTTCGGACCCCAACTATGTCGGCCCTACGAATGTAGATTTGCAGGCGCGCGATACCATCAGAAAGATGGACAAAGGCGGCCTTGCCCATCACTCTTGGCGGTGATGCAATTCTTCCAGCGAGTCGAACAGCAAACTCATTCAACTGTTGGTTAGCCAGTTCAATCTCTTCAACCGCAGGACGCCCGTCAGGTGGGCTCTTTGGTTCGAATGCACGAAACTTCTCAACGATGCGACTGATCGTGTCTTCGCGTCCCGCCTCGACCACCTCACTTCGCTCGAACTTGTTTGGATAAACGTTTCCAACGAGCGCGCGCAAAGCCTCGAGGTGAGCGTGACGTGCTGCTGTTTGGTCGTTCTCTTCTATGAACGGAATAGTCAAAAGTGTCGTCTCCAGAGAAAGCGTTGATTATAGGGAGGGCGCGAGAGGTCTGCAATCAGTACAT
>Ga0207675_100002216_pt1 | contig 19310 bp, 15 predicted proteins | sample KBSSwiS42_FD_184305 | JGI IMG/M metagenome (GOLD analysis project Ga0207675, IMG submission 184305) | Switchgrass rhizosphere microbial communities from Kellogg Biological Station, Michigan, USA - KBS Switchgrass S4-2 (SPAdes) (version 2) | ecosystem: Host-associated > Plants > Roots >...
AGACGTCGCCGTCGACCTCCGGCTTGAAGCCGTCGTCGACGGCGCCGGTCGTCGCGGAGAACGCGAAGACGTTGGAGCGCGGGTACTCGATCGCGCCGGTCGTGTCAGCGACGAGCGAGAAGCGGCCACCCACGACCATCAGGTTGCCGGCGAGGTACAGCCGCATGCCGAGGTCGGCGTCCGCGCGCGCACCGCGGTCGTAGGCCAGGTCGAAGAGACCCGATCCCTCCAGGGCGCTCATGCGAATCATCGAGTTGTTGGTCGGGAAGACGTCGCTCGCCCGTGTCAGCCGGAACGCGGCCGGCAGCGGCCCGGCGCCGTCCTCGTCGGCGACTCCGCAGGACACGTCGTTGCGGAAGCGCTCGAGCGCGGCCAGGTGCTTCTCGATCAAACCCGGCGGGACCTCGTCGTCGTCGTCCAGAAAGAGCAGGAATTCTCCGCGGGACGCGGCGATGCCGGCGTTGCGGGACGAGCACTGGCCGGCGCGGTCGAGCTGGAGGAGCTGGATCGGCAAATCCGGGAACCGGGACGCGAGATCGGATCGGCGCCGATCGGGAGGGGTCTGGTCGACGATCACGATCTCGAGGGGCGGCACGGTCTGTCGGCGCAGCTGGTCGAGGAGCTTCTCGAGGTACGGATAGCGATCCACCGTCGGGATCAGGATCGTCACGGATCCTGTCACGTCCGCCTCGCGGCCCGCGCTCACACCCTCCGGGGCGTCCTCCAGGGCCTGCCGGTAGGGCCGGGGCTCGGGCGGCGGAGGCCGGCGGGTAATTTCCTTCGACGCCGCCAGGACCGCTCCCCGCGGAGCCCAGCCCAGCACGAGCGTCCGGAAGACGGTCCAGCGCAGCCAGCGGCGGCCGAAGCGGTAGTACACGAATCGCAGCTCGTCCTCGATCGGTATCGCCGGAGCCGGCCGGGACGCCTTCTCGCCCGCGAGGGACCCCATGTGCCGGGTCAGAACTCCGAAGCGGACGCAGCGATGACCGAACTCGAGCGCGGCTCCGGCCAGAGTTCGAAACTCGGGGTGGATGTTTCCGATCCTCCGGAGCACATCCGTGCGCACGAGACAGGCGTCGAGACTGAGGCGCCAGGACGTCGAAACGATCGACGGATCAGGGTCCCGATTCAGCATCCAAGTCGGCTCGACGTGGTGGATCGCACGCGGAAGGCCGGCCGTCCCGAGGCGAAGGCCCGCGTGCCAGAGATCGCCCGGGGTCGCGAGGGCCTGGGCGACGCGCTCGGGATCGGGCGACCCCAGATCGGAGGACCAGAACAACCACGCTTCCGCGGTCGACCCCGGAAGCTCTCCCGCCACGCACGCCGCCACCGAGGCCGGCGTCGCCTCAGCCTTGACCGTACGTCCGGCGCGCCACGGCGGCGGCGCTCCAGCGCCAATCCAGACGAGGGTCACTTCCGCGCTCATGTCCTCACAGCCGACCTCGCTGCCTTCGGCGGCGGCTCAGCACTTTCCTCTCGGCCGGCGTCCGCCCGCACTCCGTTCAGCACCTGCCGGTAAAAATCCTCGAGCCGGTCGAGCTGGTCGGAGAGCCGGAAGTTCTTGAGCACCCGCTTCCGTCCCGCCTTGCCCATGCGCTGGCGCAGCGCGGGATCGCGGGCCAGGACTTCGAGCTTGGCCGCGAGAGCCTCGGGGTCCCGACGCGGGACGACGAAACCCGTCTCGCCGTCGGCCACGTTCTCGCGAAGTCCGTCGGCGTCCGTGCAGACGACGGGCAGCTCCATGCTCTGCGCCTCGATGACGGCGTTGCAGAAGCCCTCCGAGACGGCCGAATGGAGCAGGACGTCGGCGGACTGCATCTCCTGCCGGACGTCCTCCCGGGGCAGGGCTCCGAGCACCTCGACCACGCCCTCCAGCCCGAGCTGCCGGCGCATGAACGCCACGGCGGGGAAATAGTCGCCATCGCCCACGATCCGGTACTCGCACGCGACGCCGCGGTCGAGCAGCCGGCGGATGGCGAGCAGCGCGTTCTCGTAGCCTTTCTTCCACTCCAGGCGGCCGACGCTGAGGATGCGCAGCGGGCGCGAACCCTCGGACTTCCTGGAGAGCTCCGCCTCGTCCCTCTTGTGGAACTCGACGTCGATGGCGGGCGGGATGAGCATGTGGAAGCGGTCCGGAGGACAGCCGCGCCGCCGGGCGCGCCTCCACAGGTCCTCGCCCAGAAAGTGCAGTCCCGCCGCTCCCGCCCAGACCGCGTCGAAGTACCCGGGCTGATCGAGGCCGACGAAGTTGAGATCGTACCCCCGGAAGCTGACGGTGATGCGGCAGCCGAGCAGCTCTCGAAGGTCCATCCGCCCGATCGCGAGAGCTCCAAATTCGAAATGCACGACGTCCGGCCCCAGGCGGATGAGCGGGAGATCGAGGTACAGGCGGCCGAGCGCCTCGAGCAGGCCCTCGCGGCGCCGCGCCTGCCGGAGGTAGCGCCACGTCCGTCCGGGCGCTGCCTGGAAGCAGGCCATCACCGCGAACGGCAAAAGCAACGCCGCCTTCCACTTCGGGCGGTGGGGCCAGCCCCTGTGGACGCGTTTCCGCGCGCCCGCCGGCAGCTGGGGAAAACGGGCCCACTCCTTTTCTTCGCTCGTGCTGCAGACGACGTGCACGTCCCAGCCGCGCTCCAGGAGTCCCATGAATTTGCTGACGATGAACGTCTCCGAGAGTTTCGGAAAGGCCGGCACGACGAGGGCGATCCGCCGCTTCACTGCCGACACTCCTCGAAGAGTCCGACGAACTCGCGGAAGTGCCGCTCGGCCGTGAAGTCCCGCAGCACGCGCTCTCGCGCCGCGCGGCCCATCCGCATCCGCAGCTGGGGGTCGCGCGCCAGGTTCCGCACCGCCTCGGTCATGGCCGGCGAATCCCAGAGGGGAACGACGAAGCCTTCGACGCCGTCGACCACGGCCTCCCGCGCGCCGCCGACATCGGTCAGGACCACGGGAAGGCCGCAGCCCATCGCTTCGACGGCGGCGTTCGAGAGTCCCTCCGTGAGGCTCGGGAGAATGAAGATGTCGGAGCGGCGCAGCTCGTCCCGCACCGCGATCGGCGCCAGACGTCCCAGCAGGCGGACGGAGTCGTGTAGACCGAGGTCGTCGATCGCGAAGAGGATCCGCTGCCGGTCGGGGCCGTCGCCGATGATCGAGAACATGACCGGAACTCCCGCGTCCACGAGGCCGCGAATGGCCTGCAGTCCGTAGGTGAGACCTTTGTTCCAGTCGAGCCGGCCGGTCGTCACGACGCGAATGCGATCGGACGGTTCGCGCGTGTCCACGGGGCTGAAGAACGTCGGGTCCACGCCCGTCTGGATGACTCGGGATTTCTTCGGGTCGAGGCCGTAGCGGCCGGCTTCCGCTTCAATCGCCTGCGAAACGCAGTGGACGAGCGAGGCTTTCCGGAACGTTACCGGCAGACCCTCGCGAACGCTGCGACGGGGATCGTGCGGCGCGACGTTCACCTGGGAGCCGCGGCAGCTGACGACCACGGGCCGGTCGATCTCGAAGAGCGGCAAGTAGTCGATCGCCGCCGAGTTCCACGGAAAGTAGATGACGTCGCACGGCACGCCCGCGTACGGCAGGAGCCGGTTGAGGACGCGCAACCGCTCCGAAAAGGACCTCTGCCCCGAGGCGAAGCGCCAGAAACGACCGACGACGCGCGGAGACCTCAGAATGGCCAGGCCGAGCAGCCAGGCCAGCCAGGCGATCCGCACGGGGATCGGTCCCTCCCAGGCCCGCGTCTTGAAGGTCTTGAGCTTGGATTTGAGGAACCAGTCCTCGTCCGGCCATTTCGAAAACGCGATCTGGACGCGGAGCCCGCGGTCCGCGAGGCCGCGCATGAGGCGGCCGAGGAAAGTCTGCGGCGGCCAGGTCGTCCCGACGACGAGCAGCCGGAGAGGTTCGGTCGCGGTCATCGGGCGTGGGCCTCGAGGGTTTCGAGGAACGCCGCGAAGGTCAGAAGCATCGAGACGGCGTAGCCTCGGCCCTCTTCGAGCGGCGCCCGGAAGAACGCCTCCAGCAGGTGCTCGATCCGCGCGGGCTCGACGAGCTCATGCAGGCGCGCGTTCGGGCCCAGGAGCACACCCCGGAGCCGTTCGGCGCCGGAGCCCGAGAACTGCACTTCCCAATTCCGCTCCGGAGCGTTCGGTGTCCTCATCACGAGCCGCGCGGCCTTGCGCGCGACGCGCCATGGCAGAAGCCAGGTGCGGGAGCGGCGAGACCGGTAGAGGCTCGCCCCGGACTCTTGCCACGTGACGCGGGCGAGGTCCGGTGCATACCGCTTGAGGTATTCGATCTGCAGGCGCCGTCCGGAAACGAACTCCGTGGGCACGGTCGCGATGAAGTCCGACATCCGGGTGTCGTAGAAGGGCAGAAGCGGCCAGGCTCCGGCCTGATACATCCGGAGGCTCGCGAGAGTCCAGCGAAACGACCACTGATCCGTCTTGAAGGCTTTGACGCGGAAGTCGGGCTCGGCGATCGCGGCGACCCTGTCGAGCTCCCGATCCACGAAGTCTCGGACGATCCGATCCGGATCGTGGCCCGAGAGATGCGGCCTCGCCAACTCCTCGAGGAGCCACCGGCGTCCCCTCTTCGCGATCTTCTTGTACGCGTGCGCCGACACGAAGGCGGAATCGGCCGAATCCGTCCCCGCCAGCCCCATGTCGCCGAGCCACACGTCCCCCCAGTGCGCCGCGATCACGGCGTCGGACCGCTCGGCGAGCCGATCCGCGATCACGGCCTGACGGGCCTGCGTCACGTCCTGGAACCCTTCGACGCACCCGAGAACGGAGCCCAGACGGTCGAAGAGGTAAGGCTCGACGGCGAGCGTTTCGATCGGGACGCCGCGGGCTTCCGCCACACGGCGGCCGATGCGCGTCTCGATCGAGTCCTCGCCGTACCCGTAGGAGTAGCACCACAGGCGTTCGCGCGCCGAGGATCCGGTGCGTGTGAGCGCCGCGAACGTCGTGCGCGAGTCGAGGCCTCCGGAGATCGGCACGGCGATCCGGCCCGAACGCGTTTGGTCGTCGAGGACGCCGTGGAGCGTTTGGGCGAACTCCGCCACCGTGTCGTCGAACGAGCGCGACCGATCCGACCGATGGGACCAATCCCAATACCTCTCGGCCGAAAGGAGCTCTCCTTCGGCTGTGAAGACATGACGGGTGGCCGGCCGGAGGATGCGGACGTCCTCGAAGAATGTCCGATCGGCGGGAAAGAACCCGAAGGCGAAGAATGCGGACAGAGCCGGCCAGTCGAGGCTGCGGCGCGACGTCGCCGAAGCCACCGACGCGAAACTCGTTCCGAGAGCAGCTCGCGATCCGCTCCTCGCAAAGTAAGCGTGGACGGTTCCGAACCGATCCGTCCAGGCGTACCAGCGCCCGTCGGTCTCGCACCGACCGAGCAGCAGAAAGTGTCCGTTGAGCCGCTTCGAGAGACGGTCGTCGCCGGCCAGGTCGCGGAGGAACGTCCCGGGGTCGTCACCGGCCGGAAGCGCCAGGTCGCCGAGCAGCCAAAAGGTCCAGGGCCCGCTCTGGAACGTCCGGAGCGGGAAGCCCCGCCAGCCCGCGCCCCCGGGCGCGAGCCACACGCCGCCCGCGTCGCGCCAGGGACCCAGGTTCGGAAACCGCGGAGAAGGCAGCGTTCCGCGATCGCCGAACGTGACCAGCCAGTCCCCGCAGAGAGCGGCCGCGCGGGACATCGGGCGCCCCGCCTCTCGCTCGAAGGTCTCTGCCACGCCTGCTCCGCGTTCGCTCACGCGGCCTTCCCCGCCCGGCGGGGCTGGAGGACCCCCTCGTAGAGCTCCTCGTACGCCGCGACTTCCCGGTCGATCGAGTACCGTTCGAGGATTCGAGTTCGAGCCGCGGATCCGAGCCGTCGGCGGAGCTCGGCGTCTCCGGCGAGCCGTCCGATCACCCCCGCGAGCGCGACCGGGTCGCCCGGCGGCACCAGCCATCCGTTGCGTCCCGACTCGACCACGTCCCGCGGGCCGGGGATCTCGAAGGCCACCGATGCCACGCCGCACGACATGGCTTCGAGCAGTGCGACGCCCAAACCTTCGCCGGTGGGTGTCGGAAGCACGAAGACGTCGATCTCGGCGAGGAAGGCGGGAATGTCGGAAACGCTGCCGACAAACGAGACGCGCTCCGCGAGCCCGAGCTCGGCGACGCGGCGCCGCAGCGCGCCGGCGTAGTTCGCGTCGAGCTCGGCGCCCGCGAGCCACAAGTGCGCTCCCGGCACGCGCGCCATGGCTTCGATCAGGACGGTGTGGCCCTTGATCGGAACCAGGTTCGCGACGCATCCGATGACCGGCGTGCTCGCCGGTGTCCTCAGCCGCGTCCGCAACTCCAGGCGGGGTGGGATGCCCGGCCGGTAGGTTTCGGTCTCCACGCCCGGCGGAAGCAGGACGCTCTTGCGCCGGAAGCGCGGCGGAGAGAGGTAGTGCTCGAGCATGTCCGTGTTCATGGCGGCGACTCGCCTGGCGAGGAAGGTGCGAATCCACCACGACCGGTGGTTCCAGCTCATGTTCTTCTTCGTGTAGATCCACGAACGCGCTCCGGCCAGACGCGCCACAATCGGCTCCGTGTAGTCGTCGAGGTAGTGGTAGGAGTGCCAGAGCACGAAGCCTCGCTTCCGAAACGGCTGCGCCGCCGTCCAGGCGCGCCACGCCAGCGTGGCGAGGGGACGGGGCGCAACGGTGAAAGCGGCCTCGATCAGTGGAATTCGGAGCCGCTCCAGCTCGGCCTCGAGGCTTCCCCCTCTCCGGAGCACGGCCACGGACGGAGAAAAGCGCGCCCGGTCGAGTCGGCTCGCCACGTTCAACATCGCCCGGCCGGATCCCGCCGATATGAAGTTCGGAATCGTGAAGAGAATCGGAACGGGAGCCCTCACCACCTGCATCCTCACCTTCGCGACGGCCCCGGGCCCGGGCTCACGGGATCCTGCCACCAGTCGACCTGGACGAACCGCCGGAGCGAGTGGGGCGCCGCGAGGCGGGGCAGCAGGTAGCGGGACGTCGATGCGTCGATCGGCGCCACACGGGTCGTGAAGGCCGCCTCGTATCCGGCGCTGGCGGCTTCCTCCGGCGACTCGGGCACGAAGTCGCCGTTCGGATAGGCGAAGACCCGGCAGGGGCGCGACAGACGGGCCTCGAGCTCGCTCCGCGAGTCCACGAGCTCCCGCAGCCGCTCCTCACGAGGCTGCGAAGAGTGATGAACGTCGTGATTCGTGCCGTGGCTTCCGATCGCGACGCCAGTGGCCGCGAGCTGACCGAGCTGAGGCCACGTCAGCGTCCGAAGAGAAGGAAACCGCGCGAGGAGCCTGTCCGACTCTCCGGGCGGGAACTGGGACCGGATGCACGACACGGTCTCCGTCCTCAGGTCGGCGGGCAGCGTCTTGAGGAGCTCTCGAATCCCCCGAAACGCCCGTTCCCTCTCCTGCGTGTTCGAGAGCGGCCACTTCGCTCCCAGCGCCTCGAAGTGAGGCGCCTCCCCGTAGAGCGCCAGCATCGAGAACTCGTCGAACCAGAGCGCCCGGTCCCCGCCCAACTGCCCCACCGAGACGAACACGGTCCAGGGAAGCCGGTAGCGTGTCATGACCTCAGCCGCCAGGAGGTTGTTGGCGAACCCGTCATCGAAGGTCACGGCCGCCGTTTTCCCATTGAAACCGCCCGGGCGATCGAGCTCGAAAAGAAGCTCGTCGAGGGAGAGAACGCGGAAGCGCCGGAGGTATGCCATCTGGCCTGCGAATGTTTCGAGAACGTGCTGGTTGCGTTCGAGAAGCGGATCCACGCGTTTCTCCACGACCCCGTGGTAGCGGAAGATCCGGAGACCGAGGCGGCGCTCGGCGCCTCGGAGCAGGCCGCTGAGGTAGCCGCGTCCGGCGTCGAGCAAGCTCTCCGCGCTACGAAACATGGCTCTCCCGCTTCCGCGCGACACCGGAGTCCGGTTCGCCGGAAGGCACGATGCGGGTTCCCCAGGAGAGCAACGGACGGACCGCCCCCGACCACTCTCCTCCCCAGTCGCCGCGCGCCGAGTCGCCATCCATGCTGTCGACGAGGTGAAAGGCGACGGCCTGACGCTCCTCGAAATGGCGCGTCAGCGGATGGACCGTCAGGAGCTCGACGTTCACGATGACGGTGCCCTCGGAAAAGAGATTTGCCGGAACCCAGGCCGTGGTGGCATAGCGGCCGAGCGGCCGCCGCTTGTTGCGCCATTCCGGATCGGTTTCGATGGAACCGAAGAGCAGGAGCCCTTCTTCGTTGTAGAAGTCGTAGCTGGCCGAGAACGACCAGCCCTCCTCGAGCACGTCGAATTCCATCTCGATGCCGATGGGCTTCCGGAGGTCGGGAGCGTCGGTCACCTCGCCGCCGACGGAGCGGACCCGCACGGCGACCAGCCGGGCGGCCCGGCTCGCGGGCGCCCGTCTCGAGTCGGACCAGCGGCGCTCCGCCGTCGTCCCGATATCCGAGGACAGGTAGCTGGCGACGACTTTGTGGGACGGACCGTCGACGGCGACGCCTCCCGAATCCAGGAGGATCGTCCGCGGGCACAGCCGCGCGATTGCCTGCATGTTGTGAGAGACGAAGAGAACGGTCCGGCCTCGCCGGCCGACGTCTTCCATCTTCTCCAGGCACTTGCGCTGAAAAGTCGCGTCCCCGACCGCGAGCACCTCGTCGACGAGGAGGATTTCCGGATCGAGGTGCGCGGCGACGCTGAACGCGAGCCGCAGGTACATGCCCGAGGAGTAGTGCTTCACGGGGGTGTCGACGAATTTTTCGACTCCCGCGAAAGCCACGATCTCGTCGAAACTGGAGTCGATCTCGCGGCGGCGCATTCCGAGAATGGCTCCGTTGAGATAGATGTTCTCCCGGCCCGTGAGCTCCTGGTGAAACCCGGTCCCGACTTCCAGCAGCGAGCCCACGCGTCCCCGGATAACCGCCGAGCCGCTCGTGGGCTCCGTGATGCGGGCCAGGATCTTCAGCAACGTGCTCTTTCCGGCGCCGTTGCGGCCGATGACGCCGACGACATCTCCCTGCCCCACCCGAAACGAGACGTCGCGGAGCGCCCATATGGACTCGGGCGACGGCGGCGGGCCATTGCCGCCCGCCAGCCGGCGCGCCGCCCGAAACGGCGCCGTGGCGAGCCCCGAGATCGTCTCGCGGAAAGTCCGGTACTTCGCGTGCCTCTCCCCGATCCGATACATCTTTCCGAGGTTCTCGACGCGGAGCGCGTCGAGAGCGTCAGACGACGTCGGCAAACGTCTTCTCCATCCGGCGGAAGTAGAACGCGCCTCCGACCAGCAGGACGACGGATGCGGCTGCGGAGACCGCGATCATCGGACCGGGGGCGGTCTTCGTATTGAGAAGCGCCCAGCGGAATCCTTCCACAACACCGACCATCGGGTTCAGTCCGTAGACCGTGCGCCAGGGTTCCTTCAGGAGGCTGCTCGGGTAGACGATCGGCGTGGCGTACATCCAGAACTGCGTCAGAAACGGGATCGTGTACTTCACGTCACGGTATTCGACGTTCAGCACCGAGAGCCAGAGCCCGACCGCCAGGGCGGTGACGAGGGCCAGCAGCAGGAAGGCCGGGAGCCAGATGATTCGCCACGTCGGCGTGACGCCGTACCAGAACATCAGTCCCAGCAAGACGACAAATGCGATGGCGAAATCGACGAGTCCCACCAGTGAGTTTGCGATGGGAATGGTCAGGCGTGGGAAGTACACCTTCTTTATCAGGTTCGCGCTGTCGACCAGGCCGTTCGCGGACTGGGAGAGCGCGCCGGCGAAGTAGGTCCACGGCACGAGGGCGGCGTACGAGAAAATTGGATACGGGATCCCGTCGGAGGGCATCTTCGCCAGCTTCCCGAAGACGAGGCTGAACACGATCATCGAGAAGAACGGCTGGAGGATGGCCCACGTGGCGCCCAGGGCCGTCTGCTTGTAGCGCACTTTGATGTCGCGCCAGACGAGGAAGTAGAGGAGCTCGCGATACTCCCAGATGTCTCCGAGCTTCAGGGCGATCCAGCCCCGGCTCGGCCGGATGAGGATCGTCGGGATCTCGACTTGTTCCATGGAAGAGCTCATTGTTCGCTCACCTTTCGTTGGGACGGCGCGCCAGCCTGGTCCGCGCTCCAAAGATTCTCGTAGATCTCGGCGAACTGTTCCGCCATGCGGTCGAGCGAGAAGTTCCTCGAGATGGCGGCCCCCCCGGACGCGTAGGCCTGCCGCACCTCCGGCGACCGCACTCGGCGAAGCGCCTCGGCGAGTTCGTCCACCGACTCCGGGGTCACGAGGATCCCGCCCTTTTCGCCGAGCATCTCGAGGACGCCGCCGACGGGGGATGCGATGCAGGGAAGGCCGGATGCGAGCGCTTCGAGAAGCGCGATCGGGAACCCTTCCAGACGCGACGGAATCACGAAGACATCCAGCTGGTGGAGGAAGCGCGGCACGTCGTCGAGGAAACCCAGCAGGTGGACACGGTCCTGGATGCCGAGCCGGCGCGCTTGCGCTTCCAGAGGCTTCCGTTCCGGACCGGCGCCCGCGAGGACGACATGGAGCGCGGGAGCATCGGTGATCCTCGCCGCCGCGTCGAGCAGAACATCGTAGGCCTTCAGCGCTGTGAGACGTCCGGCGGCCCCGACCACGACCGCGCCGGCGGGAATCCCGAGTCTCTCGCGCCACTGCGGGTCCTTCGTGGAGGCAACGAGGAAGCGCGAGAGGTCGATGCCTCCGCGGCTCGTCTCGACCCTCGAAAAGCCGCGCGACCGGAGATCGCGCACGATTTCGTCGGCGACCGCCGTGATCCTCGCATTCCCGGCCGACGCGAGCCGCGACGCCAGGAGCCAGTCCTCCAGCTGCCCGCCCTCGGGGCGATGATCGCTGTGAATGGTCCAGACCCAGGGCAGGCGGGCGCGACGGACGACCCCGTTCGCCTGGCGGCTCACGTCCACCGACAGGTGCGTATGGACGAGATCGGCTTCCATCTGGCGGAGGAGCTCGGCCAGCCGCCCAGGAAAGGTGAACGACAGCCGCTGCCGCAGCCATTCGGACACCGTGTAAGAGCCGATCGGGAAAATCGACGGCCATTTGACCGAACAGGACTCGATGCGCATCGGCAGGCTCTCGAAGTGCGAGCGAAGATTGCCGGTCGCCCCCAGCATGCAGAGAACGCTGTGGCGATACCCGGACAGGGCCTTGGAGGTCGCCAGCCCGAGCACCAGACGCTGCACGCCTCCGGCGCCAAGCGTTCCGACGACGTGGACCACGTGCGGCCGCGCCACTCCGCCGAAGCGCGCCGGTTCGGGGGACTTCTGCGAAGTCGGGCTCATGGCACCGCGATGGAATTCATGCGTGGCTCAACATGGCCCGAAGAGCCGCCGCCGCTCCCGTCCGACTGGCGATCACCGCCGGGCTCAGCTTGATCGCATTGACGATCAGGGTCCGTGCCGTTCGAAGGCCGAGCGCCCGGTCTCCCCCGGAGCGAGTCGCGCTCTCTCGCAGTAGCCTCTGGCTTTTGCGAAGAAGCGCTGCGCTCATCCACTGACATGCCCACCGCCGGAATCCGGAGCCATCCTGTTCTAAACCGAATCTGGCGGAGAAGGCGTTCAAAAGTTGAGAGATGCTCGACCGGAGCGCCGGCATATCGAGACGCGCGGCGTCCGCCAAGCCGAGAAAACGATTCCCGAACAGCGCCTCGAGGGTGTCGAGCGAGGCGGTGGATGCCGTCGTCCCTAAAACCCAGCGCAGGTTCTGCAGACTGACTCTCCGCGCCGCCCTCCCCATCTCCACGCTCCATCGCTCCGTGATGCTTCCCGGGGGGCGCCGTCGGAGGACGTGCGTTCCGGTCACAGTCGCGACCCGGCTCGATCGCGCGGCCCTCGCCCAGAGTCCGAAGTCCTCGGCATGGACGTCGTCCCCGTTGTACCCGCCGAGCTCCTGGATCACGGCTGTGCGAAACATGATGGAGGAATGGGTCAGGGGGCAGTAGAACAGGAGGATCCAGGCGAGCCGCAAGGGATCTCGCTCCACGATCCGGTTCGTGCGGCCCCCACCCTCCCAGCCTTCGAACACGGTGTCCGTTCCGACGACGGCCACATCGCTTCGCGCCTCGAGAAAGTTCACCTGAGCCTGCAGGCGCCCGGGATAGGAAAAATCGTCGGCGTCCTGGCGGGCGACGAATTCCCCGCGAGCCGCTGCGAGCCCGGTGTTCAAGGCGGCAATGAGACCGCGGTTGCTCTCGTGCTTCAGTCTCACGATTCGCGAGTCCGTGAACGCGTCGAGCTCTCGAGACGTTTCGTCCGTGGAGCCATCGTCGACGATGATGAATTCGAAGTCGGAAAACGTCTGAGCCAGGATCCCCTCGACCGCCTGCCGGACATGATCCTGCCCGTTGTAGACCGCCATCAGGACGGTCACCCTCGGCGGATCGAGCCGTTCAGGAGTGCGGCTCATCAACGACTCTCCCGGCGAGGGCGGACAGCGTCGCGCCGGCGGGTGGACGGACATCGACGAGAGACCGAAGGCTCGCGTAGGCCGCCTGGCTTTCCTGGATCTGCCGGGCCGCCGCGCTGAGCAACGCGGGCCGGCGCTCGTCGGCTTCCCGCCAGAGATCCTGGACCGAGGCCGATAGGACCTCGACGATTGCCGGCTGGTCGAGAGACACGACGCGACAGCCGCCGCCGAATTGATCCTCCAGACCGCGAAACTTGTCGGTGTAGTAGGAAGAGCGCGTCAGGCCGACCACGGGTATTCCCTGCGCCAGTGCGAAAACCCCGGCATGGTAGCTCCCCGTCACGACGACCCGGCATTCGCCAACCCGGTGCATCAGGGCAAGGGGAGTGTCGACGTTCTCCGGGGCATCGGACGCGAACGCGTCGGGCAGGAGCTCACGCAGGGACTGCACGTCCGAATCTCCGGCCGCCGTCGAAATGGGGACCGGCCGAAAAGCCGCTCCCACGGCCTCCGCCGCGTTCCGCAGCGCCCGACGGACGTCCTCCAGAGCGCCGACGCCCACGTTGGAGTAACTCGAAACCCGAACGTTCACGCCGAGGAACGCGCCGAGCCGCTCGGGACGGACCGCGAACGCCGGCTCGATCGCATCATCTCCGGTCACTCGAATTTGCTTCCGGACCACACCGATCGACGCGAGAAACGGCAACGTCGAAAGACCCTCCCGAACGCCGATGACGCCGACACGCGGGAAGACCTCTCGTGCGCGCGAGAGAAGGACCGGGTGGGAAAGAGGTCCAATCCCCTGCCCGAGCATCGCGGTCGGAACTTGTCGCCGCTGGAAGCGGCTCAGGAGCTCGAGGGAAGACCGGGCCTGCCCTCGAAACAAATCCGTGATGTACCCGCCGCCGCCAAGGACGAGGAAGTTGGCCGCGTTGACCACTCCGAGAAAGGCCTCGACGTCGGCGTGATCGCCCGGATGAATCCGGCCCCACCGCAACGCCAGGCCGTCACTGACGGCGGGAAGATGATCCCGGAATCTCGCATCATTTCTCGCGAGGCGGCGGGACACGGCGCGGGGTACCCGGGCGCGGCCCGGCACGCGACTCCACTCCAACCATTTACGCAGACCATTCGAGGGCACCGGGATCGCACCCGGACAATGACGCGATAGCAGCTCGGGCGAGGACGTCAGGACGTGCACATCGGCCTCCGGCCAGGAAGCCCGAAGACGCGACACGGCCACCTGGAGCATCGCAACGTCACCCAGGTTGTTGAGGGCATAACTGCCGCTGTACACCAGGATCTTCACGCTCGACCGTCGTTGAAGAACCGGCCGACGAGACCGCCCTTCGGCATCCGGACCCGCTCTCGCAATCGTCGAATCCCTTACCCCGGCATCCGGACGTTGACCGCACCGTCCGTCAAAGCCACTTGCCCGGCTTGATGTCCCCATTCGTGCGCGAAGAGGGCCGCGCCGTACTCGATCTTGGGCACGCGCCCTGTCTTGAAAAAGACCGAGCTCTCGACGCTGAAAGCCAACGCGTTGGGAATGTGGTCCGTTTGCTGGCCCTGGTATCTCAAGTTCGTGACGACACGATACTCACCCTGAGGCAGGGGCAGGGTCGGGATCCGGCACGTGACCACGCCCTCTGCACCGGCCACGATGGAGAAGCCTGCGATCGGAGTGCTCATGTGTGCCACGCCGATATTGAGATGATTTACGATCGCGAGCGCGAAATCGAACCGCTCCGCGCCGATCGGGTTCTCGTAGGAGAACTCGAGCGTGATCGGCTTTCCGGCGACGACCCGCTCGCACGGCCGGCCCTCCTCGTCGAGCACACGAGCCGCCGTCAACCGCACGCTTCCGTCTCCTCGTCGGTCGGGATTGTCCTCGAAGGCGTGGGCGGCGGTCGCGAGCAGGTGCCCCAGGTACTCCCTCAGGACTTCTCCGGTCGAACCGTCGACCGCGACGGTGCCCGCGCGCAGGAGGATCGCCCGCGCGCACAGGGCCTGCACGGCCGGCATGTTGTGGCTGACGAAAAGCACGGTGCGGCCTTCCTCGGCGACGTCTCCCATCTTGCCGAGGCACTTCTTCTGGAAATCGGCATCGCCGACCGCGAGGACCTCGTCGACGAGCAGGATCTCCGGCTCCAGATGCGCCGCGACGGCGAACGCGAGCCTCAGGTACATGCCGCTCGAGTAGCGCTTGACCGGAGTATCGATGAACTTTTCGACCTCCGAAAAAGCGACGATCTCGTCGAATTTCCGGCCGATCTCGGCCCGGCGCATGCCGAGGATCGCGCCGTTGAGGTAAATGTTTTCGCGTCCGGTGAGCTCGGGATGGAATCCCGTGCCGACTTCCAGGAGCGAGCCCACGCGTCCGTGGATCTCGGCGGTGCCGTGCGTCGGATCCGTGATCCGGGCCAGGATCTTCAGCAGCGTGCTCTTCCCCGCTCCGTTGCGGCCGACGATTCCGACCACCTCGCCCTGGCGGACTTCGAAGTTGACGTCGCGCAGCGCCCAGAGCAAATCGTCGCCCTCATCGGAACGCCGACGGCGACGCAGGAGCCGGGCCGGAGCACTGACCAGGGAGGCGAGCGATTCGCGCAGAGTCTTGTAGCGCTCGATGCGGTGACCGATCCGGTACTCCTTGGAGAGCTCCCGAACGCGGACCGCCACGCTGCCCTTCGTCATACGCCGGCCTCCACCAGAGAACGGTAGTAGTCCAGGGATCTCGCCAGGCCCTCGGCGATGCCCACCGCGGGACGGTAGCCCAGCCATTTCCCGGCGAGCTCGAGGCTCGCCGCCGAGTGCATGACGTCGCCGGCCCGTGGCGCTTCGTAGCGCGGCGCCTGTCCGCCGCCGACCGCGTCCCCGACCGCCGCCGCGAGCTCGTTGACCGAGATCACCTGTCCCCCCGCGACGTTGTAGACCTGGCCGGCGGCTGTCGCGTCGGCGTCCGCCGCCTGCAGGTTCGCATCCACCGCGTCGGAGACATATGTGAAATCCCGGCTCTGCGTGCCGTCGCCATAGATGACCGGGGCCTCGCCGGCCAGGTACGCCCGAAAGAAGCGCGGGATCACCGCGGCATAAGGCCCGTCCGGATCCTGCCGCGGGCCGAAGACGTTGAAGTAGCGCAACCCGACGAGCTCCATGCCGTCGCAACGGGCGAAGACGCCGGCGAGCTCTTCGTTCATGGCCTTCGAGAGCGCATAAGGCGAGAGCGGCTGGCCCTCCTCCCCTTCCTTCTTGGGGAGCCGCGTGCTGTCGCCGTAGACGCTGGAGGAGGAGGCATAGACGACTCTCCGCACGCTCCCCTCGCGCGCCGCAGCGAAGACGTTGGCGGTCCCGGCCACGTTGATCGCGATCGTGGTCGCCGGGTCCTTCATCGACCGCGGCACCGAACCGAGGGCCGCCTGGTGAAAGACGACGGCGGCTCCGGCGCACGCCCTGCGGCAAGCCTCGGCGTCGCGAATGTCCGCCTCGAGAAGCTCGATCCGGTCCGCGCAGTGCGCAAGGTTCGACCGCTTTCCGTTGGAAAAGTCGTCGATTGCCCGGACCCGGGCTCCCCGGGCCAGGAGCGCGTCCACCAGATGCGACCCGATGAAGCCGGCGGCGCCGGTCACGAGCACGAGTTGTCCTTGTCTCATCGAATTCTCCCGGGGGTCCCGGCGACTAATGCGGGAATCATGCCTTGACGACGTTGGGGCGCGGCGCCCGATATACACCGCGAGTGTCGACGACCAGACCGGCGTGGCGGACGACCGCCTCGTAGTCGACGGCGGAATGATCTGTGACGATGACGACGGCGTCCTGCGACCGCAGGACCTCCTCCGTCAGGGGCGAGGATTTCATCGGCGGAAGGTCGGGCCAGGAGCGCATTCGCGGAGCCTTCGGGACGTGCGGGTCGTGGTAGGTCACCTCGGCCCCCAGGTGGAGGAGGCTCTCGATGATCTCGAAGGCCGGGCTCTCGCGCGGATCGTCGATGTCCTTTTTGTAAGCGATCCCGAGAACGAGGATCCGGCTGCCTCGCATCGCTTTCCGGCGGTCGTTGAGGGCCAGGCTCAGCTTGGTGATCACGTACTCCGGCATCTGGACATTGACCTCGCCGGCGAGCTCGATGAACTTCGGCGTCACGCCGTACTCCCGGGCCTTCCAGGAGAGATAGAAAGGGTCGAGGGGAATGCAGTGGCCGCCCCAGCCCGGTCCGGGGTTGAACCGCATGAAGCCGAACGGTTTCGTCGAGGCGGCGTCGAGAACGTTCCAGATGTCGATGCCCATCCGGTCGAACACGATCTTGAGCTCGTTGACGAGGGCGATGTTGACGGCGCGAAAGATGTTCTCGACGAGCTTGGCCGCCTCGGCTTCGCGGGCGCTGGCGACGCGGACCGTGCTCACCACGACCTTGTCGTAGAGGCTCTGGGCGAGATCGCCGCCGGTCTCGTCGACGCCCCCGACGATCTTCGGGATCGTCGCCGTGTTGTACTTTCCGTTGCCGGGGTCTTCCCGCTCGGGCGAGAAGGCCAGGTAGAAGTCGCTCCCGCACTTCAAGCCGGACTCCTCCAGGATTCCGCGGACGAGCTCGTCGGTCGTGCCCGGATATGTCGTGGACTCGAGCACGACCAGCTGCCCCGGCCTCAGCCGGGCACGGATCAGCTGGACCGTGTTCACGACGTAGCTCATGTCCGGCTCGCGCTGGGCCGTCAGCGGGGTCGGCACGCAGATGATCAAGGCGTCGGGTTCGTTGAGGCGGCCGAAATCGGTCGTCGCCTCGAAACGCTTCTCGGCGACCGCCGTAGATAGCCGCTTCCCGTCGATGTGCTGAATGTAGTTGCGCCCCGCGTTCAACGACTCGACCTTGGAACCGTCGATGTCGAACCCCAGAACGCGGAAGCCCTTCTCGGTGAATGTCAGCGCCAGGGGCAGGCCCACGTAGCCGAGGCCGGCGATACCAATTGCCGCCGACTGGTCGTTGAACCGTCTCTGGAGGCTCTCTGCGTTCGCTCTTGTTTCGGTCACCCGCTTCGGCTCCTGTTCGGGCTGCCCGCCGTCCGGGCTTCGCCCCCTTCGGTGTACACCACCGACGTGAAAACTCCCTTCACGACGCCGCTGGCGGCGTGCCTAGGCGACGGCGCTCTGTTCCGCAACGGTCCTCGCGTCCCCGGGTACCCGGTTGAGAGAGGACCGGTCAAACTCGACGGCGATACTCTGGCGAAGCATGGAAACCGAGACGATCAGCCGCGACGCGGACTGCTCCCGAAGGACGCGCCCCCGGTAACCCTGGAACGGACCCGACGCGATCGTCACGAGATCTCCCTCGACGAGGGGGGCGTAGGGCACCAGGCGAGCGCCAGTCTGCTGGAGCTTTCGGAGCTGGCGCAGCTCCGCGTGGAGGAGCTCCTGATCCCGCACCTCGAGCAGCCGGACGACCAGACCGCTCCGGAGCGCGGCGGTCCGGGCGCCGGGATCAGCCCGCAGGAACACGTACCCCGGAAACAGGGGGATGAACGAGACGAATCGGCGGCCGGAGCGGGCCGCATGCCGCTCGTGCTGCGGGAGATAGAACGGGACGCGGAGGGGCTCGAGGTTGCGGACGAGCGCCTTTTCCTGGCGGCTCCGCGTCTGGGCGACCATCCAGGGGAATTCGGCCGACGACAAGTCGAAGAGGCTCTGAGGAAAAACCTCAGGGCCTCGTCTCAACAGAGGCACGTCCCAGCCCCCTCCGCCGCAAACTACAGCTATCTTGCTGTAGTTACGAGGCTTTTTTGTTTGAGCGCGCAGTATAACACGCGCCTGTTCGGGTGGTCAGGGGCTCGGACGGCTGGCCGGCGCCGAGGCAGAAAGGGCTCGGAGGCGGGCGGCAATGAGGTCTGCCGCCGCCCCGTTTCCGGCCTCGCGGGAGACCTGTTCCGCCAGCCGCAGCGTCGGCGAGTCGTCGGACAGAGCCCCCACGGCGGCCTCGGCACCGAGAGTCGCGACGGCCGTCGAAAAGGCCGCCCGGAGGAAGGACTCGCTTCGCAAGGCAAGGCGCAGGCTCTCCTGCCCGGCCCGTCGCTGCTCAGGAGTCAGTGCGCCCCAGCGGACGAGATACCGGCGACCCAGCTCCGCGGAGGCGAAATCCAGGCCGGGGGCGGCCACGACAGCCATTTCGAGCGGCCGCACCCACTGACTCGCCTCCCCCTGGATGGCTGCCGACCGTCCAAGAAGGAGACGTCCGTATGCCGATCCCGGGCGCCCGGAGAGGCCGCGAAGAATCAGCCAGAGCGCCGCGGGAGCTGAGGAGGCTCCCCCCGCGGCCGCTGGCCGACCGACGATCACTTCCGCCACGAGCAACGCGGCCTCGTCGTTTCCTTCCACCAGGCTCACCGTCTCCGCAACCGCGCGGTCACGCCGCACGAGCTGCTGCTCTTCCGCGATCGAAGCGATCCGGCGGCGCCCCTGGACCTCCTGAACCATCCCCGTCACGCAGAGTCCGAGGAGGAGCATGCAAGCGATCGTGGCCATCCACCGGGGACCTGCCCGGAGGCTTCGCGAAGCGGGAGCCGCGAGCGTGCTCATCCCCGTGGCGCAACTCGGATTGTGTTCACCGCGGTGCTAGGACGAATGCTTTTCGCTGAGACATTGTCGTGGCGCAAGCGCGGCGGTCTCGTTGTCGCCGCCGCCGCGATGGTGACACTCGAGTTCAGCTAGGCGCTCATCTTGGCAACGACGGCATCCGACATTTCGAAGTTGGCGTAGACATTCTGCACGTCGTCATTCTCGTTGAGCGTCTCAAGCAGACCGATCAACTGCTCGCCCTTCTCGTCGTCGACAGCGACCGTGTTCTTGGGCTTCCAGACGAGTGCAGCCTTGCGCGGCT
>Ga0207675_100002217_pt1 | contig 19305 bp, 14 predicted proteins | sample KBSSwiS42_FD_184305 | JGI IMG/M metagenome (GOLD analysis project Ga0207675, IMG submission 184305) | Switchgrass rhizosphere microbial communities from Kellogg Biological Station, Michigan, USA - KBS Switchgrass S4-2 (SPAdes) (version 2) | ecosystem: Host-associated > Plants > Roots >...
CGGACGCACATCGAAACCAAACCGGCCGTTAGTAAAAACGGCCTGTTCATGTCCGAACAGAAACCGCACCAGCGTGTCCATTTTTTTGGTGCCGGACATTATACACGCGCGCGGCGTGTGCCTAAGACTACGAGCTGCTTCCCGCTACTTGCCCTTAGTAGCGGACGCGTGGCGAGCGGTTGTTTCGGCCCCAAATTTTTTAGCCTGCGTGGTATACTCCGGACAAAGGAGTACGCATGTCTCAATCGCTTCCAATTCCTCCGCCAGGTTTTCAGGAACTATCAATCAATAAACAAGTCGAGTACATCGAGGCTCTTCTGAATTTTGTCGCAGCCGAACCCGAGCACGTGAGGATTCCCAAGTGGCACTGGGAAATCCTTTCTGAGCGAATCGCGAACTACCGTGCAGATGAGGGAATGACATGGGAGGAATTTGAAAAAGAACTTGAGAAAGAACTAAAGAACTAACGCGTAGCTAGTTTCAACCTCACATAAACCAAAAATGAGCCATCGCATCATCCTCTCACCGGGTGCACGCGCAGATATTAAATCGGCCGTTCGGTGGTACCAGCGCGAAGATATCAAGCTTTCGCTCCGCTTCCGCGTGGAGACTCAGGTCACACTCCGCCGTATTGCTCAGAACCCAAACTCGTTTCCACTCTTACGAGGAACCATTCGGCGTGCGCTCATGAATAAGTTTCCTTATTCGGTTTACTTCAGCGCCAATACGGATGAGGTGTTGGTTAGAGCCGTCCTTCACCAACGCAGGTTCAATCTGTGGTGTAAACGATAGTGCGTTTGCGTCGGGTTTGGCCGAAGAGGAGGCCGCCGACGGCGCCCGCGCCTGTGCCGATGAGTAGACCCATGATCGGGTAGATTCCATAGTCGTCTCGATCGGATCGATACTTCGTCGCGCCAATGCCGGTGCCTGCGCCCGCGCCAATGCCGGCGCCGATCAGCGCCCATTTGCCTTTAGCCGCCTTTCCCTCAATCACAAGAACGTGACGAACGTCAGCACGCGGAATAGCGATGGGCTTTCCTTTTCGATCGATTGTCAGCGTTGAGTCGGTGGCCTCAATCATCAAGCCTTCAAGCTCTTTGCCATTCTTCTGTTTGACGATGAGCCGTTCGTTGGTGTTGAGATGTTGCACTGACGCCCAGTCGCGGGTCGAGCCAGACTGTTGTGCAAACGCCAGCGGCGCATGCGTCACGAGCAACACGAAAACGAGGACCAGAGGAATAGATTTCGTGATCACGATGTTCTCCTTTGAAGAAACTGATTAAAGACTTTTCAGCGAGAACAATCGCAAGCAGCATTCCGATTGGTTTTGGTAAAGAATTGCGGCAATCACGGGAAAACTGGCGCAGGGAAATTGCGACAACTGACGCGCAAAGCTCAGGGCTGAGGCTTCTCGGGTTCCGGCAGGAGCTTCTTGAAAGCGGGAAGAGAAGCGAGCGGTTTCAGATCTTCTTCGTCAGGTATGAATGAAGTCTGGTCCGGGTCTAATTCGACTGCCTTACTCAACGCCGCCATCGCTTCATTAATGCGGCCCAAACGGGCCAGAGCACACGCGCGTTGGTAATGACTTTCACTGTATTCAGCATCGAGAGCGATCGCCCGGTCCGCTGCTCTCAGCGCCGCCAGCCACCGCGACTGTTTTCGATGAAGCATCGCCAACGCAATGTGAGGAAGAGTAGATTTCCTGTCGATCAGGACGGCCCCATTCAGCAGCCGTAGAGCCTCAACATAGCGCCCCTTCTCCGTGTAGATCCTGGCGAGCCCCACGTTCGCCATAACACTCTTTTTCATTCTCGCCAGTTCACTCGCGGCCAACTTCTCCGCCGGCGCACTGTTTTCGACATAGAAGAGGTCGTACATGATCCGGCCCAGAAGATCTTCATCCAGCTCTCGATATTTCTCCCCGGTATCAAGCAACGGCCTTACTTCGCCAACTCGATCGTGCAAAACGAGAAACTTGATCAGGTTGATGTAGTAATCGGTAAGTGTTGGATCAAGTTCGAGCGCTTTTCGCAAAAAAGCTTCAGTTTGAACGGGTTGCTCCAGAGCCGCATAGGCGTTCGCGAGTTCGCGAAAACCGCGAGGATCGTGAGGTTCCAATGTTGTGTAGTGCTGGTAGAGTTCGAGCGATCGTTGCGCTTCTTTTTCGTCATCCGAATAGCTCAGATAATCGGCGAGTTTGTACACGGCGGGCGCGAGTCCTTCATTGCTGAGTTCCGTCAACAACTTTTCAGCCGCGTCGGTCTCGTCTTTATCCATGAGCGCGACAGCTTTCAACAACCTCAATCCCTGATCGTTAGGCTTCGACTTCAACAATTCGTCCGCCAGCGCATTCGCCTTCGCCGAGTCCGTATCAATCAGCATCAAGACACGAACGAAATCCGACATCACCATCGCCGACGTCTTTTCTCCAGCACGAACCTTCTCAATCGACGTAATGGTGGGCCTGAGCATTTCCGAGACCATCGCTAGACCGGTATCAGAGTGCAAAACTTCCGTCAGATGCCACACGCCGTCGCGCCGCGAAAAACGAAGCTTGATCATCATGTCGGAAGGCAACGTCATGCCGATCGCTTCGGCCCTGTCTCCTTTTTCTTCCAGGTGCAACAGGCGAAGCCGCGACTCGCCAAACTCTTCTCTTCTGTAACCGATGATCTCGTTAACGGTACGCCGATACGCCGACCACATCCGATCACGTTCCGCTTCACTCATCTGCGCCCACGCGCCGGCGCCCATCAGTTCATCGGTAAGCGTAGGTAGATCGATCGTCGCTTCGATTTCCGACTTGTTTCCGGCAGGAATCGCCTGCATCAGATGTTCTGCCAGTGCACGCGGTGTCCTTTGAAACTCCGCCACCGTCCGCCGCGCTTCCAGCACTTCAAGCTCAATCAGATTCAGGGCTGCGGAAGTTAACAACGTGTTAGTCGTGTTACGAATGTGAGTGGCATCGACAAACGATGTGCCCCACGTTGGATCGAGTTCAACCCATTTCCCAACCCAAACCTCAACCCACGCATGACCACCAAACGCAGTTCCGCTGTAGGCGAGTCCCGACACCATCCGAGCGGGCAAACCCAGCGAACGCGCCATTGCGACAAACAACGCACTGAACTCCGAACAGTCAGCTTCACGCGTGGCGAGCGTTTGGACAGGGTTAGCACTGACGACAAGTTTCCATTCCAGATTCTCGTGCGTCCAATCGGCAAGCTTGCGCGCAACACTCCACGCATCGCGATCCTTGCCGGCAATTTCCCGCGCTTTGTCGATCACTTCTTTCTTGTCAGATGCGATCTCCGGCGTGGCCTTCAAATACTGCGCAAGTTCGGGATCCTTAACCGGCAACTGGATCGCTTTTTCAGCGCCGCCTCGTCGCTCCGCAACCGTCACCAATAACTCTGTCGGAGACTTTTGTTCGACAATTTGCGACGCAGACTTGATGTCGTCTTTGATGTTGTCGACTGGGCCAGGCGCCTTCGCACGCACTCGCAAGACGAGACTGCTTACACGGTTTTGATCCCGGATCGGAACGCCGTGCGGTTCAATCACCGCGAAAGTAATGTTTGCGACGCGCGGCAGATAAGAGAAATCGGCAACTGAATAACGTCCCTCGCGATCCGTAGAAACAGACGAGTGGGCCGCGACAGTTCCACCAGTGACGGTCGCATAGAAATGTTGACTGTGGAAGGCACTCGCGACCGAAAAGAGTAAAGTCGCAATCGTGGCTGTCGGTTGCTCGAGCGTCATGTTCCGACTCGCCGCAGTGACCGCTGCCTCGAGGTTGTAACCGCCCAGAGCGACAATGCCCGCCGGCGCTTTTTCCGCCGCTCTCGAATAATCACGTGTAGATGCGAGATTCGTTTTTCCGTCGAACGCGGCAAGTCCTTTTGCGCTGTTGGAAACGACGAGAAAACCATTGCGCGTCGCGAGGAAATAAGATTCGTTGCCCGACTTCAACTCCGCCACGTCAGTCGTTGGGCCTACATTGGCAAAAAGCTTGCCCGCAGCCAACGCCTCTGAAAGCTTTGTGCTTTTTAACTTACAGAACCCGGCCCAAGTTCCTCCGCTGAAGTCTTTCAATCCAGGAAGCTCAAGTACGACGAAGCCACATTCCGGACCTAGTTCCGGCAAGATTTTCTGTCTTTGCTCGTCGTTCCAGAAGTTAGGCGAGAAGACGTTATTGACCTGCGTTGCGAGATCTTTGGACGACGTGGACCACAGTGCGGGAAGATCGATCTTCGTTAGGAAGTACGCAATGGTCGATGCAGGTAAGAGTTCGCGCGGCGCGGTCAACTCTTTCGGATTAAACGGCAGGAATGGTTTCGACCAGGCAATGTCGCCATAAAGGAGCTGATGTGAGTTTTCCCATGTCGAGCTGGAAAACTTCAGCGCGCCGCGTTCATTAATGATCGAGTTTGTCTCTTTCTTCTCGCCACCGGCTTCGGCGAAGACCGCCTTGACGTCGCTGAAGTAGACAACGTCGCCCTGGCTGTCGACTGCCTGTCGAAACTCAGGATTGTCCGCGAGAAACTGCCCGCTCGTGCCGGTGCTTGCGTTCATCAACAGCTCGCGAATCGAAGGCAGATCGGGTGCGAGAATCGCAGTGTCGCCAACGTAGACGATATGCGTCGTTGCGGCTTCAGCGTGCCATTCAGAATTGATCCAGATGTGTTCGATCATTCTGTCGCGCAAGCCGTTCCATTCTTTGTCGTGAGCAACTGAATAATGCAGTAGAGGTCCGGTACTCGGTTTTGTTGGTCCAGTCTCAAGCACAGCTTGCGCCGTGAACGGAATAAACGCAGGCAGTGCAGCGATCGCGCGAGTGCCAATGCCAAGAACCTGCGTGAGATTTGTGAAACTTCCTGCCGATCGTTGATATTTCTCGACGGAACGTTCGAACCTCGCGCGATCTTTTACACGCAGAACGATAGCTTGACGCTGGGCACGCGCCGTGCTGTCCAGAGCGTCTTTGGCGGTCCACGAGCCCAGCGCGATCGGTGAATCGGGATCGATGCCGGTGTATTCGATAAGCGTTTCGGCATCGGCGGGCGCACTTAATTCCAATCCGAGCAGCCGGCGAATGTTGCCGATCATGAGCACGAGGTTCGACTGCGCGCGCGGAGAATCCATTTGCAGCCCGTGCAGCGTCTCATAAAACTTCTGCACGGCCTCGCCGGGTTTTGGAATCGCGATGTAGTGCCGGAGTTTTTGTGGAAAGAGATTCTCGGCGAAAGGCTTGATTGCGGTGATTGCTAAATCACGCTTTAGAGCTGTGGGCGTAGAAGTACAACCGTCAACCTTGGCTTCGCAGTGGTACCGCCACGCGAAGTCCGCCAGGGACGCATCGTTTAGCGCTTTGCGGATTATGTCGCTTCGTTGAACGTCAGACTTGGCGGAATTGATCTCGTTGCGAAGGTTGATCTTCTTGATCGCCAGTTTCAGATTGTCGTCGAAATCCTTGCGCGACCCGTCTTTCGAAATCAGCGCTTCGATTTGAGGAATGTCAGAAACATTCGCGGACAACGTCAGGTTTTCGACCGCCCAGTAGCTAACGTTTCGATCGGATGAAGAGACGAGCTTCAACAATTGCGCGAGCGGCAGTGTTTCACCTCGCGCGAACGCGACCTGCAAACCGATGGCAATCAGCGGATCGTAATTCGACGCCATGATCCGCGCGAGTGGCAGTTTGAAATCCTCAGGCGGAACGATGACGAGCAAAGTCAGAGCACCGATCTGCACGTTGGGATCGTTGCTCAGAGCCAATGCAGGCTCAGGAACGAGCCTTCCCGGTTCAAGCGGAGTCAGTTCCGCGACGGTAACGCTGACGCCAGGTTTTGATCGCGGTTTCGCCGGCGTTGGTGTAGCACGTAGCGGAGGACGGTGTACGGCAGTTTCTTTGAAGGCGATCGTTAATAGCTCGTTCCGTTTTTCCTTTGACATGAAGGGCCAGACGCGTGCGATCGTTTCCGTTTGAAAACCTGACAACGAATGTTGCACGAGATCTGGAATGAGATTCGGTGAAGTCGAAAGCGCGCGAGCGGCAGCTTCGGCGACGAGCGGCTCTCGATCGTCCAGGACGTCCCAAAGAAACGGAGTCAACGAGCTGTTGTTGCTTCGGACGAGAGCTTGCACGGCGGCGGCGCGAACTAACGGCCGGCTGTCGAGAAGTAGATCGATCGCAACGTCTGGCGAAGAGGAAAACAGTGACGCGAGTCGAGTAATTACAGATTCGCGTTCTGCAGTCGCGCCGGTGAGCGAAGCAACGATGTTTTCGAGTTCATGGATCGGAGCACCCGGCGGTGATTTGATCGCCGACTCGCGCAACTTCTCAAACATCACGTAGGTTTGCGGCAGGAAGATCACAGACTGGACCACTGCTTTGAAAAATGGTTCGATTTCTGCCGTGTGTGCAATCGGCACTTTGAGGTTGAAAACGAGCGCCTGGGGCCCTTTGATCGTGATCCAGGCAGAGCTGTGAATTAGTTGTCCTTGTTCGTCCGGAAATACAAAAGACACTTCGCGCGTTTCGGTGTCTTGCAGTTGTGTCTTGCGAGTCAGGATCGACTCTGCATCGCCGGTTGTGTCTTTGACGCCCTGCAAAGTCGCAGCAAAGAAGCTGTCCAGCGGATATCCTTCCGGTACTTTCTGGATTACTACCTCGAGGGTCGCGGAGTGTGGACCAGTGAAAAAGAACGTGTCGCCTTGTTGCGGCCAATCCGAAGGCACGCGAAAAGTAAATCGTTTTTCGGGGTCGATTTTGCGGGTGAAGTTTGATTGCGGCAGTGCGTAGTTTTTCCATTCGGTTTCGCGCGCCTGTAAGCGATTTACCTGTGCGTTCGCTGGAAAGAGACCGGCGGAGCAAAGCAGAACAAGGGGGATGAGGAACTTACGCATTTCCAAGGCAAGTTAACATACGACCCGCCAACGAGCGCAAGTCGAGAGCGTTTCTGGGACTGCGGGCGGTTTTTCTGTCGGCCTTTCAGGCCTCTATTGCTTTAGTTCCAGAGATCCAGTGGCAGCGCGCTTCGCGCTCGCCACTGGCTACCTTCTCACCGCGCCTCCGGCGCTCCACCCCGAAATTCTCCGCGCCGCAAGACGTCGAACAGACGAGTACTCAAGACGTCGAGCCAGACGAATGCTCAAGACGCCGAGCCAGACGAATGCTCAAGACGTCGAACAGACGAATGCTTCACGACATCAAACTGACCCACAAACGGCTGTCTGTGAGAGAATGTGCGGCGTTGAGAGAGACCACAAAACGCGTCAAAGTAATCGATTCGCACACGGCCGGTGAGCCCACCCGGGTTGTAATCAGCGGAGGCCCTGACCTGGGCCGCGCGCCGCTGTCTGAACGACTCGAACTCTTCCGCACCGAATACGACGACTTTCGTTCCGCGGTGATTAACGAGCCGCGTGGTTCAGACGCGCTTGTCGGCGCGGTATTGTGCCCGCCCGTCGATGAGACATGTGTCACGGGAGTGCTGTTCTTCAACAACGTTGCTTACCTGGGCATGTGCGGCCACGGCACGATCGGTGTGGTCGCGACGTTAGCGTATCTCGATCGTATTCAGCCCGGTACACATCGCATCGAGACACCGGTGGGAGTTGTTGTTGCGCAACTCTACGAAAACGGCGAAGTGGAGATCGCGAATGTGCCGAGTTACCGCCATCGCACTGGCGTGACTGTCGATGTTCCCGGCTTCGGACCGGTCACCGGCGACGTTGCATGGGGTGGCAACTGGTTTTTCCTGGTCAACGATCACGGCCAGCAACTTACACTCGACAATCTCGACGCTTTGACTGACTTCACATCACGCGTCCGCGACGCACTCGCACGCGACGGAATCGCCGGAGCCGACGGACACGAGATCGATCACGTCGAACTGTTTGGTCCATCGCCGCTTGCAGGTGTTCAAAGTCGCAACTTCGTGCTATGTCCGGGCAAGGCGTACGACCGTTCGCCATGCGGCACAGGTACGAGTGCAAAACTTGCTTGTCTATTTGCCGACGGCAAACTGCGCGAAGGAGAGGTTTGGCGTCAGGAGAGCATCGTCGGCAGCGTGTTTGAAGGAACTGTTTCCATCGTGGGCGATCAGATCCATCCTAGAATAAAGGGCAGGGCTTTCATCACCGCAGAGTCAGACTTGATTCTCGACCCGCGCGATCCTTTTTGCCTGGGCATTCGCCGATGAGTGCTTACGACGTAGTCGTCATCGGAGCAGGAATTGTCGGCGCGGCGTGTGCCGCGGAGTGTGCAGCCGAAAAACTCAGAGTTGCGATTGTCGAGGCGCGCATGGTTGGCGGTGGCGCGACTGCGGCCGGCATGGGCCACGTTGTCGTGATGGATGATTCTGAAGCGCAGTTTGCGTTGACGCGTTATTCGCAACGTTTGTGGGACGATTTGCGGGAAGAGTTGCCGGGAGAAGTCGAACACGATGCATGCGGAACGATCTGGGTGGCGGCTGACGACGACGAGATGGAAGAGGTGCGCCGAAAAGAGAAGTTCTATTCTGAACGCGGTCTGGATGTTGAGATTTTAGATGGACACGCACTTGCCGAAGCAGAACCCAATTTGCGACCGGGATTAGTTGGTGGGTTGCGTGTGCCCGGTGATAGCGTGATCTATCCGCCGTGTGCGGCGCAGTTTCTTGTAGGCCGAGCGCGGGCGCGCGGCGCGGATTTGTTTGGAGGTCAGGCTGTTGAAGCAGCTACGCGCGATGGTGTGCGTTTGCGTGACGGATCGTTTATTTCGGCTGGATTGGTGGTGAACGCGGCGGGCAGTTGGTCGCCGCAGTTGACGCCGCAGTTGAGCGTAAAGAAACGCAAGGGGCACTTGGTGATTACGGATCGCTATCCGCAGTTTGTGCGACACGAACTTGTGGAGCTTGGTTATTTGAAGAGTGCGCATTCGATGACCGCGGAGTCGGTTGCGTTCAACATACAACCGAGAACGACGGGACAATTGTTGATTGGATCTTCGCGGCAGTTTGATGTTGACGACAGCAAAGTTGACGTGTCGATACTGACGCGGATGATCGCGCGCGCAGTCGAGTACCTGCCGGGGATTGGGAAGCTTTCGGCGTTGCGCGCATGGACCGGTTTTCGCGCGGCGACGCCCGACAAACTGCCGCTGATTGGACCACACGCGGAGCATGAGCGCTTGTTTTTGGCGACGGGTCACGAAGGGCTGGGGATTACGACGTCATTGGGAACGGCGAAACTGTTGGTGGATCAAATCATGAATCGAGTCTCAGCAATTCCCGCTGAACCTTACCTTCCATCGCGAGTGGTCCAGGAGCCGGTGCATGCCTGATCGCATCACACTGCGAGTGAACGAGATCTCAGTCGCCGTGCCCGAAGGGTGCACTGTGGCGGCGGCGGTGTTGAGGGCGGACGTTCCATCTTTTCGGCGATCGGTGACGGGTGAAGCGCGCGGGCCGTTGTGCGGGATGGGGATCTGTTTTGAGTGCCGGGTGACGATCGACGGCGTGGCCCATATTCGCAGTTGTCAGACGGTCTGCGAGAACGGTATGGACGTGCGCACTAATGAGTAGCGCTCACGAGGCTCACGATGTTGTTGTTGTGGGTGCAGGGCCGGCCGGACTTGCGGCGGCTTGTCGTGCCGCGAACGAACGTTTGCGTGTCGTAGTGGTTGATGACAATCCGGATTCGGGTGGTCAGATCTGGCGCGGCGAACACCGCAAGCCGAGTTCGAATGAAGCCGAACGGTGGTTCGAACGTATTCGAGCTGCGGATATTGAGTTTGTTTATGGCGCGCGCATTTTTCAGCAGACACAACCTGGAAAACTGCTGGCTGAAACATCCGCCGGCGTCGTGGAACTCAACTATACGAATTTGATCCTCGCCACCGGTGCGCGCGAACGCTTTCTGCCGTTTCCTGGTTGGACCTTGCCGAACGTGATGGGCGCAGGCGGTCTTCAGGCGCTAGTGAAAACGGGCCTGTCAGTGGAAGGAAAGAAGGTCGTGATCGCCGGCAGTGGACCGCTGTTGTTGGCGGTCGCCGCTTACTTACACGGCCAGGGCGCGAAGGTATTGCTGATCGCAGAGCAAGCATCGTTATTTCACTTAATTGGCTTTTCTTTTAATCTCTTAAATGAAAAACCCAAACGACGCCAGGCCTTCGGGCTCAAACGAAAACTGAAGGGGATCCGTTATTTAACGGGCTGCTGGCCTGTAGCCGCGCACGGGCAGGAGAAGCTCGCGAGCGTAACATTGCAACGCGGCGCCAAACGTTGGCAGATCGAATGCGATTACCTCGCGTGCGGGTTTCATCTCGTGCCGAATCTGGAGCTCGCTGAACTGCTCGGTTGCAAGATTGAAAACGATGCGGTGAGTGTGGATGAGTTTCAGCAAACAAGCCTGCCGCACATTTACGCGGCTGGAGAAGCGACGGGGATTGGCGGGTTGGAGCTTTCGCTCGTTGAGGGTGAAATAGCCGGGCTGTCCGCTGCGGGGAAGCGTGAAGAAGCGAAGAGCTTGTTTGGCGTGCGGAAAAAGCAGAGGAGATTTGCGCGGATTTTGAACGAGACGTTCGCGTTGCGGCAGGAGCTCAAAGATTTGGTTCATGCGGAGACGATCGTTTGTCGTTGTGAAGACGTTACATTCGATCGGTTGCGAGCGCACGATTCCTGGCGCGCGGCGAAGTTGCAAACGCGATGCGGTATGGGACCATGTCAGGGACGCGTGTGTGGTCCCGCGGTGGAGTTTCTGTTTGGTTGGCAACCGCACTCCGTGCGGCCACCGATCTTTCCCGTGAGAGTGGAAAGTATGGGCCACGAACAAACACAAAGGACACAGATATGACGATGATCTGGCGGGGCGTGATGCCTGCGACGACGACGGCGTTTGATGAAAAACTCAATGTAGACCATGCGTTTGTGGCGCGGCACGCACGGTGGTTAATCGATAATGGGTGCACGGCGATTATTGCACCGGGTTCACTCGGCGAGGGCGCCACGTTGAGTTTTGACGAGAAGGCTGCGCTATGGACCACGCTGATCGCCGCAGTTGGCGATCGCGCACCCGTCGTCGCCGCGATTGCGTCGTTGAGCACGGCCGAAGCAGTGGAGCTCGCGAAAAGGGCTGCGGACGTTGGCTGCAAGGGGCTGATGGTGCTGCCGCCGTATGTTTATCGCAGCGACTGGCGCGAGATGAAGGCGCACGTTGAAGCTGTGCTTCGCGCAACCAGGCTCTCCTGCATGCTCTATAACAATCCTGTCGCTTACGGCACTGATTTCTTGCCCGAACACGTACGCGAACTCGCTGCGGAGCATGAAAACCTTCATGCTGTGAAGGAGTCGAGTACCGACGTGCGCCGGATCACGTGGATCAAGGAATTGCTCGGCGACCGTCTCGATATTTCGGTTGGCGTTGATGATGCGATTGTTGAGGGTATTGCGGCGGGTGCTGTTGGTTGGGTGGCGGGACTCGTCAACGCGCTGCCGAAAGAGTCGGTTGCGTTGTTTAACTATGCGATGAACGGCGAACATGAGAAGGCGAATGAGCTGTATTACTGGTTTCTGCCGCTACTGCGCATGGACACGGTTCCGAAGTTTGTGCAGTTGATCAAGTTGGTCCAAGAGGAAGTTGGGATGGGCTCGGCGCGCGTTCGGCCGCCGCGCCTCCAGTTAATTGGCCAAGAGCTGGAAGACGCCAGGCGCGTAATTCGTCAGGCTTTAGGAACACGGATTGAACGGAGTACCTCATCGGCGGCGCGTAATCCGTGATCGAAAGCTTCCTCAAAAAGCGCGACGCCGCTCAACTCGGAATGGGCAAAGTGAATTGAGCGAAAGGGTTTTGCTGCCTCATGGCGCGCGCGGCTCCACATAAAACCAGTGCGGGGCCGGATCATCGCGTGGCCCCAGCGCATCACGTCCAATCGTTCCACGAGGTTGCGAATGTCCGCGTGCGCGCGTGAAAGGTCGGTTAACGCAACGTCCGCCCAGCCGCGCCAATCAGTTTCCAGCAAACGCGTCCGAGCCTCGCGCGCGTTCTCATCACATAGCGGATAGTAATAAGTGAACACAGTTGGACCACGATCGATGCCCCGCTGGTGTGTGGCGACGACGTAACCAAGCGATTCGCTTTCGTAGAGGACATTGTCCCAGGCGAGCGGGAAGTCGCGCGTGGAGTTGTGTGCTGGACGATCTCTTAAGGTTAGGTTTGCGACCATCCACGCGCCGAACTGAAATTCATTAATGTGTGGAGGCGGAGCTTCGCGATAAGGGCGGATGACGTGGCGGGCAATGAATTGAGGCGCAGCGAAGATCACGTGTTGTGCGCGGTAGCCGTGCGCGGTTCGGCCGTCACGATCAAGGGTAGAGATTTCAATCCGATTCGAAAGCGGGTTGATGTCAAACACGGCGCGGTCAAGGTGGATGTTTAATTTGGACTTTTCAAACAGGTGGTTCACGAGGCGACCGTTTCCCTCGGGCCAAGTGATGAGCGATTGTGATTCGACGTTGGGTCTTAACACGCGCGCACAAAAATAAAAGAGCCCGGCCCACGCACTCGTTTGCTCCAGCTTCATTCCGTAATCGTCGCGACACGCGTATTCGACCCACCAGCGCAACCGCGGACTGAAAAAGCCACGCTGATTCATCCACTCGCTCATCGAAACTCGATCGAGCTCCGTCACTTCTGCATCGTCTGAACACGCCGACACTGGCAGCGTAAACGCCCGGCGGCCCTTCGCATCCCGCCACGACACCCACCGATTGATCTCCTGATTGAACTTTTCCAACTGCTGCTCGTCATCGGCACTCGCACCGGCGTGCAAATACAGTCCCTCATACCATCTGCCTTTGTAAAAAATCCTTTCCTCCGGATCGCGGCAGAGAAACTGCTCGGCGATGATTGGTTCGCCATCCTTGTCCTTTCCCTCAATCACGCCCATCTCATCAAGCAGCGAGATCAACCCGGTGTTCTCTTTCATCGGCGCGGGGATGTAGTGCGCGCCCCAGGGGAAGGAGACCGCGCCATTTGAGCCGGAACGTGACGTACCGCCGGGCGCCTTTTCCAGTTCTACCAGTACGTAATCTGTCACCCCAGACCGTTGTAAGCGCCACGCTGCACTCAACCCGGCCACGCCGCCACCCACAATCATAATGGGCACATCAGTCCACGCGTCGTTTGGCACCTCGACGCGCAGACCATCACGTAACCGATGTCCAAAGACATCCGACGTCCCAACAATTTCACCGGGCGGCAGAGGCGGATTATCGGTCCGGCGACAAGCGGCGAGCGCCACAGGCAGGCCGAGGAAAGCGGCAAGCATTTCGCGACGGCTAAGAGTCACTCAAATCGCTTCCATTCACCTTCGTAATAACGAACCAATGCCTGATTGTCCAAGCGGTTGATCTCCACCGGCACCGCCTCGATGTCTTTCGACAGCTGAAACATTGCCGCGAGTGTCTGCTGGTCCAGGAACCGCAAACCGGCGGGAGGAGTCGTGGGCACTTCGAATGGACCAGAACGCGCGAGTGCAAATCCCCAGAGCCCAAAACTCGGCACTGCTGTGTAGTAAGGTTTAACGACGAACCCCGCAGTTTCGAGCGTGCGAATGATGCACCAGTAAGAATTGCGCGCGAACATCGGCGACGTCGCCTGCACGCTGACTGCTGCATTTTGAGTCAAACGTTGGCGCAGCAAACGATAAAAACGAGTCGTGTAGAGCTTGCCGAGCGAAAAACTGTTCGGATCGGGAAAGTCGACAATGGCCGCGTCGTACGCCTGATCGGTCGCTCGCTCAACCCAGATGAAAGCGTCTTCGTTAACAACCTGGACGCGCCGGTCTTCAAACGAATGCTTGTTCAATTCCGCCAGCAAGGGAAAACGACTCGAGAGCCGCGTCATGTCAGGATCGAGATCGACAAGCGTAACGTGCTCGACCGACGGGTACTTCAAAATCTCACGCAGCGCCAACCCGTCTCCGCCTCCCAGCACCAGCACACGCCGCGGACTATTTGCCAGCAGCATCGGGGGATGGACGAGTGCTTCGTGATAGCGATACTCATCCGTCGAGCTGAACTGCAAGTTACCGTTTAGAAACAACTGAAACCCGGCGCGTCCGCGTGTGATCACAATGCGCTGATACGGCGTGTCTTTCGCGTAAACAATTTCATCAGCAAACATCTCGTCTTCAGCGAGTGAAGTAAGCGTATTTGCTTTAACGAGCGCGATAAGCAGAAGCGCCAGCACGACAATTGAACGCACGCGCAACCCCGTGATTCGTCCTTTGATGAGCGGCCGCAACAACCACGTGCCCCACAATGCAACCGCAGCATTCAGCATTCCAAAGATCAACGACGTTCTTACAAGTCCCAAACGAGGCACGAACAGAATCGGAAAGAGAATCGATGCGAGCAGAGCGCCTACGTAGTCAAACGCCAGCACTCGCGAGACCAACTCTTTGAATTCGACCTGGTCCTTCAGTATGCGGAGCAGAATCGGGATTTCGAGTCCGACAAAGACGCCGATTGCAAACACGATGAAGTAGAGAACAACGTAGAAGTAGCTGACGCGCGCAAAGGAGAGGAACAAGAGCGGCGCTGAAAAACCACCGAGAATCGCCACCGCCAACTCGATATCGACAAATCTTCGCGCGAGGCCTTTTTCAATGAAGCGTGAGAGCCACGAGCCCACACCCATGGCAAACAGGTAGATGCCGATGATTAGTGAAAACTGAGTAACAGAGTCGCCGAGTACGTAGCTCGCGAGAGTGCCCGCCAGAAGTTCGTAAATCAGACCGCAGGTCGCGACGATGAGAACGTTGAGAAAGAGTAGCGGCGGGCGTTTCATGTCGCTGGTACAGAGATCGAACCCGTGTTAGCCGTGAATGGCGGCGGCAATGATCAATGCGCTGCCGAGGATCACCGCAGCGATCACGATCGCCAGCGCCGTGTTCTGATCCTCTTCGATCTCCTTGCGCACCGAGAACGGCGTCACCTTTGCGATCACCAGAAACGCAAGCGCAAATATCACGAGTCCCAACAAAACAAAAACGAGCGTCGTGACAAGCACCGGCAACAGTGCTTCGAGTGATACCACCAATCCGACGATTGATTTACTCAGCATCATTTTCCTCCGTGCAAACCGTAATGCCAGAAGTGAAACGAACGATAACCATTCTGCCGCGCGTCAGGAGGCAACTGATGGCGCGAGCCTCCTGCGATCTCCCAACCAAGCATCGCCGCCATGCTGTACAACGCCACCACACCCACGCCGAAGATTGTGTAGAGTGTTTTTAGCAACTTGTTTTCCTCCGCTTAATCATCATCGTCGTCGTCATCGGATCCGCTCTCGGTGAACATACTTTCTGACCAGCGTCGCCGTTCAAACCCGATGTGATAAATGCCCATTAAGATTGGCCCAACCGACAACACAATCAACGCGATCAGAAAATTGAAACCGTGCGTGACATTCTGTTGGACCTTGATTTCGACAGTCGCCGGTTGTTGCCAGCGTTCCCATTGTCCCTCGATCCGCAACACGTACCTGCCTGCCGGCATTGCTGACGTGTACGCCGAATCGCTTTGCGAGCCTTCGGTCCACGACTCACCATCTTCAACGCCCTGGTAATAAGAGATATCGATCGGAAACGACTGCACCACGCCAGTCTCGTCGTTGATCAAATCACCTTCGAGGTAGACCCACGTGTTCTGTACCGGCGCGTCGCCAACAATGCGGATGTTGCGCCGGCCGGCAAGTTCGAAAGGTTGACTGAAGAACACCTGCGTTCCGTCTGCATTTGGCAGCGGCGAAAGCGTCACCGTTTGTGAAAAGACCTCGCGGGTCGAACCCGAAGTTGCGAATGCAAGCAACCCCGCCAACACCAGCACGCCGAGAAACGCGAGCCAGTATTTGTAAATCCACCAGTATTTGTAAGGCTGATTCGGTGCGATGTTCGAAGGCGAAGGAAGGTCTTTTACCGAGAACGTCTTTTCGATCTGCGGCACTGTCACGTATGTGCCGAGTGACCAATTGATCTCTCCCGCAGCACGCCTCTGCTTCGAGGGATCTTCAGGATCCGCGATGTAAATCGTCGTTACTTCTTTCGAAAGCATATACGGTGGAGCGACGTAATCAACGCCGCGCACTTTTTCGCCGGCTTCAACCTTCCAGTAAAACTCACCGAGCACACAATCGACCTGCGCCTGCGCGTCCTGGAAGATTCGATAATTCTTACCTCCGTACTGCGCAAACTTCAGCGACTCATTGACTTCGCCCGGCGGCACAGCGCGCACGTAATTCCAGTGATTGTCACTGTGGACCAGCCAACGGAAACCGATCTGCGGGTTGTAAAGAAGATATTCCGTCCAAAAGTATTGAACTCCATCGATCGTCACGCTGCGTTGCATCGCGCCGATGACGGTCATCTTTCCTTCCGGCACCTCACCCGTGGTTCCGAGCGGAATCAGCGGTTGGAAGGAAGGCGGCTCGAGTGCCTTCAAGAACTGAAGCTGTCCCTGATTGACGTCGAGCAGCGAGTTGCAGTTTGGACAAGTGACGCGTTCGGTTTTGTCGGGAGCGCGGAGTTCGAGTGGACCAGCGCAATGTGGACAACTCAATTGCGCAGCGCCGACGCGACGTTCTTCATGTTCAGGCGCGCGCGTAGTCGTGATGCCGAGTTCGGCAAGTGTGACTTCCTGGCCGAGAAAAACGAGTGGTGGCGATTCGTTGTAATCGAGTGTGCCGAACGAACGATTCACTCCCGAGAGATCGGCGTAGAAGTAAGTGTCACTGGGCGTGAGCAGATAGGGAATCTCACCTTTTGCACCGAGCGCTGTTGCGCGTCCCGTTTCGGCGACGATCAGCGGTGTGGGCCACGGCAGGCCGGGAACCGATTGTCCGAGTTGTAGTTGATCGAACGAGGGAACCGCAACGCCTTCGGGAATCGGATATTGAAAGGTGAGATAGAAGCGGCCCTGTGCTTCGGCAAGCCAGCCGAGCCAGCCGTTGGAAAAGGTCGCGTACCATTCGTCCCATTGACCGCCCATCTCGTGACCGAGTTGCGCGCGGCCGGTGAGTTCGAAATTCTGGTCTTTCCATTTGCCACGAATGCCGACGTCGAGCGGCGATCCGGTTTCAACGAGTTCCGCGACCTTGCCGAGATCTTTTAGTTCGCGATCCGTGCGTGGGACTGCCGAGCGGCAATAACTGCAAATGACGACGATGGATTGTCCGCTTTTGAATTCGACCGGACCGCCACAGGCCGGGCAATTCGCGACGAGCACACTCATCGGGGTGCTCCGGCTGGTTCGACGTGAGGCGTTGATTCGCTAAACGTTCGTTCAAAAACCTTGATGCGTACTTCCGTCGCGCCCAGCATCTCTTTGAGCATCTTCTCCCACGGCCAGTCGGCGCGATTCCGGCAACAGTAAAGATTGAAAGTTGCTGCGCGAGACTCCGGATAGGTGTGGCAGGTGAGATGTGATTCCGAAAGGAGCGCGAGGCCGCTGACGCCGCCTGGTTCGGAGAACTTGGCCCACGCGATCTCGCCGACGACGTGTAGGTCAAGATCTTTTATCGCACGATCGAAAACTGAGCGTAACCGTTCAACGTCGGCGAGCGCGTCTGCATCGCAGCCGCTCGCATCGATGAGCCATTCAGTGCCGAGAGTCATCCGCGTTATCCGTGTTCAACGGGCGCACAGTTTATCATCACTATGACAATTCCGCGTGGGGCAAAATCGCCGGTGGAATTGGTTCCAGGAAGCGCGACAGAGTTGGCGTTCCGTCTGTTTCCGGTCCCGCGTAGACGTTCACTGCCGGGTAGACGAAATGCAGTTCCCGCTTTGCACGCGTCGTCGCGACGTAAAGCAAGCGGCGCTCTTCTTCGAAATCGTCAAACTCGTCTTGAAAACGGTTTGCCGGAAACCACCCGTCAGTCATCCAGATCAGAAACACGTTGTCCCATTCGAGACCTTTTGCAGAGTGAACGGTCGAGAGCGTTACGAAGCCGCTGCCGCGTCGCATCGTGTTTCCCTGGACGACTTCGGTCGGATCGAGGGCCACGTCGTCGAGGAGTTTCGCGGAGGTCTTGTAACGTTTCGCGATCGATTGCAAGTGTTCGAGATCTCTTCCACGCCGTTGCACGTCGTCGTACTTGTTTTTCAATAATGGCCGGTAGAAACGCAGCACGGCCGAGAGTTGCTCATTAGGTGTATCGCTCTCGACAACCGTGCACAGCACACGCGCGAGGCGAATCAACTGCGCTTTGTACGCAGGCCGGGCAGGGAAGCGATGGAGCTTTTTGAATAGTCCAGCCTTGCTTCGCGTGGAGCGAAACTCCTTCTGTTCGACGCCGAGATGCTCGAGTATTTGATAGACGGTCGCATCGCCGATGTGATCGATTAACTTGAGCGCGCGGAACCACGAAAGCGTATCCGAAGGTTTCGTTACGACGCGCAAGAACGAGAGCGCGTCTTTAATGTGCGCTGACTCGGCAAATCTCATCCCACCGAATTTGCGAAACGGCACGCCGTGTTTCCCCAGTTCGATTTCGAGATCAAAAGAATGTGAACTGGAGCGAAACAGCACCGCGATCTCGGCGAGTGGCACGCCAGCATCACGCAAGTCGGCGATGCGTTGGGCGACAAATCGCGATTGCTCGTTTTCGTCGCGAGCACTAACAACAACAGGCGGCTCGCCACCGTCGATGCGCGAATAGAGCCGTTTTTTGTAACTCTCCTTCACGTCCGCGATGATCGCGTTGGCGACGTCGAGGATTGGCTGGGTGCTGCGAAAGTTCTCTTCGAGTTTGATGATCTGCGCCTGCGGAAAGAGTTTCGGAAACTCCAGCATGTTGCGATGACTCGCGCCACGGAAAGAGTAAATTGACTGGAACTCATCTCCGACTACCGCGACGTTCTCGTGCCGCGAAGTCATCAACTTCACAATCTGCGCCTGAAGCTTATTTGTGTCCTGGTACTCATCGACCATGATGTAACGATACTGATCGGAGAGTTGATCGCGCATGTTGGCGCTGGTTTCCAACGCTTCGCGAAAGCGCACCAGTAGATCGTCGTAAGTGAGCATGTGGCGCGCGCGTTTGAACTCCTCAAACGACTTGAAAAGCGTTTCGAGGTTGCGCCGTTCGTCTATGAACTGCGGATACTCGTGATTCAAGACCTGTTTGAGCGACTGGACCTTGTTAACCATCATGCTGAAGATGGCAGCGATGGTCCGCTTGCGCGGAAAGTGTCGATCTTTTGTGATCCTGATCTGGCGGCGCAGGAGATCGATTAAATCTTCAGTATCGCTTTGATCG
>Ga0207675_100002218_pt1 | contig 19299 bp, 13 predicted proteins | sample KBSSwiS42_FD_184305 | JGI IMG/M metagenome (GOLD analysis project Ga0207675, IMG submission 184305) | Switchgrass rhizosphere microbial communities from Kellogg Biological Station, Michigan, USA - KBS Switchgrass S4-2 (SPAdes) (version 2) | ecosystem: Host-associated > Plants > Roots >...
CGGCGCCTACAGCATCACCTCACTGTCCGCCGGACAGTATTACTTGCGCTGTGATCCGGCCGTGACGAGTCCCTACGTGGATCAGTACTACCCTGGGGTTTTCCTTGAATCCCAGGCGGGAGTCATCAATGTCCCGGCGAGCGGCACGGTAACGATCAATTTCTTGCTCCAGCGCGGGGCAACGATCTCCGGCCATGTGTTGACTGCGTCCGGCGCTGTAATTTCAGGCATTGATCTCGATGTGTACAGCTCGGACAAATCCATCATCGGAAGCATCGATGCGACCAGTGCCGCGGATGGCAGCTATGTCCTGGGCCGCTTCCCGGCCGGCACTTACTTCGTACGAGGTGATCCCGCTGCCGGCCAGCCTTATGTGTTGAGTTACTACGACCGGCAACCCAACCTGGGTTCAGCCACACCCATTCAAGTCAGCGGCACGGGAGATATAGGAGGAATCGACATTCACTTGAACCCGGGGGGGTGGCTGACGGGCACCGTCACCAATCCGAGCGGCACCTTGCTCCTCCCCAGCATCGATATCGACGTGTTCAATTCGAGCGGGGTGTTTCTTCCGGACTATGACGCAACTACGGACGCGAACGGATCGTATACCGTGTCTCTACCGCCGGGGAGCTACTACGTAATGGCGGATCCCACCGCCGACCAGCAATACGTTGACACGTACTATCCGAACAAGCCGACACTCACCGGCGCGCAGCTCGTGTCCGTGTCAGCGGGAGCAACCACATCCGGCATCACTATCCGGGCGCCGTGGGGAGGAACGATCTCGGGTTTCATAAAAACTGCGAGTTCGACGCCGCTTTCGGGGATCAAGGCCATCATCCTGGATGCGAATTTCAATGTGGTGAAGGGAGTGACTGGGACATCGGCAACGGACGGAAGCTACCTAGCCGGTGCGCTCTTGCCGGGAACTTATCTCGTTCGGGCGGACGGGGACTCGGCGAACGGGTATGCATTCCAGTACTTCGATCATAAGGTTCTGCGCTCACAAGCGCAGTGGGTCACGGTCACGCAGGGGCAAAACACGTCCAACATCAATTTTGCTCTCGACCGGGCAGGATGGTTGAGCGGAATCGTGCGAGGGGGAGACACATCACTTCCCTTGTCCCAAGTCAGTGTCGATCTGTATGCCACGACGGGAGAACTCATCGGCGCCTTGCATGAGAAGACCTCGGCGGACGGCACGTTCAAATTCGGGCGGGTTCCAGCGGGATCCTATTTGATCGGGGCTGATCCAGGCGGGCTGTATGCCTATTATCCCCAGTACTATCTTCACGCATTCCTGGCCGCATCGGCGACGCCGGTACCGGTCATCGCGCTCAACACGACGAGCGGCGTCCATTTCGATCTCAAGTCCAAGCAAACGGGGATCGGGGACGACACAAGTCGGGACCTGATTACCGTAAGTCCGAACCCCTTCCGCACCGCGGCGCGGCTTCGATTCACGGTGTCTCGGTCGATGATGGTCGAGGCGAGCGTGTTCGATTTGAACGGACGGCGAGTCGAGAAGCTCATTCAGGCCCGGTCCATGATGCCGGGATCCTATGACGTGATGTGGAACGGTAGAGACGAGGCGCAAAACCGCGTCGCCAAGGGCCTTTACTTCATTAGATTGACCCGCGGTGACTCCGTGGTTGTGCGCCCCATCATCCGTGATTGAACGGGTACTTGAGACGTAGAGGATGACCCATGTTACTGCCGAGAGCGGCGGAGCACGATATCCCCGTTCACTGTGGAAACACGAATGTGTCCGCGGCCGTCGCCAAGCGTTCCGTGAGCGCGAACGTACTTACGGGGAGTTCCTTCGTTGTGCATCCACTCCGTCACCGGATCTCGCGTCAGCTTCCAGTCGCTATCGATCCGCGCTTCGCGCTCGTGACTCTTCGTGTAAGCCGTCTCGAGATCGATGCGGCCATCGAAGGACGCGGGAAGCTCGATCATGATCTTCCCCGAACCGGATGACAAATCGATCGTTTCATTGTTTGTGGCAACGCGAACAACGATGTCTCCGCCCCCGGTGGATGCGGACAAGGAACCATAGACGGGCCCGATCGACATGTCCCCGCCGCCCGTGCTCACGATGACGGGCCCGGCTGTTCTGCCGATGTTCACGTTGCCGCCCCCAGTTGAAAGGGTGGCGCCGTGAGGAATATCGGTCAATTCAATCGACCCTCCGGACTTGCTGATCTCCGCCGCTTTGGCAGCCAGTTCGTCTGCTTTCCCCGCCATCTCCTTCGCTTGTTCCGCCTGGATTTCAGTCTGAACGTTTATCTCATCCATGTCCTCACTGAGGTCTCTCAATTTCTCGTTCAGCTTTTCGAGCTCGGCTTCGCTTCGGGAATTGTAGGAACGTACGTCGCCATAGCCTGAAGAGCCGACCAGTCCTCCGTTCACCCGAACGAGATCCACGGATCCAGCGCCCGTCGCGACATCGCCATCCAGGTGCGAATCGCTGACTCGGATGTCGGCGCCTCCGGTGCTCAACCTCGCATGGCCCTTCACGTGCTCGAGAATGATTTCGCCGCCGCCGGTTTCACCTTCGAACGATCCCTCCACGTGCGACATGCGAAATCCGCCACCCGCCGAATGCAGCTTGACGTCGAACCTGCGCGGAACGCGAACCTGGAAGTCGTTCGAAGAGGTCTCGGTTCGGAGATGCTGGGCAAAGTAGGCCTTCACTTGAACGCCGGTGCCCGTTCGGTCGACGTCTACTTTGATCTTGTCGGCGTCGGGTCCGTTGATGTGGGCAAGCACCTGAACTTGAGGTTCGTCCCATCCCTCGATGGTCACGTCGCCGCCCGCTTCCAGGCGCAGATCAAGCCGCTCTCCGGACTTGGCATCCAGGGTGCGGCTCACCAGCTTGGTCGCGTTGTCCGCCGCCACTGGAGATGGTTCCCCAGCGGCAACTGCTTGGTCGTACTCGGCGGCTGCTTTCTGGTCAGCGGCTGCTTCCGCGTAGTTGGCCGGGATGGGAGTTCCAGGTTCTTCTTTGGTCGCCTCCGGTTCGCTTTGATCGTAAACCGCTCGTTGCTCCAGCACTTCGTTGTTGAGCGCGGCGCGCACCGGCGTCAAGGCGGAAAGGAGAATGACGAAGGCGCCAAGCAATATCGAGCCGGCCAGCCGTACGCGAGGAGAGAGCGCGCGACGAGCTTTATCCTCATCCAGCACCGCGCGCACGCGAGCTTCCAGTGTTGATGGCCGGGTGAGACCGATGGCCATGGCCTCGTGCCAATGCCTCGCCTTCGATTGCAGGGCAAGGCAAAGAAGGTGCGATGCATAGTCGGGCGCCGGAGTTCCGGATGCGATCGCGCGATCGTCACAGGCGTGCTCGCTCTCATGTCGCAGCCGCCGCGCCGCGCTCCAGGCAGCGGGATGGAACCAGTACAAGGCACACGTGATTGAAGCAACGAGCTGAACCATGAAATCCATGCGTGCAACGTGAGCCAGCTCATGAAGGAGCACGGCACGCCGACGTTCAGGTGACCACTCGGTGGCGCTCTCGGGCAAGAGGACGAGGGGACGGCGAACGCCCCAGGTCATGGGTGTGTCGATGGCAGGACTTACCAAAAGCCGAACCGTTCGCGAGAGCTTGGCGGCGCGTGACGTGTCGTCCAGCACGGTTTGCCATGAAGCATCGTTCATCGGACGCGCGCGACGAGAAAGGCGGAATAACGCGAGATGTCCGAGTGCGCACCAGAAGGCCACACCAAGTGCGCCCAGGAGCCAGAGGCGCGTGATGCTCAGGAACGGAGCCAGTGAAGGCCGCGTCGCGGCATCCACCGGATAGGGATTGATGGTTGGACTGCCGCTCACGTCCGAGCTGGGTGTCAGAGGGGTGATGTTGGTCACGGGAGTGGGGACCGGAGATGCCGAGAGAACGGGCCATTCCAGTTGCGGCGCAATGAACGTCAACGCCGGTAACGCGAGCGCGCTCAGGAGCGTGGCCACCCAAATGAAATGTCGCATTGCCGCTGATCGGTTTCGGAGGAGACGGGCAAGAAGAAATCCCAGTCCGAACACGATCGAGATCTTGATCAGGACCAAAACGAGGGTGAACTGCGGGGAAGCGAGGATATTCAGAAGATTGGAACGGATCACTTCCGCCCTCCTTTCTTCCGCGCGTCTTCGATCATCTTGAGTAACGGCCGGACCTGGTCTTCAGTCAGCGGCTTGTCCGAGGCGCGAAGCAGAGTGGCCACTGCCGATTCGACGGAGTTGTCGAAAAACGTGTGGAGCAGCTCCCGGACCGCGAGCCGCTTGGCTTGTTCGGGATCCGTGGTGGAACGGAACACGTGACGCGGTCCTTCCCATTCATGAGACACGTACCCCTTCTCCTCGAGGAGACGCAGCATGCTGCGGACCGAAGAATAGGACGGGGGATCAGGAAGATCGGAGAGCACCTCCGAGGCGCTTGCTTTGCCCCGGCGAATGAGAATCTCGACGATTTGACGTTCGCGACGGCCGAGTTCGGACAAGGAACGGCGCATGGCTGACCTTTCTCGAGGGGGGCTGACAGTCGTGGCAAATGTCGATCCATCAGCAGTATGCTAGTACATTAGCACTAGGGAGAGCGGTCCGGTCAAGGGCAAAAAGAGCCTTTATTCGAAACCGAACACCAACGGGAAGATGACGGCGACCACGGCCGCCCAGGCCGAGAATATATAGAGATAGAAGGTTTGCCAGTTGGTGAGGCGGCCGAACGGGATCCCGCCCCTCACGAAACGGGCGTAGTAGTACGCGGACACGCTGAGATTGATCAGAAGAACGACGTTCTCGCCCAGCGCCGCCACGCGGTTGGGCGTGAATCCGAACTCGGAGATGCGAGTGGCGATGGCCCAGAGTGCGAGGACATCCACTACCAAAGCCGTCACGACCAGTACCAGCTGGATCCAGTCGAAGAGTCCCGGAGACGCAAGCGGATCTCGCGCTGAAATCGAGTAGAGAAGTAAGCCGAAGACAACCACCAGGAGAAGATCAAACGCGATGAGGATTTCGCGCTGGGCGCCGATGCCGCGTCCCGTGAACACCATCGTGATCACGAAGGCGATGAGCATGAGGCTGAAGAGCGGAGCGAAGATACGGGTAAGCACCGGCGCCATGTTCTCGATCACGCTTTGCTTCGCTTCCACGAGCCAGGTCGCAATCACCGACGCGCCGGCAAGCCCGCAGGGCACGATCCAATTTTGGGCCAAGGGCTCCGCATTCAAGCCGATGGCTTTGAAGAGCTGAATGGTGAGCGCGGTGAGGACCCCGCCACCCAATGCGATCAAAACGCAATAGATGAACAACTCTCCGGTGAAGCGCACAAAATCCATGCGGCTCTCGTTGCCTCGCCAGCGGCCCCCTACGTAGGCAACGCCTACGGCGAGCCAGAGCGCGATGGGTAAGTGGAGGCTGGTCAGGAATTGAGTGTGCGAGCCTGGATTGGGATAAAACGGGAACGCATTGACGAGAATGGCGGAGAGCACGAAGCCCAAGGCCACTTTGATCATGGTTCTCCGGGGGAGCTTCCGGTCCACCGCAAAATACGCGGCGATGAAGGCAAGGGTGAAGAAGCTCATGTTGAGCGGGTAAAACGCACCGTGATCAAGATCCTTGAAGTGGATACCGAATAGCGCCGGGATTTTGATCGCCACGCCGGCCAGCACCGCGAGACCGATAGCAAGCCAGGTCGTGCGCGAACCGCCGGCGTCGCGTGCTTCCGTTCCCGTTTCCACGCCTTCGCGGGAAAGCACGAGCTGCTTCCAAAGCCGGTCCGAGTGCTCCCGCGCAAATTCACGGGTCAGATCATCGATCGCACCCATGCGCTTCACCGCTACCAGAAATGCTTCGTCTTCACTCAGTCCTTGCGCGGTGAGCGAAGCAATTTGCTCCCGCAGGTGATCCTCGAGTTCCTTCACGTCCGAGCCCGAGATTGCACGGCTCTTCTGGAGATGCGAGCGCCAGGCGTCGATCTGCTTCTCGAGCGAGTCCCCAGGCATGTGGTTTGCGGGCTTCAGATCCATTGCTTAAAACTCCGCTTGGAGAAGGGGAAGGAGATAGGGGTGAGGCTTCATGACCACGGTCATTGGCGACCAGATGTTGCGTAAGGTTTCGTCCACGGTGCGCCACTGCCGGCGCTCCTCCGCCAAGTGCTTTCGACCGGCTTCGGTGATCCGGTAGTACTTGCGGCGGCGTCCCGAATCGGCGGTGTCCCATTCGGATTCGATGTGGCCAGCCCGCTCCAGACGATGGAGAACCGGATAGAGCATCCCGTCCGTCCACTCGAGTGCTCCGCCAGATAACTCACGGACCCGCTTCAAGATAGCGTATCCGTAGCTGTCCCCTTCGGCCAGGATGGCCAAGACGAGAGGGGTTGAAGACGCAGCCACGAGGTCCTTGTTGATGCTCATTCCGGCCTCCTGCTGCAACGTATCGGCTCATGCATAGAGGCATTATACATAGAACTTCAATGTATTCCGGAAAAAACGAGGGGGACTGGTTTCTTGGTGAATCCGGACCGATAGTCCGTCTCAAGAACGTGAACTAGGGCTTAATGGAGGCTTCCTATGAAAGGACAGCTACTCCTTGTCGCGGTCACCCTGATCTGTTCTGCGGCCATCGAAGCCGAAAGCGCGACCTATACCCATGCGAAAATCGCGCTTCACCTCACCCATCTTCCCGCCAAGAACTCCGTGTCGTTCATTTGCCAGACCGAGAGCCCCAATACGCTCGGCATTTCGTGCGGTAACTACGTCGTGGCCGGAGCGACAAACACGCCCTATTCCATGTACCTGGTTATCGCCGGAGCGGACCCTGCGGATACGAGTGAAGCGTTGGCAAGTGGAACAAGAGGAATAAGTCTAGGGATTTACTACAATGGCGCCGGCGCCTCGAATGGATTGGATGTGACGGGATGGACCTCCTGCGCGGACCTCGAGTTTCCCAACGACTGGCCCAACCCGGGAGGCGGCAACGTGCTCACCTGGACGGAGTGTCAAAGTACTGTCATCAGCCCCGACGGTGTTCACGCTGTGGTGGGTGCGTTCTCTGTGTATGCCTACGGTGAGGACAGGTTCTACATTACCCCCAACACAACGGCATTGAACGCTCTTACCGTGGCCGACTGCGCGGGAGCACAGTGGGATGTATCCAACGCCGCTCGAGTAAGTTTCGGAAACTTTTACGTTTCTTGCAATCCTTGCGCGGCCTATTGTTTTGATGATCCGGTCCTTCCCACGACCTGGGGAAAAATCAAGAGCAAGTACGAGCACTAGTTGTTCGAAAAACAAAAGGCGGGCACCTAAAGGCGCCCGCCTTTTCTAAACGTTGTCTACGACGCGCCGTGATTCAGCCAGTTCTGGAATGACGTGAAGCTGTACGGACGGCCCAGGAAATCCTTCACCAAGTCTGCCGCGTCCTCGCTCCCACCCGGATCCAGCACCTTCTTCCGGTACTCGGTCGCCACCTTGGGATCGAGCAGATTGTTTGCGTCGAACTTGCTGAACAGATCCTTGGCGATGACCAGCGACCACATGTAGGTGTAGTACATCGCCGAATACCCTTCCAGGTGCCCGAACGACGCGTACTGATGCGTGTCCGGAACGTAGGCGAACATCGAGTACTTCGACTGTATCTCGGGAAGCATCTTGTTCAAATCCACCTGCTTCGGATCGCGGTTATGGATGTTGAGGGACAGCGCCGAATAAAAGGTTTGCTGCGCGACGTAGATTCCGTTTCCGAAATCCTTGGAGGCGCGGAGCTTCTCCACCAGCGAGGCGGGAATGGGTTCACCGGTCTTGTAATTGCGCGCGAACGTCTGGAGCACGCCCGGATCCAACGACCACTCCTCGAGCATCTGTGACGGCGCTTCGACGAAGTCCCACTCGGTCGCGATACCGGACAGATCCACCCACTGCTGATGTCCGCCGAACAAGCTGTGGAGCAAGTGCCCGAACTCGTGGAGGAACGTCTCCACGTCATCGTGCTCCATGAGCGCGGGACCGTCACCGGAGCCGCCGGGCAAATTGCAGACCAGCACCGCTTCGGGCACCTGCATGCCTTCGACACCGCGGCGCAGGCCGAATTGCGCGGCGTGGCTGTATTTCCCGTCACGCGGATGCATGTCGAGATAGAAGCGGCCGATCAGCCGGTTGCCCTCGTAGACCTCGTAGCCTTCAACGGACGGATCCCACACGGTCATGTTGTCCATCGGCTTGTATGTGACGCCGAACATCTTGGCCGTGATATCGAGGATCCCTTGCTTCACCTTGGGGTAATCGTAGTAATCGCGAAGCTCCTGGGAATTGAAATCGAACTGCTCCGCCTTGACGAGCTCGGAGTAGTAGGACTTTTCATAATCGGCCACTTGGGTAGCGGAGGGATCGTCCTTCTTCTTGCGCTCGAGGAGCATGGCGTAATCGCGTTCGGCACGCGGTCTGGCCGCGGCATTCAGCTTTTCCACGAAATCAGCCGCATTTTCGGCCGAGGCGACCATCTTGTCTTCGGTCACGTAATGCGCCCAACTGCGATATCCCAAGGTATGAGCCAGCTCATCCCGCTTGGCGAGGATCTTTTCCAGAACCTCCTTGTTCTGGGGATAAGCGCGGTTTTGATATTCGTAGTAGAGCCGCTTTCTGGCCTCACCGTTCTTGGCGTAAGTCATGAACGGAATGTAATCCGGATACTGCGTGGTGATGGTGATCTTGCCCGAGGCATCCGGCTTGTGGGCGGCAATGTAGTCGGCGGGAAGACCGGCGAGATCATCCGCGCTGTTTACCGTGATCGATCGTGTTCCCTCGCGAATGTTGCGATCGAAATCCTGCCCCAGCTGGACCAGTTCTTCGCGGAGTTTCTTGATCTTCGTGCGGGTGGCTTCGTCCTTGTCCACGCCCGACCGGCGATAATCGCGAAGCGAGTGTTCCAAGAGCCGCTTGGTTACCGCGTCCGCTTTGGACACGTCCACTGTCTTCAACGCGTCGTAGACCTTGCGGTTCAAGGACAGGTCGGTGGCAAAGGCTTGCACTTCCTGACTGGCTTTTTCCGCCGCCGTGCGCACCTTCGCGTCCGGATGCACGTTCTCCATCAGCGACGATAGATCGCTGGCATCGGAGATCTCGATCGAGAGCTTGTTATAAAACGTGAGCGTGTTCTCGACCGTGTGCGGCGCCGGAACAGCGACCAGTTGATCGAGGAGCGTCTGGGCGTTGGCGAGATTGCCTTTGATTTGCGTTTCCAGTTCCTCCTGCGTTTTGGGGGGGACGTACCGTTCGGCGGTAGCCGCGCCGGCCACGCCTAAAGGCATACCCACCATCAGTGTCCCGGCGGAAGCGAATAAGATCAAATGGAGGCGCACGAGGCCCCGCATACGTATGGACATGGACCATTCTCCCGTAAATTCAAGGGTCTACGCGTTTTCGAGAAACAAAGCGCCTTCAAGAAGTTGAAGCAACACGCCTTTAGAAACGTGCCTTTAGAAAACGTGCCTTTAGCGAACACAGCGGGGTTCGGCGGGCCGTACCCACGGCGAGGGATCGAAAGTATACCCTAATTGCAGGAAATCATTTCATTTAGCCCGCCCGGCTCCCGTTGGGTTCTAATTGGCTGCTAAACAGGGGCTTACGGGAGCGGCCGGGCTCCGCCTTGTCCCATCCGCGGCCGCTTGGGCTACACTGGGTGCGGTTTCAGGGGTATTTCCCGTCCGGGCCCCCTCAATCCCTCGATAAGGAGGTTGTCATCGCCAAGAAATTTCGGCCAAGGAAGAAGAAACGCGTGAATACTGAGGTAGACGATAGACCGCCGGGACCTTCAGCTACTTCCGATTCGGTGGTCGTGGAAGGTGTGGTTGTAGACAGCCTTCCGAATGCGCGCTTCAAGGTGCGCATGGAAAACGGCCATGAAGTCCTGGCCCATATTTCCGGAAAGATGCGAAAGCATTTCATACGCATCCTGAACGGCGACAAAGTAACGGTGGAGCTTTCCCCGTACGATCTCACCCGGGGCAGGATCACGTACCGATACAAGTAGACCGAGGTAGAGCATGAGCAACATGACCGCAGACATTGTGGGTCTCACCGAGGCGGCGCGCCGCGAAGTGCGCCGTCTCCTCGAGCAGGAGCGTCAGGAAGGATTGGGTCTCCGCCTCGCCGTCAAAGGCGGCGGATGCTCGGGGCTGTCTTACAAGGTGGAGTTCACGCGTCAGGAGCCGGGCGACAACGTGAAGGAGTTTCCGGAGGGTTTCCGCGTGTACGTCGATCCCAAGAGCCTCTTGTATTTGAAAGGGATGGTGGTCGATCACGAAGGCGGGGTCTCCGGTAAAGGTTTCGTGTTCAAGAATCCCAACGCGCAGAATACGTGTGGCTGCGGAGAATCGTTCAGCGTGTGAATCGCGCGTTGACGATTGAAGGGGCGCGCGGCGTAGTGGAACTGCGGGAACGCGCGGGATTGTTCGCCGATCAAGTGTTCGGCGTGCTGGAGCTGGAAGGACCAGAAACCGACTCGTTTCTGGACGCACAGCTTCCCATTCGGGTCCATGATTTGACTCCTGGCCAGGGAGCGCATACCGCCTATCTGGATGCGAAAGGCCGCGTCACCCACGATCTCCTGCTGTTGCGTTTGGACGAGCAGCAATTCTGGATACTGGCCCGGGTTGGAGATCTGGAATCGCTGGCCGCAAAGCTCGAGAGCTTTCACATTCGCGAAGCGTTCACGCTTCGCAATCGCTCCGATTTCACCGTGTGGGAGCTGCATGGTCCCCGCACCCCCGAAATCCTGGCCCGAATTTCTGGAGCGAAGATTCCTCCCGATGCGTTTGCTCACGTCGGATTGAACCTGGACGGCGTGGCGGTCCGTTTTGTTGTTCATCCCTGGACAGGCGACCCCGGCGGGCAATTGATCTTTTCCCGCGTGGATTCGGAACGCGTGAGAAGCGCACTCTTACGGACGGATGTGTCCCGTCTTGATGCTTCCTCAATAGAAGTGTTGAGAATCGAAGGGGGACGTCTCGAGCGCGGCCGCGATTTCGATGAGCGCACGCTGCTGCTGGAATTGAATCGTCCCGAGATGGTGTCCTTCGACAAAGGCTGCTATCTGGGTCAGGAAACGATCGCTCGTGTGCATGCGCGCGGACACGTGAACCGTCAGCTCATGGGATTGGAACTGGAAGGAAACGACGTTCCAACCCCAGGATCGATCGTACTCTTAGGTGAGAACCCGGTCGGCGAAACGAAAAGCGCGTGTTACTCACCCAGCCTCGATCGTCCCATCGCCATCGCCATGTTACGGCGGGACGCAGAGCCCGAAACCACCGTCCACGTGCGCATGGCGTCCGGTTTGGTCGCGGCGAAAGTGCGCGAGCTGCCGCTCTATCGCACACCGGGCCCCCGCGAAGCGGCCGAGTCGTTCTACCGGCAAGGGATGGATGCGTTCACCCACAACCGCTTTGAAGAGGCACTGCGGTTGTTCGAGCGCGCACTCCTCATGAATCCGCACCACCTTGCCGCCGTCGAATCGATGGGCATCACGCAGGAACGCCTCGGCCGGCTCGAGGACGCCATTCAGACCATGGAGTCATTGACGCAAGCCGCGCCCGATCATGTGATGGCATGGACCAACTTGAGTCGTTACTACGCACAAGCCGGGCGTATCGCCGATGCGGAGAGGCTCAAGGGGCACGTGACCTTCCTGGTCCTGAAGCGGGATGCGGGGGAGAAGGCCGCAGAGCGAAAGGCACGGGAAGACAAGGTGCTCGAACGTGCTCGGTTGGAAGAGCGAGTAGGGCTTTTCGAGCAGGTGCTGTCCTTGGATCCCGAAGACGTGGTGGCCAACTTTGGTCTCGGAAAGGTGCTGCTGGACCTGGAGCGCTGGGAAGAAGCATTGCCGTACTTCAGAAAAGCGATCGAACGGCAAGCGTCCTACAGCATGGCCTACAACCATCTCGGAACATGCTTGGTGCATCTTGGCCGCGGCGAAGAAGCCAGGGACGTTTTCCAGCGGGGCATCGAAGCCGCGAAAGAACGCGGCGATCTCATCCCTCGCCGCGACATGGAACGCAAATTGGAAGGGCTTACTTAACTAGCAAGAGCAGCGTCTTGGGGTCCAGCTTCATGTGCAGATCGTCGAGGTTCTGATTGTCGTGGTCCTTGAGGAGCCGTAACGACACCGCGCCGTCGAGAGTCTTTAAGAGCACCATGACGCTGACCCAGGCCTCGAATCGCGCGACCGGGTTCGGGATGCCTTTAATGTTGGTGATGGGCTCGTGACGATGGGTGAGGGCGGAGAGCCAAAGCTCCACGTTGTGGCGCTTGGCGTAAGTCTTAAGCTCGGTGAAGGCCGCTTCATCGGCCGTGCCGAAATCGAATCCATCCACGATCACCACTTCCGGCTGGAAGTTGAGGTGGTCCTTGTAGAACTGCGTATCGCGCTCGAGGCGGTTGGCGGTCATGGTCACGCCGCGATACGTATGGATGAGTCGCGAGCGCTCCACGATCAAATGCGTTTCCTTCGCGTCGGCCATGCCGGAGCTCTGACGCAGGTCCTCGAAGATCTCGTCGTAGAACTCACGCACGTGATCCACCGAGTCTTTGGCCGAAACGTGGAGCACCTGACGGCCGCGCATGAGGTCGTCGAGAGCGATGCCGATGAGGAGCGCGGTTTTGCCGATGCCGGCCCGCGACATCACCACCCCGAGGTTTCCCTTCCCCAGCCCGCCGTGAATCGACTTTTCGAAGACCCGGAGCGGACTCCGCTCGTTGATCTCTTTCGTGTACATCTTGCCTCCCATCCCTGGATTGTCCTTGGGTGGCTTACTTTTTCGCTTCGGCGAGCCGGTCGCGGTACTTCTTGATGAGCTCTTCGGCGATCGCCACCGGCGTTGGCGCGTACCGTGAGAACTCCATCGTGAACTCCGCCTTGCCTTGCGTGGCCGAGCGAAGCACGGTGGCGTACCCGAACATCTCGGCCAGCGGGACCTCGGCCTCGATACGCACGAAGCCCTCGTCCTCGGTGGTCCCGATAATCATACCGCGCCGCTGGGAGAGCGTGCCCATCACGTCTCCCTGGAACTCGTGCGGTGTTTCAACCGCGACCTTCATGATCGGTTCGAGCACCTGTGGCTTGGCGCTGTCGTAGACCTCGCGGAAGGCGCCTCGCCCTGCGGCCTGGAATGCGTTGTCGGAGGAGTCGACGCTGTGCGACGCACCGTCCTCGAGAACGACCTTCACGCCGACGATCGGGAATCCCACCAGCGGTCCCTTGTCGATCATCGCGCGGAAGCCCTTCTCGACCGACGGAATGAACTCGGTGGGAATATTGCCACCCTTCACCTCGTTCTCGAACTCGAACTCGCCCGACTCTGACGGCTCGATGTAGCCCTGGATCTTGCCGTATTGGCCGGAGCCGCCGGTCTGCTTCTTGTGCGTGTAGTTGAAGTTCGCGCGGCGGGAGATCGCTTCGCGATAGGCCACTTGGGGCGCGCCCGTCTCCACCTCGGCTTTGTACTCGCGCTTCATGCGCTCGATGTAGACCTCGAGATGGAGCTCGCCCATCCCGGCAATCAACGTTTCCTTGGTTTCTTCATCCACCATGGCTCGGAAGGTGGGATCTTCCTTGGTGAAACGTGCCAGCGCCTTGGCCATGTTGTCCTTGGCCTTGTTGTCCTTGGCCTTCACCATGAGCTTCACCACCGGCTCGGGAACGAACATCGAGGTCATCGAGACCTGCACCTTGTCGTCCGTGAACGTGTCGCCGGACGCGCAATCCACACCGAACAGCGCGACAATGTCGCCGGCCATGGTGTCGCTGATGTCTTCCATGCTCGAGGCGTGCATACGGACGAGACGGCCCACTTTCACCCGGCGGCCGGTGCGCATGTTGGTGATCGTGTCACCCTTCTCGAGCTTGCCTTGATAGACGCGAATGTAGGTGAGCTGGCCGAACGAGCCATCCTCGAGCTTGAATGCCAGGGCCACGAGAGGAGCGTCCGCGTCCGCCTTGAGCTCAACCTTTTGCTCATCTTTTTCCAGATCCACGGCGAAGTTTTGCACTTCGGTGGGATCGGGCAGGTAATGAGTCACCGCATCCAGAAGCGGCTGGACGCCCTTGTTCTTGTATGCGGAACCCATGAGCACGGGGCAAAGCTTGAGGGCCACCGTGCCCCTGTGGATGGCTTCGCGAATTTGCTCTTCCGTGGGATGGCCTTCCAGGATCGCCTCGGTCAACTCGTCCGAGAACATGGAGATTGCGTCCAGCATCTCTTCGCGCCGCGCATCCGCTTCCGCGCGGAGCGAGGCCGGAATCTCTTCCTCACGAATCTTCTCGCCGTTGGACCCGTCGAAATACATGGCCTTCATGGTGATCAGGTCCACGAGTCCCTGGTGATCGGCTTCGAGACCGATCGGGATCTGGAGCAACACGGCATTCAAGTGAAGCTTTTCACGCAACTGTTCGGCAACCCGGTACGGATTGGCGCCCACCCGGTCGCACTTGTTCACGAAAGCGAGTCGGGGAACGCTGTAGCGGCGCATCTGCCGGTCCACGGTGATGGACTGCGACTGCACACCGGCGACCGCGCAAAGCACCAGAATGGCGCCATCCAGCACGCGGAGCGAGCGCTCCACTTCGATCGTGAAGTCGACGTGGCCAGGGGTATCAATCAGGTTCACGTGGAACCCGCGCCATTCGGCGTGCGTGGCCGCCGAAGCAATGGTGATCCCGCGCTCCCGCTCCAGGTCCATGGAGTCCATGGTCGCGCCGACCCCGTCCTTGCCCTTCACCTCGTGAATGGCATGGATCCTCTGGGTATAAAAGAGGATGCGCTCGGAAAGCGTGGTCTTTCCGGAGTCGATGTGCGCGCTGATACCGATGTTACGTACTTTGCTAAGTTCTTTGAACATAAGGAATTACCCCTTGCGGGGCCTCCGTCTCTGACTCTGGACGATTCGCGTTGGGCCAAGGCCCAACCGCCGGTCCGCGGGATGTGATCCATGGGCTTCGCATCCGGATTAAGCCGGTTGGCCCAGCTTGTAATTGTGACGTCCTGGCTAGCAAAAAGAGTCGGAAGAGCTTACCAGAAGTAATCGGCCGAAGCTACAGGGAAATGAGTACCCGGAGCGGTTTGGCCTATTCCTCAGAAGTGAAAGAGCGAGACGCCGGGATAGTGATGGGCCAGGATCGAAGCGAACAAGAACGCATCCACGATCAAGTGCACGACCAGTACATAGAGCAAGTTCTCAGATTCCTCGAACATGGCCCCTTGGGTGAGCGCGAAGAAGTACACGATAAAGGGACCGGCGCCGGTGAACGCCATGCGATAGAGGACGGTGGCATAGATCACCGCCTGCGCGGCATTGGCGATACGGTAAGCGAACAGGCTGCGCAGCACCGCGTAAATGGTGTTGACGAAGAAGAGCTCGTCCCAGATCCCCACGCAGTTGATCCCGATGAAGAGCCTCAAGGTTGCTTCGCGATCGGGATGCAAAGGCAAATGCCAGTGCGTCGGCACCTCGGGACTCCACATCCCGAAATAGAAGTGAAATGCCAGCCATGAGAGAGGCATCGAAACGAGCACGTAGCTGATATCCAGCCAGCGGAAGCGCCGGGGCCAGATGCGAAACCGAATCACCCCGGGATCGGTGCGCCACAAGACCAGCGCCGGTCCGGCAATCACCACAAAAAATGGAATGGCGAGAAGAAGGATGTGCTCGGTGGAGGTGTTTGTGTTGATGGGCGCAACCGCCAGGACGGCAATGGTCCCTAGGAGCGTCCCCATGCGGCGTTGAAACACTCCATCGCGGGTCAGGAGCGTGGCACAGAGAGAGAGAATCCAGGCCAGCATTCCAGGTCCCACGTAACCCAAAACGATGAGAAGGGGCGCAGAAAGGCAGAATAAAGCGAGCGCGATGAGTCGAAGAATGCGCGTGCGAGGAGGTGCCCAGTTACGGTCCATCATGAATACGACCGAGGCGAGGAGAATACCCGTCTGGGCACCGGGCCTCAACCGCTTGCCGCTCGGGCCTCACCGAAGGACAATGACCCTCATGGCGTTGACCGGGCGGGATCTCTGGGACCGATTCAGGTCGTTCTTGTGGCATGACACCGACCTCGAAATGATGGTCGACGTCAGCCGCATGAGCTTGACCCGCGATTTTTTGGATGCGCTTCGCCCACGCATGGATCGCGCGTTTCGGGCCATGCAGGAGCTTGAAGCAGGGGCGATCGCCAATCCGGACGAGCACCGCATGGTGGGGCACTACTGGCTTCGCGATCCAGGGCTCGCGCCCTTTCGGGAAATATCGGCGGCGATCCGAGACGTTCAGGGGCGCGTGCGCGGCTTCGCGGATGGCGTGCATTCGGGACGGATCACCACCCAGGACGGACAGCGGTTCACGCGGTTGCTCCACATCGGCATCGGCGGCTCGGCGCTCGGTCCACAGTTCGTCGCTCACGCGCTCGGTGGACCCTGGGATCGCCTCACTCCGCATTTCATCGACAACACCGATCCCGGTGGCATGGACGACGTGCTTCGCGATCTCAAGAACGAGTTGCGTTCGACGCTGGTCATCGTGGTTTCCAAGAGCGGCGGCACCAAGGAGACCCAGAACGGCATGCTCGAAGTGGAGGCCGCGTTTCAGCGGGCGGGATGCGATTTTCCTTCGGGCACCGTCGCGGTTACGGGTGAAGGGAGCGCGTTGGAACGGGATGCGCGGGCCAGAGGATTTTTGGACGTGTTTCCGATGTGGGAGTGGGTGGGAGGACGCACTTCGGAATTCTCGGCGGTGGGTCTTCTGCCCGCTGCGCTTCAAGGCATCGATATCGATGCCTTTCTGGAAGGCGCGCGCAACATGGATCGAGCCACCCGGGTCCGCGAGATGGCCAAAAATCCAGCCGCACTCCTGGCCGCTTCCTGGTACGCGGCGGGAAATAGCCGCGGCGATCGGGACATGGTCGTCTTGCCCTACAAGGACCGCCTCATTCTCTTCAGCCGCTATCTCCAGCAATTGGTCATGGAGTCTCTGGGCAAAGAACGCGATCTCGATGGACATGAAGTGCACCAGGGAATCGTGGTCTATGGCAACAAGGGGTCGACGGATCAGCATGCCTATGTGCAACAGCTCCGAGACGGGCCCAACAATTTCTTTGTCACGTTCATCGGCGTCCGCAAGGATCGCGAAGCACGATCTTCGTTCCTGGAGAATCACGCCACTTCGGGCGATTACCTTTTGGGTTTCCTCCTGGGCACACGACAGGCACTCTATGAAAAAGGCCGCAGTTCGATCATGGTGTCTCTGCCCGACCTTTCGCCGCGGTCGGTCGGAGCCTTGATTGCGTTGTACGAGCGCGCGGTGGGTCTTTATGCGGGTCTCATCAACGTGAATGCGTACAACCAGCCCGGGGTGGAGGCGGGAAAACAGGCGGCGGAGGGCGTGCTCGCCTTGGAAGAACGCGTGCTGGCCACCTTGGGGTCGGAACCCGAACGGCGCTGGAGCTTGGGGGAGCTAGCTGGCAATTTGGGCGCGGATGATCAAATGGAAACGATTTTCCACATTCTGGAGCACCTGGCCGCGAACCCCGATCATGGGGTGACCAAAGTTCCCGGGCAGCGCCCCTGGGAAAGCACCTACCAAATGAATTAAACCAGTGGATTCCGGTAATCAAGAAATAGTGTTTCAATACATGGAGAAATGAACCACCCCGCCTAAGGAAATCCCGGAGGCCCTGAACCTGAGAGGAGCACATGCGACTGCATTTCTTGCCTCGCGAAACAAGCTTCTTTGACTTCTTCGATCAGCACATTGCCACCACGATTACCGGAACCCAAGAGTTTCTGGCTCTCATTTCGAATGGCAACAGCATCGATGACAAGGCCAAGCGCATCAAGAGCATCGAGAGCGAATGCGATGCGATCACGCATCGCTGCATCGAGGCGCTGCACAAGACGTTCATCACCCCGCTCGATCGCAACGACATCCTTCGCCTCATTTCCCGCATGGATGATGTCATGGATTATGTCGAGGCGGCCGCTGAACGCATTGCCCTCTATGAGTTGCGAACCATGCCATCGGGCATCGGGAAATTAGCCGAGATCCTGTGCCGCGCTACCGTGGCTCTTCAGGGCGCACTGAACGGCGTGCGCGACATGGAAAATCACGACAGCATCCGCAAGCAGTGTATCGAGGTGAACCGGCTGGAAAACGAAGCCGACGCGGTGCTCCGTAACTCGCTCGCGGAGTTGTTCAAGAACGAGAAGAACCCGGTGCAAATCATCATGTGGAAGGAAATCTACGAAACGCTGGAAACCGCCACCGACCGGTGTGAAGACGTCGCAAACATCATCGAAGGCGTCGTTCTGGAGCGGGAATAATCATGCCGATCGAATGGGTGGTGGTGATGACGGTGATCATTGCCTTTGGGTTCGACGTCATCAACGGCTTTCACGATTCCGCGAACTCCATTGCCACGGTGGTCTCCACGCGCGTCCTGAAGCCCCGAACCGCCGTGTTCTGGGCTGCGTTCTTCAACTTCGTGGCCATGTTCGTATTTGCGCCCAAGGTGGCGGATACGATCTCGAAGATCGTGAAGGTGAACGTCGCCGATCCGGCCTTCGTCTATGTGGTGCTGTGTGGACTCATCGGCGCGATCGTGTGGGACCTCCTCACCTGGTGGTGGGGTCTCCCCACCAGCTCCAGCCATGCGCTTATTGGAGGCTTAGGAGGTGCTGGGGTTGCCCACGCGGGATGGAACGTCATCAACTGGGCGAAGGTTTCGAAGACGCTGGAGTTCATTCCGCTCGCGCCACTTTTCGGCATGGCGGCCGGATTCACCCTCATGATCGCGGTGATTTGGATCTTCCACCGCTGGCGGCCGGGAAGAGTGGACCACCTTTTCCGGCGTTTGCAGCTGTTATCCGCGGCCATGTATTCGCTGGGTCACGGCGGTAACGACGCTCAAAAAACCATGGGCGTCATCGTCGCGTTGCTGGTCGCGGCAGGAAAGATGAGCCCGGAGACCAAGCTAACGATCGGCAATCCGCACACGCTCTGGATCATCCTTGGCTGTCATCTTGCGATGGGAATCGGCACCGCGCTGGGCGGCTGGCGCATCGTGAAAACCATGGGCATGCGCATCACCAAGCTGAAGCCGGTCGGCGGATTTTGCGCGGAAACGGCCGGCGGCTCGATGCTGTTCCTGGCCACTCACGCCGGCATTCCCGTATCCACCACGCACACCATTACCGGCTCCATCGTTGGCGTGGGGGCAACCACGAAATTGTCGGCGGTGAAGTGGGGCTTGGCCGCTCGCATC
>Ga0207675_100002220_pt1 | contig 19294 bp, 15 predicted proteins | sample KBSSwiS42_FD_184305 | JGI IMG/M metagenome (GOLD analysis project Ga0207675, IMG submission 184305) | Switchgrass rhizosphere microbial communities from Kellogg Biological Station, Michigan, USA - KBS Switchgrass S4-2 (SPAdes) (version 2) | ecosystem: Host-associated > Plants > Roots >...
CATGTGCTTCGATGAGTACTCCGCCCGACTTCAGCGACGGTCGCGGCACGTGCTGCAGTACCATGTCGCCTGTTCCATCGAGCCCGGTGCAGACCAGTGCCGCCATCGTGGCTGTCATCGTTCTATCCCTCGAGGTCGGTCGTCAGCATGGTTTCTATGCTGCGCTCCAGAAAGCGCATGAGCTTGCGGTTGCCGACGAGCGCAGGGTCCAGGGTGTCCAGGTTCGCCAGGCCCATGACCAGAATCAGCAGGATGTTGACGCTTTGCTGGACATCGATCGATTGCGGAACCAGCCCCTCGACCTTTGCGGCTTCCAGTCGCGCACAAAGGTTTTCTCGAGAATGTTCCGTGAATTTCTTCAGCATTTCCGCTGCTTCGGGCTCTCGGGCTGCCGCGGCGTGTATTTCCACCGCGAGCCGGCGCACCAGATGCAGGGAGGGGTCTGCATACATCGACACCAGCTTGGCAAAGAAACCGATCGAGGGCCGCCCCTTGGAGGCGAGCTTCTCCGCGATCGGCACCGCGTGCAGGTTCTTCTTGAGCAGCTCGAGCAGGATGTCGGCCTTGTTGGCGAAATGGCGATAGACGCCACCGCTGGTGATCCCGACACGCTCGGCGATCATGGCGATGGACGCGGCCGAATAGCCCTGTTCGGCGAAAACCTGTGCGGCCGCATTGAGTAATTGCTCGCGCGTCTCGCCCTTCGGTTTTTCGGCAAGGCTCGGCCGTCCTCGCCGTCCTTCTGTGTTCGCTCGCACTGCCATGTCGTCAGCGCCTCCTTCGTTGCCCAGGTCTAAAACGGTGTGCGCAGGTACGAGGGGTGTTGTTCATTCTGACCTGCGTATGCATAGCGTGCTCACCAGCGCAACCGCTGTCCAGCATTTCGCTCGTTCACTCTTCCGGAGCGATCGTGACTTCCAGGCCGTCCAGCTCCTTCGTCAGTGCGATCTGGCACGAGAGTCGGCTGTTGTCCTGGCGGTGCTGGGTCCCTTCCAGCAGCCCGTCCTCATCCGGGTCGAGCGGCGGAAGCTTCGCGAACCATGGCGCAGCGACGTAAACGTGGCAAGTGGCACACGATCGGCACCCTCCGCAAAGCGCAGTCATCTCACTGCTGTCGCTGTTCACGACAGTTTGCATCAATGTGTCGCCATCCACGGCGGCCAGCTCGATGCGCTGGCCGGCTCGCGTAGTTACAAAGACAGTCGTCAAGATGGAGATCTCAACCGACGATGGATTCGCGGTTTTCCAGTTGACGGAAGTCCGGGGTCGCATGGGTGAATACCGATGCGTAGACAAAGCCGGGCTTGGCAGCGACGACCCTGGGGATGGCCTGTACCATGGTGATTCCCGTCACCGACCAGGTCGGGGTGGTGGTGTCGCCCGGTCGATAGAGGCGGCGCTCCTTCAGCGACGCAAAGGCATCGATGTTGCATGCGAGCGAAACCGGATCGCCTTCGATTTCAATGTCCCACATGCTGTCTTTCTTGCCGTGATACGGGCTGTACTTTTCGGTGAGGAACCAGTTGCCGCTGATGGTCAGGCGATTCTCGCCGTCGACATAGCCACGATAATTATTGGTGATGGCCAATACCCGTCCCTTGGGAATCTTGAAGTCGATGGGGTCGCCTTGCGAGCGATCGAGCACCACCTCCTTTTCGGCCAGCGTGAGTACCGGATCGATCTCGAAACGATCCAGCGGCTTGCCGAAGATCGCCAGGCTCGCAAGCTGCACAGCCTCCTCGAAATAATAGTTCTCCCAAACCTTCTTCACCGGCCCGGGGCGCGTCGCCTCCTCGGCGGTGAGCGAGAAGCCCATGACGCTGGGATTGCCGCCGTCGCTGGGCTTCGCGACGTCCGCATATTCGGAGAGCGTCATCGAGTGAACCCGGCTGGTGCATCCGGTCAACGTCACGGCGACCCGCTCGAACCAGAAGCCGGGATTCTCTCCGGTACCGTGCAGCGAGCTGCCGCCCTTCTTGCAGGCAGCTTCCAGTCGCTCGGCATAGATCGAGCCGCGCGCAGGGGGATAGTGATGGGCGGCGCACGTCACAACGTTCTTGCCGCTCTCCAGTAGCCGCGGAACGGTTTCTTCCATCTTCCTTGCGATCGAGCCGATCGGAAAGCCTGCGCACCACAAGACACAGTCCGCCTGCATCGCGATCATTGCTTCGATGTCGTTCGTGATCGTGACGCCCACCGGGGCCTGGCCGATGATTTCACCGGCGTCCTTGCCCAGCTTTTCCGGCCGGTAGCCGAAGACGGCGACGAGCTCGAATTCCGGACGATTGACGATTTCGCGCAGGCAGACCTTGCCGACGCTGCCTGTGCCCCAGACGATTACGCGATATGGCCGTCTCATCATCGACTCTCCGCAGGAACCAAACAGTGATTACGAATGACGCTGTCGAATACATTCATGTCCAGGTACGAGCGGCACCCGGGCACCTTGCCGTCGAGCAGGTCGGAAATGTTGTCGGGAATCCACTCGGTGATGGCGATACTGCGCTTGATCGGCTTGGCCGCTGAGGTGCTCGCGACGTGCCCGACGGGATGCAAAGGCCAATCGGCAAGATGCGTGAATTCCAGCTCCACGCCGTACTGACCGCCATAGTCGATCGAGATGTTCTGAGGCAAGCCGATCGCTGAGAAGCGCACCGTGCTCTTCGCCGTCTGGCAGGCCGAGCTCACCTCGTTGCGTATCAAATGGCCGGCATTGAATGTGAACGGCTCTTTGGCGGACCAGGCATAGCCGCCGTCGAACGTGCCGTCCTCGTACTCCACCAGCCACATCGACCAGTGCCGCTCGATCTTGCGGAAGGCTTCGGTATTGAGCCAGCTCGTTCTGGGCGTGGTCCACACGAAATCCAGCAGACTCAATCCGAACACCGCATCCCCGTTGATTTCGCCTGTAACCAGTCCAGTCTGGCTCTGGTGGTAAATAGGATGCGTGATGCGATCCTGCACGGGGATGCGGAAATAGACCGCCTCGCCGACCTGTCGCACGTGCAAGTCGATCGCTCCGCCGAAGTCGCGCCAGTCGTAGCTGCGCGGGTCCATGCGCAGGTAGCCATCGGTGCGAAAGCGGTACGTGACTTCGCGCTCGCCGTCCTGATATTCATAGCGATGATGCCGTCGCAGCTCCATGCCCTCGATCAGCACCGGCGAGGAGGTGCGGCGAAAGCCCGGATCCGGTATCACACTCGCATCGGAGACCTGCACGATGGGCCGGTTGGCGTCGCCGACGGTCAGCATGAACCAGTAGCGCTTGCCGGAGGCGCCCACCAGCGCCTGGCAGGGCCAGAAGCCACACACTTCGAGCTCGCCGGCCCTTGGGGTGAACTGCGGCCGATAGCTGGCAAGATCCGCCGGCGCGGTCCAGATTTCGTATCTCAACTCACTCACGTTCGAGTCCTTAGCGTCTGTCGAATTGCAGCTTGATGTCTTTCAGCCCCTGGATGACGAAGCTTTCGAAGGGTTCGATCGTGTCATCCGGCGCGCGGCGGAAATGGGTCATGCGGCGGAACAACTGTTCGAAGGCGACGCGCGACTGGAGCTTGGCGAGGGCGAAACCGACACAGCGATGTACACCGGATCCGAATGACAGATGGCGATCGGCGTTGGGGCGCTTGATGTCGTATTTGCGCGGACACTCGAAGCGCTCGGCATCATGGCCGCCCGAAGAGAATACGAGCCACACCATGCCATCCTTGGGGATCGGGCACCCGTCGACTTCGGTGTCCACCGTAGCGGTGCGGAACATGCCGTGCACCGGCGCTTTGATGCGCAGTGTCTCCTCGAGCATGTTGGGAATCAGGCTGAAGTCGTTCGCCACTTCGGCGAGAGCGGAAGGATGGTTCAGCAGCATCTCGAACGAGGAGGTGATGAGCTTGGCCGTGGTCTCGATGCCGCCGGTCAGAAGCTGGCGCAGGACGATGATCATCTCCGCATCGCTGAGCGGCACCGAACCGTCGTCGCTCTTGGCGAGCATGAGGGAAATGAAATCGGTTTGCGGATGTTGCCGGCGTTGTCGGATCACCTCGAGAAAGTAGCTCTCGAACTCTCGAAACTCTCTATCCAGCTCGCCCAAGGCTTCCTTGGAAAGGTGCGGGTTGCCGATAGGCGTCACATGCGCCAGCGCCCACCGCACGAATCGCTCCTGGTCTTGAGGCGGCACTCCTAGTAGCGAGGCGATCGTCACCACCGGAAAGCGCAATGCAAATTGTTCGACCAATGCGAAATGGCCGGCATCGATGAATGAGTCGATGACACTGTCGACGAGCGCTCGAATGACCGGTTCACGCTCATTGACCACGGCCGGGGCAAACGCGCGGCTGACGAACGCCTTATGTCGCGCATGTTCCTTGCCGTCCGCATTCAACAGCGCCCGCGGATAGTTGTCGGAAACGACGCGCCCGGTGACGTTGCGGGAGGAAAACTCGGCGGTGCGTCGTGCGACGTCACTGACGGCTTTGTAGCCGGTGACTGCGTAGATGTTGAGCGAAGGAACATACGCAACGCTGCCTTGCTCGTTCAGCGCCGCGATCGCTTCCTGGCCGCGGAGCAGGGCCGCAGGCCGCAAGCGGAAGAAATCTGCAATCAGCGCATTTCGGTCCTGGTACTCGTCAGTCATTCGCAATACCCCGGTCGGCGGCGATCCGGATGCAGCCGCGGCGTTGAGTTGTTCGGTTAAAAAGTAAGTGATACGATACTTCTTATGGGGATGCGCATGCAACTGCTTCGCTTCGTTTCGAGGAGCGCGTCGTTGCGGTCGGACGTTGAAATGCAGGTGTAAGTCGCCAGTGAAGGGAGCAGTGCAGATGACCGATGGCCGGTTGCGTGCAGATCGCGCATCGCGCGTTAGCCTGGAGCACGCGCTGCGCACTGTGACTCAGGGCGAGGCGGATTGGACGGCGGCCCAAGCGGAGATCGTCCACATGAAGGCTGGTTTCGCCAGCATCAAACGTCCCATCCGCGCAAGCGAGCTGAATCCCAACCGTACAGTGTCTGGCCCGACGCTGTTTTGGATGTGTGATGCGGTGTTCTTAGTCGCAACGCTGGCCACGCGAGGAGCGGGCGCCGAGTCGGCGACGACCACGTCGATGACGATCAATTTCCTGCGTGCGGCGGCACCGGAGGCGATACAGGCGGAATGTCAGATTCTCAGAAGCGGCAAACGGCTGATCGTCGGCGAGGTCCGGGTGTTCCCGGTCGGAAAGCCGGACTACATCATCGCTAGCGCCACCGGCATTTTCTCGGCGGCCGCCCAAGCACCTGAGGTGGAGTGAGCGATGACATTTGCGACGCTTGCTGTGACGAGCGATCGGGACGTCCTATCGATCACGCTCAATGCGCCCGCTACGTTGAATGCCGTGTCGACGCGCATGGCCGATGAAATCGTCGAGGCTTTGAACACGCGCGGCGATGCGCGAGCAGTACTGCTGACCGGAGCGGGTCGCGCGTTTTGCTCGGGAGCAAATCTGCAGCACACGCCAGATGCCTCGGTCGATTCGGGCGCCGCCTGCGAGATTGCGATGGAGCGTCACTTCAACCCGATGATCGCAGCCATTGCGGATCTGCCCGTCCCGGTTGTCGTTGCCGTCAACGGGGCTGCCGCAGGCATTGGATGTTCTCTCGCGCTGGCGGGCGATATCGTGGTGGCGGCTCGGTCCGCCTACTTTCTACAGGCGTTCGTGAGTGTCGGCCTCGTTCCGGACGGCGGTGCCTCCTGGTTGTTGCCGCGAATCGTTGGGAGGGCGCGTGCATCCGCAATGCTGATGCTTGGAGAGAAGGTCGGCGCACAGCAAGCCGAGGACTGGGGTTTGATCCATCGCTGTGTGCCGGAGCAGGATCTTGCCGCTGCTGCGTTTGAGTTCGCGCGACGGTTGGCCGGCGGTCCAACGGTCGCGTTAGGGCTGATTCGAAGAAACATTCACATCGGTTCCCATCAAACTCTTGCGGATTCTCTGGCCTGCGAAGCTCGGGCACAGCGCGTAGCGGTGAGTAGTCAAGATGCGGCCGAGGGAGTTCGCGCATTTGTCGAAAAGCGACCGCCCGTGTTCGTAGGTCGTTGAGAGTGAGACGATGATGACGGACATTGGCGCTCGAGACATCGCCATAGTTAGCGGCGGCGCATCCGGTTTGGGCCGGGCCGTCGGACAGCGGCTCGCGGAGCGCGGTGCCAAGGTCTTATTGCTGGATGTTCACGAAGATGCGGGCCAAGCTGCTGCCCTTGCCATTGGAGCCGAGTTCATCGCCTGCGACGTGAGCAGCCGCGGCGATTGGGCACGTGTCCGAGCGCACGTTGCCGCGAACCTGGGCACGCCAAGTTTGATTTCATTCAATGCGGGCGTCATGACGAGACCGGCGAGCGCACCGCTCGGCGACGATCCGTTCGCGTGGATCGAAAAGGGGGGCTACGCGCGAGCGTTCGACGTGAATGTGCATGGGATCAGTTACGGGCTGGAGGCCCTGCTGCCACTCATGGGAGATTCTGGAGGGGCGGTCGTCGCAACTGTCTCGATCGCGGGCTTGATGCCGACACCGTTCGATCCCTTTTATGCGGCATCCAAACACGCCGCCATCGGTCTGGTGCGCAGTGTCGGGCCCCTGCTCAAGCGCAGGCGTATCCGCGTCAATGCCTTCTGCCCGGGGCCGATCGCTACCCCCCTTATGCCACACGAGTTTCTGGAACGTACACGCAGCGCCATGAGGCCGCTCGATGCCGCAGATTCGATACTTGCAATCATGATGAGTTCGGGAACCGCCGAGGCCTGGGTCAGGATGACTCCGGACGCGCCTGCCGTTCGGTTCGAGTTTCCCGCGCTTGCGGGTTGAAGCGGGGCGTGATGATCCATCCCTTTGTAGCGCTCCTGCGCAGGTATGTTTTCGACTATACGAACAGCCATGATCTGGCCGTCTGCGACGAAATCATGCATCCGGATTATCGAGTGCACATCTCGGGCCTCACGCTGGAGCGCGACAAAACATACAAGGGCGCGGTAGCGGGTGTGTTCGCCGAGTACCCGGGGCTGACCATTCAAGCCTATGAGATCGTGACCAATGGCGAGATGCTGGCGATGTCTTTCACCGAGCATGGCGCGAGCGTACGGCACGAGAACCGGTGCGCTGCCTGGCGGGGCATCGGCATTTATCAATGGGATGGTCGGCAGCTGATCAGAAACTTCGTCGAACAGGATTTTTTCTCGCGTCGCCAGCAACTGCAGACGGGCCGCGCAGCGCCGATTGAGTCGCCACCCCATGATCCGTGGCTCGGCGCAACCGCCGGCGATCCGGCGCCCGCCAACGAGGAGGTTGTTCGCTCATGGCTGGCGAGCGGCGATGTGCGTGGTTCCGGCGTAGTCATCGACGGCTTGCGGTTGAATGAAATGCCACCGTCGCCTCTGGCGATAGAAAGCACACGAATCAGCGCCATCTTCTCGGCGAGGGACAAGGTGGCTTTTCACGTCGTGCAGTCGGGGCGCTACCTCGGGGGACTCTTCGAGGATGATTCGTTGGTGATCGGGTGCGAGTGCGAGCTTTGCGTCGCAGGCATTGTGACCGTCGCGGCGGGCTCAGTGGCGCAGGCCACGCTAGTCACAGATCGCGAGGGAACTCGTGCCAGCCTCGTGAAATTTGCGCGGTGTCATGCGCTATCGCAGCGCTGAGAATTGTGAAATTCAGCGGGCACGACCACCGGCTACGCCTATGATGCGGCCCCGCGCCTGACGGGCCTGACGCACGATCTCGCGGGGACCAGCCAGGACTTCGTCCTTATAGCTTCGCCAGCGTTGCATTCATTTTTGCGATGTTTTCTGGTGTCACTGTGTCGGGAAGAAAGTTGCGCAGCAACTCGCTGGGACGTCACGGCCTTGACGTCGTAGACAACCACGCGTTCCCACAGGTGTTCGCAGTCGGCGACGAACTTTTTGCGGATGGGATGCACTTGGTAAGCGTTCTGTCCGGCAACGTCGTCGAAGAACGGCCTGTGCCGCGACGCCGAGGCCGGCCAGCGCGCCAGCAGCGACGATGACATCTCTACGGCTGTGTGTGGTCGTGAAACTTTCCTACTTGACCTGCAAGTCCGTTACCGCAGGAGCAGTCGCACGAACTTGCGAAGAGCATATGCGCAGGACAGACGGCAACGCGCCATCAAATCGAAGCAAGCGGCGCGTATTCATGCGGGGACGACGTCATTGGGATCATTGGTAATAAAATAGAGCCAAATATTAAAATACTCTAAAGACCGGTTGGTTAGTCGTATGAGGCTCTGGGGGCTTGATATGGAATAAAGGCCAACGCAGAAAACGTACAAACCATAGCATGTTGGATATAAGTATTTAAAAAATAAAGAATAAAAACTTATATTCTTTAGTCTAAATTGCCCGTTATGTTAGCCAATTAGGGGAGGAAAGAAAAAATTGCCATTGAAATATATGGTATGAAATGTTATTCAAAGATCGATAAAATAGAGATTCGGCTAGGCCGACAAGGGGGGGACGATGAGGCGACGCATTGGCGATTGGTTGCTGGTTGGCGCCAGCCTGGGCGTGATGACATGTAGCGCGCAGGCGCAGGAGTCGTCACCGCGGACCGGTCTGGTCGACGCTGGATCCGCGTCTCACCAGCAAGCGTCGCCTCCGCTCGAAGCCATCGTCGTAACTGGCAGCCGCATCGCACGCACCGGCACGTTCGAAACTCCCACGCCGGTTACAGCAATCAGCGCGGAGCAGCTGGAGGCGAAAGCGGCCACGACAGTCATCGATATGTTGCGCGACGTGCCAGCCCTTCGCCCGAACCGGATCAGCGGTGGCGGCCGGAGCATCGGCAGCAGTAACTTCAACATGCGGTCGCTTGGCCCAACCCGCACGCTCGTGCTCCTGGACGGTCAGAGACTAATGGACTCGAGTCCCGTCGGCGGCTTCGACCTCAACGTCATCCCGGCGCCGCTGATCGAGCGGATCGACATCGTCACCGCCGGCGTCTCCTCGGTCTATGGTTCCGACGCCGTCACCGGCGTCGTCAATGTGATCCTCAACGATCACTTCAACGGCGGCAAATTCGACGCTCAATACGACACCTCTACCCACGGCGATAGAGAAAGCAAATCGACCAGCCTGTCCTATGGCGGTCGCTTCGCGGGAGACCGCGGTCGCTTCATCGTGGCCGCGTCTTATCTCGACACTCCGGACATCCTTTACCAGGGCGCGCGCGATTGGGGACGTCGCGGCTACACCTTCGTGCCCAATGCCGCCTACACGCCGACGAATGGTCAATTCCGGCAGCTCATCGTGCCCGATGTCCGCCTGTCCCGAATGACACTGGGAGGCGTGATCACGTCGCCAGGCCCGCTGCGGAATATCCAGTTCGGAGCGAACGGTGCTCAGTCGCCTTTCGTTCAAGGAACCAACGTCGGCACCGTTTGGATGCAGGGCGGAGAGGGCTTGATGACCCAGCCGGACTACGGCGCCCTGGTGCCGGCCACGGAGCAGAAAAGCCTGTTCGGCAGGAGTCTTTTCGACATCACCTCGGATGTCGAAGCGCACCTGGATGTGCTGGCGGTCCAATCGAAGAATGAATCGACCAACAACTTCAATTACAACAACGGCGATATCACCATACGGCGCGACAATCCGTATCTGCCTGCGAATATTCTCGCGACCATGGTCGCCAACAATCTGCAGACCATCACCGTCGGTCGCTTGAATCCCGAGACAGGGATCAACTTCAACACGTCCGAGAATGAATATTACCGCTTCGCAGCTGGCATCAACGGCCCTGTATTCGGGGATTGGCATTGGGAAATCGGTGCGAGCTATACGCATGCCTTCGCACAGAACACCGGGGAGAACAATCGAAATCAGGCCAACTGGACACGGGCGCTCGACGTTGTCGCAGGACCGGGTGGGCAGCCGGCCTGCCGCTCTACGCTGACGGATCCAACCAATGGCTGTGTGCCGGCGAACATCTTCGGATTGGGAGCGGTATCTCCCGCGGCCGTCGCTTACGTCACGGGTACATCCTTTCAGCGATCCCACTCCAGCAGCGCCGACGTGAGCGCTAATGTGTCGGGCTCACTGGGCGCCACTTGGGCCGGACCGATCGGGGTAGCGACCGGGATCGAGTACCGTGAGGACGACGTCAACTCCAAGTCCGATCCGATCTCGGACATCAACGGTTGGCGTCAGGGAACCTTCGGCTCCTATCGCGGGTCCCTCGACGTCGGGGAGGTTTACGCAGAGGCCAGCGTCCCGCTCGCCGTCGATCAGCCGTGGGCGCGAAGACTCGACATGGATCTCGCCGCCCGCTACGTCGATTACAGCACCAGCGGCACAGCGAACGTCTGGAAGGTTGGCCTGAACTGGACGATCAACGATGCGGTTCGTTTGCGCGGGACGTATTCGAAGGACTTCAGAGCGCCGAAGATCGACGACCTGTTCTCAGCATCATCTCTGCGGGCTGGCAATACGGTGCTCGATTTCCAGACCAACGCGGTAGCCAACGTGAACACGATCACCGGCGGCAACCCAAACCTGAAGCCAGAGATCGCACACACGCTCACTGGTGGGGTTGTCGTCTCGCCGCTCGAAGGGCTGCAGTTTTCGGTCGACTATTTCGACATCGAGCTCGACGACGCTCTGACGACATTCATGGCCCAGGAGATCGTCGATCGCTGCGGCCGGGGCAACCCGACGCTCTGCGCCGGAATCATTCGCGATGGTTCGGGAGCGATCACGACTGTGTTGACCACACAGTTCAATGCCCAGGTGCTGAAAACCAGCGGACTGGATATTGAAGCGGCTTATCGGTTTCCGCTGTCGAGTCTCGTGGCGAGTTGGTCCGGAGAACTGGATGTGCGCGCGGTTGGGACATACGTCGACAAGCTCGCCACTTCGACCGGCGGACCTGAGATCGATGTTGCAGGTCAGCTCACCGGCACCTTGGGAACTCCGCATTGGCGTGCCGTGACAACCGTCACCTACGCCAACGGTCCGTTGAGTCTGCGCACGCTGTTCAACTACGTCGGGGAAGGAAAGTACGACAACACGTACGGTCCGCTGGACCTCAACCGCAATCGCTATCCGTCTTATCTCTATATGGATCTCTCGGCCCAATACGAACTGACCGATCGGATGCAGATCTACGCCAAGATCGAGAACGTGTTCGACAAAGATCCGCCCCTGCTTGCGAGCTCAACCATCACCGTCGCCGCAGCGGCTGCGTCGCCCTTCCATGACGTGTTGGGAAGGATGTTTGGCGCAGGTGTCCGCTATCGCTGGTAGTACCAGCGCAGAGCCTGTTGCGGATATCCTCCAAATCCTTCATCGAACAACTGGAGTTACCGGAATGAAGATCGGCTTCGTGGGTGTGGGAATCATGGGCCGTCCCATGGCCAGTCATCTGCAGGCGGGAGGGCACGATCTGCTTTTGTTCGAGCATCGGTCGCCGCTGCCTGGAGAGCTGCTCGATGGCGGGGCTAGCAAGTGCACGACGCTTCGTGATCTTGCGACCGGCTCCGATGTCGTCATTCTGATGTTGCCGGACACGCCTGACGTCGAGAGCGCTCTATTCGGGCCAGCGGGAGTGGCAGAGGGTCTCCGCGCCGGCTCGACGATCATCGACATGAGCTCGATCGACGCAATCGCCACCCGCGGCTTCGCGGAACGGATTCGTGAACGCGGCTGCGACTACGTCGATGCGCCCGTGTCCGGTGGAGAAGTCGGCGCCAAGGCCGCCAGCCTGACCATCATGTGCGGGGCGAGTGCAGCAGCTTTCGAGCGGGTGCTGCCTCTGTTGCGGCTCATGGGAAAGAACATCACACGCGTCGGCGAGGTGGGCGCCGGCCAGGTCGCGAAGATCGCCAACCAGATGATCGTGGCGCTGAATATCGAGGCGGTCGGCGAAGCGCTGTTGTTCGCGGCCAAGAATGGCGTCGATCCAGCCAAGGTCCGCGAGGCCCTGATGGGCGGCTTTGCCGCATCGCGCGTACTGGAGGTTCATGGCGAGCGAATGATCAAACGAACCTTCGATCCGGGTTTCCGCATCGCTCTACATCAAAAAGATCTGAACCTGGCTCTCAATGGCGCGCGGCGATTGGGCATGGCTCTGCCCAACACGGCTATGGCGCAGCAATTGTTTTCTGCCTGCGTGGCGCGTGGGGGCGAAGCTTGGGATCACTCTGCCATGGTTCGGGCGCTCGAGGCGCTTGCCGCTCAGGAAATCGGCCCGGGCAACCAGTAATGAACAAGTACGGCCCGAGCAGATGAATTGAGCAGATGAAGAAGGAGAGTGCATTGGAAACCGATGTGAAGAGCCGCGGGATATCGCGTCGAAGTGTCCTGCAAGGGTTGTCGCTGACTGCGTTGACGCTACCGAGCGGCGCACTGAACAAAGTTTTCGCTCAGGATTCAAGTCCGCGCGGTGCGTTCAACCCGCGCCGTTGGTGGGAGCAGGATTACCGGATCGTGCAGACCAATCTGCGCGAGATTGACATCCTCGAGGACCCCCGGGAGATCGCCCGCGCGGTCAAGGACTTCGGCGGCAATACGATCGTTTCGAATATCGGCGGTATCGTCGCCTTCTATCCGACCGAACTCGAGTATCACTACAAGAACCCGTATATGAAGTCCGACTTCGTGGCGGAGATGATAGCGGCGGCGCGCAGCGAAGGCTTGGCGTATCTCGCACGTTTTGACACCTCGAAGGGAATGAGCGCTGCCTACCGTGCGCATCCCGAATGGTTCATGGTCAATCGCGAGGGTGGCCCGCGGGAATATGAGGGCACGTATCAGGCTTGTCCCGCAGGTGGCTGGCTGCAGGATTATGCGCTGCGAATTCTTCGCGAGGCCCTGACTCGGTACAAACCCGATGGCGTTTTCTTCAACGGCGTGGGCTACACGCAGAACGACTATGCCGGCGTCGATCGCGGCATTTGCGTCTGTGAGAACTGCCGGCGAGAGTTCCGAGCCATGTACGGTCTGGAGCTTCCCGCTCAGAATGGTTTCGCCGATCCGAACTGGCGGACGTACATGGAGTTTACCGATCGCGTCACTGATGGCGTCCAAGCCAAGATGCGCGCCCTGGCCGACGAACTGATTCCGGGTGTGCCGATCACGCGTTACGACGAGTACCAGTACGTCGGGCGCGGCGAAACACAAAGGCGTGTGCGGCGGCCGGCGCCAGAATGGCAATACCAGTCCGGGGAGCAGGTCTTGCGAGCCAAGGGACGCAATCCGGGCAAGCCCTGGTCATCGGCTTCGGCGGCTCATATCGACTATCCGTGGCGACAGGTCACCGAAACATCCGCCTATCACATCAGTCGCTTCGCTCAGATGCTGGGCCATGGCGGCAAGCTCGATCTCTATCTGATGGGATCGATCAAGGACCAGGACGATCAGACGTTCCTGCCGCCCCTGTCGGCGCTGTTCAAATGGGAAGCGGCCAACACGCGGCACTACCAGGGCCTGACGCCGCTCGCGCGAGTGGCGCTCTACGATTCCGAGTCGACCGGGACGTTCGGCGGGCAGACTCCCTATGCCCAGTATCGCGCCAATTCGTTCCAGGGCGCCTTCAGTGCTTTGGTGGACTCGCGCATTCCCTTCCAATGTCTACATAGCACACATGCGGCCGATGGCACGATCAAGCTGAAGGAGACGTTCGACGTCATCATCGCGCCGAACGTGATGCTGATGGGCGCCGCGGAAGCTGCGGCTCTCGATCGATTTGTGGAGCAGGGCGGGCTGCTCATCGCTTCAGGCATGGCAGCCGGCTTCAACGAGCGAGGCGATCCACTGGCCGAAGCCGCTTTGAAATCCCTGCCGACGGTCCGCTACGCCCAGCCCGTGAAAGCCGAGGGTTGGACGCTCGATCCCCACCAAGGCGAATTTCATTTCACGGCGAACCGCGTGCCGCTCGACGCCCTCTATTTCGGCGGTGAACTGCGGCAAGGCGTGACGAACCTCGTGCCGTTCGCGCCGGATCAGCGCTATGGGCCGCCCGAGTTCAGCTACGCTATTCCAGGCAACAAGCCACGCACCATCCCTGGAGTCGCCGTCTTGGCTCATGGCCGCGGCCACACAGTTCATATCCCGTGGCTCTACGAATGGCAGTATTACCGCGACAACCTGCCGATGCATCAGGAGCTGATGGCCGGGCTGATCAAGCGTTATGCGCCGGCTCAGCCGTGGATCCTGACGGGAGATGGCGCAGTCGAACTGACCGTCCAGCGGACCGCAGACGGCAGCACTCTTCTCCACGTCATCAATTACGCGGGCCAGCGTAACAGTCGCTATAACGAGCCGCCGAAACTTCACGCCCTCGTGTTGCAGGTCGCTGGGCCCATTCGCGGCGATGTTCGTGCTTTGGTGGCCGGCCGCACATTGACGACGGCCGCAGGCGGAGGACGCACTTCGATTGCCCTGCCACCGGTCGGCGCCTTCGAAGCGATCCTCATACCAAGCTGAGTCTGCTGTTCCGATGGGCTCACCCAGGGCGGCTAGCGCACTTGCTCACGGTGAAGTTCAAGGCGCCGAGGGCGTCGTAGTCTGCCGAATAGTATCCGGGGAGCAGATCGCCCTTCGCGCCGATTTTACCGGTGATCACGATCTGGCCTGGAGCAATGCGGCCGCCGTTTGCAATCACCAGATTGACAACGGTGCGCAGGCTTTCCCATTGCGAACCGAGCGAATCTCTTCCCGTTCCGCTTGCCACTCGAGTTGCGTCTCGCGAGAGCGAGACCCGAAGATTATCGAGATCGATCGTTCCCAAGGGACGAGCGGTTCCGCGCACGAAACGCGCCGAAGAAATGTTGGCCGCTGCCATGTCAACGGCGTTGTAGGTCTTATCGTCGCGGTAGGCGATATCGGGAAGCTCCGCGATGGGTTGGACTGAATCGACGAGCGCCGCGAGATCGTCTACCGTCGCCACCTTCTCGGTCACGGGACTTCGAAAGATGTAGCCGAGCTTGAGTTCAAAGGCGGCGCGACGATAGCCGCACAGGCTCACCTCCGCGCCGCTGGAGAGATCGCCCGAGATGAATAAAGAGCCGACCAGTGGTTCGGTCACGCCGCGATCGGCTAGCGACTTGGCCGACATCAGTCCTCCTTTGAAGCCGATCACGACGTTGCCGGAGCGCTCTTCGCTTGCGACCAATCTACGCTGCAGCGCGTAGGCTTCCGGCAGGGTGAGGTTCGGCAGGACTTCGGTCGCGGGCGCGAAGGTGCGACCCGACCGCTGCGCTGCTTGAAAGTCGCTGAGGTAGCGATCCTGCCCAGACATCGGCGTGAGTGCGGCACACCCTGCCAGGAATGTCGCAGCGAGCCCCACCAGCGCGATCCCAGTCCGATCGAGGCGCCTCGCCATCACGGGATCATGCCGGGGAAGACGTACTGCTGCAGCATGACGATCACGCCCAGGAAGAGGGTCAGGATGATGCTGTGCCGGAAGGTGCGAGCCAGGACTGCTCCCTCCTGTCCCTTGAGATCGGTGGTGGCAGTGCCGGTCGAGATGTTTTGGGGCGAGATCATCTTGCCCATGACGCCGCCCGACGCATTGGTCGCGGCCATCAGCACCGGATTCAGATTGAGATGCTGGGCGGCGACGACCTGAAGATTGCCGAAGAGAGCATTGCCGGACGTGTCGCTGCCCGACAGGAATACTGCCAGCCAACCCAGGAACGCCGACACCAACGGAAAGATGAAGCCGACCGAAGCGATACCCACACCGAGCGTGTAGGCGATACCGGAATAGTTCATTAGATACGCCAGACCCACGATCAACATGGTCGTGATCACGGGAAGACGCGCCTGGCGAAGTGTGCCGCTCAGCGCGGTGAGTAACTGGGACGGGCTGATCCGGACTATCAAAGCTGTGATGAAGGTGGCGACGAGGATCGCCGTGCCTGTCGCCATCGGCTGGAAGGTCCAGACGGCGGCGTAGGGCCGATCGTAGGCAGTGATGAAGACCGCATTGTGCAGGCCTGGCCATTCGACCTTGATCTGGCCGATCAGGTTGATTTTGAAATGCACCCACAGGATCACGACGATCGACAGCACGATCCACGGCAGCCATCCCTGCCAGGCGGGCATGATTGGATGAGCGGTCTCGACCTTTCGAGCGACGTCGTGCGAGAGGACGAATTCAGGATCCGGCGCCAGCCGCCAAACGCGCACGAACAGCAGCGTCGCGATCAGCGATGTCAACGAGGAGAGAACGTCCGTCAGGGCATAACCGAGATAGTTGGAAGAAAAGAACTGGACGAATGCGAATGAGCCGCCCGCCACCAGATGAACAGGCCACACGCCCTTTAGAGCCCTGAGCCCGCCATACACCGCGATCACATAGAACGGCAGGAGCAACGCGATCAACGGGAGCTGACGTCCGATCATGGCTCCCAAGGCGACATCGTTGAGTTGCGTCACGGCGCCGAGCGTCGTCACCGGAGCGCCAAGTGCGCCGAAGGCGACAGGTGCCGTGTTGAAGATGAGAGTGAACACGAGAGCGTCGAGCGCACTGAAGCCCAGGGCGATCAAGAGAGCGCTGGTGATCGCGATCGGCGTGCCGAAACCTGCGATGCCTTCCAGCAAACAGCCGAAGGAAAAACCGATGACCACCAGCACGACGCGCCGATCGTTGGGCAGGTGCTCGACCATCCACGCACGAAACGCCTCGAATCGCCCTGAAACGACGGCCACGTTGTAGAGAAGCAAGGCATTGACGACGATCCACATCACCGGCCACGCCGCGAAGGTCGCGCCAGCGAGAACGCTGTCGACCGCGACAGCCGGCGGAAGCTTCCAGACTGTGACAGCCAGGATGAGGCCGATGACCAGGCCCGCCGATGATGCTTGCCATGCCGGCCGGCGTAGCACGCCGAGCAGAATGAGCACGACCGCGATGGGGACGAGCGCGACGATGAAAGACAGCGGCAGGCTATTTGCTACCGGCGTGATGAGTTGATGGAACACGATCCTCCCGGGCGAACGCCGTCAGCCGCGCTCGCTCATTTCCGATATGGATAACGGAAAAGGCCGCCAGTTGCAACTGGTAAGTAAATTTGTCCGAAGGTCCCTCGACTTGAGCCGGGCGCCCTCGAGTCAGGACTTCGGTTTTTTCGGAGCGACGAGGTCGCTTCTTGCCAGCCGCCGGATCGACGCTTCCAGGCGCCGCTCGGCATCGTAGATTGCACGCTGGGTCTGCATCGCGGTCGTCATGTGCAGGCGCGCAGCCTCTCGGGCCCGCTCGGGATCTCGCGCCATGATGGCGTCGAAGATCGCTTTGTGTTCATGCAGCTGGGAATCTTTCTGAGTCCGATGCTCGTACAGATTCTTCCGATTCAGATAGACATTCGACCGCAGGAAGGTTTCGAGGCTGCGCATGAGGTGCAGCATCATGAGGTTGTGGCTGGCCTCATAGACCGCGAAATGGAAGTCGGCGTCCGTCTTGGCGATCAGATCGACGTTCTGCTCCTCATGCGCGGCGACCATTGCTTCGAACCGAGCACCAATCTCCTTCCGATCGACGTCGGAGGCGCGCTCGGCAGCAAATGCTGCTGCCGCTGCTTCCACGACCGATCGCAGTTCGAGGCAATCGAAACGGGCCTCCGGCGTCTCCATCAGCATCACGAGAGGGTCGCGAAGGCTTCGCCCGACGCTGTCGCTGACATGAGCGACACCCTGCGCGTTCGTGGTCAGCAAGCCGCTGGCCACCAGTTTGTCCAGGGCCTCTCGCAAAGACGGACGCGAGACATCCAGTTTCGCTGACAGCTCCCGCTCGGACAGCAGGCGTTCGCCAGGCTGCAGCGTTCCTTCGAGAATCATCTGCTGGATGTGTTCGGCGATCGCGTCGGCGAGCTTGGCAGGCCGGAAGGTCGCGGGGTTCGTCATGGCATCTTGTTTCACGCCAGCTAGCATGATGATTTGACCAGGAATGGTCAATGCGGGTAGTGGATTACCATTGCGTATACTGGTAATAAATGTTAGCCATACGGAATCTAGGGTAGTTGGATAGGGAGCAAGCCTTGGCACAGCGGGACTCAGGAATGTCGGCAACGGACCCGAGACATCTCAGCGTCGCTGATGGCGCGCCCATCGGCTCGCGTCCACTCACAACCTGTGAATGGACAGATGCGCGCGCGCGCCAGCTACTGCTCGCAATGTTCTCGGCCGCGACAGCCAGCGCCAATCCGGCACTCGCCTTGGCCAATCACCTGCCGGATCTTCCTAAAGGGCGAGTCGTGGTGGTGGGTGCTGGAAAGGCGGCGGGCTCCATGGCCTTGGCGGTGGAAACTGCCTGGCCCGATGTGCCGTTGACCGGGGTGGTGGTTGCGCCGTACGGCTATGGAGTTCCCACCAGGAAGATCAAGGTTCGTGAAGCCGCGCATCCCGTCCCCGACGAGAACAGCGTGATAGCAGCGCGGGAGATGCTGAAGGCCGTCGGTCATCTGACTGCGGACGATCTGGTACTGGCTCTGATCTCTGGGGGCGGCTCGTCCGTTCTGGCCTTGCCTGCCGATGGGTTGACCCTGCAAGACAAGCAGGCAACGAACCGAGCATTGCTGGCCTCGGGGCTGGACATCCGCACAATGAACGTGATTCGACGCCGTCTGTCCGCGATCAAGGGTGGAAAGTTGGCGTTCGCTGCCGCTCCGGCGCGCGTGGTGACGCTGGCCATCAGCGACATCCCTGGCGATGACCCTGGCGCGATTGCTTCGGGCCCTACCGTACCGGACGGGAGCATCGCTACGGATATCCGTTGGACCCTCGATCGGCTGGAAGGATCTGTTCCGCGTGCGGTGCTCGAGCACCTGAGGCGCCCTGTTCGGGTTGTACCCAACTGGCCCGAGTCTGAATTTCGCATGGTCGCCACGCCTGCCGCAGCTCTCGACGCTGCTGCGTCTCTCGCCCGTATGGCGGGGCTCGATGTGGAAAACCTGGGCGACGATCTGGAGGGAGAGGCGCGAGAGGTCGGCGCCGGGATGGCGATCCAGGCCTTGAAGCCCGCGCCCAGGCCTCGGGTCATTCTGTCCGGCGGCGAGACGACCGTCACCATCGGGGACAGACGCGCGGGCCGAGGCGGGCGGAACAGTGAGTTCCTGCTCGCTCTGGCCCAGGCACTGAACGGCGCGCCAGGTGTCTGGGCGCTTGCTGGAGACACTGACGGCGAGGATGGCGCCAGCGGTGGGGCTGCCGGCGCGATCGTAGCGCCGGACACGATCCAGCGGGGCCTGGCGGCCGGCCTGGATATCGCCACTGCCCTTGAAGCACATGACAGTGGCAGCTACTTCGAGCGCCTTGGCGAC
>Ga0207675_100002221_pt1 | contig 19290 bp, 22 predicted proteins | sample KBSSwiS42_FD_184305 | JGI IMG/M metagenome (GOLD analysis project Ga0207675, IMG submission 184305) | Switchgrass rhizosphere microbial communities from Kellogg Biological Station, Michigan, USA - KBS Switchgrass S4-2 (SPAdes) (version 2) | ecosystem: Host-associated > Plants > Roots >...
GGCGGGATTGACATACTGCGCCAGCGCCGACACCGGCGCCAGTATCGGAAAGCCGCTTGCCAGAATGCGCTGGAAATCCGGGTTCAGCCGCAGCGTGGTCTTGCGGCGCTCGACGACTGCCGCCGGCAGCGATCCTCGCATCGCCGTGCGGATCAGCAGCTTGTTGCGGCACCACGGCATCGCCGGCACGGCGAGCAGGTAACGCAGCAGGCGCAGGTCGAAGAACGGATGACGGAACTCGACCCGTCCGAACGAGCCGTCGACGTCGCAGCCGTCGAACAGCGGCTGCCAGAAGCCCTCTTTGAACGCGCCATGACCGACGGGCCTGATCGAATGCGGTGACCGCCAGCGCCGCTGATAGTCGTGCCATCGATCGAGGCACGCGCAGCGCGCAGCGAAGTCGTCATTGAGCCACCGCGGGAACTGCTCCGGCGCCTCCGGCCGCGCGCCGGTGGCGAGCCGGCGAACCGACGACCAGAACGGCACGCGCGGGTGCGCCGACAGCTCGCTCCAGAGCGCGCGGCCGAGCGCCCGCGCCTCACGCCGCACGACGAGGTGCGACAGATAGGGCCGCCACTCGTATCGCAGCGCGTTGTCGGGCCCCTCGCCGTACAGGAACACGCGGGCGTCGCCGCTCATCCTGACCAGAAACTCGACGCCGGCCGAAAACGCGGCCGGGCTTTCGACCGGCTCCGGCGTGCGTGCCGACACGCGGTTCCAATCGACAAGTGACGTTTCGTCATCTCTTACGTCGAACGCGATCGGAATCCTGAGGTGATCCGCAGCCAGGCCGGCGTACTGGCGTTCGGCATCGGGAATCAACCGGTCGTAGACGGATGTGATGGCTTGCAGCTGGAAGTCGCCCTGACGCTCGCGCAGCAGCCTCACCGCGCCCGCCGCCAGCGTCGTCGAATCCACACCGCCGCTCATCAGGACGACAGCGCGCCGCGTCCGCAGGCGATCGGCGAGCGAGGCTTGCAGCAGCTCCCGGAACCGCTCGCTGTACTCCTCGGACCGCTTGAAATGAAGCGGCTCGTCCACCGGCAGCGTCCAATAGCGGCGGCGCCGCGTGTGCTGGGCCGACCAGGTGATGCTGTGCGCCGGGGGCAGGCGGTCGATCTGCTGGAACGCCGTGATACTCGTCTCGACCAGCGTTCCAAACAGGAGAAAATCGGCAATCGCTGCATCGTTCAGCCGCCGTGACACGGCATGATGCTGGCGGATGCAGTCGAGCGTATTGCTGACGACAATCGTCTCGCCGAGTCTGGCGTAGAAAAACGGCTTGACGCCAAGCTGGTCGCGCGCGCCGAACAGGCGCTGGCGCGGCGCGTCCCACACCAGAAAAGTAAAGTCGCCGGCGAGATGACCCACACAGGCCTCGTCCCACCGATCGTAGGCACGCAGGATCAGCTCGGCGTCGGTGGCGTCGAGCGACGCCTGATCGTCGCCCTCGCTCCGGAGCGCGGCGACGAGATCGGTGCGCGCGTCGAGCCGCGCGTCGGCGACGATCCAGCGCCGGCCGTCGAGCGTCAGCGGCTGCGCCTCCCGTTCGGACTCGCCGGGAATCCGGAGCAGCGTATGGCCGAGGCCGGCATTCGCCGCCACCTCCATCGCCTGCCGATCCGGGCCGCGAAACGCGAGACAGGCGGTCATCCTGGCGAGCAGGCCGCGATCGAGCGGCGCACCGTCCAGGTTCACCAGCCCGACGATGCCGCTCATGTGGGATCGCCGTCGGCGCTTTCGATCAGCTCGTGCTCGACCAGCTGGCCGATGAACCGATCGAGGTCGAGGCGCAGCGCCCCCGGCTCGACGTCGTACTCGCGCAGCAGAGTCTCGTAAGCGGCCTGGATCGTCTCGCCGGGCTCGAGGATGGTCCAGACGCGCGCCCCGACCGGATTCACGCCGAGGTAGCGTTGCGTTCTCAGGTTCAGCAGCACGCCTTCATCGCCGACGAGGCGAAAGAGCACGTCGGGCGCGGCCTTGATGCGATTGGAAATGGAAACGGTCATGGCTGTCCTCAATCGAGAAACGTCAGCCGCTGGAGGTCGGCGACGAGCATCGAGCGCACTTCCGGCAGCCGATCGAGCGCCCGAGGGTACAGCAGTTTCCGCACCGGCACGCGCTCAGTCAGCGCGCCGACGAAGCTGAATTGGCGCTCCAACCGCTGGCGGCTGATCAGCCGGCGGTTGAACGTGCCTTTGATCAACTCGAAAAACACCTCGCGCGCCGACAGCGGTTCGATCGACACGTCGGTTCGCCGGCATGCATCGCGCGGCGCGGCGAGCGTATAGATGGCCGCAAGCCTGACCGGATGCGAGCAGCGCCGATCGCCGTCGATTGGCACGATCAGCTTGTCGGTCTCGGCGTTCATGCCGCCGCGATGCGCCGCTTCGCCGAGAAACCGCCTGGCGACGGCGCGAAACAGCTTGATCCGGGGCGGGCCGGGATACGCGATCACACCGTCCGCGGCCGGCCGGAGGATCAGCAGATCGTCGGTCAGCATCTGGTGTCCCGCCTCGAGGAAGCAGGCGGCGAGGCTCGACTTGCCGAACGCATTGTCGCCGAGAAACGCAATCGCCTGCCCGCCGACGACGACCGCTGTCGCATGCAGCGGCTCGAACGACTGCTTCACCAGCGCGAACGACAGCGCCTGCCCCAGCATGTACACCTGGAACGATTCGAACGACGAGGCGTTCAGCTGGCGGTGCGTGATGCGCTGGCCATCGGCCGCGACGACGAATTCGCCGATGCCATCCCATCTGACGTAGGTCGAGCCGTCGGGCAGCGAGGCGTGTCGATACCAGGAGCGCGGGTGCGGCGGCCCGGCCTGCGTCAGGTCCGCCAGCGGGCCCGCGGCCGCTGCCGTGACGCATTCGACATCGGCGAGGCGATCGGCCGTGTAGGCGGGCAGCGCAAGCGGCGCGTCGCTCGCCACGCCAATGCCGTAGACGGAATATCGATAGCGGCTCACGTGACGGGACCCCTCGACTCGCTGGCGCTCGCTCGGGACAGGCCCGGCCAGTTGGCGAGCGGCACGTAGAGGTCGGATGTTCCGCCGAGGAGCACGCGATCGCTGCGGGCAAGCCAGGCGTGCGCCTCGAGGACGCCCGATTCGGTGCGCCGGACACCAATCGTGAGCGTAACCGGCGCGCCGCTCGCGTGGTCGAGCAGCAGCTCGCCGGCCAGAGCTCGTGTGAGACAGGTGCTCAATCGGCCGAACCGGCGGCCAACCGCTTCGATCGCCCAGACAATCGCCGCATCCGATCCGCGGACAAGCAACCGGGCCGCGGGACGAACGTGGCGAAGGCCGCGGCGCGTCGCCGCCAGCGACGTCGCACGAAGCGCGACAACGACGGTGAGCTGCGCCAGGGCTGCCGCTGCGAGCAGCCACCACTCCGACAGCGGTCGCGCGACTCTCATCGCCGGCGTATGGCCCGGTCAGCCTTCGCGTACGGTCGAGCCGTCACGGCGAAGATTGTAGCGCCGAAGCTGCTCCGTCGACGCCGCGCGCGTCACGCTTTCACGAATGCGGCGCGGCACGGAGCCTCTGGAGAAAGCTCTCCCCGTGCTGCAGCGGCCCCACCTCGAACAGCTCAGCCAGGGTTTGCCCGAGATCGGCAAAGGTGCGGCGCGTACCGAGGTCCACGTTGGCGCCGACGCGGTGCCCGGTGACGAGGAGAGGCACGTACTCGCGCGCATGATCGGTCGACGGCGTGGTCGGATCGTTGCCGTGATCGGCGGTGACGACGAGCAGATCGTCGTCTCGAAGCTGCGGCAGGAGCGCAGCCAGCCGCGCGTCGAAGCGCTCGAGGTTTGCCGCGTAGCCGGCGACGTCGTTGCGATGGCCGTACTGCGTGTCGAAGTCGACGAGGTTGGCGAAGATCAGGCCACCCTCGATCGCCTGCATCTGCTCTGCGACACGGTCCATCCCCTCGTCGTCGCTGGCCGTGTGCACGGCGGTCGTGATGCCGCGGCCGGCAAACAGATCCTCGATCTTGCCGATGGCGACGACGCGATGTGACGCGGCGGTCAGGCGATCGAGCAGTGTCTCGCCGGTCGGCGGCATCGCATAGTCGCGGCGATTCGCCGTGCGGCGAAAACCGCCGGGAGCGCCAATGAAGGGCCGCGCGATCACCCGGCCGACACCGAGCGCGTCGACGACCAGCTCGTAGGCAATGTCGCAGGCTCGATACAGCTCCGCGATCGGCACGATCTCTTCGTGCGCGGCGATCTGAAACACGCTGTCGGCGGAGGTGTAGACGATCAGCGAGCCGCTGCGCATCTGCTCCGGCCCGAGGTCGTCGATGATTTGCGTGCCCGACGCGGCTCGGTTGCCGAGCACGCCGCGGCCGGTCCGCCGCGAGAACTCGGCGATCACCTCCGGTGGAAAGCCTCGTGGAAACGTGGGGAACGCGCGATCGAGCACGATGCCCATCATTTCCCAGTGGCCGGTGACCGAATCCTTGCCGGCGGAGGCTTCCGCCATGCGGCCGCGCGCCTTTCCCGCGCCGTCTGCCGGCGCTGCGCCGATGTTCGCGACGCGCGCCAGCCCGAGGCTGCGCAGCGTCGGCAGCTTCAACGGAATCTGCCTGGCGATGTTGCCGAGCGTGTCGCTGCCCTGATCGCCGTACACGTTCGCGTCCGGCAGCTCACCGGCGCCGACGCTGTCGAGGACGAGGACGATGGCGCGGCGGAACACTGACGTTGGCTGCTGGTTGCTGGTTGCCAGGAGTTGCTGGTCTTTGGCTGCTCGCTGGTCGGCAGCCTCAAGGGGCTGCGCTACGCGTGAGAGAAGTAGTTGGACACGGCTTTCGGCGTCTTGATGGCCGCGATTGCGTGCTTGAAGATCATGTGATCGGTGCCTGCCTGATCGAGCACCAGCGCGAAGCGATCGAAGTTCTTGATCCGCCCCTCGATCTCGCTGCCGTCCATCATCCGGATGGTGACGGTGAGCTTCTCGCGCCGCACGTAGTTGAGGAAAACGTCCTGGATGTTCGGCTGGCTGGTTCGGGTCTCAGGGGCGGGCGACATAGTTCTCAATCAGACGCTGCACGGCGGCGATGGTTCCCGCGGACTCGCCCGGTCCGTCGAACCAGCTAAGATTAGGCTCTTTGCGGAACCAGATCAACTGGCGCCGCGCGTAGCGGCGGTTCTCCTGTGCAATCAGCGCGCGCGTCGCCGTCTCGTCGCGCACGCCGCGCAGGTGCTCGAGCGCCTGCCGATAGACCAGGCCGCCGAACGGACGCGCCGATTCGGGGACGCCGCGCGCCAGCAGCGCGCGGATCTCGTCGAGCAGCCCCTGCTCGAACTGCTGGTCGACCCGCCGCGTTACCCGCGTCGAGATCTCGGCGGCCGGCAGCCGCAGCGCCACCGCGATCATCTCGACCTCCGGCAGCGGCGACACGGTCTCGGCAAAATGCGTGGTCAGCGGCCGGCCGGTGAGGAAGAACACTTCGAGCGCGCGCACCAGCCGCTTGAGATCGCGCGGCTGGATGCGTGCGGCCGACGGCGGATCGATTCGCCGCAGCATCCGGTGCAGGAACGCGACCCCGCGCCGCTCGGCGATCGCTTCGAGCCGCCGGCGCAGCGCCGCGTCCGCGCCGGGGCCGGGAAACAGGCCTCGCGTCAGCGCCCGGTAGTAGAAGCCGGTGCCGCCGGCAAGAATCGGCAGCCGGCCGCGCGCCTGGATGTCGCGGATCGCCGCCGCCGCGTCGCGCGCGAACTGCGCCGCGGTGTATTCCTCGGTCGGTTCGGCAATGTCGATCAGGTGATGCGGGATGCCGCGCCGATCACCCGGCGCGATCTTGTCGGTGCCGATGTCGAAGCCGCGATAGACCGCGGTGGAGTCGCAGTTGATGATCTCGCCGTCGTAGCGCTCGGCCACCGCCAGCGCCAGCGCGCTCTTCCCCGTCGCGGTCGGACCGAGGATGGCGACCGCCGCCGGTTTCATCCGACTCGGGCGACGACGTAGGCGATGAACACGAGGAGCAGGATCAGGAGACCGAGCTGCTGCGCGCGGGTCACCGGGGCGGGGTTTCGTTGTAGAAGAACGTGACGGTGAAGAAGGCGCGGTCGGTTGGATATTCCGGGGGGAGCGGCTGCGTCGGGTTCGATGCCGACAGCGCGCCGAACGCCGCGCTGTTGAACGCCTCCACCCCCGACGGCCCGACCACCGCAAGATCGGTGATGGTGCCGTTCTTGTGCACGTTGAACTGGATGACGACGTGCCCCTTCATCGACATCGCCGCGTAGGGGATGAACCAGTTGCGCTTCACCTGCGCGATGAAGCGGCGAATCCACGGACCGAACTCGACCCCTTTGGTGTCGAACTGAATCTCGGGCCCGAACTGCCCGCCGCCGCCCTGGTTGTCGAACGATTCGTTCTGCACGTAGCGCTGCAGGTTGCGCAGCGCATCGCCGAGCGAGCCGCCGCTGGTGGCCGACCGGCCGGTGGCGCCGCTCTGCGTCTGCGGCCGCGCCGACGGCAGCTGCAGCGTCGACTGCGCGTCGTCGACCTTCGGGGTTTGCGGCTCGGGCGGCGTGTTCTCGGCAGGGCGTCCCGCCGCTGGATCCGGATCCGGCCCGCGGCCGCGCGCCACCTCGCGCGGCAACTCCTCGACGCGCTCGGGGCTGTTGCCGCGCGCGAAGGGCAAGGGATTGCTCGGCTGCGGCGCGCGCTCGCGCGCGCGCGCCATCCGATCGCGATCGGACGACTCGGCGCGATCGGGCGGCCGCGGCACCGGGCGCTCGACGCGCGGCTGCACGAACACAAAGCGAGTTTTGTCTTGCTGTTCCTGCGCGATGAGCGGCACGGCGCGGTGTTCGGGCGTCTTGAACCAGTCCGGAAAATATCGCGGCGCCGCGAGGAGGAGGATGATCCCCACCAGGTGCGCGATGATCGAGAGCAGCACGCCCTCGCGCCAGGAGATCGCGCTCCCGACCGGAGTGATATCCGGGTGGTAATCCTCGAAATCGAAATACATCAGGTACTTACAGCAGTATACAGAATGACGGAGCCGAAGGTCAGGCTCTGCGCGGAAATCGACGAGAAACCTGCGCCGGAAAGAATCGCGATGAACTCCTTAGGCGTGGAAAACGCACCGATCGAAGCCGGGAGATAGCCGTACGCGGCGTTGTGCCGCGATACCACCCGCCCTACTCGCGGCAGGATGTGGTGGAGATACCCGAGGTAGAGGCGGCTCAACCCGGGCACCGTGGGCACCGCGAACTCGAGGATCGCCAGGCGGCCGTTGCGGCGGAGCACGCGGCGCATTTCGCGGCATGCCGCCGCCACCTCGTCGACATTGCGAATGCCGAACGCGATCGTCACGGCATCGACCGATCGGTCGGCCACCGGGATGCGCGTCGCGTCGCCGCGCACCAGCGTGACACGTTCGGCGAGCCGCGCTCGTTCCAGCTTCTGCCGCCCGACGCCGAGCATCGCGCCGGCAAAGTCGACGCCCACCACGCGCGCGGCGGGCGGCCGCGCCCGCGCCGCGGCAATCGCCAGGTCGGCGGTGCCGGTGCAGAGATCGAGCACACGCTCACGGCCGGTGAGCTGCAGCGATTCGATGGCACGGCGGCGCCAGCGGCGATCGATGCCGGCGCTGAGCAGGTGATTGAGCAGGTCGTAGCGGCCGGCGATCGCATCGAACATGCCGGCAATGCGATCGGGTGACTTCGAGATGTCCGGCGATTTCAGCATCGTCGGCCGTCAGCCACGAAAAGCTGTTCTTTTTCGTGTCTTTCGTGCTTTCGTGGCTTTCGTGGTTGCATCGGCTGTCAACCGCCCGGGATGGTGCCTGTCCACGGTGGATACAGATCGTGCTCGAAGCCGAGGGCCGACAGGATCTTGCCGGCCATGAAGTCGGCGAGATCGTCGAGCGACTTCGGCTGCTGGTAGAACGCCGGCATCGCCGGCAGGATCATCGCGCCCGCCTCGGCGCACAGCACCATGTTGCGCAGCTGCGGCAGGCTCATCGGCGTCTCGCGGGGGACGATCACCAGGCGCCGACGCTCCTTCAGCATCACGTCCGCCGCGCGCTCGATCAGGTTGCGCGACAGGCCGTGGGCGATCGCCGCGAGCGTCTTCATCGAGCAGGGCACAATCGCCATGCCGCTGCAGCCGTGGCTGCCGCTGGCGATTGTCGCCCCGAGGTCGCGGTTGCTGTGGAGGGTGAGCGTGCCGGCCGCGACGCCGGGCCCGTATTTGCCGGAAAGGAACGCCATCAGCCGATCGATCGACGCCTCGTCGCCCAGCTCGTCGCGCAGCAGCCGGCGGCCGTAGTCAGAGACAACCAGCTCGATGTGCACGCCGCGCTCGAGCAGCGCCGCGACGGTGCGCGTCGCGTACAACGCGCCGCTCGCGCCGGTGACGCCGATGGCGACTCGCTGACCGGGACCCGAGCCGATCTCAGGCATACAGCGAGACCACCAGCACGACGAGATACAGGATGCCGACGTAGCCGTTCAGGTCGAACGCCCGCTTCACCTGGGAGAGGTCGTCGGCGCGCACCAGCGACTGCTCGTAGACCAGCATCGCCGCCACCGCGGCAACGCCGGCGAGATACACCCGTCCGAGCGGCGCGACCAGCGCGAGCGCGACCAGACAGGCGATGGCGACGACGTGCATTGCGCGCGAGATGGCGAGCGACGCCGGCACGCCGAAGCGGACCGGGATCGATCGCAAGCCGTGCGCGCGATCGAAGTCGAGATCCTGGCAGGCGTAGAGCACATCGAAGCCGCCGACCCACGCGCCGATCGCCAGCGCGAGCAGCCATGGCTCCCATCCCCCGCGGCCGCCGGCCGCGAGCCAGCCGCCGACCGGCGCGACCGCCATCGCCAGGCCGAGGAAGAGCTGCGTCCACGTCGTGTAGCGCTTGGCCAGCGAGTACCAGAACACGATCGCCAGCGCGACCGGCGACAACGCCAGGCACAGCGGGCTCAACTGCCACGCCGCGATCACGAACACCACCGACGCAGTCGCCACGAAGAGCGCCGCCTCGCGCAGGCTCATCGCGCCGCGCGGCAGCTCGCGGTTGGCCGTCCGCGGGTTGAGCGCATCCACCCGCGCATCGGCCAGGCGGTTGAAGCCCATCGCGGCGCTGCGCGCCGCCACCATCGCGACGAGGATCCAGACCAGCCGCCGCACGCCCTCGCCCGCCAGCCAGCCGACGGGATCGGCCGGCTGCAGCCGCTGCGCGGCCAGCAGCGCGCCGGCGAGCGCGAACGGCAGCGCGAACACCGAGTGGCTGAACCGCACGAACGAGGCGTAAACCGCCACGCGTTTCAGCATCGTGTGCTCATCCGCAATCCGCAAATCCGCTCTCCGCATTGTCATATTTCATCGAGCCAGCGGATCTCGTCGGGCCCAATCCCGCTGACCAGATATTCTTCCACATCGCTCAACCGCGACGGCAGGGTGACGACCAGCAGCCGCGCCGATTTGCCCGGCTCGATCGTCCCGTAATCGGCGTCGAAGCCGAGCGCCCGCGCGCCCTGGCGCGTCGCGCTGTCGAGCAGCGCTCCGGCCGACACGCTCGGCGCCAGCGCCCGCAACGTCGCCAGCTCCGCGAACACGTTCAGGTCGGGCGCGCTCGCGAGGCTGTCGGTGCCGACGGCGACGTCGACACCATAGTTATAGAAGTCCTCGATCGGCGGCGCTCCCGCGCCGGTGTGGCCGTTGCTCCGCGGACAGGTGACCAGCGTCGAGCCGCGCGCCACCAGGCGATCGAGATCCTCGATCGTCATCTGCACGCCGTGCACCGCGAGCACGCGCGGATCGAGGAAGCCGCTCTCGTCGAGGAACTGCACCGGCGATCCGCCGGGCGGCTGCCACGCCGGATCCCAGGCGCCGAGGTCCTCGAGCAGCGTCCGCCACGGCCCGCGGCCGGTGCGGATGAACTCGACCTCCTCGCTCGACTCCGACAGGTGCACGCTGCACGGCGCGAACGGGCGCCGATCGATCTCGCGGCGGATCGCCCGCAGCACCAGCGGCGCCACCGAGTAGGGCGCGTGTGCCGCCAGGCTGGCGCGGACGCGGTCGGTCGGCACCAGCGCGTCGATCTCGCGCGCCGCCTGCTCGACGAAGGCGGCCGGGTCGGGCGCGTTGAAGCGAATCAGCTCGTAGAAGACCACGGCGGCCAGGCGGCTGCGCGTCAGCGGCTCGAAGGTGACCAGCGTGTTGCTGATGTCGCCGACCACCGCCGTGCCGCACGCCACCGCTTCATCGAGCGCATCGTCGATCGCGCGCATGATTTCCGGCGCGCGCGGATCGGGCTGCCGCCGGCGGGCTGAAATCACCCCGCGGATCCAGGTGACGAACTCCGAGGCCGGCGAGACCTCGTCGCGCAGGTACGACAGCTCGAGGTGGGTATGCGCGTTGACCAGCCCCGGCAGAATCGCCACCGGCCCGAGGTTGACCACGCGCGCGCCGTCGGCGAGGGCGCGCTTGCCGGCGGAGCCGAAGGCGACGACGCGGCCGTGATCGACCGCCAGCCAGCCGTTGCGAATCGGCGGCTCGACGATCGGCAGGATCCAGGCGGCGTGATACCGAATCAGGTTCGCGCGTCCTTGCCGCTGCGGCTGCGCGCAGGATAGAGGCGCAGCTCCTGCGGCACGCTGGTGTCGCCCTCAGCCCGCGCGGTGGCGAGCTCCAGCATCCGCGGCACGTCGCGCTCGCGGAAGATCGGGTCGCCGAGGATGTCGTAGTGCATGTTGCGGCGTTTGGCGGTGAAGCCGGCATCCTCGATGTTGCGCACGATCTCGGCTTCGTCCATGCAGTAGCTGGCCCCGGCGGCGCGGACCACGTTCTCCTCGATCATCACGCTGCCCATGTCGTTGGCGCCGTACGCCAGGCTCAACTGCCCCACCTTGCCGCCCTGCGTGACCCACGACGCCTGCAGGTTGTCGAAGTTGTCGAGGACGATGCGCGCGATGGCGAGCGTGCGCAGATAATCGAGGCCGGTCGCCTCCGATCCGGCGAGCTCGGTGTGATCCGGCTGGTAGCTCCAGGTGATGAATGCCGTGAAGCCGCCGGTCTCGTCCTGCAGCGCGCGCAGGCGGAACAGGTGCTCGAGCCGCTCGGCCTCGGTCTCCACCGTCCCGTACATCATCGTCGCCGTCGTCCGCAGGCCCGCGCGGTGCGCGTGGCGCATGACATCGAGCCACTCGTCGGCGGTCGCCTTCCCGTAGCAGTGCAGCAGACGGCGGACGCGGTCGACGAGGATCTCGGCGCCGCCGCCGGGGATGCTGTCGAGGCCGGCGGCAATCAGCCGGGAGATCACCGTTGGCACCGGCAACTGCGACAGACGCGACAGGTGAATCACTTCAGGCGGCGACAGGGCGTGCAGCTTGAACGACGGATAGCGTTCCTTGATCGCGCGAAACAGATCCTCGTACCACGTCAGCGGCAGATCCGGGTTGTGGCCCCCCTGCATCAGCAGCTGCACGCCGCCGACCGCGATCGTCTCGTCGATCTTGCGGAACAGCTCATCGAACCCGAGCACGTAGCCCTCTGGCGATCCCACCGGCCGGTAGAACGCGCAGAAGTTGCATTTCGCGACGCAGACGTTGGTGTAGTTGACGTTGCGATCGATGATGTAGGTGACGATCGGCTCAGGGTGCTTGCGCGCGCGCACCAGATTCGCGAGCCGACCGAGCAGCGGCGTCGGCGCGTGCAGATACAAGTCGAGCGCGTCGCCGGCGTCGAGGCGGGCGCCGGCGCGGACCTTGTCAGCGAGCGCCGTGATGTTCGGCATGATAGAAGCGCAGCGCGCCGTCGAAGGCGACGAGCCCGAGCTCCGCGGCATACGCGTAGAAGGTGCGCAACCCTTCCAGTTCCTCGTCTCCGAACGTGTAGCGGATATTATCGCGCAGGTAGCGCTCGGCGACCGCTTGCCGCGCCGCGTCGTCCGGATAGTAGCGCCGCGCCACCTCCGCCGCGCGCGCCGCGCCCGCGTCGCGCGCCTGCAGCAGCGCGTCCGCGTCCTCGGGCGCCAGCACCTCGGGCCAGCCGGCCCAGAACGCGTAGACGAACGGCAGGCCGGTCGTCGCCGTCCACAGCTCGCCCAGATCGATCTTCTGAATCGCCGGCGTCGCGCCGAGGAACAGCGCAACGTCGCCGATGATCAGCGCCGCGTCGGCGGCGGCGAGCATCGCGTCCAGGTCGGGCGGCATCGAGATCGGCTCCGCGGCGACGCCGAACCGGCGCCGCAGCATCACCGTGGCGAGCGCGACCGACGTCCTCGAGCTGCTGTCCATCGCGATCGTGCGGATATGGTGCGGGTCGCGGCGCGTATAGATCGCCACCGACGCAACCGGGCCGCGAGACGTCACCGCCGCGCCGTGAACGAGCGCGTAACGGCCGTCGCCGCGCAGGTACTCGATTGACGGGATCAGGCCGACATCGATCGCGCCGGCGTGCAGCAGCCGCGCGCACTCGGCCGGGATGTCGTAGCGCAGGTCGAAGCGCGGATGCCGCTCGAGGCCGTAGACGAGCGGACGCGCGTTCAGATACCCGACGGCCCCAAGGCGCACGCGAGCCGCCACGCTCACCGCGCCTGCTCGTGACGGAGGAGGTCGAAACGGCCGTTGCGTTCGACCGGCTGCTGGCCGGCGGCGCGGATGTTGCGGCGGATCTCTTCCAGCGGCGCGCGGCGGCGCCCTTCCCCGCTCTCGTCCTCCGCCGACACCGCATCCACATCATCTGCGCCGACGGTGAGCGCAACCTGCGCCAGCTTCGGGCCGTACAGCGACCAGTCGACCTGAATCGACGCCACGTTGTCGACGACGATGCGCGCGAGGGCGACGTGCTTGACGTCCTCGTAGCCGGTGGTCGGCGCCGCGGGGTTGGTGCGGCGCGGCAGCGGCGCGAACACCCGGATCACGGCGACGGCGCGCTGCAGGTCGGCAACTGACTTGAGCAGCGGCAGCGGATCGGCCGCCGGCGCCTGATGCACCGTGAGGCGCGCCAGCGCGAGGCCGGCGATGTTCACTTCCTCGATCGACCGGCGCGGGTTCTGCAGCCGATCGATGGGCGCCTCGGCAACCAGCTCGAGCCCGGCGGCGCGCAGCTCCTCGAGGAGGGCGCGCAGCGTCACGCCGTCGCGCGCCGACAGCTGCTCGAGATCGGCGAGTGAAAAGCCCGAGACGGCCGCGTTCGCCGCCGCCGCCGCGGCTTCGCGAACACGCGCGACCGCGGCCGCGCGGCTCACCGGCGTTCCGGCGATCCGGATTTCACCGGCGGCCGTCGGATGCGTGACTGGCGCGCCGACATCGGCCGCCACATCGGCGACGCGGACGAACGTCGTGCGGGTGCCATGGCGCTGCCGACGGAGATCGTCGGCGGCGACGCCGAGGCTGATGATGTCGTGGGTCGAGGCGAGGGTGGACAACTCGGCGTCTGTCACGAATGCAGAACGGTCACGGTGTAGGTGATCGGCTCCGTCAGGACGGCGCCGGCGTCGGAGACGGTCACGCAGAACGTGCCGATCGCGGTCGCGGTGCCGACGAACTCCGTCGCCGCGCCCGGCGTGCGTTGCTTCTGGGCGATGAGCGAACAGCCGAGCAGCGGGCTCTGCGTGCCGAGGGCGAACGTGACGGCCGCGTCGGGGTTGATGTCGGAAACCGTCACCCTGAGACCGCCGATCTGCTGCACGGTGAAGACATGCGTGTTCGTGCCGAGCTGCACCAGCGTGTCGCTGAAGGTTTCGGTGATGGTCGGCGCGACCGGCGTCGGCGCCGGCGGCGCGACCGGATCGGCGCAGGCCGGGGCGAGCAGGGCGAGGCCAAGCACTAGCGGGAGAATCCTGTTCATCAGTCCTTAAGACAATGATACCCGCTCGATGGTCGGGCGGTCGTGGGACGTGCCCACAGTCGTTTGTGTGCCCCTTACGAATGCCGCTACGACACCGTCGGCCCGAAGAACAACTGCGCGACGATGGCAATGCCGATGGAGAGCGCCCAGCCGAGGGCGCACACGGCGACGGCGCGCGCGGTGCTTTGATAATCGAGCGCCTGGCGCACCGCCACCACCATGGCGATCAGCATCCACACGGCGGTGACCACGAACGCCGGCCAGGTGGCGCCGGGCACGATGCCGAAGACGCGGAGGATGCCGGGCGCCGCCGAAAAACCGATCGTGCGCATCAACTGGCCGACGTCGGCGCGGGTGCCGCTCTCGGGCATCAGGCGCGTGCCGATCTCGAAGGTCACCAGCGCCCAGGTCGCCCACGCGACCAGCGCCAGGCCGCTGATGTACAGAACGCCTCGCGCCGATCCGGTGCCCCAGCCGAAGGCGCCGATGCCCGCCGCCGCGCTCGACATCACCACGACCAGCAGCGCCTGCCACGTCGCACTGCGATCGTTTTCGACCTCTTCATAGGTAATCGGATCGATCGCCAGCGCGCCGATGAGTCGCATGGGGAACGGCGTCGGGACAGTGGTGGATGGCATGCGCGGCTCCTGCTGAATGGTACTACGCCCCCCGGCCCGATGAGCGCATCCTGGCTCGGCGTATGCAGCACGGCCGCGGAGGCTCTACATGGCATCTGTCGCATCACTGCGCGAACACCTCGTCGAAGAACTGAACGATTTGCTCAACGCCGAAGAGCAGTTGATCGAAGCGCTGCCGGAGATGGCCCAGCGCTCGACCAGCCGTGAATTGCGCACCGCTTTCCGCGGCCATCTCGCCGAGACCAGGCAGCACAAGAAGCGCGTCACCCAGGCGCTGAAGCAGCTGGGCGAACGCGCGTCGGGCAAGACCTGCGAGGCGATGGAAGGGCTGCTCACCGAAGGCCAGGAACTGATGGAAGGCAGCGACCCCGGCGCGCTGCGCGACGCGATGATGATTACCGCGGCGCAGAAGGTCGAGCATTACGAAATTGCCACCTACGGCACCGTCCGCACCTACGCGCGGGTGATCGGCGAGCGCGGCGTCGCGCGGCTGCTGGAGCAGACACTGAAAGAAGAACACGCGGCGGACAAAAAGCTGACGAGGATCGCGGAAGGATCGGTCAACCGCCGAGCTTCCGAGGAGTGGCACGAGCAGAGCGGCATGCTCGAGAAGGGGGCCGAGTGGGTCGGTTCGACCGTCGGCGGCGCCTTGAAGCGCGTCCGCAGCATGGCGGCCGATCGCCGCGGCGGCGCGGGCGGGCGGCGCAAGAAGGCGAAGGGTGGCGCTCGTGGACGCAAGCGCGCGCGGTCGAGCTCGCGCTGAGCTCGCGCGGTTGATCGACGGCATCACGGTCGTCATGCTGACGACCGTGGCCGCCGACCGCACGCTGCGGAGCCGGCCGCTGCTGCTCGAGCAGCTCCAGCCGGACGGCTCGCTCACGTTTCTCACCCACCTGTCGTCGCAGAAAGTCGCGGAGCTCGCTGCCGACGCGCGGGTCAACGTGGCGTTTGTCGGCGACAAGGGCGATCGCTACGTGTCGGTGTCGGGCACCGGCACGATCGTCCACGATCCGGTGCGGATGCGCGAGGCGTGGAATCCGACCTACCGCGCCTGGTTCCCCAAAGGGCCGGACGATCCCGACAGCGCCATCCTGACGGTGACGATCGACCGCGTCGAATACTGGGACGTGCCGTCGAGCCGCCTGGTGCGGCTGTGGGGCGTGGTGCGCGCGGTGGCGAGCGGGCAGGTGGCCGAAGCCGGCGAGCACGGACAGATCGAGTTCGGCGACTAGAAGGTTCCTTCCTTCGGCCCGCGCGCATCCTTGGCGATCTGGCGAATTGCGCCGAGATGGTAGGCGAAGTGGGCGATGCTCGCGATCATGCCGGTGAGCTCCACGTCACTCGCTTCCCTGGATGTGCCCAGCGCCGCCAGCCAGCGATGTGCTTCACCGTGCAGGCCGCTTCGGATCTCGTCCCACGTGCGGGGATCGACGGCGGCGATCTTCCAGGCGGCGTCCCAGGTCGCGTCCGCGAACGGATTGCCGCCTTCCTCGGCCCATCGGTTCATCAGCGACAGGCCGTAACGCAGGTGCTGCGCGTGCGCCGCGATCGTCGCGCCGCCGTCGACCGAGCGGGACGCGTCTGCGGCCGACAACTTCTCGAGCGATTCCATCAGGCCGACGTCGCCGGTGTTGAGGATGAATGCGCCGCCGCGCTCGACGGCGCCGTCGACCAGCTCGGAGAACAGGCGCATCAGCGCCGGGGCGATCTCTGTCGTCTTCATCATGGTCACCGGCCGAGTCGCGTCGCCTGTGACGCGACGGCGAGCCACCGCCCGTCGCGGCGGACGAAGAAGTCGGTGAAGCGCAACACCACCGTCTGGCCGCCTGCACTCACGGTCGTGCGGCCGGTGACTACCGCCGCGTCGCCGTACGCGCGCACGGCGAGACCGTCGCTGACCATCGTGTCGATCTTCACGTCCGGCATCTTGCAGCTTCGGATCGCCTCTTCACGCGCGATCACCTGTCCGCTGATGTGCGTCACCGACCAGTCGGGTGCGAGCAGCGCGCCCCACCCGTCGCAGTCGCCCGACTTGTAGGCGGCGCCGAGGCGCGCCACGATGTCGGTGAGCTCGCGTGTGGTCGCCGCGGCGTCCGGTGGCTGCGCGCGCGCGTGATTCGGGACAACCAGCATCGACAGCGCAAGCAACAGGGCGACGATCATCGGACCCCCTTGTTCTCGTCAGAAGCGGACGCCGGCCCCGGCGGCGAATCGGAAATCGTGGCTGAAAAACGACTCCCGCCGCTCGAAGCGCTGGTCGAGCGAGGGACCCGGATATTTCAGCATCGAATCACCGACGTCGAAGCGCACGAACGCGCGCGGCGTGGCGTCGATCTCGACGCCGCCGCCGGCGTCGAGCGCAAACACCGTGCGTCCTGCCGCCAGCGTGCACGCGAGCGGAGGCGGAAAGATGGCGATGCATCCGAACGGCTCGGCCGCGGCATGGAACTGCATGAACCCGGGCCGCACCCGCGCAAACGGCCGCACCCCGCCGCGGCGGCTGCCGAAGGTCGCGCCGAACAGCGCCTCGACGCGGCCCGCGCTGAACGACGCGGGCCCGGGGAAATCGAGCGGATAGGCATCGAGTTCCGCTTCGACGCCGAGCCAGTCGTTCGGCCGCCAGCCGGCGCGGCCGCCGACGCCGACATCGGTCGTATCGAATTCGCTCGAGATGGACGACGGCACCTGGACGGCCACCTCGAGGTGGCGTTCGCGCGGCTGCGCCGCCGCCGGCGACGCTGCCGCGGACGTCGCCGCCACCGCGGCGGTCAGGAGCCTGATCAATCTGTTCGAACGTTCCATCGAAGGAGTGTAGCGCACGACGTTAAGATCGTCTCGATGTCACAACCGGTCGGCCGATCCGAGATCGAACGCGTTCACGCCGCCATCGCATCCTATATCCGCGTCACGCCCGTCGTCGAAGCGAGCGCCGCCGATTTCGGGCTGCCGGCGTCCCCGATCACCTTCAAGCTCGAACAGCTGCAGCACGCCGGCTCGTTCAAGACGCGAGGCGCGTTCGCCAACCTGCTGCTGCGCCATCCGCCGGCGGCTGGCGTGGTCGCCGCCTCGGGCGGCAACCACGGCGCGGCGGTCGCCTACGCGGCGATGCGGCTCGGCGTGCCGGCGCGGATCTTCGTGCCGACCGTGTCGTCGCCGGCCAAGATCGCGCGCATCCGCTCGTACGGCGCGGAGCTCACCGTGATCGGCGAGCGCTACGCCGAGGCGCTGGCGGCCAGCATCGAGTGGGCGGCATCGTCGGGCGCGCTGCAGGTGCACGCGTTCGATCAGCGCGAGACGATTGCCGGGCAGGGGACGCTGGGCCTCGAACTGTCGCGGCAGGCGCCCGACCTCGACACGATCCTGGTCGCGGTCGGCGGCGGCGGGCTGGTCGGAGGCCTGGCGGCGTGGTACGCATCGAACGCGCGCATCGTCGCGGTGGAGCCCGAAGGCGCACCAACGCTCGCCGCGGCGCTGGCGGCAGGCCAGCCGGTGGATGCGCCCGCCGGCAGCGTCGCCGCCGATTCGCTCGCGCCCCGACAGGTGGGTCAGCTGATGTTTCCGCTGGCGCAGGCGCACGTCGACCGCGTGGTGCTGGTCACCGATGAAGCGATCCTCGCCGCGCAGAAAGCGTTGTGGGAAGCGCTGCGCATCGTCGCCGAACCGGGCGGCTGCGCCGCGTTCTCGGCGCTGTTGTCGGGCGCGTACCGGCCGGCCGATGGCGAGCGCGTCGGCGTCGTCGTCAGCGGGGCGAATACCACGGCGGTGAACTTCTGAGGCCCGATCTCAAATCCATGCCGGCGAGCCGGAGACCACGAAGACTCGAAGACACGAAGAAGCACGATGAATCGCTGACACTGGCGGGGCAGCCCTGAAGGGCTGCGCTACGGAAACGTATCAGCCAGGACTCGACATCGGGATCACCCAGCCCCCAGCCTCGAGCCCCGACGTCAGCGCGCGCGAAGCTTGCTGACGATCTCCGCCGCGCGGCGGCCGGCGGCTTCGGTGGTCGCGACGCGCGCCGGCCAGTTGCGAGTGTAGCCTTCCGACGCCCACTTGCGCGTTGCGTCGATCCCCATCTTCCCGCCGAACGCCGGCAGCTCCGCCGCATCGTCCAGATCGTCGACCGGGCCTTTCGTCATCTGGATGTCGCGCAGCGGATCGTAGTGCGTGCCGACGATCCAGGCGACCTGGCTGAGGTCGTGCACGTTCACGTCCTTGTCGACGACGACGATCGTCTTCGAGAACATCAGCTGCCCGAGCCCCCAGAACGCGTTCATGATCTTGCGGGCGTGGCCGGGATACCTTTTGTCGATCGACACCAGCACGAGGTTGTGGAAGATCCCCTCGGCCGGGAAGTGCATGTCGACGATCTCGGGCAGTGTCTTGCGAATCATCGGCAGGAAGATCCGTTCGCTCGCGAGCCCGAGATAATAGTCCTCCATCGGCGGCACGCCGACGACGGTGGTGAGGTAGGTCGGCCGCTTCCGCCGGGTGATGCAGGTGAGATGGAAAATCGGGAAGTCGTCGGGCTGCGAATAGAGGCCGGTGTGATCGCCGAACGGCCCTTCACGGCGCCGCTCGCCCGGCTCGACGTAGCCCTCGAGCACGATGTGCGAGCTCGCCGGCACCTCGAGATCGACGGTGACGCAGCGCACCATCTCGATGCGCTTGCGCGCGAGGAAGCCGCCCAGCAGCAATTCGTCGAGCCCCTCGGGCATCGGCGCGGTCGCGCAATACGGCAGCACCGGCTCGGCGCTGAGCGCAACGGCGACCTCGAGCCGCTTCCCCATCCGCTCGGCAACCCGGTAGTGCTGCGCGCCGCCCTTGTGGCGCTGC
>Ga0207675_100002222_pt1 | contig 19288 bp, 17 predicted proteins | sample KBSSwiS42_FD_184305 | JGI IMG/M metagenome (GOLD analysis project Ga0207675, IMG submission 184305) | Switchgrass rhizosphere microbial communities from Kellogg Biological Station, Michigan, USA - KBS Switchgrass S4-2 (SPAdes) (version 2) | ecosystem: Host-associated > Plants > Roots >...
GGTCACGGAACTCAACGGTCAGTTGAAGGAGTTGAGGAACCGCAAGTCAACGAATCTGCTTTCGACTCTCGAAACCAGATACAGACAGGCGCTTGGTCGTGAGCAGGCGTTGCGGACGGCGTTCGATCAGCAGCGCGCTGAAACGTTGACCCAGAATGAGGCCTCGATTAACTACCGCATCATCCAGCAGGAGATAGAAACAAATAAGTCTCTGCTCAACAGTCTTCTTCAAGGCGCTAAAGAGAACGACGTGGTGATTGCCGGAAAGCCGAACAACATTTCTGTGGTTGATTACGGCCTTGCGCCCGATGCGCCGGTTGGACCGAATCGCACGCGGACAGTTTTCGTAGCGTTCTTTTTGTCAATAGGGTTGGGAGTTGGGCTGGCGCTGTTTCTCGAGTACATGGACGACACGGTGCATTCAACCGAAGAGGTTGAACGCGGGCTGCAATTACCGGCGATTGCGGTCATTCCCGCGGTTGGAGCGGCTGTCGAGAATCGCCTGATCGGCACCTCGAGGGCGTTAATGAAGCGGAATGGAAACGGTCACAACGATAAGCACGAAGAGTTGTTGATAAATGTAGACACACGTTCGCCGCTGGCGGAAGCGTATCGACACTTGCGCACGTCGATTCTTTTGTCATCGGCGGGACGCGCGCCGAAGGCTTTGCTGATTACTTCGAGTCTGCCGGGAGAAGGGAAGACGACCACCGCCGTGAATACCGCCTTTAGTCTTGCGCAAACGGGCGCGTCGGTTGTGATTGTTGATGCCGACATGCGCCGGCCGCGACTGCGTTCGATTTTTGGCGTGCACGAGCAACTCGGGTTGAGTTCAATTCTTTCGAGTTCGCTTTCTGAAGATGAGATTTTGGAAATGGTTAGTCGCGACGAAGCCAGCGGTCTGGGGATCTTGACGTCTGGTCCAATTCCGCCAAATCCGGCAGAGTTAATTGGATCTGACCAGATGAGTCATCTGTTGTCGATTTTGCAGAACCATTTCGATCACGTCGTGATTGATTCGCCGCCGGTGAGTTCGTTTACCGACGGTGTTTTGATTTCGACGATGGTTGACGGCGTGTTGCTGGTGGTCCATGGCGGCAAGAGCTCGCGTCACATCGTAAGGCGTTCGAAACAGTTATTGCAGGAAGTTGGCGCGAAGATATTCGGCGTGGTTTTGAATAATACGGAAGTGCAGTCGCACGATTATTATTATTACCAGCGTTATTACAGCGAGAAGTATTACGGCAGCCAACAACCCACCGCCTGAGTTCTGTCGGCCCTTCAGGCCTGTTTGGTTTTCTATCCGTAACCCTTGTTGCCGCGCCTTTGGGCGCTTTCGAATACAGCGTGATCAACCCTTCAGTAAATGAGTACTGTCGCTGACGTTCGTTCAGAAGAGCTTCCGACACTCTTAATCACACCTCCCAGCCGCTGGATTCCTCTCGAGCTCTCTGAGCTCTGGCAATACCGGGAACTCCTGTACTTCCTCGTCTGGCGCGATATAAAGGTGCGGTACAAACAGACTGCGCTCGGCGCGGCGTGGGCCGTGATGCAGCCGCTCTTCATGATGGTCGTATTCAGTCTGTTCTTCGGCCGCCTCGCCAAAGTCCCCTCCGACGGTATTCCATATCCTGTCTTTACTTTCTGCGCACTAATTCCGTGGCAGCTCTTCGCAAACGCTCTCACGGAATCGAGCAATAGTCTGATCGGCAATCAGAACCTGATCACGAAAGTTTATTTCGCCCGACTCGTTATTCCGATCGCTGCGGTCCTGAGTGGTCTGCTCGATTTTCTTATCGCCTTCACGATTTTGCTCGGCATGATGCTCTATTACGGCATTGTGCCTGGTTGGCCCATCGTAGCGCTGCCCGCTTTCATCCTGCTTGCAATCCTGACGGCCCTCGCGGTCGGCTTGTGGCTGTCAGCATTGAATGTTCAGTTTCGCGATGTTCGTTACACGATGAACTTCCTGGTCCAGTTTTGGTTATTCGCAACTCCCGTCGCGTATCCGAGTTCGATCGTGCCCGAACAATGGCGAGCGCTCTACGGCATCAACCCGATGGTTGGCGTCGTTGAGGGTTTTAGGTGGGCACTCCTGGGAAAATCTCAACCTCCGGGAGCAATGTTGTGGGTCTCGGTCCTCGTTGTTTCGGCTCTGTTGGTTGGTGGTCTTTATTACTTTCGTCGAATGGAACAGGAGTTCGCTGACATCGTTTGAGCGCCATCAGTTGTGAACTCTTAAGCAAGCGTTACGCGATTGGCCAACGCGAGCGATATCGAGCGCTTCGCGACGTCATCGCGGAAACGGTATCGAATCCTTTTCGCCGCAAGCGCAAACCGGAGTCGATCTGGGCATTGAAAGACGTGTCGTTCGACGTTTCGCAAGGCGAACCGGTCGGGATCATTGGTCGCAACGGCGCCGGGAAGAGCACGTTGTTAAAGATCCTGTCGCGCATCACCAAACCAACTGAGGGCCAGGTCCTGATACGCGGAAGAGTCGGCTCACTGCTCGAAGTCGGCACCGGATTTCATCCGGAACTCACGGGGCGCGAAAACATCTTTCTGAACGGCGCGATCATCGGCATGCGCAAAGCCGAAATCGTGCGGAAGTTCGATGAGATCGTGGCATTTGCGGAAGTCGAAAAGTTCCTGGACACGCCGGTCAAGCGTTACTCGAGTGGCATGTACGTGCGGCTGGCTTTTGCTGTCGCAGCACACCTTGAGACCGAGATTCTGGTAATCGATGAAGTGCTTGCCGTCGGCGACGTGGCGTTTCAACGAAAGTGTCTTGGCAAGATAGATGCTCTTTCGCATTCCGGCCGGACCGTGCTTTTTGTCAGTCACAACATGCAGGCGGTCCGGAGTTTGTGTAAGGAGGCGATCTGGCTGGAACAGGGACAACTCAAGGCGTTTGGTCCAAGCGCGAAGGTGATAGAGAAATATCTCGACGCTGCCGGACGGAATGAAAAGTCTGGTGATTTGGATGCCCGGTTACAAGCGATGCCGGCCGACTCCTCGTTTCGCATGAACTACGTTTCGCTTGAACAAGACGGCGTAACTGCATCAACGGTGCTAAGCGGCAAACCACTCGACCTCGTGCTCGGCTATTCGATCTTCAAAGACACGCCCGGTTTTCACATCTGCGTCTCGATTCTCGATATTGAAGGTTCGCTGCTGATCGAAACGATTCATAATGGCCACGCCGAAGAACCGCCGCTCGTCAAGGCGGGCGACTACGTGAGTCGCGTGAGTTTTCCAGCAGAGTTTTTTGCGTCGCACGCTTACGAGGTGGGCATTCTTCCCTCCATCGCCAGTGTTCGTAATTGCTGGCCCAGACCGCTCACGATTCCATTTGCCGTTGAAGCTTCCGGAAAGGTTAACCAGGCGTATCCCGGCTACGCGACGCCGGCGAAACTTGCCCCTCTGCTTGATTGGAAAACTGAGCGATTGTCGAAGCCGATCGAGAGCGCGGCTGCGACTGTAACGAATGCAAGTCGATGAAACCGTGCTTGGTTTGTGAACGCCCGATTGAACCTTTCCTTTCGTTCGGAAAGATGCCTATTGCGAACGGTTTTCTTTCGCCCGATCAATTTGCCGGCGAGTATTTCTTCGAGTTGAAGGTTGCGTTTTGCGAAAACTGCCACATGGTCCAACTGGCGGAACTCGTCGAACGCGAGAGAATGTTTCACGACAACTACGCGTTCTTCTCTTCCACCTCAACTTACATGGCCAGGCACTTTCAGGAGTTTGCGTCGTGGGCGATGAGAACATACCTCGCTGCTGAAGACCCGTTTGTTGTTGAGATCGGCAGCAACGATGGAATCATGCTCCAGCACTTCGCTGAAGCAGGTCTTCGCCATCTTGGCATCGAACCCTCAACAAACGTCGCGGAAGTGGCGAGGCAGCGAGGCGTACAAACAATCTCGCAGTTTTTTGATGAAGACCTGGCCGCCGGGATTCTCTCAGAACACGGGCCGGCCGACGCGTTTTTGGGCGCGAACGTGATGTGCCACATTCCTTACATTCACTCCGTGTTTGCCGGAATAAGGAAACTGCTGAAACCGCGCGGCATACTCGCGTTCGAAGATCCTTACCTTGGCGACATCGTCGAAAAAACTTCCTACGATCAGATTTACGACGAACACGCGTTCTACTTCTCGGCGGAGTCGGTGAGTTTTCTCGCCGCGCGTCACGAGCTTGAGTTGATCGATGTGTTGCCACAGAAGGTCCATGGCGGATCAATGCGTTACGTGCTCTCGCATCGCGGCGCGTATCCGGTTTCTGCCGCTGTCGATCGATTGCGTGCGAAAGAGGCATCGCTCGGGTTGGCACGTCCGGAAACCTACGCGCAATTACGACGCAACGTTGAATCGTCGCGCGACGAGTTGCGCAGCGTGTTGGAGGAGCTCAGTCGTGATGGACATCGTGTGGCCGGTTACGCCGCGACGTCGAAGAGCACAACTGTGACGAACTATTGCGGTCTGACTCCGGCGCTGGTCCAGTTCATCAGCGACACCACACCGATCAAGCACGGTAAGTTCAGTCCCGGCGCACACATTCCCATCCGGCCTTACGAAGAGTTCAAGGCGAACTATCCTGATTATGGTTTGCTGTTTGGTTGGAACCATGCCGACGAGATCATGGCGAAAGAACAGGCGTTCCGAGCCGGCGGCGGCAAATGGATCGTCTACGTTCCGAAAGTGCAGGTCCTCGCTTGATTACTTGCGGCAACCCGCGCGCACAGTATGAGTCGCACAAGGCCGCGATTGATGCGGCCGCGCGGCGTGTTCTGGAGAGTGGCCGTTACATACTCAGCGAGGAAGTGGACGCATTCGAACGAGAGTTTGCTGAGTACATCGGCGTGTGTCATGCGGTTGGTGTTGGTAGCGGTACGGAAGCTTTGCATCTTGCGCTTGCTGCGTTAGGGGTAGGTGCGGGCGATGAAGTCGTCACGGTGGCCCATACAGCCGTTGCCACTGTCGCTGCAATCGAACTTTCGGGCGCAACACCGGTCCTCGTCGATATTGAACCTCAGTACTTCACGCTCGATCCGCATCAGCTTGAAGCAGCAATAACGCCGCGCACGAAAGCAATCATTCCCGTTCACCTCTACGGTCAGCCTGCCGACCTGGATGCGATCATGGTGATTGCCGAGCGCTACGGAATTAAAGTGATTGAGGACTGCGCGCAGGCGCACGGTGCGATGTACCGTGGTCAGCGAGTCGGTTCTTTAGGCGACATCGCGTGCTTCAGTTTTTATCCCACAAAGAACCTGGGCGCGATTGGTGACGCGGGCGCAGTCACGACAAACAACTCAGAACTTGCGGAAAGAGTACGTCATCTACGCCAGTATGGCTGGGCAGAACGAAACGTGAGCAACATGCCGGGTTGGAATTCGCGTCTTGATGAGTTGCAAGCAGCGATCCTGCGAGTGAAGCTCGAATTTCTCGATGCGGACAACGAACGGCGCCGCGAGATCGCCGCTTTGTATGACGAACTTCTCGCTGATTCCGATCTCGTCCTCCCCGCACAACGCCCTGAGGCCACACACGTCTTTCATCTGTACGTTGTCCGCTCGACCGATCGAGACAATTTGCTTTCAGCTTTGCGATCTTCCGGTGTGGGCGCGATGGTCCACTATCCCTTGCTGCACTTGCAGCCTGCATATTTCGGAAGGCTGGCCGGCGCAGAGAACTTGCCGAACACGGAGCGTGCCGCGAAAGAGGTTCTTTCGTTGCCGATCTATCCCGAATTAACAGATGTTGAAGTCCGGAAAGTAGCAACGGCGTGCGAAAGATTCTGCGGAGTCCTGTCGTCAAGAGCGTAGCTCGCTGGGCCAATAAGGAGCCGTTCATTTGGGACGGCATTTATGAAAGCTTCGATCAGTCGCCGGTTTCGGGCGACGGTTTTGCGAGTGACGTTTGGCTCGCGGATATGGAGCGCTACACGAGCACAGCCCTCATGACGTTGCGCAACGAGGATGGAATTCCGGAGAACGTTCCTCAGTATCACGCATTACTTTCAATTCTGGTCGCATCGCTTGCGACTTCCAAACGCCCGCTTCGCGTGATCGATTGCGGTGGCGGAATGGGTATCGGTTTCGTGAACATGATGCGCTGTTTGCGGGAGGATGTAGCTTGCGAATATCTGGTTGTCGATAACGAGGCGAGTTGCGAACGTGGGCGGCGGCTTTTTAGAGACTTTCCTTCGCTAAGGTTCACGCCGCATCTTCCGCAGGAGTTTGGCGCTGTAGACGTGGTGGTTCTAAGTAGTGTGCTTCAGTTTGTCGAGAACTATGAAGAGCTACTAACGAAGCTCGCCAGTTTTGCGCCGAGGCTTTGGCTCTTCACGTTCGTTCCGGCAGGAAACATTCCAACATTCGCGACTGCGCAGTTGAACGTGCCCGGATCGGTTTTGCCGGCGTGGTTTTTCAACCTGCGGGAGTTAATTGAAACAATTGAAACGCGCGGCTACGAACTGATCTTCAGGTCGGCACTGGATCGCGTGTTCGACATGAGCAATTTTCCGTTGACGCATCAATTGCCGCGTCAGTGCAATCTGCTGTTTCGTCGTCGATGAGTACCGCACCGAAGCTGGCAAGCGTTTCGATACGACTCGAACGCGTGGCGTGTCCACGTTGCAGCAGTTCAAAGTCTACGACGGTTTACGCGGCGCAGGATCATATTTACCGACTACCCGGTACTTTTTACGCGGCGAGTTGCAACGACTGTGGCCTATGGTTTCAAAATCCTCGGCCCACTCAAGAAGCGGTTCCACTGCTTTATCCCTCGTCCTACGGGCCTCACGCCGAGACAACTCCACGAGCTGCGGTGTTACCTCGACCTGTAAACGCCGTCAGGACTATCTGGCACGGCTGGAATCAGGGATTTTTAACCATAAAACTCGGATATGAACACAGATCGATCCCCGGCCGAACACCGCGACTCGCCGCTCTAATCGGTTCTTCTTTATCCAGCGGCGCACGCTGGCGTGCTGGGTGCGATCTCATCCCCCGGTTCGTACCGGAAGGGCGCCTACTCGAGATCGGCTGCGGCAACGGTGATTCACTCAAAAAACTACGAGACCTCGGCTGGCAAGATCTACACGGCATTGAACTCTCAGACGCAGCCGCGCGCATCGCGCGGCGCGCCGGCTTCACTGTGAAAACAGCAATCATCGAGAGCGCCTTGCACGACTATCCCGACAACTCGTTTGACGTGATCGTTGCAGAGATGGTGCTGGAGCATCTCCTCAATCCATTCACGGTGGTCCAGCAGATTGCACGCAAACTAAAACCAGGCGGCGAGTTTCTGTTTTCAACCGTCATTCGCGATTCGTTAGACGGTCGCATCTTTGGTTCATACAGCGTTTGCTACGACTTTCCGCGTCACATGGTCTTCTTCCGCAAACGCGACCTCGACGACATGTTGCACTCGGATTTCGATCAAATACATTCATGGCATCAAAGCACGCCGATAGATTTTCAGCGGCCCGCGCATTTGCGTGACGCTCGTTTTGATCCTCAGTTTCGCAAGTTCTTCAAGAGCCGGGCCGGTGCACACGTGGTCCAACTGTTGGCGCGGCTCAAACTCATGGGCAGGGTCTCGTATAGATGTCGACGGAAATAATCGAACCCACAGGCGAACCCATAAGCGCAGGCGTAAGTACGCCATCAACAAACGAGTACCTTCACGGACTCAAAGACAAGACCATTCTGGTTACCGGCGCCGCCGGCTATCTCGGCACTGCACTAACGTCATCGCTCCACGGTATTCGTTGCCGCATCGTTGCTCTGGTGCATCAGAAAAACTGCGGGCCGCTGCCTGATGAGAGCGAGGCAACTCTTAGATCCCTGCCTGTCGACCTTTCGCAATCAGTATGGCTCGATGTTCTCAGACAAACCCGGCCGGACGTCATCGTCAATCTCGCCGCTCACGAGCACCATCGCAATTCGCAACACGCGCCGGCCCTTGATTTGGCAGTTAATACAGCAACCGTGCTCGAGCTGCTCGAGGCCTGCCGAGAATTAAGGCTGACCCCGCGAATCGTGCTCGCAAGTTCCGCCAATATCGCCGGTTGTCCCAGCTCGATGGTGGTGAATGAAGATACGCCCGATCAGCCGCTCACACTTTTCGCGATCAACAAGCTCACCGCCGAACAATACCTGCGCTACTACGCGGCGACCTTCAACATCGCAGCCGTTTCTTTACGCTTCGCAAACGTCTATGGCCCATTGCCAACTCGAGAAGTTGACCTCGAGTCGCGCGTCGTCTTGAACCACATCATGCGACGCGCGCTCGCCGGTGGTCCGCTCTATCTCTATCGCAACCAGAACTGCGTGCGCGACTTCGTCTACATCGACGATGTAACTCGCGCGATCTGCGCCGCAGCAACCAGCGAAACGATCATCGCGGGCGACAAGTACATCGTTGGCAGCGGCGAGGGCTATTCGCTCAGAGAAATCGTGAACGAGATCGCCACGCGCGCTGAGCATCTGAATGGCCGGCATGTTGCCGTGCTTTCGGATGAGGGCGCAGCGTTGGAACCGATCGAATGGCGAAACTTCATTGCCGATTACGGCCGGTTGCGATCAGCGACCGGTTGGGCGCCAAGAACCAAGCTTCATCAGGGCATTGACTCAACCTTACAGGCTTTCAGCGGAGGTAAATCGCATTGAGAATCCTAATTATCGGCGGCGCCGGTTTTCTGGGAGCACATGTAGTGCGGCGGTGTCTTCGCGATCCGCAAAACCACGTGACAGTGCTCGACTCGCTCGAACCCGAGTTGCACGCAACCACTGCGCATCTGCAACCGGTCTGGGATCGAATAACTTTTATTCGCGGCAGCATGGGTGATGAGCCGCTTGTCGCCGATGCCGTTCAAGGTCAGGACGTTATTATCAACCTGGCCGCTCAAACGTCTCACCCTCGATCGCTGCAAAACCCGTTGCTTGACGCGGAAATAAACTGTCTCGGAAATCTGAAGCTTCTCGAAGCCGTGCGATTACTAAATACGCAAGCGGTTGTTGTTTATGCTTCAAGCAGCACTGTGATTGGAAGGGCAGTCGGCGATCTGGTTGACGAGGATCACGTCGAGAGGCCACTCGACATCTATTCAGCAAATAAAGGCGTGGCCGAAAAGTACTATCGCATTTACAACCGCGTGCACGATCTGAAAACGATTGTGCTCCGGTTTGCGAACCTTTATGGACCATACGGAAAAGGCAGTCCGGAGTTTGGCTTCGTCAACTACTTCATCGACCTCGCGTTGCGTGACGAAGAGATCCGCATCTTTGGTTCAGGAGAGCAAACGCGCAACGTTCTCTACGCCGAGGATGCAGCCGATGCGCTTTACCTCGCGGCCATATCTCCCGAGCTAATTGGTGAAGTCTATTTTGCTACCCATAACGAGCACCTGTCCGTGGCCCAAATCGCAGAAGAGATCACGCGCCAATTTGGTCGCGGAAAGATCACTTACGTTCCGTGGCCCGACGAGCGCAGACGAATCGAGATCGATCACGTCACGTTTTCATCAGCTCGTCTGCTCGATCTGATCAATTGGCGACCGGCGTATACGTTCAAACAAGGTCTGGACAGGACCAAAGCGGTTATTTCCGGCGAGATCAACGACCTCGAACTACTTGCTTTCACGAGTGCGACCAACTAACGGGCGAAAGAAACTCCTGGTGGTGCTGGAAGCAGGCGACAGCTTGCCGAGCGGCGTGATCAGGGGTCTTGCTTACGAACAACTGTTTGCGGAGAGCGGGTTCGACGCAAAGTTCGTTTCGCGGCGTCCTGGTCGGCTGTTTGAGAACAACAGGTTTTCGCTATTCAACTTCCCACCGGTGCGCAACCGTTTGATGAACCGCGCCATTGCCTACAACGAGAATCGCATTCGCAAGCTGGCGCGCGACGTCGATGTGATCTATCTCAACAAGGTTTCATCGCCCGCGTTATTGCAGGATCTGCTCAAAGATAAACACGCGCGCATTGTTTACGATTTCGGTGATGCGATCTGGCTCCAGGAATGGTCGGCATCGGAATTAAATGAAGTGCTGCGCGAAGTGGATGCTGTTACGACCGACAATGAGGTGACAGCGAGTTACGTTCGAAAAGTTAATCCGAATTGTGTGGTCATCGCGGATGCGCCGGCGCTACACGCGTTCGACGAGAGACGCATTGAGCTCGGTAACAAACCGAATGATCGAATCGTGCTCGGCTGGCTCGGCTCACCCACTACTGCTTACAACCTCTACGTCATCTGGGAAGCAATGGAAGAGCTTTTCAAACGCCACAACAACCTGCACCTGCGTTTAGTGGGCACGGGCCACGATCTGCGAATGATTCCAGAGTTTGAAAACGTGAAGTACTCATGCGTGTCGTCTTACGATCAAACGCGGATGGTGGAAGAAGTTTTCGGGATGCATGTAGGTCTGTTTCCGCTTCAGGACGTGGAACGCTGCCGCATGCGCGGCGTGTTCAAAGCGACGAATTACATGAGCGGTGAGGCTGCTGTTGTTGCCTCGCCCGTGGGCCAGTGTCCGGACTTCATCAAAGACGGCGTGAACGGAATGCTGGCGACCACGAAGCAGGAATGGATGGATAAGTTGGACCAGTTGATCGTTGACGAGGAACTTCGGCGCCGTTTGGCTGCGAATGGTCTGGCCACGGTGCGCGAGAGTTTTCGTGTCGAGCAGTCATTCGCAATGCTGAAGCAGGTGCTCGGTAATTAGCCACAAAAAGGCACAAAAGAGACAAACTCAGTTAATTGTCCTTACTGCTGTGAGTGTTTCTGCCGTTAGCTGTTTGTACTTCTTGAGCCTCTTTGTGGCTGAAACTAAATGAAGCTTGTAATCACCGGATCGCTGGGCCACATCGGTTCCGGACTCATCCATTCGCTCACGCCGGCAGATGCGACTGAAGTCGTCCTCATCGACAACCTTTCAACGCAACGCTACTCATCGCTATTCAATCTTCCCGCGGGCATTCAATGGAAATTCATCGAAGCAGACGTGACCGAAGCAAAGCTTGACGAGCTCTTTGCCGGGGCAAACGCCGTCATTCACCTGGCGGCGATAACCAACGCCGCAGCGAGTTTTGAGATTCAGGAAGAAGTCGAACGCGTAAATTACTTCGGCACGCAACGGGTCGCGCTCGCAGCCGCGAAGGTTGGAAGCCCGTTGATTTTCCTATCGACAACCAGCGTTTACGGCGTGTCGGAAGGCATCGTCGATGAGGAGTGCGGACCCGAACAACTGCAACCGCAGAGTCCATACGCGAAAAGTAAACTCGAGGCCGAACAGTTCATCTCGAGTCTGGGCGAATCGTCCAACCTGCGATTCTTCATCGGCCGATTTGGAACGATTTACGGGCGCTCGATAGGGATGCGATTTCACACTGCGGTTAACAAGTTTGTCTGGCAGGCCTGCGTTGGGCAGCCTTTGACCGTGTGGCGAACGGCGCTCGATCAAAAGCGGCCGTATCTGGATCTGCATGATGCCGTTCGCGCGCTGAAGTTTGTAGTTGAACGAGATCTATTCGACAACCAGATTTACAACGTGCTCACTGATAATCTGACTGTGCGCCAGATCATTGAAGTCATTCAAGAGTTTGTGGCTGACGTGGAGATCGAACTCGTCGATACCAGAATCATGAACCAACTCTCGTACACCGTGGACGTTTCGAAGTTCATGTCTCGCGGATTTCGCTTTGCAGGCGATCTTCGAACTGGCGTTGGCGACTCAATCGCGCAGTTGCAAGCTCTCGTTTCCTCATGTCCACAACTGATCAGCCGTTAGTCAGCATTCTGATCCCGGCTTATAACTGTCGCCCGTGGATCCGAAAGGCCGTCGAAAGTGCGTTGGGTCAAACGTGGAAAAACTGTGAAGTAATCGCCGTAGACGACTGTTCCACCGATGGCACTCACGGAGAATTAAAAGAGTTTGCCGGCTCGATCCATCTCGAGCGTTCAGATGCGAGGCGTGGTCAAAATGCGACTCGCAACCGGCTAACGGAATTAAGTAGTGGCAAGTGGCTCGTTTATCTGGATGCGGACGACGAGCTGCACCCCGAATCAGTCGAACTCAAACTTCAGTTTATGGCCGAAGCTGATGCGATTTATGGATCGACGAAGATTGCGACTTATGTTGATGCCCATGTTGACGCACGTGAAGCTGAATCGGAGGAACGTGTCGCTGAAGATTATGTCGATCCGTGGGCCGCGGCCTTTGCCTGGAAGTTTCCGAATACAACCGCGTTCTGTTTCAAACGGCGAGCCGTCATCGCTGCCGGTGGTTGGAACGAGAAGATCAGAAACTGCACGGACTACGATCTCTATTTCAGACTGTTGCTGAACAACTCCAGATTCAAAGCGGCGGCACGCGCATGGTCCACCTATCGTCAATGGAGTGCGACTCAGGCCGTCAATGAAGACCCGTTGAGAAAAATGACGACGCGGCTTCAGTTGATGTTTGACGTGGCTGCGCGAATGAAAGCGATTGAAGAAATGACGCCGCCGCGTCTCAGCGCATTCTTCGATGCTTCGCTCGGCGTCTTAAGAACGATTTATCCGCTGAACCCATCTTTGGCGATCGAGTATCACGAGAAGTTGCTTGCCGAGTGTCCGGAGTGCCGTCCGTCGAAGGATCTGTTTCCAACGCGCTACCGGTTGATCTATCACACTGTCGGTTTCTCCTCGGCTGAACGTATCGCCGGACTGATGCGCTCTTGACGCACTAATGCCCACGTTTTCCGTCATCATCCCAACCTACAATCGATCGTCGTATCTACGGCAGACGCTCGAATCCGTGTGGCGCCAAAGCTTCAGCGATTACGAGATCATCGTCGTTGATGACGGATCAACCGACGACACGCATTCGTATCTCTCGCAGATCAGCGACAAGGTAACCGTCATACGACAACCAAACTCCGGACCAGGCGCTGCGCGTAACAAAGGCGCGCACCGCGCGCGCGGCGAATACGTCGCCTTTCTTGACGACGACGATCTCTGGTTTCCGTGGACGCTGGAAACCGTTTCTGAGTTGATTCTGCGTCACGATCGCCCGTCGCTCATCGCCGCAAAGTTATTTGGTTTTACAAATCCGTCTGAAATCACCTCCCTAAAGCACTCCAGTCCGAACGCGCAGCTTTTCAGCGATTACCTTTCGTCGAGTGATCGCGACTGCTTTGTCGGCGCGGGAATGATGTTCATCAGACGAGATGACTTCTTGGAAGTCGGCGGCTTCGCAGAGCGCGAAATGAACCTCGAAGATCACGATCTAATACTGCGGCTCGGCACTGCCAAAGGATTTGTACGAATCGATGAGCCACCGACGCTTGGTTGGCGTCGTCACGATGGCAGCGCGACCGATCATTTCAGACGCAGTTTCGAAGGCTGCCGGCATTTGATTTCAAATGAGCAAAAGGGAGTCTACCCGGGTGGAACAACGCGACGCGTTGCGCGGCGAAAGATCATCACTCGCCACATCCGGCCGTGGGCGTTGACGTTTGCTCGAACCGGTGAGTGGCAGCCGGCGTGGTCTCTCTATAGTTCTACGTTCGTGTGGAACCTCAGCTTAAATCGCTGGCGGTTCTTGATGGGGTTCTGGTCGAATCTTCTGTGAATCCCTTTCCACTCATCGTGCGGCTCATTGATGCGTTCAATTCGCGCAAACGCAATGTTTGGTTCTCTTTGCTCGGCGTTCGTTTGCGTGGTTACGTCTGGATGCGACGCATCTCGATTCCGCGGCAGTGGAGTGACATCACGATCGAAAAAGATGCCAGCCTCGATGATGGAGTTGTGTTGTTGTGCAGCGGTGTTCCGAGGGAAGAGAAGATCTCGATCGGCCAGGGCACTTACATAAATCGTTACACAATGCTCGACGCGCATCTCCAAATTAAGATCGGGCGCAACTGCATGATTGGTCCACACTGCTACATCACCGACGCGAACCACGGAAAGGCCGCGGGAGTCTTAGTCAAGCAGCAAACCATGGAGATGAAAGCCGTCGTGCTTGAAGACGACGTGTGGCTTGGCGCCGGTGTGATCGTGTTGCCGGGCGTTCGTTTAGGACGTGCTTGTGTGATCGGAGCCGGAGCTGTTGTGACAAGTGATGTACCTCCGGAAGCTGTTTACGTTGGCGTTCCGGCGGCGCGGATCGGTGATCGGTCAACGAAGGCACGATCGCAGGCTGCGACTGTGTGACGACTGTGTGACATGGGGGTTTGGGCGTCGATTGTCATTCCGAGTTGTAACCGTGTTGACGAATTGAGAGCGTTAATTCGTTCGTGTCTGAGCCAGACGTTGCCGGTTGAGATCATCGTTGTTGACGACGCGGCGAATGATGAAGTTGAGCGAATGACTCGCGTCGAATTTCCGGGCGTTCGTTACTACCGGCTCGGCGAAGCAAAAGGGCCTGCGTTTCAGCGCAACCGCGGAATTGAACTCGCCACGAATGATGTAGTTTTTCCGCTTGATGACGACTCGGTGTTGGTCTCGCGGCGCACGGTCGAGCAAACGCTCAGTGAGTTTGATCATCCGCGAATTGGGGCGGTCGGAATTCCTTACATAAACATCAATCAGGATCGGCGCGTGCTTCAGACGGCGCCACGCGACGGCGCTATTCATGTGACGCACAGTTTTGTTGGAGCTGCACATGCGGTTCGGCGCGACGTCTTTCTAAAACTAGGTGGCTTTCGCGAACACTTCTTTTACATGGGCGAGGAGAGTGACCTGTGTTTGCGAATGCTGAGCGCCGGATATGTTACTCGTCTTGGTAACGCTGATCCGATTCATCACCTCGAATCGCCGCGACGAAACATGAGGCGCGCGAGCTACTCGGGACGCCGCAACGACATCAGGTTCGTGTGGCACAACGTACCCATGCCTGAGTTTCCTTTGCACTTGATGGGTACGACGTTCAATGGGTTCAAAGCAGCGCTTACACAGGGTTGCTTCAGCAGCATGGTTAGCGGCACTGCCGCGGGTTACGCCGATCTTTTTCGCCGCCGGCATGAACGTAATCCCGTAACCCGCGACACCTATCGTTTGCACCGCCGGTTAAAAAAGAAGTCGCGTCGATTGGAAGAGATCGAACACACGCTACCTCCTATCAGCGCTCATTGGTAATGGCTTTTGTCCGCTTAAAATCTGTCTTCCCGAACAGGCCGGTGCCGATGCGCATTTGGCGAGGCCCATTGCGCGGCGGATATGCAGTAATGAATCCGCGAAACTCGATGCGCAAAGTGCTGGGACTCTACGAGCACGAACTAAACAAGTGGCTGGAACGTGCGTTGCGCTTGACGGACCGTGTGATCGATGTCGGAGCAAACGATGGTTACTTCACTTTTGGTTGTGCGGCTGCTTTTCACCGGATGCGAAAGGAAAGTGAGGTAATTGCGTTCGAACCTGAAGACGATCATTTTCGCAGTCTGTCGGAGAGTTTGCGCAGGCGGCCCCGTGATCTGGTGAAGTTTAAATTGCTGCAAAGCTTTGTTGGCGCGAATGAGAGTTCAGACTCGACGACGTTGGACAGCATTCGATGCGAGCTCCGGTCTCCAAATGATCGTGCACGCACGTTGATCAAGATAGACGGCGAGGGCGCGGAGGAAGATGTGCTTGCGGCGGCCGGTTCGTGGCTCGACGCGAGTAACTGTTTTCTTATCGAGGTACACAAGGAGAGTTTTCTCGAGAGCATTCCGCGACTGTTTTCAGGCCGCGGATTGATGTTGGACCAAATCAACCAACGCCCCCTTAAATTGATCGGTCGTGAACTGCGCGATGAACAGAACTGGTGGCTCGTCTCGCGCCTTCCGACGCGGCAGGCGACGAATAACATCGGGCAAAGCCCGGACGAGGGGCGAGCCCGAAGCAATGAGATGCGCCGAAGGCGCGGCAGAAGGTAGCCAGGGGGCGAGCGCGAAGCGCGCTGCCCCTGGGATTTAAAGAAAATGACAAGAGGCCTGAAGGGCCGACCTTACGTCTGCGCGTTTAGAGGTCGGCGGGATTATTACCAGGTTCCGGTCGCGTTGGCGGAATCACAGCTTCTCGACTCGTTCATCACGGACGTCTATGCAAATGAAACCTTGCGCCTCTTCTCGAAAGGCCTCCCAAAACCCCTGCGCGAAAAACTTCTGCTTCGCCGCGAAAACGGTATTCCCGAGCGCCAGGTCCATTGTCTTTGGCGCTCCACGCTATTCGAACGCGCCAACTTTCGACTCGGCCGCCCTGAATCGTTGATCTTCGCACGCTACGATCCTGACTACTCCAAGATCGCGGCATCACACGCGCGAAAAAATCGTTCAAATCTCTTTCTCTACAGCCCATACGCGTGGGAAGCGTTCACCGCGAACTATCGACACACGCCTCACAAGGTGCTCTTTCAGTTTCATCCTCATCCTGACGCCGAGTCACAAATCCTCGCTGAAGACAAAAAGCGTTTTCCGTTCGTGCGCGAGTCATACACCGAACAATCCGGGGTGCGACTCAACCAGCAACTTCGCGAACGCAACGCTGACGCCTGGAAACATGCGGATATGGTTTTTTGCGCGAGCGCCTTTACCCGACAATCTCTTTTGCACGCCGGTGCCCCCGAAGAGAAGTGCCGCGTTGTTCCATACGGAATCGACGTGGACAACGCGTCGCTCGAACCGCCCGAAAATTTCGAAGCACTGTTCGTCGGCGCTGGAAGCCAGCGAAAAGGTCTTCATCATCTTCTACTGGCGTGGCAGCAAGCGCGCTTGCCAAAGAACAGCACATTGACGCTCGTCTGCCGCACGATCGACAGTGGAATCCTCGAACTGGTCCAAAAGACTGCAAGCGTAAAACTCATCCGTGGCCTAAGACACAACGACCTGGTCAACCAGTTTCGCAGGAGCGCGCTCTTTGTCATGCCGTCTTTGGTCGAAGGCTTTGGCCAGGTTTATCTCGAAGCGCTCGCACAGGGATGTCCGGTTCTAGGAACGACGAATACGGGCCTGCCCCAAATCGGCGGCGACGCGGTCCATCTGGTACAGCCGGGAAACATCGATCAACTCACAGCGATGCTGGAACAACTGAGCGAGGACTTGCCAGGCGACCTCAGCATAAGACAGGCCGCGCGAAACTCGGCGGCTCGATTTCCATGGTCGCGATTTCGTCAGACTTTGATCTCCGAACTAGTCGCTGCGAACTAATGCAATGTCGTCGCTAGTTGGACCACGAGTTTTAAGCTCAACGTCAGCGGCAGCGCGCGGAATCGTCTCGCGCTTTCCGGCGATCGGAGTTGCCTCTGCAACAGTCGCAACTTTCATCGCGCTGAACTTAATTCCGGAAAACCCCGAACCTGAAGGCGCACTCTTTTGGCCCGCACTCATCTTGTCGCTCGGCCTGCTTGTCGCGCCTCTTGCCGCGGCGTTTCAACAACCAAAAGCGCTTCTGCGTGCCGAACACCTGCTGGTTATCGCGCCGATCTACTGGCTCTTACTGGATCTGCTTCAAGGCGCTTATTCAATGGCCGGCATCGGAGTGAGTGAGATCGAAGGCGCATTCATCGGCATCGGCATCTTTGTCTGTTGCATGTGGATCGGTTCGATGATGCGGCCATGGCGCGTGCCTGCATTTATCAAAGACTCCTTGTCGCAGGAGCTGCCTGCGTCCGTCTACTTCTACCTGACGATAGTTTCGTTCTTGCTTGGCATGTGCAAGTTTGCGGTTGCTACAGACTTCAATGTCGTGGCGATGTTTCAGTACGTCGGAAGTGGACGCTGGGATGCGCCGTGGGCGCGCGGACAACTCGGCGGTTGGGAAGCATTCCTGGACCACCTGCAATACTTCGGTTATCTCACTGCCGTTCTGACAGTCGTGGTCGGTCGTCGCATCGGCTGGCGCAACTGGCGCACGCTGGTCAGCGCATCGATGTCCGCTGTGATGGCGCTGTTCCTGGTCCAAAGCGGCAGCCGCCGCGTTATCGGTGTCGTAGTTGGAATGGCGTTGATCTTCTGGATTCTGGTCCAGGACACCGGAATCAAAGTCAAACACGCAGTGGTCGCAGCGTTAACGGTGATCGCACTGTTGCTTGCGATGCAGGTCATGCTGCAATACCGAAACGTTGGTATAACCGCCGCGCTGCGCGATCCGTCAGTCGAAAACGAGGGCTTAGCGGGAACTGAATATGTTCACGTTGACGATAATTTTTATCGTCTGTGTCAGGTCATTCAGTTGATACCCGGCACACACCCCTACGTGTATCACGGCTTTCTTCTGTACGCGGTGGTTCGTCCAATACCGCGCGTTCTGTGGCCCGACAAGCCTGTCGATGCAGGCTTTGATCTGACGCGCGCAGTAGGTGATCGAGAGGTTTCCTATTCGTGCTCGGTCATCGGTGAGCTTTACATGTCGCTGGGTTTCTTCGGCATCGCAATCGGCGGGTGGTTGTACGGCCGTTTCGCCGCCTTCGCGAACGGCGTGTTGAGTCAGTCGACAGGACTGGGGGCGGTTGTGATCTACAGCACGGGCGCGATGGCGTTGTTTTCCGGGATGCGATCACTGCTGGAGCTGGTGCTGGTCAGCTATGTGATTGTTGCGTGGGTCGTGCTGTCGCGGTTGTTTGTGAGTTATCGGAAGTTCAGATGAAGACGTTCGTACTGACAGACATTCCGTCGCCGTATCAAGTCGAGTTCTTTAATGAGATCGAGTCGAGCGGGCCCCGGCAACTGCAAGTCGGCTATTTGCGAAGCTCTGATCCGGACCGGCACTGGAGTCCGTCGGTCGTTCGCCACGACGCGATTGAGTTGGACCAGTCTGATGATGCGTTGCGGCGTGCGCGCGCGGCAGTGGAGAAAGCCGACCTCGTGGTCTTCAACTATTACTTTCACCCACACGCGGAGGATTTGATTCGCACGCGTGCGAAACTCGGCGCGCCGTGGTGTTTCTGGGGAGAGCGACCGGGCGTTCGACAACCGGCATGGGCCGGGCGTCTTCTTCGCAAATGGAAGCTGGCGAAGCTACACGCGTCGCAGGCGCCGATCTGGGGAATTGGTGAGTTTGCAGTTGACGGGTATCGCAACGAGTTTGGGTCCAGTCGATCGTATTTCAATTTGCCGTACTTTTCGGACCTTGAAAGATTCAAGCCACGGATTAAACGGATGGTCACAGAGAAGAGGGTGTTCTTGTTTTGCGGATCGTTGATTGAGCGCAAGGGCGTGGACTTGCTGGCGCGCGCTTTCGTTCGTGTTGTTCGTGAGATGGGGAATGTGAGATTGCGGATCGCGGGTGAAGGTCGACTAAAAGAGTCGCTTGCGCGGACGCTCCG
>Ga0207675_100002226_pt1 | contig 19271 bp, 13 predicted proteins | sample KBSSwiS42_FD_184305 | JGI IMG/M metagenome (GOLD analysis project Ga0207675, IMG submission 184305) | Switchgrass rhizosphere microbial communities from Kellogg Biological Station, Michigan, USA - KBS Switchgrass S4-2 (SPAdes) (version 2) | ecosystem: Host-associated > Plants > Roots >...
CTTCGGGGTGCGCGGCTCGACCTGTCGACGGCGCTGAAATCCGGCGCGCGCGAGGGTGGCGCGCATGGAAACCGGACGCGGTCGATGCTCGCCGTGACGCAGGCTGCGCTGTCGGCGGCCCTACTCGTCGGCGCCGGGCTCTTTCTCAGCAGCCTGCAAAAGGTCTACGGTCTTCGGCTCGGCATCGAGCCGGACAGGGTGCTCACGGTGTCGTTCGACTGGCCTTCGCTCGGCGATCTTCCGGGCGATGTGAAGGACCGCGAACGGCTTCGTCGGAACCAGTTCTACGACGCCGCGCTCGCGCGTGTGCGAGCAATGTCGGGCGTAGAGCGCGCGGCGGTGGTGGTCGGCACGCCGTTCCAGTCGTCGATGACCATCGCGCTTCGCGTGCCGGGTAGGGACACATTGCCGCAGCTCCCGGGCGGCGGGCCATACGTTCGCGCGATCTCGGATGACTACTTCGCGACCGCCGGGACGCATTTTCTGCGAGGGCGACCGTTCACGCGTGCGGATGTCACCGGCGGAGCACGAGTAGCGATCGTGAACGAGACGATGGCGCGGACGCTCTGGCCGAACCGCGACCCGATCGGCGAGTGCCTGCTGCTGGACACGATGCCGTGCTCGCACGTCGTCGGCGTCGTCGAGGACGCGCGCCGCTTCGGACTGCGCGAAGACCCGGCGATGCAATACTACATCCCGTTAGGCGAGGAGCGCGCGCTTGGCTTCGGCGGACGGCAGATGTTCGTCCGTCCGCGAGGCGACGTTGCGACTCTGCGGGAGGCGCTGCGCGCGGAGCTCGCACGGCTCGATCCGAGCGTCGGGTTCGTGGCGGTGGAGCTCCTCCAGGATTCGCTCGACCCGCAGATCCGACCGTGGCGGCTCGGCGCGAACATGTTCGCGTTGTTCGGAGCGCTCGCATTGCTCGTCGCGGCGATCGGACTCTATAGCGTGATCGCGTATCTGGTGACGCAGCGCGCGCACGAGCTGGGAGTGCGAGTCGCGCTGGGCGCGGCACAGAGCAACATCGTGGGGCTCGTCGTCCGTTACGGTGTGGGCCTCGCGGCGGTTGGCGTCGCGATCGGGATGTTGCTGTCGCTCAACGCGGGCCGATGGATCGAGCCGCTGCTGTTCGACACTTCGCCGCGAAATCCGGCGGTGTTCCTGCTGGTGGCAGTCGTGCTGCTGGTGGTGGGTCTGCTCGCGAGCGTCGTTCCCGCGTGGCGTGCTGCGCGGGTGAATCCGATCGAGGTGTTGCGAGCAGAATAGCCGGGGACGGGCGACGGACGACGGGCGACCGGTGGAACTGCAGACTGCGCCGTAAACTCCGTCCCCCGTCGTCCGCCGCCCGTCCCCGGCAGTTCGTCGCCCGTCGCCCGCCGCCCGTCCCCGGCAGTACTTTCACGCCGTGCACGAAATCCCAGTCCTCCGCGACCTCGTCATTCTCGTCGCCGTCGCGATGCCGGTCGTCATCATCGCGCAGCGGCTGCGCGTGCCGACCGTCGTCGGGTTCCTCCTTACCGGGATCGCGATCGGCCCTAACGCGCTCGGGCTCGTCGCCCGGCCCGATTCCGTCGAGTCGCTCGCCGAAGTCGGCGTCGTGCTTCTCCTCTTCACGATCGGGCTCGAGCTGTCGCTTTCCCGCATCGTCCGGATGGGCCAGTGGGTGATACGCGGTGGCGGCATCCAGGTGCTCGCGACGATCGCGGTAATCGCGGGCATCGGGATCGCCTTCGGTAGGCCGTGGCGTCTCTCGGTGTTCGCCGGAGCATTGTTCGCGCTCTCGTCCACCGCGATCGTGCTGAAGGTCTACAACGATCGCGGTGAGCTCGATACCGCGCACGGACGAGTGGTCGTCGCGATTCTGCTCTTCCAGGACCTGTGCGTCGTCCCGCTGATGCTCGCCGGGCCGCTGCTGGCTGGCACCGGTGCGAGCGTTGCGGCATCGCTCCGCACGATCGCCTTGAGCGTTATCGTCGTCGCCGCTCTCATCCTCGGCGGGCGGTTGCTGGTGCCACGCGCGCTTCGACGCGTCGCGGAGTTGCGGAACCGAGAAATCTTTACCCTGTCGGTCGTGTTCATCGGCCTCGGCGCGGCGTACGTCACCTCGGCATTCGGGATGTCGCTCGCGCTCGGGGCGTTCCTCGCCGGGTTGATCATCTCCGAGTCGGACTATGGACTGCAGGCACTGTCCGACGTCCTGCCTTTCCGCGACACCTTCAGCGGAATCTTCTTCATTTCGGTCGGCATGCTGCTCGACCTCGGCTACATCGCGACGCGGCTGCTCGCCGTGGTGTCGATGGCCCTCGCCGTGATGGTCGTCAAGACGCTGATCATCATCCTCGTCGTGCGGATGCTCAGGCGATCGCTCCGCGTGGGCGTCCTGAGCGGGCTCGGTCTGGCGCAGGTCGGAGAGTTCTCGTTCGTGCTCGCCGGTAGTGGCATGGCGCTCGGTCTCCTCGACACCGCCCAGTATCAGATCTTCCTTGGCGCGTCGGTCCTGACGATGCTGGCTGCGCCGTTCGTCATCGCGGCGGCCGAGCCCGCGGCAGAGTGGGCGACGCGCACGACCCGCCAGCCTAACGTCGTCATCCCGACGACGGAGATGCCCGTGGTGCGCGCGCTGCGGGACCACGTCATCATCGTCGGCTACGGGCTGAACGGCCGCAACCTCGCCCTCGCGCTCGAGTCGGCGCAGATCCCGTACGTTGCGCTCGAGCAGAACGGCCAGATCGTGCGGCGGGCCCGCCTCGAGCGAACGCCGATCTTCTTCGGTGACGGGACGAGGCCCGAGGTGCTCGAAAAGGTGGGGATCGAACACGCGAGGGTGCTGGTGTTCGCGATCGCGGCGCCAGCGGAGGAGCGCCGCGGTGTGGCGGTGGCGCGTCACCTGAGCCCGACCGTGCGGATCGTGGTGCGCACACGGTATGTGTCAGAGATCGCGGAGCTCCGCCGGCTCGGAGCCGACGAGGTGATTCCGGAGGAGCTCGAGACGTCGGTGGAGATCTTTGCGCGCGTGCTGCGCCGGTACGGCGTCGAAGTGAACCGCATTCGTCGACTGGTGGACGACGTCCGGGGCGATCACTACGGCTTGCTGCTCACGCGCGAACGGTCGGTGACCTCCCGGATCGGTGACGCGCTCGCCCCGTTAGGCGAGCGGGTACGGCTGGAGACCGTGGTCGTGGACGAAGGGACGCGCGCGGTGGGCCAGAGCCCGGCATCGCTGAGCCTGCGGAAGGGGACTGGTGCGACCGTCATCGCCGTGGTGCGCCGCGGAGCGGTGACCTACTCCCCTGAGCCGAATACGGTGTTCGAGGTCGGGGACGAGGTCCTCCTCGTTGGCGACGCCGACGCGCTCGAGAAGGCGAGAAGCTATTTCGAAAGCGCCTAGGTACCGCGCCGCGCAGGCGAGGGCACTCGAGCTCACCCGCTCCATTCAGCGCGACGTAACCGTCCGGAGAAGGCGGACGAATCGCGGATCCTTGCGAAGTGGGTCGAGCGTCGGTTCGGCCCGCAGGTTCAGTACTGCATCCCTTCGCCAGTCGACACGAGAGAGCGCAGCGAACGCGGAATCGGCTTCGCCGGTCTGCGCATACACGCTCGCCATGAGCATCGCGTTCGCTCGGGTCACGCCGCTTCTGCTGAGGTGACGGACGATGGACTGCGCGGAGTCGCGGTTACCCAAATGCCAGTTCGCGATCGCCAACGCGGCCTGTGGCTCGGGACGCGAGAGGTCGTTTGGCGGCAGCCGCACGATCGCCGTGAGCGCCGCCGTGTCGGCGCCGGACGCACTGAGTGCCGCCGCGAGGTTCACGACGACGGGAAAGGGCTCCGCTGCGCGGGCCAGCGTCTCCTTCAGCACAGCGATCGCGTGCGGCCAGTCGCGGTCGAAGTAGAGGAACGCGCCGTACGCGTTGCCGATCGATGTCGACAGTGGGTCCAGCGCGTACGCGGCGCGAATCTCGTCCATCGCCTCGGCGTGCTGGCCCCGGGCCTCCAGCTCGAACGCGTGCCAGTGGCGCGCGGGTGCGTAGCTCGGGTTGAGTGCGATTGCCAGCTCGTACTCGCGTTCGGCAGCTCGGCCGTCGCCCTGAATGTCGTGGATCATGGCCCGCGCCACGTGCGCCTCGCCTAACGACGGATCGGCCGCGACCGCCCGGTCGGATGCCGCCTTCGCCTGCGGGATCAGGTCCGGCGCGGTGGAGTACATGGACAGGCCGATGAGGGCATCCGCGAGGCCGGCGTAGCTGGCCGCGTATGCGGAGTCCCGGGCGATCGCCTGTCGGAAGTAGCTCACTGCCTGGGCCAGGCCCACCGGCGTGCGCTTGTTCCATTCGAACCGCCCTCGCAGATAGAGATCATGCGCGAGCGCGTCTGTCGTCGCGTGCGAGCCCTGTATTCGCCCCAGCGCCGGCAGCGAGACACGCAACGAGTCGGCGATGGCGCTGGCCACCGCCCGCTCGAGTGCGAGCGGGTCATCCACGTTCCAGTCGTATTCGGCCGACATGAGCGGATAGCCGTCGGTCCCGCTCACCAGCCGAATCGCGATTCGCGCGGTGCGGCCGGCGCGACGTACGCTGCCCTCCAGCAGAGTCTGCACACCCAACGCCGACGCCATGTGCGGGGCGTCGGCGGATACCCCCTTGAACGCGAGGGCCGACGTGTGCGCCGCGACGCGCAGTCCCGGCACGCGCGACAGTGCGCTCGTGAGCTCGTCGCCCACTCCATCGACGAGATACTCGTCCGCAGCCTGGCTCAGGTTGACCAGTGGGAGCACGGCGATGGAGCCCACCGTTGGGGAGACGATGGGTTGCGATCGGGCGACCCCCTCGCGAGGAACACGCTGAGTCAAGGCGTATGCGACCGTGGCGATCGCCAGTACCATGATCCCGATGAACGGCGAACGCCGTGAGGCGACCGACCGCCGCGTACCCGTCTGCGCTACCGGGGGCACAATTGACTCGTCAGGCGGACGCTCGGCGGGGACGCGCGGCGCCTCTCGGTCTCGGGGAAAAACCGGCGGCGCCTGCGTAACGACGAACGCGCCGCTCTGGATCGCTTTCGTCAAACGATCGATCGCGGGGTCCGGCGGTGCACCGAGCTCGATCTCGAGCAGCGCCTGATGCAACGAGCCCGCCTTGAGCGAAGCCGCCGTATCACCCGCCGAGGCGAGCGCGGTCATGAGACCGAGTGTCGCGCGCGTGCTGAGCGGGTCGATGGCCACAACCCTCCGCCACCATGTAACGGCCATTGCGAAGTCTCCCGCCCGATCGGCCTTTCGCGAGAGCGCCTCGAACATCTCGCCCGCCATTCGTGCGAGGCGACTCCGTTCCTCCTCGGCCCACCGCTCGAACTCGTCGGTGTCCTTGATGTAAAAGCCATCGAGGAACGGGCCGTCGTACAGCGCCGCGGCTTCCTCCAGGTGTCCACTCGCAACGTGACGCTCGAATTCCGCCACGTCGCTGGAAATGAGCGCGTCGTCCAGCCGGAGCTCTGCCGACCCACTGATGATCTCTGCGCCCGCGACGTCGCGCTTCAGCTTGTGAAGCGTCTGGGCGAGCACGTTACGCGCTTTTTCCTCATCGCTGTCGGGCCAGAGGCGATGCACGAGCTTCGCTCGGCTCACCCCCCGCGGGCTCGCGACGGCGAGCTGCGCCAACAGCGCGAGCGCACGCCGACGCCCAGCCGCAGCCTCGAGTGGCGTTCCATCGCGCTCCAACCCGAGCCCTCCCAGCGCTCGAAGCCTCAGCATCTGCGATTCGGGCCCGGGTAATGGCGAATTGAGGCGCGGGTAATGGGGAATTGGGCACCCGCGACTAGCGTGACGCGAACACCGAACATGGTGCCGGCGAACGGAAATGGCCAACTGCCGGTGCCTTCCCCTTCAAATGAGGCCCTTACGATGTTCGCCTTGCCTGCTCGCCGAGTCGGGACGCTTATCGCCCTGACCGCCGCCACTCTCGCGTGTGGCGCACTATCCAACGCCGCGACGGTCGATTCGACGTCGGTGGTCGTTGCGCACGCCAAGCTGCTCGATCAGACCGGTGTTCGAATCGGAACCGCGGAGTTTCGCGAGGACCGCACGGGAACGGTCCGTATCGACGTCACGGTCGTGAGCACCACCCCCGGTCTGCACGGGCTCCACATTCACACGACAGGTTCGTGCGCCGGCACGGCGTTCGCCGACGCGGGTGGGCACTACAACCCGTCGGCCGCGCATCACGGATTGTCGAATGCCGGTGGTCCCCACGCCGGCGACCTGCCGAACATCGACGTCCTGTCCAACGGCGTCGGCCGCCTTCAGGTGGCGACGTCGCGAGTCACGCTTAGTCCCTCCATGACGTCGGTACTCGATGCCGATGGCAGTGCCCTCGTGATGCATGCGGGCGAGGACGATCAGCTCACGGACCCGAGCGGCAACAGCGGTGCACGCATCGCGTGCGGTACCATCGTCCGGGATGCCTGACATGTACACCTACGACCAACTCATCGCTCGGGCACGGCACTTTGGGGTCAGTGGCTTGCTGCTCGGCATCACGTTGCAGGGCGCCTGCGGGGCCGGTGCTACCGGCATCACGCCGCCTGGATCCAGCGGTGGCGTTCCTTCCGCTCTCGTCGGAAGCTGGAATGAAGCGGCGGCGAGTGGCTCGCAGTACTGCGATCCGAATGGCGGCGGCTGCACCAGCGCGTATGGTGGCAGCGAGACCTACACCTTTGGCGCGGACGGCACGTTCGTCTACTCGCAGCTGCTCGAGGCGAATCTTTACGGCTGCATCATCAAGACGTTTCTGTATGCCACCGGGACGCTCACGGTGAATGGTGCGCGGCTGACGCTTACGCCGAAGTCCGCCCGCAACCAGGTCAGCAAGACGTGCGGCCGCAGCACCGACGAGCAGCTGACGCTCGAGCCGTCGAGCTACGGTTGGCGCGTAGCTCGGGCAGCAGACGGATCCACGGGGTTGTATCTCACCTCGTCGGACGGGGAGGAAGCCGGACCGTTCGCGCAACGGTAGCGGAAACCACTCCTGCTTCATCGCTGCCGCCGGAGCGCGTTAGGCGCCCGGCGGCGGCGACGCCGGGAAGATGCCGCACACACGAGATCGGGATCCGCAACGACGCTGACCCCGATCCGCCCCGACGGTCTCTTGCGGTTCGCGTTGTCGTGGTGGACCGTATTGGAGCGCCTCAGGGCGCGTCGCCTTGGAGGTCCCATGCCCGCTCGTTCCGCTGACGTCGCTGCGTTTCTCTCCGCCCGTGATTTTCTGCTCGCGCATCGTACCGAGTATGCGATGGCGTATGCGCAATTCGAGTGGCCCCGGCTCGAGCGGTTCAACTGGGCCCTCGACTACTTCGACGGGATAGCGGCGGCGGGGAGCGACCGGCCTGCGCTTCGCATCGTCCGCGACGACGGCAGCGATCGCGCGTTCTCGTTCGCCGAGCTCTCGCGTCGCAGCAATCAGGTCGCGAACGCGCTCCGATCGCTCGGCGCCCGTCGCGGCGATCGGCTCCTGCTCATGCTGCCAAACGTCGTCGAGACGTGGGAAACCATCCTCGCGTGCATCAAGCTCGGCGTCGTCGTCGTTCCGGCGACGCCGCAGTTGACGCCTCGGGATCTGGAGGATCGGTTCGAGCGCGGACGGATCCGACACGTCGTCACCGATGGGGACGGCGCGCTCAAGTTCGCGACGCTCCCGGGCGACTACACGCGGCTGATCGTCGCGTCGGACCTGCCTGGGTGGACGCGTTTCGAGCAGGCCCGCGAGCTGCCTGACGCGTTCGAGCCGGACGGCGACACCGCCGCGAGCGACCCAATGCTGCTCTACTTCACGTCGGGCACGACGGCGAAGCCGAAGCTGGTGCTGCACACCCACGCGAGCTACCCGGTCGGGCATCTGTCCACGATGTACTGGATTGGCCTCCGACCGGACGACATCCACTGGAACATCAGCTCCCCGGGTTGGGCCAAGCACGCGTGGAGCAGCGTATTTGCGCCGTGGAACGCGGGCGCGACGATCTTCGTATACGACTATCAGCGCTTCGACGCGAAGCGTGTGCTCGACACGATCGTGCGCTGCGGCGTCACGACGCTCTGCGCACCGCCCACCGTCTGGCGGATGTTGATCGGCGAGAACCTCACGAACTATCGCGTCGCGCTGCGCGAGGTCGCGAGTGCTGGTGAGCCGCTCAACCCCGAAGTGATCGACCGTGTGCACCGCGCTTGGGGCCTAACGATTCGCGACGGTTACGGCCAGACCGAGACGACGGCGCAGGTGGGGAACCCACCCGGCCAGCCAGTGCGGCCCGGGTCGATGGGACGCCCGCTCCCGGGCTATCGTGTCGTGCTCCTCGACGCCGACGGCAAGCCAGGCAACGAGGGTGAGATCTCCCTCCCGCTCACCCCGACGGGCGGCGGGCCACGGCCGCTCGGCCTCATGGTCGGCTACCTCGACGACGAGTCACGCAGCGGCGGCGCCATGTCGGGCGGCTATTACCGAACCGGCGACGTCGCTCAGCGTGACGCGGACGGCTACATCACCTACGTGGGCCGCGCCGACGACGTCTTCAAGAGCTCCGACTATCGCATCAGCCCGTTCGAGGTGGAGAGTGCGCTGATCGAGCATGCGCTCGTGGCCGAGGCGGCGGTGGTTCCGAGCCCGGACGCGATGCGGCTGTCGGTGCCCAAGGCCTTCTGTGTGCTGCGCGGCGACGCGAAACCCAGCCGTGAGGTGGCGCTTGAGATCTTCCGCTTCGTCCGCGAGCGTCTCCCCGCGTACAAGCGCGTTAGGCGCATCGAGTTTACCGAGTTGCCGAAAACGATCTCGGGCAAGATTCGGCGTGTGGAGCTGCGCGCCCTCGAACAGCGGCGCCACGCGGCTGGCGAGCGCGGACAGCTCGAGTTCCGGGAGGACGAATTCCCGGAGCTGCGTGACGCCCGTGCCGGCGTGCCCGCGACGCCGGCTGCCCCGCCTTCGTCGTAGACGCCGCCCCCGAGAAGGCCGCCCACAGACCCAGGGGGAACGGAAGAATTTGGAACGTCGTTTCCGTAAGGGCTGGGACACGCTCGCTGTTTCAAGCTTGAAAGACCCGGAGGCCAGGTGAACCTGGATTTTCGCTACGCGCTGCGACGTCTCATTCGTGCCCGCGGCTTCACGCTGGCTGCGTCGCTCACGATCGCGCTCGGTGTGGGCGCGAACTCCGCGATCTTCAGTGTCGTCAACGCCGTTTTGCTCCGTCCGCCGGTCGCGGTCGCCGAGCCGGAGCGGCTCGTCGGTCTGTTCACGAGCGACTACAGCGGACCGCCTTACGGCAGCTCGTCATTCGCCGACCTCGACGACTTTGGCAAAGAGGGCGCGGACGTCTTCACCGGTGTCACGGGTTACTCGCCGAGACCCGCGGCCGTCGGCTCCGACGACAACCTCGAGCGCATCGCGGCGGAAGTCGTCACCGCCAATTATTTCCAGGTGTTAGGCACCCGACTCACGCTCGGACGCGGGTTCGGACCCGAGCAGCGGGTGAAAGGCGGTGAGCCCGTTGCCGTCATCTCGTACGCACTCTGGCAGCGTCGGTTCGCGAGCGATCCGGCGATCATCGGCAAGCCCGTTCGTATGAACGCGCGCGAGTTCACGATCATCGGCGTGGCACCGGCAGGGTTCGCTGGCTCGCTGCGCGGTCTGGTTACGGACGTCTGGGTACCGACGGCGCTTGGCTCGTATCTCGGCATGTCCGACGACTTCACATCGCGCGGCGACCGAAGTGCGCTTGTGTACGCCCGACTCAAGCCCGGCGTCACGATCGAGCAGGCGCGATCCCGCATGGCGGTCGTCGCCCGCCAGCTCGCTGCGGCGTATCCGGAAGCCTGGATCGACGTGACGCGACAAGGGCGGCGCATCTCGGTCCTTCCCGAAGCAGAGACGCGCGTCCCGCCGCAGATACGCGATTCAGCGTTAGGCTTCGTGGCCATCCTCATGGGGACCGTCGCGCTCGTTCTGCTTGTCTGCTGCGCGAACGTCGCCGGCCTCCTCCTGGCCCGAGCCGCCAGTCGTCTCAAAGAAGTCGGCATCCGCATCTCCCTCGGCGCGAGCCGCGGCCGGATCATCCGTCAGATGCTCACGGAGAGCGTCCTGCTCGCCGCGTTAGGCGGCGTCGTGGGCATGGCGGCGTCCGTGTGGGCCGGGCAAGCATTGATGGCGGTCGGCACGCCGTCGCAGATTCCCGTCCCGATCTCGCTGGACCTGACGCCGGATTACCGCGTGCTCGGATTCACGCTCGCGATCACGCTTCTCACGGGTCTCGTTTTCGGTCTGGCCCCCGCATTGCGCGCAAGCCGAGCGGACGTCGTCACGGCACTCAAAACCGACACGCCCGCGCTGCGACTCGGCGGGCGACGCTTCTCGCTCCACAACGCGCTCGTCATCGGCCAGGTGTCGCTCTCGACGTTGCTGCTCGTCGGCGCGCTGCTGTTCTTCCGCACGCTGCGCGCGGCGGCGACGATCGACCCGGGCTTCCGCACGGATCACATGCTGTTGCTCGACATCTCCCCGCGTCCTGGCGAGGAGGGAAAGGTCGACCCGGAGCAGGTTGCGCTTACCGCGCGCGATCGCATTGCCGCGATTCCGGGCGTCACCGCCGTGACGTGGGCGAGCAACGTCCCGTTAGGCCTCGACCAGGGACGACGAGGACTGCAGGTGGAGGGTTATCGCCGGCGCGAGGGCGAAGACATGGAGTTCTACTACAGCGTCGTCGGCCCGCGATACTTCGAGACGATGGAGGTCCCGCTCGTGCGCGGCCGTGGGTTCACGGACGCCGACCGACCCGGTGCGCCGGCGGTCGTGATCGTGAACGAGGCGTTCGCGAAACGCTTCTGGGGCGACGCGGATCCGATCGGCAAGCGGATTTCGAGAAATGGCGAGAATGGCCCGTGGATACCGGTCGTGGGACTCGCGCGCGATGGCAAATACGTCTCGATCACGGAGTCGCCTCGGCCATTCGTGTACTATCCGCAGCTGCAAATGCCTGACGGCATCATCATGCATGTGCGGACGACCGGTGACCCAAGTCGACTCGTGACGGCGGCGCGGCGAGAGGTGGCGGCTGCTGCGCCGACCTGGATGATCGAGCGGCCTCGAACGCTCGAGGAGACCCTTGGCGCGTCGCTGATGCCGCAGCGGATCGCGGCCGGGCTCCTGGGCGCATTCGGCGTGGTCGCGCTGCTGCTCGCGGCGGTGGGTCTCTACGGCGTGGTTGCGTTCGCGGTGGCGCAGCGGACACGTGAGATCGGCATCCGTGTCGCGCTTGGCGCGCAGGGTGGGGAAGTGCTCGGTCTCATGCTGCGGCAGGGGGTAAGGCTTGCCGGGATCGGGCTGCTGGTCGGCGTTCCCCTCGCGTTCGTGGTGGCGAGGCTGGTGTCGGGGTTCCTGGTGGGCGCCGGCGCGGCGGACCCGGTGGTGTTCGTTGGGGCGGCAGGTCTGCTCGCCTTCGTGACACTGGTAGCGAGCTACGTCCCGGCCCGGCGGGCATCGAAGGTCGACCCAATGGCGGCCTTGCGGTCCCAGTAACGGCGGGCCGGGCAGGCATCGCGGCATGGCTTGGCCAGTTCCAAGTGGGTCGGTCGTCGGTTGTTAGTCATCAGGCATCAGGTCCCGTTTCCTGCGGTTGGGTAACGCGAGCGGAGCTACCGGCTCCGCCGGAACCTCGGGAACAAGTGGAAGAAACGGAACCTGATGCCTGATGTCTGATCACTGACTCACTCACGGCTTGGAACTGGGGTTTCCCCTTTCACGTCCCGTCAAACCATTTGCGCGGAACTAGTGTCAATTTGCATATAGTCGACACGCCTATATGCCCAAGACACCTCAGGCCCCGCCTCCGGAAGACTTCCTTCCGCTCAAGCCCGTCGAGTTCCTGATCCTCATGACCGTCGCCGCCGGAGAGCGGCACGGGTACGGGATCATGCTCGACATTGCCGAACGCACGGGTGGATCCGTGCGGCTCGAGGCCGGCGGGTTGTACCGAAGCATCCGCCGTCTGCTCGCCGACAAGCTCCTCACCGAGTCTCCACGGCGTCCCGCGTCCGATCTCGACGACGAGCGGCGCCGCTACTACGCGCTTTCGCCGCTCGGCAAGCGAGTCGTCGCCGCCGAGGCGCTGCGGCTTCGCGCGCTGGTGCGCGAGGCCGAGGCGACCCGGATCATCGACCCGGAGCCCGCGCGATGAGCGACGTCCGCTACACCTCGGTCGCGGACCGCGCCTACCGTCTCCTGCTGCGGCTCTACCCCCGCGAGTTCCGCGAGCGGTTTGGCGGCGACATGACGGACTTTTTTCATGACCGCCGGATCGCGGCGCGACAGCAGGGCACGTTAGGCGTCGCCCGCGTCTGGGCGAGCGCCGTCGCCGACGTCTTTCGCGTGTCAGCACTCGAGCGCGCGGGCACCACCGCGCGACACCTCCGTGCCGTACGCGATGCTCGGCATCACACCATTCACCGCGCGCCAGACGACGCGAGGGACGAGGACCTGATGGCCACGCTCATGGCAGACATCCGCTACGCCCTTCGTGGCATGATCACGAAGCCGGCGTTCTCGTGCATCGTGCTGGCGACACTCGCGTTAGGGATCGGCGCCAACGTGGCGATCTTCAGCGTCGTGAACGGTGTGCTGCTTCGCCCGCTGCCGTATCCCAACGCCAATCGCGTCGTGCAGATCGAGCATGTCGAGCCGTACGGATTCGTGTCGGAGGGGGAGTTCGTCGACTACCGCGATGGCACGAAACGGTTCGAGCGGATGGCCGCGTTCTCTCAGACGTCGGGGACAATAACGGGTGAGCGCGAGCCCGAGCGCCTGACGATTGCTCAAGTCTCCGATGGATTCTTCTCGATTCTGCAAGTGCCGGCCGAACTAGGACGCACGTTCGTCCCCGAGGAGGACCGACGACATGGGTTTCCGCGCCGCGCCGCGGTCCTGAGTCATGGACTGTGGACGCGACGATTCGGCGCCGACAAGTCGATTGTCGGCAAGGAAGTTCGCCTCTTTGACCGGAACTTCACCGTCGTCGGCGTCATGCCTGAGCGATTCGCGTTTCCTTCAACCGATATTGCGCTCTGGATTCCGCTTCGGCTCAACTACGACACGCTCTGGACACGCAACAACCACTACCTCCAACTGATCGCGCGACTCAAGCCCGGTGTGTCCGCGGCTGCTGCCCAGAACGACCTCAATACGCTGGCGAAGCAGTTCGTGCGTGACTATCCGGACGTTTACGAGCAGACCAAGCCGCTCATCGTGAGCGCCACGCCGCTGCCTGACAAGCTCCTCGGCAGGACTCGGCCATACCTGCTCGCGCTGCTTGGGGCCGTGGGGTTCGTTCTGCTGATCGCGTGTGTCAACGTCGCGAACCTGCTGCTCGCCCGTGGCGAGGCGCGGCGGAAGGAGCTGGCGATTCGAACCGCGTTAGGCGCGTCCCGCGGCCGGCTCGCGCGCCAGGTGCTCACCGAGAGCGCCGCGTACGCAGTCGTTGGCGGGTTCCTCGGCATCGCGCTCGCCTGGTGGGGCCAGCACGCCTTACGCGCCGCCGCGCCCGCGTCGATCCCGCGCGTTGATCAAGTGTCGATTGACGGCGGCGTGCTGGCGTTCGCCCTGCTCGTAACGTCAGTGACCGGCGTCCTGTTCGGGCTCATTCCTGCGCTGCGCGGTACGCGCGGTGATACCGTCGGCACACTTCGCGAGGGCGGGAAGACGTCGTCGCAGTTCGGGATTGGCCGAGCGCGCGGGGTGCTCGTGGTGTCGGAGGTGGCGTTGGCGGTGGTGCTGTTGACCGGCGCTGGCCTCATGATCCGCAGCCTGTGGAAGCTCCAGTCCATCGATCTGGGCTTCAATCCGACGAACGTGCTGGCGATGCGCGTCTCGTTCCCCGAGCCGCGCAACGAGCTCAACGACCCGAGCGGGCCGCAGCGCATCATCGCGCAGTTCTATCGAGATCTCACGGATCGCGTGCAGGCGTTGCCGGGCGTCAGGTCGGTCGGTGCCGTGGGAGACCTCCCGATCGCGGACGGGAACAGCAGTTGGTCCATCCTCGTCGACGGGTCGCCCCAGGTGCCGGTGAGTCAGGCGCCATCGGCGATGCCGCAGCAGGTTACGCCAGGCTACTTCCGGACGATGGGCATCCCGGTGCTGCGCGGCCGCGAGTTCACCGCTGACGACCGGGCGGACGCGCCGCTCGTTGCGCTCGTCAACGAGACGGCCGTGAAGAAGTTGTGGCCTAACAAGAATCCGATCGGTGGTACCATCAAGATGCTGGACCCGACGGCGCCGTGGGCGACCGTGATCGGCGTGGTGAAGGACGTTCGGTCGTCCGGTTATCAGGAGGACATTCCGCCAACGATGTATTTCCCGCATGCCCAGGCCGGGCGAAGTGCGTATTACACGCCAGCGGCGATGAACCTCGTGATCAAGGCCGAAGGTGACCCGACGGCGCTGGCGGCGCCCGTCAGGCAGCTCGTGCACCAGCTCAGTGCATTGACACCGGTATCGAAGGTGCAGACGATGGCCGCGGTGGTCGGGGCGTCCGTCGCGAGCCGTCGATTCAGCACGGAGCTGCTGGCGGGGTTCGCGGCGCTCGCGCTCGTGCTTGCGGGGATCGGCATCTACGGGGTCATCGCGTACGACGTCTCGCAGCGGACGTACGAGATCGGTCTGCGTATGGCGTTAGGCGCGCAGAGCACCCAGGTCGCTGGCATGATGCTGCGCCGCGGTGTCCGGATGGTGGCGGTAGGTCTGATCCTGGGTGTGGCCGGCTCCCTCGGGGTGACCGGCGTGCTGCGGTCGCTCCTCGTGGACGTGAGCCGGCTGGATCCGGTCACGATCGGCGGTGTGGTGGTGGTGCTCGCGGTCGTCGCGGCGGGTGCGGCGTACCTGCCGGCGCGTCGGGCGAGCGCGGTCGACCCGATGGTTGCGCTGCGTCGAGACTGAATTGAGACTCTGACCCCCAACGTACCAAACCGACTCAGGCCCGGGCGGCGCGCACGCGGAAGGGACCGGCAAGCTTCGGCTCGACTCGCCGATTCGTTCGCCATGCCTGGCCCAGCGCGATTGCGATCATGATCAGCGTGAGGCCATGGTCGATGCCCTCGAGGATCGGTGCGGCGATCGCAAGGAGGAGCAGCGCGCCCACGTCCGAGGCGTCGGAGCCCTTGAGCACAAACGGGACGTACGTGGTAACCATCGCCAGGTAGGTCAGCCCGAGTGCGAGCCATTGATACGGCCGCCCTCCGCGCCCGCGAGCGCCGCTCCGCACAGCCCGCCCTACCGCGAAGCCGATGAGAATGAGTGCGACACTTACCTCACGTCCGGCTGCGGCAAGCAGCCCGAAGTAGACCGCGGCGGCGGCTGCTGCTGCCGCCCCGCCGAATCTCGCGGCGCGGGCGAAGCGCGCTCGCGTCACGTCGGGTTCCAGGTTGGACGCGATGCGGCTCTGGCAGGGAGCGCAGACGACTCCCTCGCCGGCCTCGTAGTAGGTGTCGACGATCGCGCTGCGGCACTCGGCGCACGGAGCGGTGCCGACCGGAGTGACCGCGTCGGCGACGTCGAACTTGGGGACTTCGCTGGTCCGGGCGGCGGAAGAGGACACGGGAGAGGAGGTGAGGGCCTACTGTAAGGACGAGCGACCGTCGCCTCGAGCCACGCATGCCTTGACCTTCGACAACGCGCGGCATACGCTCTTGTCGAAGCGTGAGGTATGCCACCGCGCCAGCGTTCCCAGGGCCACGTCACCATGTCCGATCGCGCCGATCTGCTGCAGGGGACTCTCGATCTCCTGATTCTCAAGAGCCTGCTCGTCGCGCCGCTTCACGGATGGGCGATCTCGAAGCGGATTCGCGAGCTGTCGCGCGATGTGCTACAGGTCAACCAGGGATCGCTCTACCCGGCGCTGTACCGGCTCGAAGACCGGGGGTGGGTGGTGTCGGAGTGGGGAACGTCACCGGAGGGGCGACGGGCGAAGTTCTACAAACTGACGCCGACTGGACGGAAGCAGATCATCGCGGAGCAGGAGAGCTGGAGGCGATTCGCGATGGCCATCGAAGCGGTGTTGGCAGGGTGAACCCGGGAAGCGGCGCGCCGCAGGCGCGGCCGCTGGAAACAGGGAACCGGGAACAGAGGCCCCACGAGGAGTCACTGTTCCCGGTTCCGTGGTCCGGTTCCCCCTGTTCCGTCGCCCGTCCCCCCTTCCCCGTCCCCGGCCCCTCTAGTGTCCCGTCCTCTCCACCGTCGCGCCGGCAAAGTTCTCGGTCGCGACATCCTTCCCCGCTGACAACGTCCGCACGTAGGTCACCAGCATCCAGATCTGGTCGTTCGTGATGCGACCGCCCCACGTCGGCATCCCGTCGGGTCGGCCCTGGTAAATCGACTCGAACACCTCGGCCGCTGAGCCGCCGAAGTGCCAGCGGCTGTCAGCGAGGCTCGGGCCCATCGCGCCGGAGCCATCCGCTCCGTGGCAGTCGATGCAGTTGTAGGCGACGTAGAGCCGCGCGCCTGTCTTGAGCGCCTGCCCGTTACCCTCGTACGGATTGACGAGTGGGAGGGAAAGGTCGCGCGACGGCAAACCGACCGGGATGTTGTCCGGGTGCGCCACGAACCGGACAAAGTCAGTCACTGAGGCGTTAGGCCCTGTTCGCCCGATTTGACTTTGCGCAGCGGCGAACGCGGCCAGGATGGCGACGGTGCAAACCGCGACATGTGATTGGCGCATGTTGTCGATTCCCGATTCCGATTCCCGTTTCCCGACGCTCGGTTCCCCGTTCCCGGTTCCCAACCAGCCCTACAATGAGAACACGAATAACATTCCGCCCCAGCTCGTCCACCGTCCGAGATCGGGTAGCGTCGAGCCCCGCTCACGTACGTCATACGGCAGGTTCGCGGCCACATCACCCGCGATCAGGAGGCCCATGTCACCACCAATTCCCGAGTACACGGCGATGTACTGCTTCCCGTCCGGCCCGAGGTAGCTGATGGGATTGCCGACCACACCGGAGCCGACCTTGAACTTCCACAGCTCCTTGCCTGACGACGCATCCACCGCCTTGAACCATCCATCGAGCGTCCCGTAGAACACCACGCCGCCCGCCGTGGCGAGCGCGCCTCCCCACACCGGGAACGGCTCTTCGATCCCCCAAACCTTCTTTCCCGTCGTCGCGTCCCACGCGATGAACTCGCCACCGTGACCGCCCGGACCCTTCTTCTCGGGTGCGTTCGCGCCGATGTACGGCGTCCCGGGGATGTAACTCACCGGGCGAACCTCGAAGTCCATGCACAGGTTGTTCGTCGGTACGTAGAACAGTCCGGTGCGCGGCGAGAACGCGGCGGGCTGCTGGTTCTTCCCGCCCTCGAGGCTCGGGCAGATGTCCTTCACGTTCTTGCCCTCGGCCGTCATCTTTTCGGGAACGACGTTAGGCCGACCCGTCTTGAGATCCACGCCGGTAGACCAGTTCATCTGCACGAATGGCTGGGCGACGAGCACCTCGCCGGTCGCGCGGTCGATCGTGTAGCCGAAACCGTTGCGGTCGAAGTGGACCAGCGTCTTGCGCGTCGTGCCGCCTAACGGCAGATCGACGAGGATGTTCTCGTTGACCGTGTCGTAGTCCCACATGTCGTGCGGCGTGACCTGGAACGCCCAGCGCAGCTCGCCCGTGTCCGCGTCGCGCGCCATGATGGCGCACGACCACTTGTTGTCGCCCTTGCGGACGCCCTCGTTCCACGGGCCGGGGTTGCTCGTGCCGTAATACACGAGATTGAGCTCGGGGTCGTACGAGAGCCACCCCCAGACGGCGCCGCCACCCTGCTTCCACGTGTCGCCCGGCCAGCTCGTTAGGCCGAGGTCTTTGCCGTTGTCCTGGGCGTAGAAGGCCTTGAAGCGCGGGCCGACCTTCATATCGCGATCGCTGCCCGTGTTGTAGCCGCGCCAAACTTCCTTGCCCGTACTCGCGTCGATGGCCGCGAGCCAGCCACGGACGCCCATCTCACCGCCGCTCGACCCGACGAGCACTTTGCCTTTCACGACGATGGGCGCCATGGTCATCGTCTCGCCGCGCGTGAGGTCCGCCACCTTCGTGCGCCACAGCTGCTTCCCCGTGCTGGCGTCCACGGCGACGGTGTGCCCGTCCAGCAGATTGTAGAAGATCTTGCCATCCGCGTACGCGGCGCCGCGGTTCACGACGTCGCAACACGCCTGCCCGGTCGCCGCCTGCGAGTTCTCCGGGCGGAACTTCCACTTGAGTGGCTGCCCGGCCTGCGTGAGGTCGATAGCGTACGAGACATTCGGGTAGGGCGTGACGACGTACATCGTGTTGTTCACGACGAGCGGCTGCCCCTCGTGGCCGCGCAGCACGCCGGTGGAAAACGTCCACGACGCGCGGAGGTTTACGGCGTTCGCGGCCGTGATTTGCGACAGGTCGCTGAACCGAGAGCTCGAGTAATCGCCGCCGGGCATCTGCCATTCGCCGGCGGGCGTCGTGCGCGGCGCGGCGATGCGAGTACCGGCAACGGATGTCGCGGCGCCAGTCGACTTCGCGGTACCCGTGCTGTCGGTCCGCGCGGTGGTCTGGCTGCTTGGTGTACAGGCGGCCACGGCCGCGAGGATGAGGAAACGCGCGATCGTTAGGCGGCGGGTCATTTGCGACCCGCGGGCACGAGGTAGTCCTGTGCAGCGATGATCTGCCATTGGCCGCCCCGCTTGAGCCACGTGTCGGTGAATCGATACCGTCGATCGAAGGGTTGACCGCCGCTTCGGCCGTGCATGATGAGCCAGCCGGTCACGATCATCACGTTATCGAACGCGCGCGTCTGCATCTGCTCGTTGCGCGCCTCGGTGACGGTGTCGGTGCCCGAGACGATGTCGCGGGTGAGCTGGTCGCCGCTCTGGACCCGGTCGTCCTCCGTGTAAACGAAGCCGGGCGCGAGGAGGCGCTTGAACGTCCCAGCGTCACGCTTGACGACGGCCTTCGCCCAAGACTCCTCGAGATCGAGGACGGCGCGTTCGTCGGGCGTTCGCGTTGCCGCGGATTTAGGCTGCTGTGCACTCGCGATCGAAACCGTGCACACGACGAGAGAGCTCAGAGCGATCAGGCAACTCGGCTTCATACGGGATCGACCTTTTCGGGTTGAGGGTCCAATGACCATGCAACCTCCGGGCTCGACCGTCCAGATTCGAGAATCGGGAATCGGGAATCGGGAATCGGGAATCGGGCAAGCCGGGCGAGCACTCGGGCATCCAAAAACAAAGGGAAT
>Ga0207675_100002227_pt1 | contig 19271 bp, 19 predicted proteins | sample KBSSwiS42_FD_184305 | JGI IMG/M metagenome (GOLD analysis project Ga0207675, IMG submission 184305) | Switchgrass rhizosphere microbial communities from Kellogg Biological Station, Michigan, USA - KBS Switchgrass S4-2 (SPAdes) (version 2) | ecosystem: Host-associated > Plants > Roots >...
GGTCGTTGAACGGGATCTCGTGGTTGACCCACTTGTCGTAGACGTCGGGGCCGGCCGTCCGCAGGACGACGTCCTCGAGCCAGTCCGTGGCCGGCCAGCCGGTCGCGTCACCGGACTCGATGCCGGCGCACCACGGCTTGGTGCCGGGGTTGTCCTTGATGATCTGGTCGGTGAGCTTCATGAGGTCGTCCCACGTCTTGGGCACCTCGTAGCCGGCGTTGGAGAACGCGCTCGGCGAGTACCAGACGAACGACTTCACGTTCGCACCCAGCGGCGTCGCGTAGAGCGTGCCGTCGACCGTGCCGTAGTTGACCCAGCCCTCGGTGTAGTACTCGTTCGCGTCCGGGTCGTCCATGTGGTTGTCGTTCAGCTTCACGGTGCCGTGCACTGTGTTGCGGATGAAGCCGAGCCAGAACCCGGAGTAGCCGAAGATCCTGGCGCCGCCGCGGATGACGTTGTCCTCCACGGTCGAGAAGAACCCGTTCCCGTCGCGCATTCTCACCCCGCCGCTGACGTGAGCGAAGTGGAGTTGCAGCGAGGCCGGAGAGTTGGCGCGAACGCCGCCGCGGATCGTTCCCGTGTCACCCCCCTCCTCGGTCCCGAGGATGAAGGTCGCGCCCTCGCCTACGCGCACCCCTCCTCGGACATGGATGGTCGCATCGGTCCCGTCGCAGGTAGCGCCGGCCGGCACGACGAGCTTGCGGTAGTCGCCCGAGGCCAGTGTTCCTGTGCACGTGGACGCCGCGCTCTTCCCTTGAGCGGCTCCCGTGCTAGGAACGCCGTGGGCGCTGCCACGAGCCGCTAGGGCCGTCGACGCTCCGGCCAACCCCGCGAGCGCCGCCACCATCACCAGCACCACCTTGCGCATGGTCCCTCCAAGCCTCGGTTTGCACTGGTTGTGTACCCGAACCTTCGGATTTCCAACGGTCCCGTCCAGTTATGGACGGTGCCCGGCTCGAACGGGCGACCTCCTGCTTGTAAGGCGCGAGCGGCTGCTGCGGTCTACTGCCGTTTGTCGCTCACACCGCTCGGCGAGCGGTTTTCCGCGTTCAGCTGCTGCGGTCTGCTGCGGTTTGCCGCTTCCAAGCCGCTTCCATACTGACGCTCCTGCTTTCACGGGAAAGCGCTAGCCGCCCGGCCATTTCGACCCCACGTTCATCCGAAACGGGTGATGCCGTGCGGTGCGGCTCGACCCTAACGTCGAAACATGGACACGACGTCTGTTCCCGCCAACGGCGCCGGGGCGGCTACGGTCAGCGCCGAGCGTGCCTTTCTCTCCGACGCAGGGGTCGCCCTGGCTCTGCTCAACTGGGCGCGCTACCGGGTGGTGATGGGCGTGTTCGGCGTGCCGCGCGAGCAGGTGAACCTGCTGACGTTCGTGCTGGCGCTGGGCGCCGCCGATACGACCTACACCGCGGTACAACGGATCCGACATCCCTGGCGCCCGTCCAGGGTCGATACCGCCATCGCGGGCAGCCTCCTCCGGGAGGGAGCCTTCGCAATCGCAGGACCGAAGGCGCGCGAAGTGAAGTTGTTCTGCACCCTCGTCGTCCTCGCCGCGATTGGCAGCGCGACCCCCGGACTGCGACGCGCGCTCCACAAGATCCATGTCGCCGAGCAGCGTGTGGGCCAAGAGCGCATGAAGTTCTGGGGCGCCGCACAGCGTGCCGCGACCGGGCCGCAGTCCACCGGCCCGATTCGAGCAGGCGCCGCAGCCGGCGGATCGATCCCGCCCGACTAGCCCGACGGGCTCCTGCGACATGGCCTAGTCCGCGTAGCCCTACGGCGTCGAGGGCGCTGGATTGGTTGCCGGTCCAGAAGAACTGGCGTCTTCCAAGTCCGTGCTCGAGCTCCGTGACGACCCCGAAGGGCGTGTCCGCCGCCGCGCCGCTGCCGGTGCCGCGCAACCGGAACTCAAGAACGAGGCCCGACGCTGCGGCGCCGTCGCTTTGACGATCACGATCGACCGCGCCTGAGGCGCTGCTCGCCCGAGCGCGCGCAGCCCAAGCCCGGATCGGCACCGGCCGCCCGCGCGGCGAGCTGCGCACAGCGGCGTCGGAGAGTGGGTCTGACGCCATCTACCCTGCGCCAATGGCGAGCACTGAGCTGAGCCGCCGCGTCGGGAAGGTGGTCGGCTACCCGCCGCTCTCCGAGATGACCGTCAGCGGTGCGAGTTCCACGAGGCGCTGCTCGACGCCGACGGATTCGAGGACCTGCCCGGCAAGTGGCAGGGCGCGATTCTCACCACCGAGCGGAACCGGCCGAAGCTGCGGCTCGTTAGGCCGACAGTCCGTGCGGCTGGAACGGATGCGCGAGAACATCGACATCTTCGACTTCGAGCTCACCGATCAGCAGATGGCGCGAATCGCGGCCCTCGACACCGGCGGCTCCTTGTTCTTCGACCACCGCGACCCCGCCATGGTCAGCTGGCTCAACAGCCGCGCCGACTGACTTCATATGGCCTGGGCGGTGGGTCGCACGAGGATCTCGTTGAGCGTGACCCGCTGCGGCCGGCCGATAGCGAATGCGATGACATCGGCGATATCGTGCGCGGGAATCCCCATCTCGGCCGCCGGTTCGGCGCGGGTCAGCGCCTGGGCGCCCGCCGCCGGGTCCGAAGGATCGCCGCACGCGCGCCGGCAGCCCGGGGCGCGAGCGCGGTGACGTACGCGAAGCGGCTCGACAGCGCGGTGGACCAGAGCATCAGGCGCGAGCCGCGCAACAGTGGACAGGGGTGCATGCCGCCCTGCGAGGTATGGCCGGGATCGAAGCCGACATCGCTGCCGGCGAGCGGCCCGCGGCGGAGAAGGACCCGCGTCCGGCCGCGGCGGCGCAGGATCAGCCGCTGGCGGCAGCGGTCGAGCCGGACGAAGAGCAGCGCCCGCCCGAGCAGTGATGGGCCGAGCAGTTGCGCGCGGCGGGCACGGGCACGCGTGCGTCGGCGACCGGTACGCAGGTTTACCTCGCGGATCGCGCTGCCGCCGGGACCGGCGACGTGGAACACGAGACGGTCGCCGTCGAGGTCAGGCCGGCCGAGCTGGCCGGGCGCGCGCGCGGCGGCCACCCGGCGCACGGAGCGCGGGTCGGCCAGCTTGACCGCGCCGATGGCATCGCCGGACGGCCGTCGCGCACGCCAGACGAGCCAATGGCTCGACACTGCGAGCTCGGACACGCGCGCGACCTTCCGCGACAGGACCGGCGCGAGGGTCGTCCGCTTCGCGACGGTCACCTCGTCACCGACGTGCCATGCCACGTAGCCGGCGCCCAGCGCGGGGTCGTTGCCGGGCAGCGCGACGCTGAGGCCGTTGGCGCGGCGTAGTACCCCTGGGCCGGACGGCGGCTGCCATGCAAGCGCACCGGCAGCCGCGGTCGGGTCCGCGCCGGCGGTCAGACGCGTTGCCGCCCCGGCGACGCCGGGAGCGAGCAGCAGCGCGCAGGCGATGAGCGCGACGCCGTCAAGCGCGCGCAGCAGGCGCAGCGACGCCGGGCGCTCGGCCATCAGGCGCAGCATGAAGAGCCCAAGCGGCCGGTCCGTAATGGGCGCGAGCGCGACCACGGGCAATGCCCTGCCGAGGCCGAACCCGAGTCCGACTATCGCTCCGAGCGCCGGTTGACCGGAGGCGACACAGGCGACGGCGAGCGCGACTACCGCCAGCGTGAGCACGAAGGTCGTGAAGCCGAGCCCGAGCAGAATGCCGTATAGGGCGGAAGCAAGCGGAAGCGGCAGCCGTCGGCGCCAGGGCTCCGGCACCTGCCGCCGGATCTGCGGCCGGATGCGCGCCCCGGCGAGCTCGGCGAGCGCCGCGGCGGCGGCGACCAGGGCGGCCGCCTCCGTCGAGCTCTCGCCGCCGAGGCCGAGCCCGGCCCCCAGCACCGCCAGTCCGCCAAACAGCGCGGTGCCGCCGGCGAGCGCACCGAGCGTGAACGCAGCGCAGGCGGGCAGGAGCAGGCGGCGGCCGCGCTCCCGCGCGGGGCCGGCGAGCGTGTCCACCATCGAGAAGCCGCACGGCGACCACGCGCCGGTCACGCCGGCGAGCACGGCGGTGGCCCCGAGCGCGATCTGGAGGTCGCTCAGCACGGCACGCCCGTCTGGTAGTAGTGGACGCAGAAGACCTTGCGGCCCGCGTAGCAGTAGCCGGTCAGCGCGGCGTCGCCGTTGATCCGGCGCGACGAGTACGAGCAGCAGTCGAGCAGCTGGCGAACGGTGCCGCCGCAACAGCGGTACCAGGACCCGTCGCGCTGCGTGGCGATGCCGTAGCGCTCGCCGGCCGCTCGGCACACCGGCGTGCGCGGCGCGGGTGGCAGCGGCCGACCGTCGGGGTCGCGGAGCACCCGTCCGTGTGCATCCACCGGATGGCCGTGGCGGTTGATGCGGCGCCCCAGGTCGTCCACCGGCTTGCCGTCACGGGCGCGGATCGGCATGCCGTGGATGTCTACTCGCGGTAGGCCGGTGGGGTGCGGACACGACCCCGTCGTATAGGTGTGGCCACAGAAGTGGTAGGCGTCCGCCTCTTCCGGCGCCGCCACGGTTGCCAGCACCGACCCCCCGGCGGCGCCCAGCAGCAGGCGCGAAGCCCGCGCGAGGAACCCGCGCCGCGAGGCGCGCGCGGCGACGGCATCGCTCAACCGACGCTGCTCAGACATGCACCGGCACGCCGCCCGCTCGGCGCTCCGCCGTCCCGAGCACGCTCTCGAGCTGCGGCAGCGTGTTGAATGTCCCCTTGGCGAGCACCGTCCCGTCGCGACCGAAGGCAACCGCGTAAGGCGAACCGGGGATGTCGAGCGCCCGCCAGACCTCGGCGTCAAGATGCTCGTCGAAAACGGCGAGCGCGACGCGCGCGTCGCGGGCGATGAGGTCGACGGTAGGCCGCAGCGACGAGCAGATCGGGCAGCCGTCCGAGACGAACACGGCCAGCGCCAGCGAGCCGCCGCCGAGCTCGAAGCGCTCGATTAGATCGCTGCGCCCGCCAAGCTCCGGACCCTCGCCGGCTATCTCGAGCGCCGCTTGCGGACCGAGCGCCAAGCGAAGCTCGCCGAGTTCGCGCGCCAGTGCCAGCACGGCCACCATCAGGCCGGCCACCCCAAGGAGCGCAACACCCAGCCCGGCCGCAAGCCATTCCTCCGTCCCGGGCTGGCCGCCGGGCAGCAGCAGAATCGTCGCAAACCCGCCGAAGAGCACCACGTTGCGCACGACCGCCGCCGGCCCGACGCGGGAGCGCGGGCCGAAGCACCCGCACGGGGCGCCGTGCCGACCGCGCCGGAGCGCCCACAGGAGGACCGCGGCGAAGCAGAGCTGGAGGGCCGCGGCGGCGTAGACGGCAGGCGACACGCCGGCGATCACCCCCGCCGCCAGCCCCAGCTCGAGACACACAATCGCGGCCAGTGCTACAACGCGCATGCGTGGCCGGCTGAGCCCGAAGGTGGCGAGCGCGTCGCGGCTGTGCCCGGGAGCGGCGAGTTTGGCGAGCGCGGCGCCGGCCAAGGCGCCGCCGAGGGCGATGCGTAGGAGGAGTTGGAGCATCCTGCTCGAGCGAGCGTAGGGGCGATGGCGAGGCGCCGCAAGCGGTCAGAGCCCGACCCGGTGACGGGCATGGAGCGCGGCAGCCACGACGGCGTCGCGTGTCCCCGCCACGTCCGCGCTAAACCGGATCACTTCTTCCACGTCCAACTGCCCAGGCAGGCGCGGCGGCAGGTCGTGCCCCATCAGTGGGCGCCCTTGTGGCAGCGCTGACATCGCACTTCGCGTGGGCTGACGGGAGGGACGCTGGACGGGAGGGGACGCCGTTCAGGTTCCGGAGAGAACCCGCCGCCAGCGCTCGTCGCTCTCCGCTTCCACAACGCTTCCACGGCACGGTTCCGAGACAGTCGTCCGCCGATGAGATGGCCGAGGTTCCGCTTCCGAAGCGGACCCGCGGAGATGGGCGGTGCCCGGCTCGAACGGGCGACCTCCTGCTTGTAAGGCAGGCGCTCTACCAACTGAGCTAACCGCCCGAACGGGCGAGTCTAGTATCCGCCCCCTTGAACGCTCGGCTCTTCTGGAAGGCGCTCGCGGTACAGGCGGTGGTGGTGGCGATCCCCTTCGCGATCCTCGGCCTGGCACTCGACGAGAGCTTCTTCGAGGACTGGGGCTGGCTGGTGGGCCCGGTCGTTTGGCTGGCCTGCTCCGCCGTCACGGGCCGCATCCTGTCGCTCCCGCTGGCCTACGTCCTCTTCTCCGCGGTGGCCGGCGGCGTGGCGGGCCTGCTCGTCATGCTGGCGACGAGCCACATGCCCGGGCTCATAGCCGCCCTCCTGGTCTTCGCGGCCTCCTGCGGGAGCTACGACCCCAGTCTCGAGCCCGAGCACATAGAGACGACCGAGTAGGGGCGGCGGGATTCGAACCCGCGAATTTCCGGCGTGAAAGGCCGGCGTCTTAACCGCTAGACCACGCCCCCTTGCTATCGCAATTCTAGGCGCCGATCCAACCGACGTGACTGCGAACGTATGTTCGCATGAGAGCGAAGGTCACAGAAAAGACAGCATCAAGGCGCCTCCGCGCCGAAGGCATGTCGCTCCGCGAGATCAGCCGCGAACTCGGCGTGGCGCTCTCTTCGGTCAGTGTGTGGACTCGCGACGTTCAACCGCCAGCTCCGTCCGTGCCTCAGCCATCCGTCCCCATCCGGCTGGAACCCGCCCAGGTCTGCCCTGAGTGCATGCGGATTCTCCGCGCCTCCGACTTCCACCGCGGGCAGTCGAGATGCAAGGAGTGCCGCCAGGCATATATGAGGCGACGCGGCGACCTTCACCGGCAGCAGAGTCGGCGAGCACGCGACATCCGGCGTGCGGCCGCCAGAGAGTACGTCCTCGAGATCCTGCGCGCCGGCGCGTGCGCCGACTGCGGCTTGGCGGATCCCGCCGTCCTCGAGTTTGATCACGTCGGCCCGAAGACCATGGAGGTCGGCCGGCTCGTCCGGGAGGGTTACCGCTTGGAACGCATCCAGGCCGAGATCGCCCGCTGCGAGCTCGTGTGCGCGAACTGTCACCGTCGCCGGACCGCCACGCGTGTGCGGTCCTGGCGTGTTGATCCCGAGTGGAGAAGCTCGCGGAGCACGCGTCCCTCACGGTGCCGCAACCTCCTCTTCCTCCTCGACTACCTTCGAGACACGCCGTGCCTCGACTGCGGCGAGCGGGATCCGGTTGTATTGGACTTCGATCACATCGGCGTCAAGCGCTCCGGTGTGGTGCAGCTCGCCGGCCGGGAGTGCTCCATCGCCAACCTGGAAGCCGAGATCGCGCAGTGCGAGGTGCGCTGCGCCAACTGTCACCGGCGCCGGACTATCGTCGAGCAGGCGCACTTCCGCAATCATCTTGTTACGCCCCCGTAGCTCAATTGGCTAGAGCGAGCGGCTTTTAACCGCGAGGTTGGAGGTTCGAGCCCTCCCGGGGGTACTAGAGCAGCGCTTGGGCGCCGTTCTCGCGGTTCGCCGCGAGCACCGCTTCCAGCAGGCCAGGGAAGCGGTCGTTCAGGTCGTTCTCGCGCAGTGAGAGCAGGCGGCGGCGGCCTTCGGGGCGGGTGCGGACCACGCCGCTTTCGCGGAGCACGCGGAAGTGGTGGGACAGGGTGGCCTTTGAGAGGCCCAGGTCGAAGGTGCCGCAGGTGCACTCGTCGCCGTCGGCCAGTTTGCGGACGATCTGGAGGCGCGCCGGATCGCTCAGCGCGTGAAGTACGGACGGGAGCTCCAGCTCCTCGCAAGATGGGTGATGTGGCTCTCTCATGCCGACGGCGCTGACAAGACTGTAGTTGAGAGTTCGATGGTTGTCTAAATCAGTGGCGGAAGTGGCGGCGCGCCGTGAACACCATTGCGATGCCGGCCGCGTTGCAGGCGTCGATCACTTCCTCGTCGCGCTGCGAGCCACCCGGTTGGATGATCGCGCGCACGCCGGCGTCGATCGCGAGCTGGGGCCCGTCGGCGAAGGGGAAGAACGCGTCGGAGGCCAGCACCGAGCCCTCGATCGGAAGCCCGGCTGCGCGCGCCTTGTCGAGGGCCAGCCGCACCGAGTCGACGCGGCTCATCTGGCCCGCCCCGATCCCAACCGTGCCCAGCCCCCTCGACAGGACGATCGCGTTCGAGCGCACGTGCTTGCAGACCCTCATCGCGAACTGAAGCTCGCCCCACTGCTCCTCGGTGGGTTTGACCTCGGTCGCGACCTCCATGACCTCGCGCTCCTCCAGGCCGGAGTCGCGGTCCTGGATCAGGATGCCCCCGCGCACGCGCTTTAGGTCCGGCTCGGCGATCGGGACGGTGCGCCGCTCCTGGTTCTCCAGCAGCCGGACGTTTGGCTTCTGCGACAGCACTTCGAACGCGTCCTCGTCGTAGCCGGGCGCGAACACCACCTCGATGAACAGCTCGTGCAGCTTCTCCGCGAGCGCCCTGTCGACGGACCGGTTGAAGCAGAACACGCCCCCGAAGGCGCTCTGGGGGTCGGTAGCGAGGGCCTTGTCGAACGCCTCGCCGACCGACGCGCCCACCGCGGCTCCGGAGGGATTGTTGTGCTTGATGATCGCCGCGGCCGGCAGCTCGAAGTCCTCCACCAGTCGCCGGCCCGAGTCAAGGTCGAGCAGGTTGTTGAAGGACAGCTCCCTGCCATGCAGCTTCGACACCATCGACATCAGGTGCGTCCGCGCGCCGCCCTCCGCGTAGTACGCCGCCCGCTGGTGCGGGTTCTCGCCGTAGGTCAGGTCGAGCACCTTCTCGTACGAGCGCGTGTACTGGGCGGGGAAGTCGCCCTCGCGCTCCGCGAACCAGCGCGCGATCGCCGCGTCGTAGCGCGCGGTGTACGCGAACGCCTCCATGGCGAGGCTCTGCCGTGTGCGCAGCGACAGCATCCCCTCCGACCCCTCCAGCTCCGCCAGCACCGCGTCGTAGCTCTCCGGCGTCACGACGACCGCCGAGAACGCGTGGTTCTTCGCCGCGGCGCGGATCAGCGCCGGACCGCCGATGTCGATGTTCTCGATCACCTCGTCCTCCTCCACCCCGCGCAGCCCCGCCACGCGTTCGAAGGGATAGAGGTTCACGCAGACCAGGTCGATCGGGTCGACCGAGTGCTCGCGCAGCGTCTCCACGTGGTCGTCGTCCGAGCGCACCGCGAGCAGCCCCGCGTAAATGCGCGGGTTGAGGGTCTTCACTCGCCCGTCGAGGATCTCCGGGAAGCCCGTGTAGTCCTCCACCGGCCGCGTCTCGATTCCGTCGGCGGCGAGCTCCCGCGCCGTACCGCCCGTCGAGACGATCTCCACGCCCAGGTTCGCGAGCCCGCGCGCGAAATCCACGAGCCCGCGCTTGTCGGACACGCTCAGGAGCGCTCGGCGGATCCGCACCTCGCCCGGCGCCACGACTCCCGCGGCGGGCTGCCCCATGTCAGCCATCCGACTCCACCCGCACCTGCCGCGGATCGTCCGGGTCGATCGACACACGACCGGCAGCGATCAGCCGCACCGCTCGCGGCAGCAGCCGGTGCTCGACCTCGTGGAAGCGCCCCTCGATCGCGTCGATCTCCCCCTCGTGCATCGCCTCGATGCCGCGATGGTAGGGAAGCTCGAACGCCTCCTGCAGGATGATCGGCCCGCTGTCCATCCCCTCGTCCACGAAGTGGACCGTCACGCCGGCCACCTTCACGCCGTACTCGAGCGTCTGCGCCACCGCCCGCAGGCCCGCGAACGACGGCAGCAGCGCCGGGTGGATGTTCACGATCCGCCCGGCGAAGCGGCGTATGAAGCCCGCGGTCAGCAGCTCCATGAACCCCGCCAGGACCACCAGCTCCACGTCGCGCTGTTCGAGCCAGTCCGCCAGCGCCCTGTCGCGCTTGTCGCGATCCGGCTCGTCCGCCAGTGAGAAGACCGCCGTCTCCAGCCCCGCGGCCTCCGCGCGCTCGAGCCCGCGCGAGTCGGCTCGGCTCGAACCGACTCCGACGATCTCGACCGGAGCGTCGCCCAGGCCGTCGATGAGCGCCTGCAGGTTCGAGCCCTCGCCCGAGATCAGCACTGCGATCCGAAAGCTCACGCGGCGACGCGCAGCACCGGATACGGGCCGTCGGTCGTCTCTATCCGCCCCTCCTCGATCAGCTCGTCCACACGCGCGAGTATGTCGGCGCGCCGCATGTGCGACGAGACGCCGTAGGCGGGCAGCCCGTCGTACGAGTTGCGCTGGATCTTCTTGCTCCGCGACCCGTGCAGGATCTCGGCGCAGGTGGTGCGGCCCACCGCGGGCCGCGCTCCGGTTGCGACGGACAGGATCGCGTCGTCCAGGTCGCCCAGCTCGACCGGGTCCGGCGGCGGCACGCTCAGCGCGAGCGCCGGGGTGCACACGTCGCAGCACTCGAGCACGAGCTCCGGCTCCGACGCGTCCCCGAAGTGGCGCAGGATCGCCCTTCGCCTGCACGCCTCCTCCTCCACGTACGCCCAGATCTCGCGGTACTGCCGCCAGCGCGAGCGTGCACCCTCCTCTATGGACGTCCGGCAGAGCGCCGCCGCCCGGCCGTCGAAGCGGCCCGTGATCCTGCCGGCCACCCGGTCGGGCGCGGACGGCGACGGCGCGATCACTCCGGCGCGCGTCAGGTGGCCGATCAGCGCTCGCAGCCGCTCACCGTCCCCTCGCAGGTCGCGCATCAGCCCGACCGCGTCGAGCGAGTAGCGGGCGTCCCCGTCGGCGGCGGCGATGAGGCGGTCCGCCAGCCAGCCGGGCAGCCCCGGATCGACCTCCTCGCGCTTGATGAAGTGCACGTGGAGCGCCTTGTCGCGGTTCTCCGCCAGGAGCAGCGCGCGCGCCGGCACCCCGTCCCGCCCCGCGCGGCCGGCCTCCTGGTAGTACGCCTCGAGCGAGGCCGGGACGCTCGCGTGCACCACGGTGCGAACGTTCGGCTTGTCCACGCCCATGCCGAACGCGTTCGTCGCGCAGATGACGCGCACGTCGTCGGACAGGAAGCGGCGCTGCACCTCGGCACGGTGCTCCCGGTCGAGCCCCGCGTGGTAGGCCACGGCCTCCTCCCCGAGCGCCCTCGTCAGGTCGGCCGCGATCTCCTCCGCGCCCGCTCGCGTGCCCGCGTACACGATCGCCGGCAACGCGTCCTGGCTGCGCAGCGCTTCCGCGAGCATCGCGCGCTTCTCGTGGCCGCCCGGGCGCGCGACGGCGAAGCTGATGTTCGGCCGGTCAAACCCTGTCGACACGCGCAGCGGGTCGCGTAGCCCGAGCCGGCGCACCACGTCGCTCGCCACGCGCGGGGTCGCCGTGGCGGTCGACGCCACGATGGCCGACGCGTCCAGCATCCGCGCTGCGTCTGCGAGGCGGAAGTAGTCGGGCCGGAAGTCGTGCCCCCACTGCGAGACGCAGTGCGCCTCGTCCACCACGAACAGGCCCACCTCGGCCGCGCGCATCCGGTCGAGGAACCCGATCGCGGCAAAGCGCTCCGGCGCCACGTACATCAGCTTCAGCTCGCCGGCCACCGCCCGCTCGATCGCCTGGGCGTTGGCGCCGGCGTTCTGCTGCGCGTTGACCAGGGCCACCCGCTCGCCGAGCCCGCGTGCGGCGAGCGCCTCCACCTGGTCCTGCATCAGCGCCACGAGCGGCGAGACCACCACCGTCAGGTCGTCCCGCAGCAGGGCCGGCAGCTGGTAACAGAGCGACTTGCCCGAGCCGGTGGGCATCACGACCATCACGTCCCGATCCTCGAGCGCCGCCTCGCACGCCTCGCGCTGGCCGCGCCGGAAGCCGGCGAAGCCGAAGTGCTGATCCAGTGCGGCGCTCAGGTCCATCAAGGAAGGCCACAGTAACGCCGGACTCGGCGGGAGCAGCGGCCCGCGGCCGACTCGTTACACAGGTACCGAGCTCTTTACGACCGGCAGCTCCTCGAGCGCGTACTTTCCGTTCGCGGACTCGGTCCGCGCGAGCGGATAGTCGCCCGAGAAGCAGGCGTCGCAGTGGGTCGCGCGCGTGGAGCGGATCGCCTCGTACACGCCGTCCAGCGACAGGTAGCGGAGCGAGTCGCAGCCCAGCTCGGCGGCGACCTCCTCCTCGGTCCTGTCGTGGGCGACCATCTCCTGCGTCGTCGACATGTCGATCCCGTAGTGGCACGGGTGGCGGATCGGCGGGGCCGAGATGCGCATGTGGATCTCGGTCGCGCCGGCGTCGCGCAGCATCTGGACGATCTGGCGCGTGGTGTTGCCGCGCACGATCGAGTCGTCGACGACGACGAGCCGCTTGCCCGCCACCACCTCACGCAGCGGGTTGAACTTCATCCGCAGGCCGTGCTTGCGGAGGTCCTGGCCGGGCTGGATGAACGTGCGCTGCACGTAGCGGTTCTTGATCAGCCCGTCGTCGCGGGGGATCCCCGACGCCTTCGAGTAGCCCGACGCCGCCGGGTTGCCCGAGTCGGGGACGGAGATGACGACGTCCGCCTCCACCGGCGCCTCGCGCCAGAGGATCTCGCCCATCTTGCGGCGCGAGACCTGCGTGCGGTTGCCCTCCAGGATCGAGTCCGGACGGGCGAAGTAGATGTGCTCGAAGACGCAGAACGCGCGCCGCTCGGACTCCACCACCTGGCGGGTCTCGATCCCCCCCGTCCCGAGCGAGACCATCTCGCCCGGCTGCACCTCGCGGAGGAGCTCGGCGGCGATGATGTCGAAGGCGCAGCTCTCGGACGCGACGCAGTAGCTCTCGCCCAGCATCCCGAGCGCCAGCGGCCGCAGGCCCGCCGGGTCGCGGAAGGCCACCACCGAGTCCTTCGTCATGACCACGGTCGAGAAGGCCCCCTCGAGGCGCGGGACCACGTCGGCCACCGCGTCCTCGATCCGGTCCGCCTCGTGCGTGGACAGGAGCGCGGCCATGATCTCCGAGTCGGAGGTGCCGCGGAACTGCACCCCTCGCTCGCGCAGCTCCGAGTGCAGCTCGACGGCGTTGATCAGGTTCCCGTTGTGCGCGAGCGCCACCTGCCGGCGGTCCGACCGCCAGACGGGCTGGGCGTTCTCCCAGGCCGACGAGCCCGTCGTCGAGTAGCGCACGTGGCCGATCGCCAGCTCGCCCTGGAGCGCCCGCAGCTTCTCCTCGTCGAACACCTGGGACACGAGCCCGAGGTCGCGCACGGTCATGATCTGGCCCCTGTGCGTGGCGGCGATCCCCGCGGATTCCTGGCCGCGGTGCTGTAGCGCGAAGAGCGCGAAGTACGCCAGCCTTGCGACGTCACGCTCGGGCGCGAACACGCCGAACACTCCACACTCGTCGCGAGGCCCGTCCCGGTCGTCTAGGTCTGGGTTCATCGGCCTCAGAGAGTCGAGGGTAACAACACCCTAGGCGGCGAAGGCCGAGGGGATCGCATCCTCATAGGCAGCGCGCAGGGCGCTCACGGGCACCGTGAGGGTCCCCTCGACGTCGAGCGTGTCGCCTCCGACCTCGCCCAGGACGATTGCCCCCTCCAGCGCCTCGATCGCGTCGCGCGGGCCTGCCACGACGACTCCGCCGGGACCCTCGCCGAAGAGCTCGGCCTCGTTCGAGCCGAGTGAGACCGTCGCCCCAACCTCTCCCTCGATGCAGCACTCGGCGAGCGCGCAGGCCAGCCCGCCGTCCGACACGTCGTGGGCCGTCGGCAGCTCGCCGCTCCGAACGGCGGCGCGCACGCGGACGAGCGCGTCGGCGTGCGCCGGGAGGTCGAGCGGTGGCAGGGAGCGCCCCAGCCGCCCGCGCAGCTTCTCGAGCTCCGAGCCCTCGAGCGCCGGCTCGAACATCCCGACGAGCGCGATGGCGTGCCCCTCCTCGGCGAACCCCGTGCGCGGCACCGCCACCGGGTCCGGCAGCTTCCCGAGCATTCCGACTATCGGCGTCGGGTAGATCGGCCCCTCACCGCCCTCGTTGTAGAGCGAGACGTTGCCGCCGACCACGGGCACGCCGAGGGCGAGGCAGGCGTCGCGCAGCCCCTCGACGGCGCGCGTGAGCTGCCACGCGATGTGGGGCTTCTCCGGGTTGCCGAAGTTCAGGCAGTTGGTGAGCCCGAGCGGCTCCGCGCCCACGCAGGCGAGGTTCCGGGCGCACTCGAGCACGGCCTCTGCCGCCCCGGTGTACGGGTCGCATGCCACGCGCCTCCCGTTGCCGTCGATCGAGACCGCGAGCGCGCCGCTGCCGCCGTCGGGCTCGAGCACGAGCACCGCGGCGTCCGCGGTCTCCGGGCGACGGACCGTTCGCGACCCGACGATCGAGTCGTACTGCTCGAAGACGAAGCGCTTCGACGCGATGTTGGGCGAGGCGAGCAGAGCCAGCAGGCTCTCGCTTGGGGACGACCCGGCGGCCAGGCGGGCGGGCGGGTCTGGGTAGGTCGGCTCGCTCGGCTCCTCGGGCTCGAGGTCGTAGAGGGGCACGTCGTCCACGAGCGCGCCGACCGGGATGTCGCCGACGCGCTCGTCCCCGTCGAATACGCGCAGATGCTGCGTGTCGGTGACCTCGCCGATCACGGTCGCGCGCACGTCCCAGCGGTCGCACAGAGAGAGGACGTCGCCCAGCCGCTCGGGCTCGACGACGCACAGCATGCGCTCCTGGGACTCCGAGATCATGATCTCGAACGGCTCCATGTCGGCCTCGCGGAGCGGCACCGCCGAGACGTCGATGTCGAGTCCCACCTCGCCCTTCGACGCCATCTCGGAGGAGCTGGACGAGAGCCCGGCCGCCCCCAGGTCCTGAAGCGAGGCGAGCAGGTCCCGCTCCAGCAGCTCGAGACAGCACTCCACGAGCTTCGACTCCTCGAACGGGTCCCCGATCTGCACCGTCGGGCGCTTCGACTCGTCCTCCTCGGACAGCTCCGCGCTCGCCAGGACGGAGGCACCGCCAATGCCGTCCCGGCCGGTGCGCGCACCGAGCAGGACGAGCTGGTTGCCGACCCCCGCGGCGGCGCTCCGGATCAGCCGCTCGCGCCGCGCCAGCCCGACGCACATCGCGTTCACCAGGCAGTTCTGCTCGTACGGCTGCTCGAAGTAGACCTCGCCGCCGACCGTGGGCACCCCGATCGAGTTGCCGTAATGGCCGATGCCCTTCACGGCCCAGTCGAACAGGTAGCGCGAGCGCGGTGAGTCGAGCTCGCCGAAGCGGAGCGAGTCGAGCACCGCGACCGGCCGCGCGCCCACCGCGAAGATGTCGCGCAGAATGCCGCCGACGCCGGTGGCGGCGCCCTGGAACGGCTCGACCGCGCTGGGGTGGTTGTGCGACTCGACCTTGAACGCCGCGGCCAGGCCGTCGCCCACGTCCACCACGCCCGCATTCTCCCCCGGCCCCATCAGGACGTGCGGCCCGTCCGTCGGAAGCTCGCGCAGGAGCTTCTTCGAGTGCTTGTACGCGCAGTGCTCCGACCACATCAGCGAGAACACCGCCAGCTCGAGCGCGTTCGGCTCGCGCCCCATGCGCTCGCAGATGCCGTCGTATTCCGCGTCCGTCAGGCCCAGCTCCCGGTGAGGAGCAGTGATCAAGCTACGCGGGAACCATTGCGAGCGACTCGAACAGCCTGCCGCCGTCGGCGGACCCGGTGAGCGGGTCGACCGCGTGCTCGGGGTGCGGCATCAGCCCCATCACGTTCCCAGCCTCGTTGCACACGCCCGCCACGTCGTCCATCGACCCGTTCGGGTTGTCGCCCGCTGCGTAGCGGAGCACCACCTGCTCCTCGGGCAGCGTGCCCCGCGGCGCGTAGTAGCGCCCGGTCGTGTGCTTCACCGGGATCGAGAGGCGGTCGCCCTCCTCGCACACGCGCGTGAACGGCGTGCCCGGGTTCTCGACGATCACCTCTACCTGCCGGCATACGAAGCGAAGCGAGTCGTTCGGCAGCAGCGCGCCCGGCAGGAGGCCGGCCTCGCACAGCACCTGGAAGCCGTTGCAGATGCCGAGCACCGGGCCGCCGTCGCGGGCGAACTCGATGACCGACTCCATCAGCGGGGAGAAGCGGGCGATCGCGCCGACTCGCAGGTAGTCGCCGTAGGAGAAGCCGCCCGGGACCACCACGGCGTCGACCCCGCTCAGGTCGCGATCGCCGTGCCAGAGCAGGTCGGCGTCGGCGAAGCGGCGGCAGGCCATCAGCGCGTCGACCTCGTCGCAGGAGCCGGGGAAGCGGACAACTCCGAACTTCATGCCGCCTCCAGCTCGATCACCTCGTAGTCCTCGATGAGGGGGTTCGCCAGGAGCCGCTCGCACATCTGCGGCACCTGCGATGCGTCCTCGACATCCAGTTCGATCAGCCTCCCCACATGCACATTCGCGACACCCTCGAATCCGAGCGCGGGCAGGGCTCGCTCCACGGCCTGACCCTGCGGGTCAAGGATGCCCGCCTTGGGCCTTATCAACACACGCGCCCTCACCCCGAGCGCTCGAGCCACGCGTCGAACGGCTCGCCCGTGATCCGCTCGTAGGCGTCAACATACAGCTCGCGCGTTCGCGCTATCACGTCGTCGGGCAGCTCCGGGGCGGGCGGCGTCTTGTCCCACCCCGAGCCGGAGGCCCAGTCGCGGACGTACTGCTTGTCGAAGCTCGGCTGGCCGTGGCCCGGCTCGTATCCGTCGGCCGGCCAGAACCGCGACGAGTCGGGAGTGAGGACCTCGTCGCCGAGCACGAGCGTCCCGTCGCGGCGACGGCCGAACTCGAACTTGGTGTCGGCGAGGATGATCCCGCGCTCGCGCGCATGAGCGGCGCCGAGCTCGTACACGGCGATCGAGAGCCTGCGCAGCTCCGCCAGCAGCCCGCGGTCCCCGATGATCTCGGCCGCGCGGTCGAAGTCGATGTTCTCGTCGTGCGCCCCAAGCTCGGCCTTCGTTGAAGGGGTGAAGATCGGCTCGGGAAGCTGCTCCGACTCCCGGAGTCCGTCGGGAAGCTCTATCCCGCAGACGGAGCCGGTCGCCTGGTAGTCCTTCCAGCCCGAGCCTGTGATGTAGCCGCGGACGACGCACTCGACGGGCACCATCTCCAGGCGCTCGACCAGCATCGCCCGGCCCCTGAACTCGTCCGGCACGTCGGTGTACGAGATCAGGTGGTTGGCGCAGATGTTCGCCGTCCGGTCGAGCCAGAACGCCGTCATCCCGGTGAGCACCTTCCCCTTGTCGGGGATCGGCGTCGGGTGGACCACGTCGTAGGTCGAGATCCGATCGCTCGCAACGAGCACCAGACGCTCCTCGCCGGAGGCGTAGATCTCACGAACCTTTCCGCTCGAGACGTGGGTCAGCGCGGCCGCATCGCTCACCCCGGCGAGGCTATCACTGCGGCCAGACCGAGCCGCGCCGGGGTGGCGATGTCGAATTCAGTTAGCGCGAGAGGCGAAGTAGCTGTGGCCCGCCGTGATCGAGTGGGTCTCGCCGGTGGTGAAGTCGGTGACGTCGACAACGCCCCTGGCCACGACCGTCAGCGTGCCGTCACACGTGTCCTGCGTCAGCCACTTGGTGCCGCGCACGGAACCTGACGAGTACAGGCCGCGCGTGCGGAAGCGTCCGCGTCCGCGCCCCCAGAGCCGCCGCCTGCGGCTCAGGACCGACGCGTGCGCCTTGCCGGCCGTCGCAGTCTTGGCCGTGCAGCCGAACAGGCCGCCGCGCAGGACGAGCTCGGTAACGCCGCCCTTCTTCTTCGGCTGCTTCACCTTGAAGATGCCGCTCCTGAAAATGCCGCGATGGCGTCCCTTGGCGCCGCGGGAGGAGTCGAGCCGCACGCGGCCCTTCCTGCTGTCGACGATGCTGTCCACCGGGAACGGCGCGTTGCCCTGGAGGTGAACTATCTGTCCCTTCCGGCGCCGGCCGGGGTAGCGGACGACCACGTCGCCAGACTGCCGTGCGATCGAGAACGTCTCACCGAGCACTGGCGGCGGTGGCGCCGACACGGTCGAGCCGCCGTACGACACGTTGTCCGCGAGCACCTGGAAGCCGCCCAGGTAGAGCCAGCCGCTGTCGTTGATCAGGTCGACGCCCGTGACGTTCGCGCTCGGATGGCAGGCCACCGCGTCGCTGTAGGACAGGTTGAACTTGGCGCTGCAGGCGCCCCCGGCGCTGTCCCAATCGTCGCTCGAACCGTCGATGTGCGTCCATACGTTGGCGTCGAGGCTGACCGGCCGCAGCTCGATCTGGCCGCCGTCGGCGAACCTGACCACGAGGCGCACCGAGCCCCCGCTGCCGCCGACGGTGAAGACCTTGAAGTCGAAGCTGGGCGGTGCCGCCGGAGCCGCGCCGTTGATGCCGACGAAGCGCGCGCGTGCGGCCGCCGAGAAGTCGTTTGCCGATTTCCCGTTGACGAACAGCGAAATCGACTGTTGATCCGTGGCGTTGGGCGGTGCGCTGGGCTCGTTTATCCAGCCGGCGCTCGCGTCGCCCTGAGTGGCGAAGCTGCCGAAGCTCAGCTGAGCATTTGCAGGTGCAGCCACCGCCAGCGTGGCGGCGGTGACGAGCGCGGTGGCGATAACTGCGTATACGGCCCGGGGGCGGTTCGACGAGGCCGAACTTGTGAGCATGGAGTCCATCCCAATCAATGAAGGCCCGAATCCAGGGCCGGGTCACGTGCCGGAGGCGAGCAACGCGTACGAGGTCGGCACGACGTACGCCGTCGCGCGGCTGAAGAAGAAGTAGGGAGTAGCGCATCATGCTGGAAGAGAATCGGCGGACGTTCCTGATCGGCGTGACCGCTGTCGTGATCGCTCTCGTGGTGATCGGCGGCTATCTGCTCTTTTGCGGCGATCCGGAGTCGAAGCTGTCCGTGGACACGGTGCCCAACGACCTCACCCTGAGCGTGGACGGGCACCAGGTCGCGACCACCGGCGAGATCAAGCTGAAGGCCGGCGAGCACACCTTGACGGGGGAGCGGCAGGGGTTCCAGACGTACAGCCAGACGGTGACCGCGCGCGGCGGCGACCCGATCGACGTGAAGATCTACCTGTACGCCAACAGCGCCGAAGGGCGCGAGTGGGCGGAGAAGCATCCCGCGGAGACCGCGAAGGCCGAGGAGGAAGCCGGGCGGCGCTTCGACGAGATCAACGAGCGGTTGCGGGAGAAGTATCCGATCATCGCGTCGCTGCCGTACCTCGGGCCCGGGTTCGAGGCGAACTACGGGGCCTCGAAGTCGGACCCGAAGAACCCCGAGGCGATCTCGATCGTGATCTCGACGTACACCCCCGACGGCAAGACCAAGGCCCTGCAATGGATCCAGGGCAACGGCTGGGACCCCGCAACCCTCGACATCATCTACACCACAACCAGCTAACCCAGCCTTCGCCGCAGCCGCCGGTGGCTCGGATGACCGGCTCCG
>Ga0207675_100002228_pt1 | contig 19268 bp, 14 predicted proteins | sample KBSSwiS42_FD_184305 | JGI IMG/M metagenome (GOLD analysis project Ga0207675, IMG submission 184305) | Switchgrass rhizosphere microbial communities from Kellogg Biological Station, Michigan, USA - KBS Switchgrass S4-2 (SPAdes) (version 2) | ecosystem: Host-associated > Plants > Roots >...
GTTCGCGGACTTCCGGCAAATTGACGATCGCGAGTATTTCCTCGTTCAGCTTGCGCACGATGGGTGCGGGTGTTTTCGGCGCGGTATACATGCTGAACCAGCCGCTCGTATCGAAACCGGCGAGTCCCGATTCCGCGAGTGATGGCACCTCCGGCAGTATCGGGGTGCGCTTCGCGGTTGTGACTGCAAGCGCCGTAAGCGTACCCGTCCGCACGTGCGGCGCCAGCACGAGCACGTTATCCACCGCGATCTGGAGCCGGCCGCCAAGTATGTCCGGCAGCATCGCGCCAGTGCCTTTGTACGGGATGAAAACCATGTCGATGCCGGCGAGGCGCTTGAACATTTCTCCGCTCAGGTGCTGGACCGTGCCCGGCGTCGACGCGCCCCACGAGATCTTGCCGGGCCGCGGCTTGGCGTAAGCAATCAATTCGCTCACGGTTTTAACGCCGATCGACGGATGCGCGACCATCACGTACGGGGAGGTCGCGACCAGCGCGAGCGGTTCTAGATCGCGCTGTACGTCGAACTTCGTGTCCTTGTAGAGGCTGCCGACGATGCTGATCGACGAGCCCGACACGAGCAGCGTGTAGCCGTCGGGCTGCGATTTCGACACGATTTCGGCGGCAATGATGCCGCTCGCACCCGCGCGATTGTCGACGACGACCTGCTGGCCCAGCCGTTCCGACAGCTTGGCGGCGACCAGCCTGCCGACCAGATCCGTGCTGCCGCCCGGCGTGAAGCCGACGAGCAGGCGGATAGGCCGCTGCGGATAATCCTGCGCCGCAACCGTCGCCGGCGTAGTGCCGACTGCCCAAAAGAGAACTGCTTGGACGATGACTGACACTCGCATTTATTTGGCCTTTACGTTTCGTTCGGCGATAACGGCGGCGCTCACGCGCTGACGTGCCAGAGCGTGCCGTCCTTGCGTTCGAGCGGCACGGTAATGTTGCGGGAAGCAAGGCGCGTTTGCACCGACAGGCTGTGCGTGCCGGTCCCGCCCATCACGACGATCACGATGTCTTCGGGCTTTTCCGCGATCGGCACGCCGAACGAAGGATCGAAGTCGGCATATTGCTTGAGGATTTTCTCGCTGAAGCTCGTCAGGTTGCCGCGCGGTATGTTGCCGAACGGCAGGCGTCCGTACTCCCAGATGAACTGCTTGACCTCCGCCTTGCTGTAGCCGCCGTTCGCCAGCAGGCGCGCGTGCTGCGGACACAGGATCAGCAGCGGCTGGCCTTCGCCGTTGGTGTTGCGGTTGCCGACGTAAGGTATCGACAGCGCCAGCGTGCGCAGCAAGTCCTTGGCCGTCTGGCTGCCGCCGTTGTCGTCGATCATCGCGGCGGGGCAAGCGGGTATCACCGTCACCGTGCTGGCTTCGCGGGCATAGCCGCGCTCGACGTGCAGCGGCTCCCACGGGTTTTCGTCCTCATTTTCGGCGATGCAGTGCCCGAAGCGCGCAATATGTCCCTGCGTATGGATGTTGATCGATCCCGGCGTGCCGCCGACGTTGATCATCGTCAATTGCAACGCACGCCCTATCGTGCTCGTGCTGCGCCAGCGGCTGCCCGTGTGGTTGTAGCCATGATTCAGATCGATCGCTGTGCGCACCGGCCCGTTGACGATAGGCAACGGCGATGTGTTGTGCGTTGACGTCAAGACCGCGTCGAGATTGAACGACGGCATGGCGATGGCCTTCACGCACGCAATCAACACCGGCATGTATTCCGGCACGCAGCCCGCCATCACCGCATTGGCTGCAATTTTCTCTACCGTGGCCAGCCCGCGTTTGGGCGCCAGCGTGCCGATCACGTCGGCTGGCTGCCAACCGAGCGTGCGCTCGACATAGTCGGTCATCGCCGCTACTCGCGCCTGCGTCGGCGGCACGATAGGCAAGCCGTCGGTCAGGTTGTGCGCGAGAAACCATGCATTGATCGCTTCCCAATCGTCCGCGAGCTCGATAACCGGCGCCTCCATGACGTCTGCGTTCATGGCGCCTCCGCGCGATTAGCGCGATGACCGCGCGACGCCGGATGGACGAAGTCGATCCTCGTATGTTTCGCGAGCTCGCCCTGCCCGGTCAGCTGTTCGAGCACGACCGGATACGCGCTGCGCGCAAGCTCGCGCACTTCGGCAGGAGTCAGATCGTTGAGCGGATGCGGTGTGACGAGCAGCGGCAATTCATCGAGTTGCAGGTTCTTCGCGGCCAGCCGACCATGCGTGAGAAATGCGGTGGACACGATCGTCGACGTCGGGACGCCGCGCTTTTCGAGATAAGCCGAGTCGTGGATACACCACGACGTGCAGCCGCCTCAATCACCCCATGCATTGACCAGTGCGTCGACCTTGCCGTCGAGCTGGTCCGCGATCAGCTTGCTCGACGTGAAATTCTTGCGCACCGTGTGCGTTTTGATTCCCGCGTAATCCGCGCGCAGCATTTCCTCAATGTACTGAATGAACAGGCCCGCGTTGGGCTTGATGTTGTCGATGAAGCCGATCGACTTGCCGGTCAGCGTATCGAGCCGGCGCGCGAGCATTGCCCGCTCGAGTGCGCGGCTGCCCACCGGATTGACGAGAAGTACTGTGTTGACTGCTGTCATGCCACCCTCCTCCAGAACTTATGCGATGCCAAACGATGATTTTACGGCGTGCGCGGCGACGCTCATCGGCCGCTTTTGGAACGGCTGACTATACCGCCCGCGCCCATCATCGCCGCATTGATATAAAACACCGGCGCCAGGCCGAATCCCGAAACAATGAAACCGAACAGCGCCGGCGCGATCACGCGCACGAGATTGTTGACGGTGAGACGCAACCCGAGCGCTTCGCCGGAACGCCCGTCCGCCGCGCGGCTGAACATCAGCATCGTCGCGATCGGTTGGCCGCAGCCGGTTCCAAGGCCGAATATAAACGATACCAGCGCGAGCATCACGACGTGCTGAAAAAGCGGCACCAGCGCGAACCCGACCGCGGCCAGATAAAACGAATACGCGAGCAGTTTGTCCTCGCCGAGCCGCTTGATGAGGCGCGCCAGCGCGAAGCGCACGATAAACGACGCCGCCGCGAACGTCGCCAGCAGCGCGCCGATCGCCGAGGCCGACAACCCGATCCCCACGCCGTACACGGGTATATAGAACTGGAATAGATCGGTGCCCAGCTGGACCAGCGCACCTATGATTAGGATCCGCATCACGGCCGGATCCGCCAGCGTCTTGCCGATGGGCGCGCGCGGCGCGACGCGCCGGCTGCCGCCGGGCAGCAGCTTGCCCCACACCAGCACCATGATGCCCGTGACCAGCGCCAGCGCGCCCGCCACGACGCACGCGATCGGGTAATTGAACTGGTCGACGGAGAACCCGGCCACGAGCGGACCGATAAAATTCGACGTCGCCCCGACCAGGCTGAAATTGCTGAAGTTCTGCGCGCGCTTGTCCGGCGCGCTCATAATCCCGACCAAGTTCTGCACGATAACGAGAAAGAACGCGAACGACATGCCGCTTAGCGTGCCGGCAATATAGAGCGCGGGCAGGCTATGCACGAAGTACGGAACCATCAGACCGCCAGCGCCGCAGATCGCGCTGAACACGAGCGGGCGCAGCGGTCCGTAACGGTCGCCCCAGGTGCCCGCCGGGTACGACAATAACAAAGGACACACGTAATACAGCGCGACCAGCATGCCGACTTGGGTCGGCGTCGCCCCGAGCTCGAGCGAATACAGCTGCAGCACTACGCGCGAAGCGTTGACGCCGATGAACCCGATCAGAGTCACCGCAAAGATGAGGTTAAGCGGCATCAACCGTCACGCCGGCGCGGCGCGCGCATCCGCAACTTTCTCCGCAACAAATCACTCACGGCGCATAGACCCACAAATCGAGCTGCACGCACACGCCAGGCACCGGCAGGAACGGCACTTCCACCGCGGAAAACGGCAGGTAATGCCCGGGCAAATGCCGCTCCCACACCTGGTAGGCCGGAAAGAAATCGCGCAGATCGGTATGGTATTGCTGGATGCGCACGGCGTTGGCAAGCGATGTGCCGGCGGCACCGCATATTTTTTGTGCGTTCTCGAGCAGGAGGTCCATCTGCGCTTGCACCGCCGAGCCGAAATAGGGCTGAGCGGGGTTTATTCGCGCGGCCTCGACGAGTCCCGCTTTATCGACCGCCATCAAGCCCGAAATGAACAGCAAATCGCCCGCGCGCACTGCCTGGCTGTAACCACGGTACGCCGGCACGACTCCGCCATCGACGATCTGCTTGCGCGTGCTGCCGGCATCGGTTAACGCGATGGTATTAATTTCGATGCGCGCGTCCTGCAGAAAGAAGCCGGGCGTCGCGGTCGGGATTAGCGTGGTTGCCGGTTTCGCCTTCGGGAAAAATTTTGCCCACACCTCGTTGAACGGCGCAAAATCCTCCGCGTCGCGCATATAGACCTGGCACTTGACGATGTTCTTCAACGACGAGCCGGCCGCCTTGAGCGCAGGCTCGATTTTTTCGCGCAGGATGAATTCCGCCTCGAGCTTGATCGGCAGGCCCTTCCACAAATGTCCGGCCGGCAGACGTGCCTGCTGCGCGAGGCCCTCGCCGAACTTGAACGAATCGGCCATGCGTCCCGCGACGAACACGTAATCGCCGGCCGCCAGCGCGAGGCTGTAACCCGAAGTCGCATGCACGGCATGGTCCGCCGGCCGGATATGGCGTGCGCGGAAATTTCCCTGCGGCACTATGCCTATCATATGCACTTCAATTTCCTGGCCGGGCAACAGAAATCCCTGCGTCAGCGTCGAAGTGCTCGGCGGAATATGGTCTTTCAGGACGGCGCGGCGCGCATCGTGATAAGACTCCACGGCGCGGCCCGACGTGTAATTCTGATCGACGCGCACGATATTGCGCATGTCCCCACCGCCAGCTTCGAAGACGCGCGCCGTATTGCGGAAGATCTGCTCCGCTTCGCGCCTCAATTTGGGGCTTGCCGAGTGCGGCGCACCGGGCCGGAGCACGTCGCGCGCCATTCCGCTCAGATAGTCGGCGGTGCCTTTGTGGCCCGTCGCAAAAATCCAGCGGCCCGCGCGCACGCCCGGTGCATAGCGGATGTTTCCCTTCGGAATGATTACCGGCCGCAACGGCTTTACCGCGGCCACGGCTTTCCTCGCCATGCTGCTTGCCTTTTTATTGGATGGATTTCGAGAGTCCCGATTATACGGCGTGCGCGGTGCTCTAGCGCCCCCGCAATTCGGGCATAATTCGTGCAACCTTTTTTTAGCGCGAGCCACGGATGAAACGATACTTCCTCGCTGCAGCAACACTTGTGCTGGCGACTTCGGTGCACGCGGCCGATGCGATCAAGGATTACCCGGTGCGTCCCGTGCGGCTCATCAATCCGTTTCCGCCAGGCGGCAGCAGCGATCCGTCGTGCCGCCTGCTCGCGGACGCGCTAACAAAATCGCTCGGCCAGCAATTCGTGGTCGACAATCGCGGCGGCGGCAACGGCAACATCGGCACCGCACTCGCTTCAAAAGCTACACCCGACGGTTACGTGCTCGTGTTTGCGTCGGGCACGACGTTCACGATCAATCCCTTCGTTTATACGAACATGGGATTCGATTCGAAAAAAGACCTGGAGCCCGTCATTAAATTCGGCAGCGTACCGAACGTACTCGTCGTAAACACGGCACTGCCAGCGCGCACGCTCGCGGAATTCACGCAATATGCGAAAGCGCGCCCGGACGAACTCAATTATGCGTCCGCGGGCAACGGCAGCAGCATGCATCTCGCCGCGGAGCTGTACCAGAAGATGTCCGGCACGAAGATGCGCCATATTCCCTACGTGTCGCCGGGTCTCGCCACTCAGGACACCATCGCCAATCGTACGCAGCTGATTTTTCATCTGCTGCCGGCCGTGGCGCAGCAGGCGCTGGCGGGCAACGTGCGAGCTCTCGCGGTGTTGGCGCCGACGCGCTCGAGCGTATTACCGGATGTGCCTACCACGAAAGAGGCCGGGATGCCCGGTCTTGAGGCGGGTACCTGGTACACGGTTTTGGCGCCGGCCGGCACGCCGAAGACCGTCATCGCCCTGCTCAACAAGCAGATCAATGCAACGCTTGCCGATCCGGTGTTCCGCAAGAGAGTGATGGATATGGGACTCACCGTCATGGGCGGTACACCCGCGGATGTGACGACGTACATCGCGTCGGAATCGAAGCGATGGTCGGAGGTCGTGCGCAGTGCCGGCGTAAAAGTCGACTAGCGTGGCCACGCCACTGTAGGACGCAGGCAATTCAGGTAAGCTCCACAAAATCGGCACGCCGGGGGAGACGTAAATGATCCGAGTGTTTTTTACCCGGAACGGGACATCCGTTGGCCGCAACAGCCGATGCGCAATCCCGGGCATCGCACGGGTGTGCGTCGGTGTGGCGGCAATGTCTGCACTTGTCGCTCACGCGCAATTGCGCCTGCCCGAAGTCCGGGTCGAGGACACCCGAACATCGCCGCTCAACCTGGATACGCCCGCCCAAAGCGGAAGCCTGCTCGGCCTCACGCCGCGCGAGACTCCCGCGACGCTCGAGATCATTGATCAGACGATGATCAGGAACCGCGGCTTTCGGACGACCACCGAGGCCGCGCAAGGTGCGGTCGGCGTGACGGCGGGCGATGCGCCCGGCGCCCCCGGTAATTTTTCGATGCGCGGCTATTCCTTTGGCCAGATCAACATTCTCTACGACGGCATCCGGATCGGCCCGGCGAGCATGACTTCGCGCGTGATGGACACCGGCAACCTCGAGCGCATCGAATTCCTGAAGGGCCCCGCGTCCCTGATGTCGGGCGAGGGCGCCGCGGGCGGTTCCGTCAACTACGTGACAAAGCGGCCACATAGCGGGCCGATTGAAAACGACTCTTATGTTTCGTATGGTTCGTTCAATACGGTGCGCGCCGGATTCGGGTCGGGCGGCAGCACGTCCATACAGGGGCTGGATTACCGCATCGACGTCAACCGCGCGACGAGCAACGGCTTCATCGACGACACGCGCAGCCAGAGCTGGAATGTGTCCACCGGTGTCGACTACCGGGTCTCGGGCGCTTTCAAGCTGTTCGGCGCCTTGGAATACCGGCAGGATAAGTCCAACGCCTATTGGGGAACGCCGCTCGTTTCGGGCGCCGCCGCAGGCGTCAGCGCGACGGGTGGTATCGTCGCGGGCACCAGCGTCGCCAGCATCAGCGGCAACAATCTCGGCCCGGTCACGATCGACAACCGCACGCTCACGACCAACTATAACGTGATCGACAACAACAACGAGGCCAACCAAATCTGGCTGCGCGGCGGATTCGAGTGGGCCTTGAACAGCAATCTCTTATTGCGCAGCCAGATTTACGGATTCACCGTCAATCGCACGTTTTTCAACAGCGAAACGTATTCGTTCGATCCCGCGAGCGGGCTGGTCGACCGCGACCGTTTTTTCGTCGGGCATGACCAGAACATGCTTGGCAACAAGACCCAGCTGCAGTGGGACAGCACGTTCGCCGGTAAAGAAAACCGGCTGGTTACGGCGTTCGAGATCAGCAACATCAATTTTCACGTCCGGCAGTTTGACTTCACCAACGCCGCGTTTCCGGCGGATTCGGTGACGCTGATAAATCCGATCCGCGGCACGTTCGGCCCCCTGGATGTCGAGAATTTCTCCACGCGCGTAGGCGACGCTGCGATCTCTTTCGACGACCGGCTCAAAGTTACGCCAACATTTGCGCTGATCGGCGGTCTGCGTTACGAGCAGATAACACTGGATCGGAATGCACCGAACCGGGCCGGCTACCCCTATTCCCAGTCATGGTGGCCGCTCACGGGCCGCCTTGGTTTTACCTGGGAAACGATACCGGGCCTCACTCTATACGGCCAGTACGCGACCGCCGCAGACGTCGCGGCCGCCAACCTCTTTAACCTGCGTCCGTCGCAAACCCAGAATCTGACGACTACCCGCACTTATGAAGGCGGCGTCAAGCAGCTCTTTTGGAAGCGCAAGGCCGAATGGTCGTTGGCCGGTTACCATATTGAACGCAACAACCTGCCCTCCCAGCAATCAGCAACGGTGGTCAACACCGTCGGCCAGCAGATTTCCGATGGGGTCGAAGTGGCCGCGGCGGTGCGGCCGAACACCCGCTGGAATATCTGGGGCAATGTTTCCTATATGCGCGCGTACTACTCCGACTACATTACCGGCAACGGTTCTTTGTCGGGCAACACGCCACCCAATGTGCCGAAGGTTGTCGCCAATGCCGGAGCGTCCTACCGTATGAACCTTCCCGTGCCGATCGAACTCGGCGCGTCAGTGCGCCATGTGGGCGACCGCTTCAATGCAGACCCCAACGCCGTCACGATGCTGGCCTATACCGTGGCCGATGCTTATGCATTCATGGATATCCGGAAGAACGCGCGTATCACATTGCGCGTGCGCAACCTGACCGACAAGAATTACGCCATTTGGGCGGACCCGGGCTATCCCGATCAAATCCTGCTCGGCGCACCGCGCAGCTACGAGATTTCGGCCGCGCTCAAATTTTGAGTGCCTAAGCGACCGGAGTGAAGCGCGCGCTCGTCGTAATCCACCGCTGGCTGGGCGTCGCATTTTGCCTGCTTTTCGCAATGTGGTTTGCGAGCGGCATGGTGATGCATTTCATGCCGTTTCCGGCGCTGACGGAAGCCGAGCGTGTCGCCGGTCTCGCCCCTTTCGATCCCAATCTCTTGCGAGTCGATCCGCGCGCAGCGATCGCCGCCAGCGGATTTCCCGGCGCAGTGCGCGTGCGCGCGTTCGCGCGCGACGACGGACCCATCTACGTCGTGACAGGTGCGTCGGGCCTGCGCGCATTCAAAGGGCCCGAACTCGCGCCCGCCGGAGTAGTTGCCCCGCAGGATGCGTTGGCGATCGCCACAGTACATGCGCGGCGCCGCGGGATAGATTCCGATGCTGCCGCCTTCGCGGAGTTGGCGGACTACGATCAATGGACAGTTTCCAATCGCCTCGACCCGCACCGCCCGCTCTACCGCATTGCGCTAAATGACGATGCGGCGACGGAACTGTATGTTTCGTCGGCGACCGGCGAAGTGGTGCGCGACACCACTGCCCGCGAGCGCGGCTGGAATTATGTCGGCAGCGTCGCACACTGGATTTATCCGACGGCCCTGCGCCGGAACCTGGATGCCTGGCTAATCACGGTATGGTGGCTCGCGCTGGCGGCATCGATCGCCGTGATCACCGGAACGATCGTCGGGCTTTGGAGCGTGCGCATCGCGGTCGGTCGCGTGCGCTCGCCTTATTCGGGATGGCAAGCGTGGCACCATTGGCTCGGTTTGGGATGCACCGTTTTTATTTTGAGCTGGACTTTCAGCGGGTGGCTATCGATGGATAACGGCCTGCTGTTTTCGAACGGCAAACTCTCGCCGGCGGAGGCCGCGGTTTTCAGTAACAAGCTGGCCTGGCAAACAAGAGCTCCGCCCGAACCCTCATCCGTACCCGGGCAAGTGCTTGAGGTTGAGTGGTTCGCGTTCGGCGAACGGGTTTATCGCCGCGATCGCTTCGGCCTCGAGGCGCAACGCCTACTGGCGATCGGCGAAACGCAGTCCGGTATTCGAACCTTCCTGGAACCTGCCGATATTGTGCCTGTGGGAGCGAAATTCGGCCGGGGCTGCCGCCCTCCTGTTGCGGTCGCGATGACCGACGATTATCCATCGCGATCAGCCATGCCCGGCGCGCCGGTTTATCGGCTGGTGTGCGGCGATGCCTGGTTCAACATCGACGGGGCCAGCGGTGCACCTCTCGAAAAACTCGATGGCTCGCGGCGCGCCTATCGCTGGCTTTATCAAGGCCTGCATACACTGGACTTTGCGCCGTTCAACACTTGGCCGTTCTTGCGCACCGCCGCGATCAGCGGATTGTGCGGACTAGGGACGCTTTTCAGCGTCACTGCCATCGTCATCGCATGGCGCCGCTTGCGTTGTCTCACGCTGTAGGACGTACACCGACAACTGAACGTCGGTTTCGCTGATTCCGATAGGGTTCCCGGGCAAGTAACCTTGGGAGCTAACCCTAACCAAAGGAACGCTGATGATCGCCTTAAGGTCACTCGCCTCACGTTCATCCCTCACGCTGTTGACGACCGCGGCGCTGGCGTACGCTGGCTACAGCATGTTGAAGTCCCGCCGGCGGGGGTTGCCGCCTGCGGGTCCCCAAAAACAGGATCCAGAGCAGTTGGACAAGATGCTCGATACGGCGCTCGAGGACAGCATGGACGCGAGCGATCCACCGTCGACGGTACAGCCTGAAGTACGCGGCGTCTAACCCGATCTACGACAGCACGGACCGCGCACGCGCCTGTTGACTCGTGCAGGTGTCGTGCGTCGCTTACTCGCGCGAGGAGACTTGTTCATGGCCGGCGCTTTCAATCACCCGGGCCTGCGACGGCTTTCGTAGCCTTCACGGTCGACTGTCGATGCAAGGCCGCCGCGCTTTCCCGACGCCAGCGCGCTGGCTCCTGCGATACCGGCAGGCACCGAGCCTCGTTGCGTTGGCGCTTACCGGCGCGCTTTTTTCCCTTCATGCAAATGCCTATCGCGTCGAAGTAGACGCGCCCGCGCCGCTCAGGAAATTCCTCGAGCAGTTTCTCGATCTGGCGCGCTATAAGGACCGCACAGATCTGAACGACGACCAGTTCAATTTCATGCTCGGCGATGCCCCGCAGCAGGTGAAGGATCTCGCCGCGACCGAGGGCTATTTTTCGCCGCAAACGAAAGTCGAGGTCGAGCGCAGCGGCGGCGAGCCGGTCGTACGCATAACGGTCGAGCCCGGACCGCGCACGCTGATTTCGACCGTAAATCTCGACGTTTCCGGTCCCGCCGCTGACGAGTCGCCGCAGCAGATCGCCGAATTACGCAGCAAGTGGGGTCTTCCGGCCGGCAAGCCGTTCCGCCAGCAAGACTGGGGCGAAGCAAAGGAGAACGGGCTGCGCATTCTGCAAAATCGCAACTACGCTTCGGCCCGCATTGCCGACTCGCGTGCGGCGATCGATTCCGCGGCGCATAAAGCCGAGCTCGACGTCGAATACGAAAGCGGGCCGCGCTACACGCTGGGGCGCCTCAACGTGACGGGCACGCGCCGTTATCCGGCGACGATCGTGCACAACATTAATCCGCTCAAGGAGGGCGAAGCCTACGACGTCGATCGCCTGCGCGAGCTGCAGCGTCAGATCCAGACGACGCGTTACTTCAGCAATGCGACCGTCGATATCCAGCGCGACCCCGAAAATCCGCTCGACAGCCCCGTCAACGTGCGCGTCAGCGAATTTCCGACGCAACTCCTGCGCGGTTCTGCAGGTTACAGCACCGACGACGGCGCGCGCGTGCGCGGCGAATACTCGCACAACAACGTCTTCGGCAAAGCGTGGGGTTTCGACAGCCAGGCGAGCCTCGAGCAGCGTCGTCAGTTCGGCTCGGTCGGACTGTCGATGCCGCCCGATTCCAGCGCGTTCGTCAACAATGCGCACTCGTCCTACGAGCGCACGACATTGTCGGGCCTCGATTTGCGCAGCCGCCGCATCGGGCTCAAACGCTCGCGCACGACGCAGAACTATGATCTCGCGTGGACGCTCGAATACTATAGCGACCAGCTGGAACAGATCAGCGGCGCAACCGTGCCGCTCGACATCGTCGCCCAGCCCGGCTCGCATCAGGCGCTGGTTGCGGGTGTCAGGTGGACGCGCCGCCGGCTGGATAGCCTACTATTTCCACGCGATGGCCATATCCTCACGCTCGAAGGCGGAGTCGCCGTGAAAGGCGTTTTGACCGAAGAAACTTTTGCCCGGCTGCTTGCGCAGGGCCGCAAATACATCCCGGTCGCGCAGCGCGATCTCGTGCTGCTGCGCGCCGAATTGGGCGCGGTAATCACGCGCGAAGGCAGTAACGCAGCGGTGCCGGGATCGCTGCTGTTTCGGGCCGGCGGCACGAATTCGATTCGCGGCTACACGAGCCAGAGCATCGGCAATGAGGTCAATGGCGCGACCTATCCGACGCGCCTGCTGGCAACCGCCAGCGCCGAATATCAGCACTGGTTTACCCAGGACTGGGGCGGCGCCGCGTTTTACGACGTGGGCACGGCGACCGACACGTGGTCCGAACGTTCGCTGTTCAATGGCGTCGGCGTCGGCGTACGCTACCGCACTCCCGTCGGCACGATCAACGCCGACATCGCCTATGGCATCCAACGCCATCAGGTGCGGCCGCATTTCTCGCTAGGTATTGCTTTCTGATCGTGAATGCGTCCACGCTCTCTCGCATCCGTCCGCGCCGTCGGGGCCGCCGGGTTCTGATCGCGCTAGCCGCGGTCATGGTCGTCGCGCTGGCAGGCGCCGGCTTCATCGCGGCGGCAGTCCACAGCGAAACCGGCAGCCGCCTGCTGTGGACCGTGGTTTCGCAACTCACGCCCGGATTGCGCGGAACTTTCGTCGAAGGCACCTGGCTCGACGGCGTGAAACTCACCGGCGTGCAGTATCACGATGCGCATCGCCGCATCGACGTGGACAAACTCGATGCGAGCTGGCAAATCGCCTGGAAGCCGGCCGCGTGGACCGTAAACTTCCTGCGGGTCGGCGAGCTCACGGTCGCGCTCATACCCGACAACGAAAAGTCACTCCCGCCACGTCAGCTTGTGCTGCCGCTCGCGATCGACATTCGCGATTTCAACATCGCCGCACTCAATTTAAAGCGCGGGGACTCGATAACTACGATTGAAAATATCCACGGCACTGCAAAAAGCGACCGCGTGCGCCACGAGCTTCAGATCGAGCGGGCTGCGACCCCATGGGGCGCGGCGCGAACGGATATCCGGGTGGACGGCAGCGGTCCCGTATCGATCGCTGTCGACGCGCGCATGAACATGCGCCTCGTCGATGAACCGGTGGCGATCGACGCCCGGCTTACCGGTGTGATGGAAAAGCTCGACGTCGCACTTACGGCGCAGGGCGCGAAATTCTCCGCACGCGCCGGGATCACTGCGACTCCGTTCGCCAATCTGCCGTTCACGCGTGCGGACGTCGATATCGAGCACCTCAATCCGCAGCGGTTCTCACCCTCGCTTCCGCGGGCGGATCTCGCGGTCGAAGCAAAGCTTGTCCCGACTGGCGATTCCGCCGCAGCGCTCGTCGTTACCGGTCCGGTCTCGCTGCGCAATGCTTTGGCCGGAGCGCTCGACAAGCAGCTTCTCCCGCTCATCTCCGCGCAAGCAGAGGTGAGGCTCGATCAGAGAACGCAGGAATTTAGCGGGCTGCGGATTGCGTTGCCGGGCGGCGCCCGCGCCACGGGCCGGGGCCGCTGGTTGAATGGCGGCGGCGAACTCAAGATCGACGTTCAAGCGCTCGACCTGCGCGCATTGCATACGGCGATGCAAAAGACCCGCTTGAACGGACCGCTCGAAGCGACTCAAGTTGCGGGCATTCAGCACGTTGCCCTCAATCTGTCGGGTGAGCCGTATGCGATGTCGATCGTCGCCAAAGCCGCAATTACCCCCGCTGCAGTTGCGCTCGAGTCCGCAACGCTGCGGTCGGGCGATGCACGTCTGGAAATTAAGGGGCGTCTCGCGCGCGACGAACAGTCACGCTACGAGTTGACCGGATTGCTCACGCAATTCGACCCGGGACGCTTCGTCGCCCAAAGTCCCGCCCCGGCCCGCACGCGCAACGACAAAACGGTCAAGGCCGCACCACTGCAGCGGCTGCCCGCCGACATCCGGATCAACATGGATTTTTCCGCAAGCGGCAAGTTGAAACCAGAATTCGAGTCGCAACTGCGCTTCGCAGTTCACGACAGCACGTACGATCGCCTGCCGATGTCGGGCAAGGGGTTCATCGCTCTACGCGGCAAGCGGTTGCTGCCGAGCGAAGCGCAGCTGAGCGTCGCTGGCAACGTGGCCGAACTCAACGGCAGCTTCGGCGAGCCGCGCGACAGCATGCGCTTTCGCATCGACGCCCCAGCACTCGACCGGCTAGGCGTCGGCGCGACCGGTCGTGTGCAGGCAAGCGGCACGCTTGCCGGCACTTTCGACCATCCGTTGATCAACGCGCAATGGGAAGCGGCGCGGCTCGCGTTCCGCGAATACGCGCTCGACAGCGCAAGCGGTGAGGCCCAGCTCGATGCGCGAAACGCGGCGACACCCGATGCGAAAACCAACCTCACGCTCAAGGCCAGCGGCGTGCGTGGAGGGCCGGTCGCCTTGACTCGGCTCGAGGCCAACATCGACGGCACCTATGCCACTCATCGAATCTCCCTCGGTGCCGTAGGCCGATTGCGCGGGCAGCCGCTGGATCTGCGCCTGAACGCGCGCGGCGGCCTGCAGAAAACATCGGCGAGCGCAGCGCTCTTCGGCACCGACACTGCATGGCGCGGCACGCTCGAGCGATTCGACAATCGCGGCCTGCCAGCCTTCGCGCTCGAGCGCGCGACCCAGCTGTATGCCGGCGGGAACCGCGTCGAAATCGGTGCGACCCAGATTTCGATCGAGCGGGCGACGGTCGACCTGAAAGAACTCATCTGGCGCGCAGGACTGCTGCGCACTGCCGGCCAGATGCGCGGGCTCAATATCGGCCACGTGCTGCAACTGCAGAAGGAAGTAACCGGCAATGCGCCGCCGGTTACCTCCAATCTCGTGCTGACAGGCGCCTGGGACGTCAACATCGCGGAACGTGCGAGCGGTTTTGCGGAGATCAAGCGCGAGAGCGGCGACGTGAGCGTCAAATCGGACGGCCGCGAGATTGTCGGCGGCATCGAATCCCTGCAAATGCGCGCTGCGTTCGAGGGCAGCCGTATGCGCATCGACGGCGGACTCGCGACGGCAAGATTCGGAAAGGTGAACGCAGCAGGTTATGTGGGCCTCGTGCAAGACAACGGTTTTCTGACCGTGTCCCCGCAATCCACCCTCGCCTTGCGGATCCAGGCCAACATCGCGCAGCTCGACAACATTTCGTCGGTGACCGGCGCACGCGTGGCCCTGCGCGGCAGCGCGAATGCCGACCTTCAGGTCAACGGGACACTCGAGAAGCCGGTGCTTGCCGGCAATATGATCGCGGAGAATCTAGAGCTCACCCTGTACGATCAGGGCATTAAATTGAACAAAGGTGTCGCGCGGCTGGCGATCAGCAATAACAAGGTCGAGCTGCAAGAAGTCGTGTTCCACGGCGGCGATGGAACGCTGCGCGCAACCGGCACGATCCCGCTCGATCAAACCAACCCGGCACTGACCGCCACCATCGTAGCCGACAAGCTGCAGTTGATCGCAGACCCGTCGCGTCAACTGACCATGTCGGGCACGGCGCTCGCCGCCAATACGGGCGGACAACTCAAAATTTCCGGCGAGTTCACGGTGGACCACGCGCTTTTCGACCTGCCGGAAAAAAGCGCACCCAAGCTCGACGACGACGTCGTAATCCTCGGTCCGGGCGCGAAGCAGGCGCGGGATAAAAACGCGTCGCGGCCGCCGCCGGCCAATCCTGGACTATTGCCGCCGGTGGTCGACGTCAAGCTCGGGCTCGGCAACGACTTCAGGTTCCGCGGCGCGGGTGCCGCGCTGCTGCTCGCCGGCACGCTTAATATCAAGAGCGGTCCGGGCCAGCCGCCACAGGGATTCGGCAACGTGCGTGTGGTCAATGGCGTATACGAAGCGTTCGGCGCCAAACTCACGATCGAGCAGGGCATCCTCGCGTTTCAGGGCCCGCTCGACAACCCCGGCCTCAACATCATTGCAATGCGGCGCGAGCGCGAAGTCGAAGCCGGCGTGCAGGTCACCGGTAACGTGCGCGTGCCCCGCATCGACCTGGTTTCGTCACCCAACCTGCCGGAAGAAGAAAAACTGTCGTGGCTCGTATTCGGTCACGGCAGTAGCACGACGAGCGGAAGCGGCAACCAAGCCCAGGCCGCTATGCAGGTCGCCGCGACGGGTCTGCTCAACAAGATGGGATCGTCGAAAGTTGCGTCGGGTCTGGGATTGGACACGCTGTCGCTCGGCGCGAGCAATACCGGCGCGCTCGCCGGCCAGCAGGTCGTGACGATCGGCAAGGAAATCTCGAGCAAGCTGTCCGTCGGCTACGAGCAGAGCCTTGCCGGCATCGGCGGCATCGTGAAACTCACTTACGAATTGAGCCGCAACTGGTCGGTCGCATTCCTCGGCGGCAGCAGTACCGGGCTCGACATTCTTTACAGCAATCGATTCGACAGCTTAGGCGACCGGCGGCGGCAGCGCGATGGCGTTTCCGCAACCGAATAGATCGCTCGCGTACGGTTTCACGAGCATCGCTCGCTGCAGCCTTGGATACCAAGAACGCTGCGCAAAGTCTCCATAAACACGGTGACGTCGAATGGCTTCTCAAAAAAAGCTGCCACCCCGGAAGCAAATGCGCGTTTGCGAATCTCAATGTCGGCGGTAACAAAGATAACGGGGATGCCGAGCCGCCGCGCCTGCACCTGAAGACCATTGAGGCCGGGCATTCGCATGTCGAGAATCACGCACTCTGGCCTGAACCCCGGCCTTTCATCGAGCACTTCGATGAACTCATTTCCCGATGCGAATATCTCCGCATCGATTCCTTCACTGCCGACCAGCCTTTTAATTGATTGGCGGACAAGTGCATTGTCATCCACTATCGCGATGAGCGGTCTGTTCGTCATCATTGCCCTATCCTTGCGAGCGCAAAAGTCATATTTCTTCTGTAGCGTCCGGCACGTAACCGAACACTGAACAATCATTTGGCATGGCGTGCTGACATGCAGGACACCGTCTAATGCGGCTGAGCATCCGCCCGCCGTTGCAGAAAGGCCTTCCCGCAGCGAGCGCGAATACGTGATGCGCGGCGCACTTCGCTGGACTGCGCGACGACTGTCACGTTCAATTTTTCAAGCGCGGGACTTTAAGGCGAGTCACGTACCTGCGTCTTGACGCCAGATACCAATTCATTAACACTTGGGACCGCTTACAAGCGTGGGGAAGACGAGACCGTGAAATCGAAACCCATGATTTCTGTCAATGCCACGACAGGGCTCCTCGACACCATTGCTGCGGCCGGCGCAAATCCTGATCAGATCCTGAGCACGCTTGGACTCGAGCGGTCGGTCCTGGCGAATCCGGACGGCTGCTTACGGGGGGAATTTTGCCGTTACTCCAATTGCGGTTCCCGAACCGAAACCTACGCGATGCTACTAGCCGGACTCGGTATGCTCGGATTATCTGCGCCTCGCAGGAAATCGCAATCAAGCGAGAATCGTAACAATCGCCACGCGTACTAGGGTCAACTAACTCAAACTAGGATAATGGCTCGCAACGCCACTCTTGCAGCCGTTACTGCACAAGAAAATATCGAGCTTAGGGATGGGTCGCTTGGGCATCTTCAGCAGATGATCAAAAAACACCCTAACTGAATCATTCGCCATGGCACCTGGCACGCCTGGACGTAGGCTATTTAGCAATGTCGAATACCAGAATCCGCTTGTGCAATTTCTCGAAGCGGTCACCTTCTGACTTTCGCGATTAAATCGACGATGCCAAAACTATCGCAAAAAAACGTCCTGCGTTACCAGAAGGGAAGGCATTCACAATCAACGGTAAGGCGGAATTTCCTAGAGTGGCGCTCTCAGCAAGTCCCGCCCTTCCCTGTGCGTTGCGATGTGCCGACGTGCTAATTTTTTTTCGGCAGCCCTCAAAAAGCGAAAAGAGTAACTCCAGGACGCGGTGCGCTGATCGAGTCAGTCGCGCAAAGCGATCTCGATTCGCGCAGAGCAACTTGCCCCGACTTATTGGGCTAAAGTCCAATAGCGTCGTGGCCTCATCAAGCGGATGCTTCGACGGTAAAGAAAATTCGAGGACGTTCGTGAAAATTGTGGATCTGGCGCGTCTCCGTGGTATCTACGTTTGCTTAACGCCCGCGCAGCGGCAATATTTGCAGTCGATTGTCATAGCCGGATCACACCCGCTAACTGCGCCGGTGATTGGGGATTTGATCGAGCTGGGGCTGGTGTGTCCGTTGGGAGATAAGTTCATTGCCACGGACGATGGTCGCTACGTTGCGAGTCTGTCCTAGCTGTGGGGCTCGCTGCGCAATCTCGATCGAACGCGAACAGGCTGGCGGACTGGTGAGGCGCTCGGTAAGCGAATGCTTCGCGTAAGGGACGTGCGCTACTGAGCAAGTGCACTCCGCACGAGCTTTGTGCACGCACTGCTGCGGTTTACAACTGACAAAAAAACGGGCTTTCAACTTTAGTCGAAAACCCGAATTTCTATTTGTAATCAGTGGTCGGGGCGAGAGGATTTGAACCTCCGACCACCTGCACCCCATGCAGGTACGCTACCAGGCTGCGCTACGCCCCGAGGTGACGATTATATCAGACCGTATGCGCCGACTAGCTTCGCAGGATGTCGAGGACGGTCTTGATTTCCTTGCGAAGCGTGGCGAGATTCGCCTTGTTCGCAGCAGCCGCGCGATTGTTCTTGGCAGGCTCGGTGACAATTTCGTCGAGGCGGTTGCGCGCGCCGCTGATAGTGAAACCCTGATCGTACAAGAGGTCGCGAATGCGCCGGATCAGGAGAACTTCGTGATGTTGATAGTAACGCCGGTTGCCGCGCCGCTTGACGGGCTTTAACTGCGTGAATTCCTGTTCCCAGTAGCGCAACACATGCGGCTTCACGCCGCACAGTTCGCTTACCTCGCCGATGGTGAAATACCGTTTGGCCGGGATCGGCGGCAGCGCTTCCTTAGGACTGTGGTTTGTTTCCATTATTATAGTTTTGCTCAACCATCGCCTTCAGTTTCTGCGACGCGTGAAAAGTGACGACGCGTCGAGCGGTAATCGGAATTTCCTCGCCGGTTTTTGGATTGCGTCCCGGACGTTGCGGTTTATCGCGCAATTGGAAATTGCCGAAACCCGACAGCTTGACGCCCTCCCCGTTCTCCAGCGCCAAGCGCACTTCTTCAAAAAAAGACTCCACCATGTCTTTGGCTTCGCGCTTATTGAATCCGACTTTCTCAAAAAGCAGATCCGCCAATTCGGCTTTGGTTAAAGTCATATTTTCCCCTTACTCTCGGAGCTTTGCTTGAAATTGTTCTTGTAACACTTTAAGCAACCGCTGTATCGCGGTTTCGGCTTCAGCGTCGGTCAACGTTTTGTGAGTATCTTGCAATAATACCTTAAACGCAACACTTTTTTTATCTGAATCAATGCCTTTGCCACGATATACGTCAAACAGCGCGACCTC
>Ga0207675_100002229_pt1 | contig 19266 bp, 19 predicted proteins | sample KBSSwiS42_FD_184305 | JGI IMG/M metagenome (GOLD analysis project Ga0207675, IMG submission 184305) | Switchgrass rhizosphere microbial communities from Kellogg Biological Station, Michigan, USA - KBS Switchgrass S4-2 (SPAdes) (version 2) | ecosystem: Host-associated > Plants > Roots >...
CGCAACCTGCCGATGTTCGATGTGAGCGTCGATTTTCCGGCGGGCTCCGCGTACGACACGCGCGAGAAATCGGGCGTGGCCGGCATGACGCAGGGAATGTTGAAGCTCGGCGCGGGCGGCCTGTCGGAAGACGAGATTGCGCGCCGCATGGCCGACAGCGGTGCGCAATTCGGTGGCCGCGTCGACAGCGACCGCGCCGGCGTGACGCTGCGCACGTTGAGCCATGCGGAAGAACGTCGCCAGGCGCTCGATGTGTTCGCGCGCGTGCTGCAGCGCCCGGAGTTTCCGGCGGCGGTGCTCGACCGCGAAAAGAAGCGGCTGGTCGAGGCCATCAAAGAGTCCGATACCAAGCCCGAAACGCTGTTGAGCCGTGGTTTCAACCAGCTCGCCTATGCGAGCCACCCGTATGGATTGCGCGGCTCCGGTGAGGCGGCAACCGTCGCGCAGATAGCGCGCGACGATCTGGTCGAATTTTACCGGCGCTACTACACCGTGGACCGTGCGGTGGTGGCAATCATCGGCGACCTGACGCGCGCGGACGCCGAGGCGATCGCCGAGCAAGTCACGGGGCAATTGCCGCGCTCGACCGTCGCGCCGGTGATACCGCCGGTGCCGTCGCTCGCGCAGGCCGAAACGCGCGTGATCCCGCATCCGGCTTCGCAAAGCCATTTACTGATGGGCATGCCCGGCATCAAGCGCGACGATCCTGATTATTTCCCGCTGTTCGTCGGCAACTACATCCTGGGCGGCGGCGGGTTTCAGTCGCGCATCACCGAGGAAGTGCGCTCCAAGCGCGGACTCGCCTATTCGGCGTACAGCTATTTCGCGCCGATGCAGGAGCGCGGGCCGTTCGTCATCGGCCTGCAGACGCGCAAGGACCAGGCGGGGGAAGCGCTCGCAGTCGTGCGCGCGACGCTCGCGGATTTTCTGGCCAAGGGCCCGACGGCGGACGAATTGCGCAGCGCGAAACAGAATCTGGTCGGCGGGTTTCCTTTGCGCATCGACAACAATCGCAAGATCCTGGATTACCTGAGCGTGATCGGGTTTTATAACCTGCCGCTCACTTACCTGGAAGATTTCGTGCCCAACGTCGAGAAGGTGACGGTCGCCGACATCCGCGCCGCGTTTGCGCGCCGCGTCGATCCCGCGCATATGGTGACGGTAGTGGTGGGGCCCGAGGCGGCAGCGATCGCCGCCGCGCCTAAGTAACCGGCGCCGCGCGCGTGGCGCTGCGGACGAGGTGATCATGGTGGCCGCGAAAAACCAGGTGCGCATCATCGGTGGTACATGGCGCAGCCGCGTGATCGCATTCGCGCCGCGCGCCGACCTGCGCCCAACGCCCGACCGCGTGCGCGAGACGCTGTTCAACTGGCTGGGGCAGGATTTGACCGGGCGCTGCTGCCTCGACCTTTTTGCGGGCAGCGGCGCGCTCGGATTCGAGGCTGCATCGCGCGGCGCGCGCCGCGTCGTCATGGTCGAGCGCGATCCGGCGGCATGGCGCGCGTTGCAGGCCAACGTCGCCAAGCTCGCGGCGCACGCAGTGGAACTTAAACGCGCGGATGCGTTAGAATTTCTGCGCGCGGACGACGGCTGCTATGACATCGTCTTTCTCGACCCGCCGTTTCGCGCGGACTATCTCGATGCGGTGCTGCCGGTGCTGGGTCCGCGGCTGGCGCCCGCCGCGCTGGTTCATGTCGAAGCGCCCGCGGCGCCTGCGCTGCCGCCGGGCTGGGAAATCTGGCGCAACGGCCGCGCGGGCGCGGTGACGCATCAACTGCTGAAATGGGCTGGCCATGACGCTTAAAGCTGTTTATCCCGGAACGTTCGATCCGATCACGCTCGGGCACCAGGATCTCGTGCGCCGCGCCGCGAACATGTTCGATGAAGTGATCCTCGCGGTGGCAGACAGCCGCGCGAAGAAGCCGTTCTTCACGCTGGACGAGCGCGTCGAGATGGCGAAGAGCGTGGTGGGCGAATACAAGAACGTCACGGTGATGGGTTTTTCCGGGCTGCTCATGCGCTTCGCGCAAAAGCACAACGCCAAGGTCGTGATGCGCGGGCTGCGTGCGGTGTCGGACTTCGATTATGAGTTTCAGCTCGCGGGCATGAACCGCAACCTGTTTCCCGAGGTCGAATCCATATTCCTGACTCCGGCGGAGCAGTTCCTGTTCATCTCGGCGACATTGGTGCGCGAAATCTCGGTGCTCGGCGGCGACGTCAGCCAGTTCGTCGCTCCGCACGTCGAGCAATGCCTGAAAAGCAAAATCAAGTCCCTGGGCGGCAAGGGGTAAGAGCTGCGCGATGGCGTTGATCATCACCGACGAATGCATCAACTGCGACGTTTGCGAGCCCGAATGCCCGAACGGCGCGATTGCCGCGGGCGAGGAAATCTACGTGATCGATCCCAAGCTCTGCACTGAGTGCGTGGGCCACTACGATGCGCCGCAATGCCGCATCGTGTGTCCGGTCGACTGCATTCCCAATGACCCGCGCCACGTGGAAACCAAAGAAGAGCTGCACGCCAAGTATTTGCGCCTGACGGAGCAGACGAGCCGCTGACCGCCGCTCAGCGCTGGCAACGCGGGCAGTAAAACGTCGCGCGTTGGCCCAGCACCAGACTGCGGATAGGCGCTTTGCAGGTGAGGCAGCCTTCGCCGCCGCGGCCGTAGACGAAAAACCGGTCCTGGAAAAAGCCCGCTTCGCCCGCCGAATTTACGTAGTCGCGCAGGCTCGAGCCGCCGGCGTCGATCGCCTCGGTCAGCGTCTCGCGGATCTTGTCGACCAGGATGGCGTAGCGAGCGAGCCCTATGCGGCGCGCCGGAAGGCGCGGATTGATTTTCGCGCGAAAGAGCGCCTCGTTGGCGTAGATGTTGCCGACGCCCGCGACCAGGTGGCTGTCCATCAGCGCATTCTTGATCGCGCCGCTGCGTGAGCGCGTTTCGCGGTACAGCCACTCGGCGCTGAGCGCGGTCGACAGCGGTTCCGGACCGATGTCGCGCAGCAGTTTGTGCGTCAGCGGGTCGCCCTTGTGCCACAGCACGAGGCCGAAGCGGCGCGGATCGCGCAGACGCACGATGCGGCCGTTGGCGAGCGTGAGATCGAAATGATCGTGCGTCGCGGGCGGCGTGCCGGCACTCACCAGCCACAAGCGGCCGGACATGCCCAGGTGCACGATCAACGTGCCGTCGCCGGCGCGGAACAGCAGGTATTTGGCGCGCCGCTCGAGCGCGTCAATGCGCCGGCCGGTGAGAATGCGCGGGAGATTGCGCGTGATCGGTTGACGCATCGCGCGGTTGCGCACAACGACGCCGGTCACGGTCGCTCCCGCGACAAGCGGCGCCAGGCCGCGCCGGGTCGTTTCGACTTCCGGCAGTTCAGGCATGCTATTTCTTCGCGGGTTCGGTCTTCGCGGGTTCGGCGGCGGGCGGTGCGAGCAGCCGTTTGCCGGCTTCGCCGCTCAGCTGGTATTCGTACGGCTGGTCGCTGCGCGCGATCACGAACTGCGGTTCGCGCTGGAGCACCGAAATAAAGATGTCGGTGCCGGACTTCAACGTGACCTTGACGCGCGTCATTGCCGTGCGGTTGCTTAAGGGCAACACGGCGAGCGCGGACGCGAGTCGCCATTCATCGACCCAGCGCGTGAGATCGTCGGCGCCTAAATCGGCGCCCGGCGGCGTCAACTGCCATTTGCCGTCGTTCTGCGTGAGCGCGAAATCCGCCAGGCGAAACGCGACCGGCGCCTCGTCGGCGGCGAACACCTGCCGGCTGATCACCTGGTGCACGCTCTTCGGCAGCAAGCTGCCGTAGCGTAACGAGAGCGGGTAGATGCCGTCCTGCGTGAGCACGTATTGCTCGCGGCTCATCTGGTTGAAGCCGCCGAAGCCGAACGCCTGCTGGTTGATGATCAGGCGCGCGGCCGGCTCATTGAGGTCATAGCGCGCGAGCCCCTGTGCGGGAAAGCGGTCCTTCGCCGACGCTTCGAGTATTTCCAGCAGACGCTGGACTTGTGTGCCGTCGGCGCGCGCCGCCAGCGGCGCCGTGATTATCCAGTCGGCGCCGGTGCGTGCGAGCGCTATGGGCGGCTCGCCGGCGATTTCGACCCTGATGCTGGTCGCCTCGGCGGCTTTGAGCGTCGACAGCTTGTGCTCGGGCGCGGTTTTGGCCGGCTTGTAATACGCGAACAGCGCGAGCGCAATGACCACCGCCAGCAGCGCAAGATTCAGCGCGAACCGGCCTTTCATGATTTACGGCGCCGCCACCACACCAGAATGCCGGTACTCACGAACGCGAGCGGCAGGAAGACGAGGAAGCCGAACAGAATTACGTACTGCGCGCCGCGCCCTAGCTCCAAACTGCTGTCGCGTGCGGGCCGCGGCTGGATCGTGATCAGCGCATCGTCTCCCGCGAGCCAGTTGACCATGTTGACGCCGAGTTCCAGGTTGCCGCCGTTGCCGAGAAACTGGTTGCTCAAAAAATGTCCGTTGCCGACGACGACGACGCGCTGCACGCGGTCACCCACGGTGCGCTCGAGCGCCACCGCAATCGTGACGGGGCCCGGCACGTCGCGCGCTTTGTCGAACGCGATGCCGCCGTCCAACTTGCCCATCTCGACCCAGCCCCGCGGCGCGACGTCGACCAGGCGCGCCACCTTCCACTCGCTGCCTTCGCTGCCCTTTTCGTTAACGCCGATCTGGCGCGCGAACGGGTAAATCGTGTTGAGCCGGAAATTGTCCGTAACCGGATGGCGCCCATAGCTCGCAGACACCGCGATCGTCGGTGCGGCGTTGACGCGCGCGGCGTCCGGGTCGACGACCGTTCCCGGCCCCAACGTGAGGCCGAGCGCTTCGGCGATGGGCTGCAGGCCGCGCAAAGGCTCGGTATCGATCAGCCACAGAAGATTGCCGCCTTTCTGCACGTACTGCGTGATCTTTGCCACTTCGGCCGGCTGCAGCTCGACCTGCGGATTGGCAATCAGCAGCATGCTCGCGTTCGCCGGGACTTCCTGCGCGATCGCCAGGTTGAGCGCGTTGGTTTTAAAGCCGCGGGCGCCGAGCTGCTTGCCGAATTCGCCAAGGTCGTGATTGGCAACGCCCGCGAGCCGGCGCTCGCCATGCCCTTCGAGCGCCATTGCGAGCCGCTCGCCCGCGCGCGCGAGCCGCATCAAGAGATTGACGAGCGACTGCTCGTTATACTCGGTCAGGTGCTCGCTTTTCTGGTTGTATTCGATCACCGATTCGCCGTCGGCGCGGATGCCGGCGGCCTGCGCGAGCTTGGGCTCTTCGCGCGGATCGACGAGCGTCACGGTCAAGTCCGGCTTCACGCGCTGGTATGACGCGAAAAATTCCTGCACAGGCTTGCGCACCTCGGGCTGGCGCGTTGCGAACACCGTGACCTTGATCGGCCCGGTGAGCTTGGTGAGCACGTCGCGCGTTTGCTGGGTCAGCGTATTGCGCGAGCTCTGGGTGAGATCGTATTCGGCGCGGTACTCGCGCGCGAAGAATGCCACGAGCGCCGCGAGCGCCACCAGGAGCACGACGAAAACGCCGTTCTGCAGGAGCAGCCGCGTGCGCAGTTTGGGAGTTACTTGCATCCGATCACCCGCGCAGTCGCGCCGCGTCGAGCCGGCGTATGGTCAAAATGAGGAATACGGCGATCAGGAGCAGCATGCAGATGACGTTGTAGCTGTCGAGCATGCCTTTCGCGAACGCTTCGAAATTCTTGAGCGGCGAGAGCACCTGCGCGAGCTCCGCCGGCACCGCCCAGCCGCGGCCGCGCAAGCCATCCGCCGCGGTTTCGCCGGCCAGCAGCATGCCGAGCAGGAGCCCGAACGCGATCATCGACGCGACGAATGGCTGCGCGGTCAGGCACGACGCGTAAAGCGCGATGGCGGAAAAGCACGCGGCGAGCAGCACGACGCCGACGACCAGGCTCGCGAGCAGGCCGAAATCCAGGCGCCCGCCCATCAGCAGCGACAACGGCATCAACGTCGCCAGGCCAACCAGAATCCCAAGAAACGCGAGCAGGCCCAGGAATTTGCCGAGCGCGATTTCGGTCATCGAAATCGGCGCCGACATCAGGAGCACGAGCGTCTGGTTGCGCTTCTCCTCGGCGATCAGGCGCATTGCCAGCAGCGGAATCGCGAACAGAAAAATTATCGCGAGCGTGGCATAAACGGGGGATGCGACGAGCTCGGTGATGCCGGGCGGATTCGGCATCTGCACGAGCCGCGGCTGGAACGCCATGAAGTCGTCGATTCTTTTCATGAAGCCGAACGCGAGCATGACCTGCACGAACGTGAGCACCACCCACGCGAGCGGCGAGGCAAACAGCGCTTTCAATTCTTTGCGGGCGATCGTGAGTATCATTTTCCTGGCGTCCTGGTGGATATGGCGCGAGCAGGCTGACCGCGCGTCATGCTTGTTCTTCTTTGCGCGTCAAGCTGCTGAACACGTCTTCGAGACTTGCCTGCGCGGGGGTTAGCTGATAAAGGCCCCAGCCACGCTCGACCGCGCACCGCACGAGTTCGTCGGTCGGATCCGCGCCGTCCGCAAAAGTCACGCGGAAAACACCGTCATTTGCCGGCTCGACGCGGGCCACGCCGCGAATGGCGGCGAGGTCGGCGGGCGATGGCGGATGCTTGAATCCGAGCACTATCGTGCTGCCGCCCTGGAACTGATTCAACGCGGTGATCGTATCGTTGAACACGGTCGCGCCGTGATGCAGGATTTGCACGCGGTCGCACACGCTCTCGACTTCGGGCAGGATGTGGGTGGACAGGATGACGCTGCGCTCGCGGCCGAGCTCGCGGATCAAGTTGCGGATCTCGCGGATCTGGTTAGGGTCGAGCCCGACGGTCGGCTCGTCGAGAATCACGACATCGGGGCGGTGCACGATCGCCTGGGCGATGCCGACGCGCTGCTGATAACCCTTGGACAGCGTGCCGATCAATTTTTTCGCGACATCGGCGAGCCCGCAACCGGCAAGCGCCTCGCCGACCGCCGCGCCGCGCGTTGCTTTGGGTACGCGATGCAGCCGCGCGGCAAGGTCGATGTACTCACGCACGGTGAGTTCACGATACAACGGCGGCGTTTCGGGCAGATAGCCGATGCGCGCTTTGGCCGCGGTTGGCTCATCGAACAAATCGATGCCGCAAATGCGGATCGCGCCGGCGGTCGGCGCGAGATTGCCCGTCAGCATCTGCATGGTCGTAGTCTTGCCGGCGCCATTGGGACCGAGAAAGCCCAGGATTTCGCCGCGCTTTAACTCCAGGCTCAATCCGGCGACTGCGGTGTGAGCGCCGAAATTGCGGGAAAGCCCTTGTGCGGAAACAGTAATCTCGGTGGCCGGTGGGGTCATGAGGTTTTTTCAATCGGCCACGCGAGCGCGGCGTGGACGGCTTGTGGTGGGCGCTAAATATACCTAATATGTAACGAATTATGAAGAACTTGCGAACTATAATTCGCTCTTACCCGTATTAGCGCGTATCACTTCGAGCGATTCTTTCTTTCCAATGAACATTTCCAAGCCAGCCGTCTGGTTTTTGCTGTTTTCGCTGCTTGCGCTTGGCGCCTGCGCGCAGCAACCGACGCAGCCGCAAGCCGAGTCGCCGGGTCAGTCCGAGCAACCTGCCGCTGCGGCGCCGGCACCGAAGCCGCGCGTTGTCGCGCGGCCGCAGGTGAAGCCGCCGACTCTGCCGGTGCAGGCGATGAGCCAGACCGTGCTGTTCAAATTGCTGCTCGCCGAAATCGCGCTGCAGCGCGGTCAGAACAATGTCGCGGTGCAATCGTTTCTCGATCTGGCCAAAGAAACCAAGGATCCGCGCATTGCCCAACGCGCAACCGAAGTCGCGTTGAACACGCGTTTTCTCGGCGCCGCGCTTGAAACCGCGGGTATCTGGCTTGCCGCCGACCCGGAAAACCAGCAGGCGCGGCAGGTGCTCGCCGCGTTGCTCGTCAATCAGGCGCGCCTGGCGGACGCCGAGCCGCATCTGCAGACGTGGCTCGCTGCCGACAAGGACAATATCGGCAACGGCTTTATGCAGTTGAACACGATATTGATGCGTCATCAGGACAAGGCTGCGGTACTCGAACTCACGCAAAACCTCGCCAAGCCCTATCCGTCATTGCCGGAAGCGCACTACAGCATTGCGCAGGCCGCGTGGGCGGCAGGCCAGCCCCCGCTGGCGCTCACCGAGATTCGCGCGGCACTTAAGCTGCGCGCTGACTGGGAGCAGGCCGCATTGTTTCAAGGCCAGGTTCTGCAGCGCACGTCGAACGCGGACGCGCTGGCCTATTACCAGTCCTACCTGAAAGCGCATCCGCGCGCGATGGATCTGCGGCTGAGTTATGCGCGCCTCCTGGTGACCGACAAAAAATACGTCGAAGCGCGCACCGAGTTTCAAACGCTGCTCAAGGAATTTCCGAACAACGCGGACGTGACGATGGCGGTCGCCTTGCTGTCGCTGCAGTTGAACGATTTCGATGCCGCCGAAACCCAGCTGCAGCACGCGCTCGAAACCGATTACAAGGATCCGGACGCGGTGCGCTTTTATCTCGGCCAGGTCAACGAAGAGCGCAAGCGCCCGGCCGACGCGCTGCGCTGGTATTCGAGCGTCAATGGCGGCGACCAGTACGTGCCGGCGCGCGCCCGCTATGCGGGGATCCTCGCCAAGCAGGGCAAGATGGATGACGCGCGCAAGTATCTGCAGGACGCCGGCCGCAATGGCGCTGAGCGTGTGCAATTCACGCAGGCCGAGGCGCAGCTGCTGCGTGACGCCAACGACTTTCGCGCTGCGTTCGACGTGCTCGGCCAGGCGGTCGCTAAAAATCCGAATTCGGCGGAACTGCTCTACGACCAGGCGATGGCCGCCGAGAAGGTCGACCGCATGGACGTGCTCGAATCGAACCTGCGCAAAGTCATTCAGATGAAACCCGACTATGCGCATGCCTATAACGCGCTCGGCTATACGTTCGCCGATCGCAACACGCGGCTCAACGAGGCGTACGCGCTGGTCGAGCAGGCGCTGAAGCTCGCCCCCGACGATCCCTTCATCATGGACAGCATGGGCTGGGTGCTCTTTCGGATGAACCAGAACGATGCGGCGGTAACGTTTTTGCAGCGCGCGTTCGAGATCCGGCCCGACGCCGAAATTGCGGCGCACTTGGGTGAAGTGCTGTGGGCGATGGGTCGCCAGGAGGAAGCGAAAAAGGTCTGGGCAACCGCGCTCAAGGATAATCCCGCCAACGAGTTATTGTCGGCGACGGTCAAAAAGTTTTCGCCTTAGTCCCGGCGCCCTCGCGCCGAGTGTCACTCATGAAATTCACGTTTCGATGCTGCGTGGCATTGTGCGCGGTGCTGCTCGCCGCGTGCGCTGGCGTCGGCCCGCCGCGCGGCGCCGATACCGCGCCGGCATTCGAGCTCGCGGGGCGCATCGTCGTGCGCAACCAGGAGCGCGGATTTTCGAGCTCGCTGCGCTGGAAGCAGGCCAACGGGCGCGATGAACTCTGGCTTACCGCGCCGCTGGGCCAGACCATCGCGTTTCTTGAGGCCGACGCCAACGGCGCGACGTTGACCGCGTCCGATCAAAAGCAATATCGCGCGAGCTCGATCGAGAGTTTGACCAAAAGCGCGTTTGGCTGGCGCTTTCCCGTCGACGGCCTGCGCTATTGGGTGTTCGGTGAGGCGGCGCCGGGCATGTCGCCGGCGACCATCGAGCGCGACGGCGCCAAGCGCATCGCCCGCATGAAGCACGACGACTGGCAGATTGCGCTCAATTACGCCACGAGCGAGGCGACGCGTCCGTCGCGGCTCGACATTGTCGGGAACGACGCCGAGATCCGGCTCGCGATCGACAGTCTGTCGCGCGATCAGCCGTGAATCCGGTCCCCGCGTATCCGGCGCCGGCAAAACTCAATCTAATGCTGCGCGTGACCGGCCGGCGCGCGGATGGCTATCACCTGTTGCAGACCGCATTCCGCTTCATCGATTTCGGCGACACGCTGACGTTTGCCGTGCGCCCCGACGGGGTCATCGCGCGGCGCAACGACATTCCCGGCGTCCCCGCCGACACCGACCTGACGGTGCGGGCAGCGCGCCTATTGCAGCAAGCCGGCACCGTGCGCGCAGGCGCGGATATCACGCTGGAAAAGAGACTGCCGCTCGGCGGGGGCCTGGGAGGCGGCAGCTCGGATGCCGCCACTACGTTAATCGTGCTGAACCGCCTGTGGGGGCTGAACTGGTCGCGCGCGCGCCTGCAGGAATTGGCGCTCGAATTGGGCGCAGACGTCCCTGTTTTCGTGTTCGGCGAGTCGGCGCTGGGCGAGGGGGTGGGCGAAAAATTGACCCCTTTGCCACTGCCCCCGGCGTGGTACGTGGTCCTCATCCCGGGGGTCGAAATAGCGACGGCGCGCATCTTCCAAGATGCGGATTTGATTAGGGATTCGATTCCGCTTAAAATACCGCCCTTTTCCGCTGCGTCGGGCATCAACGATCTCGAACCGGTGGTTTGCCGGCTGTATCCGGTCGTTGCCGAGCACTTGGCCTGGTTGAAGCAATTCGGCCGCGCGCACGTGACGGGTTCGGGCGCTTGCGTATTCGCGGAGTTCGAGCGCGAAGCCGCGGCGCGGGAAGTGTTGGAGCGATTGCCGGCGACGATGCGGGGCGTAGTGGCGCAGGGTTTGGCGTTTCACCCACTGCGGGAGATGTGCGAGTAGGTGCTGGCGCGGGTTGCGCACCGCGGGGTTTTCAAGCGTTGGGGAGTCGCCAAGTGGTAAGGCACCGGATTTTGATTCCGGCATTCGTAGGTTCGATCCCTACCTCCCCAGCCATTTTTGCGGGCCAGGGCTTTGATAAGGAAACCGACCGTGCCGTACGACCGTTTAATGGTGTTTACCGGCAGCGCGACCCCGAAACTCGCTGGGGACGTGGTGCAGCACCTGAACATCCACTTGGGCAAAGCCAAGGTCGGACGGTTTTCCGACGGCGAAGTCATGGTCGAAGTGCTCGAGAACGTGCGGGGCAAGGATGTGTTCGTGCTGCAGTCGATTTGTTCGCCGCCGAACGACAACCTGATGGAAGTGCTGGTGCTGGTCGATGCGTTAAAGCGCGCGTCCGCCGCGCGGGTGACGGCGGCGATCCCGTACATGGGTTACGCGCGCCAGGACCGGCGGCCGAGCTCGGCGCGGGTTGCGATCACGGCGAAAGTCGTCGCCGACATGCTGGCGACGGTCGGCGTGAACCGGGTGCTGACGATGGATCTGCACTCGGAGCAGATCCAGGGATTTTTCGACATCCCGGTCGACAATATTTATTCGGCGCCAATATTGCTGGGCGACGTTTGGAAGCACGATTTCAAGAACCTGGTCGTGGTGTCGCCGGACGTTGGCGGCGTGGTGCGGGCGAGGGCGCTGGCGAAGCGGCTTGAAGCGGACTTGGCGATCATCGACAAGCGCCGTCCGCGGCCCAATGTCGCGACGGTGATGAACATCATCGGCGACATCGAAGGGCGCACATGCGTGATCGTCGATGACCTGGTCGACACGGCGAACACGCTGTGCGAAGCGGCGAAAGCGCTGAAGGAGCGCGGCGCCGAGAAAGTGATCGCGTATTGCACGCACCCGGTGTTGTCGGGCAAGGCGGTCGAGCGGATCGCGGGCTCGGCGCTGGACGAAATAGTAGTGACGGACACGATACCGCTGTCGGCGGAGGCCGCGCAATGCAAGCGCATACGCGTGCTGTCGATCGCGGGCCTGCTGGCCGAGACGATGCTGCGCATCAGCAACGAAGACTCGGTGAGCTCGCTGTTTGTAGAATAAATGCGTGTGGAATAGACGGGCGTCGGAATGGTTTTTGGCGCGGCGTGCGGCATTTTGCCGGACGCCGTTTTTTGAAACCGGGGTTGTCTGGTCGCGGATGACCTCATTTGTGGAGACTTAAATGAAAATTGAATTTACTGCGTTTCCGCGCACACTGCAGGGTACGGGTGCGAGCCGCCGTCTGCGTGGCGCGGGCAAGGTCCCGGGCATCGTTTACGGCGCCGACAAGACGGCACAGGCAATCGAGCTCGATCACCATGCGTTGTACCGGCATCTGAAAATGGAAGCGTTTCATGCGTCCATTCTCGACATGGCTTACGAAGGCGCGAAGGAGCAGGTGCTGTTGCGCGACGTGCAAATGCATCCGTTCAAGCAGCTCGTGCTGCACGTGGACTTTCAGCGCGTGGACAAAAACCGGAAGATCCACATGAAAGTGCCGCTGCACTTCATCAACGCGGAGACGTGCCCGGGCGTGAAGGTCGGCGGCGGTGTCGTCAACCACATCATGAACGAAGTCGATATCCAGTGTTTGCCCGACCATCTGCCCGAGTTCATCGAGGTCAATCTCGAAAAACTCGAGCTCGGCCACTCGCTGCATATCAACGACATCACGCTGCCGGCGGGCGTCGAGCCGATTTCGCGCATCAAGAAGGACAATCCCGCGATCGTCACGGTCCACGTGCCGAAAGTGGCGGTGATCGAAGAAGAAGTTGCGGCGCCGGTGACCGAGATTACGGGCCAGACTCCGGCCGAAGCGGCTGCCGCGGCGGAAGGCAAAGAAGGCGAGAAGGGCGACAAGGGCGACAAGAAAGAAGCGGCCGGCGACAAGAAAGACGCCGGCAAGAAAGACGCGGGCAAGAAGGAATAGCCCGGCCCTGTTGCCGAAAATGGAACCCGCCATGCCGGCGTTTGCGACGAGCGAACCGGTTATGGCGGGTTTTTTTTCGGCGTCGATTGAGCGGACTTTCAACCTACGACAAGCGATCAGGCGCGAAGCCTCACCATGAAACTCATTGTCGGACTCGGCAATCCGGGCGAAAAATACGAGCGCACGCGGCACAACGCGGGCTTCTGGCTGCTCGAGCGGTTCGCCGCGCAGACCGGCACGGCGATGCGCAAGGATGCCAAGTTCCAGGCGCTCGTCGGCCGTCATGCGCCGAGCGGCGTGTGGTTGCTGATGCCGCAGACTTTCATGAATGCGAGCGGGCGCCCGGTGCAGATGATCGCGAGCTTTTTCAAGATCGCGCCGGCCGAAATCCTGGTCTTGCACGACGAGCTCGATTTCGCGCCGGGGGTGGCGAAACTCAAGCAGGGCGGCGGCATCGCGGGCCACAACGGCCTGCGCGACATTTCCGCGCGCATCGGCTCGCATGACTACTGGCGGTTGCGCATAGGCGTCGGCCATCCCGGCGCGCGCGACGCCGTCACCGAGTACGTGCTGAACAAGCCGTCGGCGGACGATCGCGGGGAAATCGATGCCGCCATTGCGCGCGCGCTCGACGTCTTGCCGCTCATCGTGGAAGGCGACCTGCAAAACGCGATGCTCAAATTGCACACGGCGGAAAAACCGCCGAAGGCAGCGGAGAAAACGCCGGCGGACAAGGCACCGCCGGAAAAAGCGCGCGCGGCGGAAAAGCCCGCGAAGCCGGCGAAAGTCGCGCCGGCGCCGGCGTCCGCCGCGCCCGCAAAACCCGCGCCGGCGGCAGCCGCGGTCGCCACCCCGCCCGCCGAACCGGCGGCCGCCGCAGCGGAGAAAAAAGTCGGCTTAAAGTCACTTTTCAGGAAGTTTTTGCCGGACCAGAAGTAATCGAGCGGTCCGCGGCTCACGTGGCCGCGCGCGTGCTCTCCACACTTACAGCGGACATCATGAGCCTCAAATGCGGAATCGTCGGTCTGCCGAATGTCGGCAAGTCCACCCTGTTCAATGCGCTGACCAAGGCCGGCATTGCGGCGGAGAACTACCCTTTTTGCACGATAGAGCCTAACGTCGGGATCGTCGAAGTGCCGGATCCGCGGCTGCAGCCGCTGGTCGACATCGCGAAACCTGAAAAAACCATTCCCGCGGTCGTCGAATTCGTCGATATCGCCGGACTCGTCGCGGGCGCGTCGAAAGGCGAGGGTCTCGGCAACAAGTTTCTCGCAAACATCCGCGAGACCGACGGCATCATCAATATGGTGCGCTGCTTCGTCGACGACAATGTCGTGCACGTCGCAGGCAAGGTCGACCCCATCTCCGATATCGAGACCATACACACCGAGCTCGCGCTCGCCGACCTGGAGACGGTCGACAAAGGCATCCAGCGCGCGGGCAAGACGGCCAAGGCGGGCGACAAGGAAGCGATCAAGCTCGCTGCGCTGCTTGAAAAAGTGCGCGCCCAGCTCGACCAGGGCAAGCCGGTGCGCGCGTTGAAACTCGACAAGGAAGACGCGTTGCTGTTGAAGCCGCTGTGCCTGATGACGGCCAAGCCCGCGATCTACGTCGCCAACGTGAACGACAAAGGGTTCGAGAACAATCCATTGCTCGACAAGGTCAAAGCGTATGCAGCTGCCGAGCACGCGCCAGTGGTCGCGATCTGCGCCGCGCTGGAAGCCGAGATCGCCGACCTTTCCGACGAGGACAAGCAGGTTTTTTTAACCGACATAGGCATGCAGGAGCCGGGATTGAACCGCCTCATACGCGCGACCTATGAACTCTTAGGCCTGCAGACGTATTTCACGGTCGGGCCAAAGGAAGTCCGCGCGTGGACCATGCACAAAGGCGATACCGCGCCGCAGGCAGCCGGTGTCATCCACACGGATTTCGAAAAAGGCTTTATTCGCGCTGAAGTGATTGCCTATGACGAATTTATCAAGAACAAGGGTGAACTAGGCGCGAAGGAGGCCGGCAAGATGCGGCTCGAAGGCAAGGACTACATCGTGCGCGATGGCGACGTGATGCATTTCCGCTTCAACGTTTGACAGCGCACGGACGCGCACGCAATGGGCTGGGAGTAGTTAATGAGTCCGAAAAATTTGCAGCAGGTCGAAACGCCGTGTCTCGTGCTCGAGCGCGGCAAGCTCGAGCGCAACATCGCGCGCATGCGCGATCACCTCGCCAAGCTCAAGGTGGGGCTGCGGCCGCACGTCAAGACCGCCAAAAGCTACGACGTCGCGCGCCTGGCGATCAAAGGCCAGCCAGGTGGAATCACGGTTTCGACGCTGAAGGAAGCGGAGCAGTTTTTCGCGCACGGCATCACCGACATCCTGTACGCGGTGGGCATCACCCCGAACAAGCTCGATCACGTCGCGGCTTTGCAACGGCGGGGCGCCGATATCACGATCATTCTCGACAACGTGGAATCCGCGCGGATCGTCGCCGCGCGTGGAGTCGCCCTTGGAATCAAATTCTCCGCGTTAATCGAGATCGACAGCGACGGTCATCGCTCCGGCGTCAAACCCGACGACGCCATGCTGCTCGACATCGGCCGCATCCTCGAGGGCGGCGGTACGCAGTTGCGCGGCATCATGACCCATGCGGGCGACTCGTACAACTGCGATACCGTGGAAAAAATCCGCGCGATGGCCGTGCGCGAACGCGAGGCCGTGGCGCGGTGTGCGGCGCGCTTGCGCGCGGCAGGCCTGCCCTGTCCGATCGTCAGCGTCGGCTCGACTCCGACGGCGACGTACAGCGAGGATTTGACGGGAGTCACCGAAGTGCGCGCGGGCGTTTATATGTTTTTCGACCTGGTCATGGCGGGCCTCAACGTGTGCAAGGTGGACGATATCGCCGTTTCGGTGCTGACGACGGTGATCGGTCATCAGCCGGACAAGGGCTGGATCATCACCGATGCCGGCTGGATGGCGATGTCACGCGACCGCGGCACCGCCGCCCAGAAGATCGATCAGTGTTATGGCGTCGTGTGCGATCTCGCCGGCGCACCGCTCGACGATCTACTGGTGGTGTCGACCAACCAGGAACACGGCATCGTCGGCCGCCGAGGCGGGGGCACGCTCGACGCGGCGCGCTATCCGGTCGGCACGCTGCTGCGCGTTCTGCCCAATCATGCCTGTGCTACTGCGGCCCAGCACGACCGTTACCATGTCGTCGCCGGCGATGCTCAGGTGACCGCGGTATGGCCGCGGTTTAGTGGTTGGTAATACGGCGGCAGGTAATGCAGCGGGGCGTTTCAGGGCCGCGCGAATTCGAATGCGCGCTGCGGCGCGAGCAGCGCCTCGGCGATCGCCGGAACCAGTGCAATCGTTTGGGCATCGCGATCCAGGTGCGGGTTGTATTCGACGATCTCGAGGCCGCGCAACGCCGCGTCGCCGGCATGACACGCAAGCGCGGTGACGACGTCCTTCCCGCTTAACCCGCCACGTACCGGCGAGCCGACGCCGGGGGCTTCGACCGGATCGATCGCATCGAGATCGACCGAAATTCCATAGCCCGCAGTACCGGCGCACGCGATTTCGCGGGCTTCGTGCAGGGTAGTGTCGAACCCGCGCTGTTTGACTTCGCGCATCGGGAAAATACGCACGCCGAGCCGGCGCAACAATGCCGCTTCGCCCGCTTCAAAACTGCGGACGCCGATCAGGCACACATGCCTGGGGTCGAGTCGCGCCCCGCCCGCGATGCCGGTCAGCGTCTCGTCGCCGTGGCCGAGCAGGCACGCGAGCGGCATGCCGTGCAGCTTGCCGCTTTCGGTGGTTTCCGACGTGTGTGCATCCATGTGCGCGTCGATCCAGATCAGGCCAAGCGGCTCGCGTATGGCTTGCGCAATTCCTTTCCAGGTGCCGATCGCGCACGAGTGGTCGCCGCCCAATACCAGCGGCAAGCTGCCGCGCGCCACTGCTGCTTCGGCATGGCGCGCGAGATCGCGGCAGACCTGCGCAACCGCCATCAACGGCAAGCGTGAATTGGCAGGCGAAGGCCGCACGGTGGCGCGCCAGGTCGCGCTAATGCCGGCCGCGCGCAGGCGCGGCAGCAATCCCGCCGCGCGCAACGCCGCGGGCGCGTCCGCGCAACGCGGATCGGGCGCGCCATGACCGCTGGCGGCGCCGATGATTTCTATCCTTGGTTGGTGCGGCTGCTTCATCGTGGCATGGCTCAGTGAAAGTGCTCTCTTAGAGCAGCCATGCCGCGATTCGTTCACCGGAAATCGTCTCCGGCTGGTCGATGAAGGTAGCGCACGCGGTTAATATACCGGCCGTGCGGCGAAAAGTCCCGCATCGCGGACAGAATTTGCCGCGCAGTTCACGCGCCTGTCGCGTGGATAATACAATTGCACTTGTTCCCACTCGAATGCTGCCTATGGCTTATCCCGCTCGGCTCACGCTGCCTGCCCTCGACCCCATGACCGTAGAACCAACGCACGGGTCCAATTACCCGGCGTTTTTCAAGCCGCGCGTCGCGGGGCGGTCCAAGCAACGCCTGGGCGACGCGCTGGGGCTCAAAAACTTCGGCGTCAATCTGACGACACTCAAGCCCGGGGCCGCCTCCGCGCTGCGCCACTGGCACGCGAAGCAGGATGAGTTCGTTTACATCGTCAGCGGAGAAGTTGTGCTGGTAACCGAGCGGGGCGAACAAATGCTGACGCCCGGCATGTGCGCGGGTTTCCCCGCGGGCAAGGCGGACGGCCATCATCTCGTCAATCGCTCGCCGCGCGACGTGGTTTATCTGGAAGTGGGCGACCGTATTGCGGGCGACGGGGCAACTTATCCCGACGACGACCTGGTGGCGCTGGCCCTGGAACGGGGCTGGCAATTCACGCGCAAGGACGGCACGCCTTATTAGCGGGCGGCCGCTTCGGCTTTCAGGCTGACCAGCAGCACGCCTGCGAGCACCAGCGCGGCGCCGAGGATTTGCACCGGCGTGATCGTCTCGCCGAGGATCGACCAGCCAAAAAATATGGTTAGCACGGGGCCGATCGCCGAGATCATCGCGACCTGGTTGGCGCCGATGCGCTTGATACCCTCCGCCATCAGCCAGATCGGCATCACCGTCGATATCATCGCCATCGCGACGCATAGCCAGTAAACCTTCGCCGGCTGGTCGAGCGCGGCGACCCCATGCATCAGGAAAAACTGGCCGATCGCGAAGCCGCACGCCGCGCTCGAGGCATAACCCGTGAAGCGCGCGGCGCCGACGCGCGGAATGACGCGGCCGCTGCCTATCATGTAAAACGCGTAACACAGCGCGCTCAACAGCACGAGACCGCCGCCCAGCAGGATCGCGCGCGGGTCGCTCGCGACCTGCATGTTCGCGGCAAAGACGAGCGCGATACCCGTGTAGCTCAAGCCGAGCGAAATCGCGTGATGGCGGCGAATCGCCGTTTTGAAAAACAGTGCCGACAGCAGCACGACCATGGTCGGCTGCAGAAACAGGATCAGCCGCTCAAGGCCGGCCGAAATATACTGCAGGCCGAGGAAGTCGAGATAGCTCGACAGGTAATAGCCGATGAAGCCCATCGCGACCAGCATGAGCCAGTCGCGCCTTGCCATCTGACGCGCGCTGTCGCGCGACAGCGCGGTCATCAGCAGAAAAAACGGCAGCGAAAAGAGCATGCGCAAGGCGAGCAGGGTTTCCGGATCGACCGGAAATTCCGCATACAGGATCTTGATGAAGATCGCCTTGAACGAGAAGCCGGTCGCGGCGATTACGACCAGCAGCGGCCCCCATAGCAAACGCCGGCGCGCAGAAGCTGTCGCGGGCATCAGCGGCGGCGGCAGCCGCCGAGGGTATGCCATCGGAGCGCGGAGCACGGCCCCCGTCCGCTCGCGGGCGGGGATGCGACCATGGCGATGGCGCGCATCCTGGGATTAGATTCCGCAACCCTCAACGTTTTCGTCCGCCACCCAGGATGCTGCCCAGTACTCCACGAATGATTTCCCGTCCGACCTGGGAGCCCATCGTGCGTGCCGCGCTCTTGGCGGCGGCGTCGAGTATGCCCGGCGTGTGACCGCCGCGCGGGCCGGTTTTGCCGAGCAGCACTTCGCTTAGCGTGCCGAACAGTCCACCGCCGGACGCAGGCGGGGGTGCGCCCGGCGCGACCGTGCCGCCGGAGGCGGCCTGATCGGTTTTCGCCGCGACGCGGCTCTTGAGCTTTTCGTAGGCAGATTCGCGATCGACCGTCTGCTCGTAGTGGCCAAAGATGACCGATGATTTGATGATCGCTGCGCGCTCGGCATCGCTGAGCGGCCCGATGCGCGAGGCCGGCGGCAATATGAACGCGCGTTCGACCGGCGCGGGCCGGCCCTTTTCATCGAGGAGCGAGATCAACGCTTCGCCCACGCCCAGTTCCGTAATCGCGGTGGCAGTGTCGATCCCGGGATTCGCGCGCATCGTTTGCGCGGCCGCCTTGACCGCTTTCTGATCGCGCGGCGTGAACGCGCGCAATGCGTGCTGGACCCGGTTGCCGAGCTGGCCGAGCACGGTTTCGGGGACGTCGAGCGGGTTTTGGGTGACGAAATAAAC
>Ga0207675_100002230_pt1 | contig 19264 bp, 18 predicted proteins | sample KBSSwiS42_FD_184305 | JGI IMG/M metagenome (GOLD analysis project Ga0207675, IMG submission 184305) | Switchgrass rhizosphere microbial communities from Kellogg Biological Station, Michigan, USA - KBS Switchgrass S4-2 (SPAdes) (version 2) | ecosystem: Host-associated > Plants > Roots >...
GGTCCACGGTGCCCGCGGGGTCCACGGTGCCCGCGGGGTCCACGGTGCCCGCGGGTTCCAGGGTGCCTGTGGACAGCGGCGAGCCCTCCGTTCCGCCCTGGGCTACCCTCCCAGAAGGGGCCCCTGCATCGGCGGCTGGCGTACGAGGGCGCCCCGCGTCGGTCGCGTCCACGACCAGCAGGCCGTCCTCGAGACGGATGCCGCCCGGCTCCAGGCGGCGGACCAGGCCGGAGCGGCGCGGGCCGCCCAGCAGCCGCTCGGCCAGAGTGCGGGTCTCGACCGCGGCCAGGTACTCGATCGTCCTGGCGGCGGTGTGCACGGCCGCCATCAGCCGGTCGACCGCGTCGGGACCGTCGAGGCCGAGGGCCTTGGCCACGGCCGGCTGGAGGTCGGCCCTGACCCGGTCGGTCTTGCGCCGGGTCTGGCCGTGCAGGGCCTCGCGAACGGCCAGCAGCAGCTCGCCGGCCCGCACCAGCTCGGGCCGCCCGGCCGGCCGTGGCCAGCCGGCCACCGCGGCCAGCCAGCCGACGGCGTGCAGGTCGCGCAGGCCGCCGACGTCCTGCTTGAGGTCGGGGGCGAGCACCCAGCCGGCCCGCTCGACCCGCAGGTGCCGCTCGGCCGTGACCTCGAGCAGCCGCCGGGCCAGCCGGCGGCCGTCCCGCTCCAGCCAGCGCCGCCGCCGGCCGGTCATCTCGTCCATCAGCCCGACCGGTCCGGCCACCAGCCGGGCCTCGAGCAGCGAGGTCGCGGCCTCCAGGTCGCCCTTGGCCCGCTCGATCGCCTCCTTGGGCGAGCAGACGGCGTGGCCGACCTGGAAGCCGGCGTCCCACAGCGGGTAGAGGATGCCGCGGAGGTCCTCGGGGCTGGGCCGGCGCCTGTCGTCCACCAGCACCAGCAGGTCGACGTCGGAGTGGGGCGACAGCTCGCCCCGGCCGTAGCCGCCGACGGCCAGCACGGCCACGCTGCTGCGGGGCAGGGGCACGGTGTCGACCAGGGCGGCCAGGACGTTGTCGAGGGCGGCCGCCCGGCGCCTGGCCGGTCGGCCGCCCTCGCTCAGCGTCAGCTCCGCAGCCGCCCGGACCCCGGCCAGCTCAGCGGAGCCTGCCGTCAGAGCGCATCGCCTCCCATCTCGCCGGTGCGGATGCGCAGCGTCTGCTCGACGTTCAGCACCCAGACCTTGCCGTCGCCGATGGAGCCGGTGCGGGCGCCGTCGACGATCGCCTTGACCACGTCCTCGACCGCGTCGTCATCGGCCAGGACCTCGACCCGGGTCTTGGGCAGGAGCTCGACCTGGTACTCGGCGCCACGGTAGACCTCGGTGTGGCCCCGCTGGCGGCCGAAGCCGCGGGCGTCGGTCACGGTCAGGCCCTGGACGCCGACGCCTTCGAGCGCCGCCTTCACCTCTTCCAGCTTGAACGGTTTGATGACCGCCACGACCAGCTTCATCAGCCCAGATCTCCTTGGGGCACACGGACGGTTGAGGGGGCGCGCTCGGGCGGTGCCGCGCCGGTCGGGACATGGGCGGCGGACCCGACGCCCTCGGAGAAGGCGTAGCCGACCTCCTCGTGCTGGGAGATGTCGAGCCCGGACAGCTCGTCGTCATCGGTGACCCGCAGCCCGACGACCAGGTCGACGAGCTTGAGGATCCCGAAGCTGAGGAGGAAGGAGAAGGCCAGGGTGGCCACGACGGCCACGGCCTGCTTACCGAGCAGGGTCAGGCCGCCCCCGGCCAGCAGACCGTCGGCACCGGCCTCGTTGAACGCGGTGTCGGCGAACACGCCGATCAGCAGGGCGCCGAGCATGCCGCCGACAGCGTGCACGCCCACGACGTCGAGCGCGTCGTCGTAGCCGGCCTTGTACTTCAGGCCGACCGCCCAGGAGCAGACGATGCCGGCGGCCAGGCCGATGGCCATCGAGCCCATGGGGCCGACGTAGCCGGCGGCCGGGGTGATGGCGACGAGGCCGGCGACCGCCCCCGAGGCCGCGCCAAGGGTGGTGGTCTTGCGCCGGTGCAGGTAGTCGGTGAGGCACCAGCCGAGCACGGCCGCGCCGGTGGCGGTGTTGGTGGCGATGAACGCCTGGGCGGCCAGGCCGTTGGCGGCCAGGGCGCTGCCGGCGTTGAAGCCGAACCAGCCGAACCACAGGATGCCGGCGCCGAGGATGGTCAGGGTCAGGTTGTGCGGGACGATCGCCTCCTTGAGGAACCCGCGCCGCTTGCCGATCACGATGGCGGCGGCCAGGGCGGCGAAGCCCGAGTTCATGTGCACGACGGTGCCGCCGGCGAAGTCGAGCGCGCCGAGGTCACGCAGCCAGCCGCCGGGTGCCCACACCCAGTGGGCCAGGGGCACGTACACGAGGAACAGCCACAGGGTGGTGAACAGGGCGAAGGCCGAGAACTTCATCCGCTCGGCGAAGGCGCCGGTGATCAGGGCCGGGGTGATGGCGGCGAAGAAGAGCTGGAAGACGGCGTAGGCGATGGCGGGGATGGTGGCGGACAGGTCCGGGTTGGGCTCCTGACCGACCCCGGCGAAGCCGAGCCAGTCGAGGCCGCCGATGAACTTGTTGCCGGGGGAGAAGGCCAGCGAGTAGGCGGCCAGGACCCACAGGACGGAGACCAGGCCCATGCAGAAGAAGCTCTGCATGACCGTGGCCAGGACGTTCTTGGCCCTGACCATGCCGCCGTAGAACAGCGCCAGGCCGGGGATCATGAACATCACCAGGGCGGCGGAGATGAGAACGAACGCGGTATCGCCGGAATCCAAGGCGGCACCCCTTTCTGCGTCGGAGTCGTACCGGCACGCCCAGTAGGTACAGGAGCGGTGTTGCCGGGAGGTTTCCTGGCCGTTCTGCGGCCGTAACGGATTCGGCTCGCCCTGTCCGCGGGGGTTGATAGGGTCGTGGCGGAAACTGAGGAGGTTGCCGGGTGACGCGCAGCTACCGGATGGCACGGCCCGAGGAGCACCGGGCCCTGATGGTCCAGGACGCCCAGGCGTTCGGCGACTCCACCACCAGCGTCAGCATCGACCGCTCGGTGGCCCGCACCCGGGTCGAGGAGCTGCGGGTGCTGGAGGAGGACGGGAACCGGCTCGGCCTGCTCCTGGCCCGCGGCCAGCCGGTGCGCTGGGGCGGCCGCCCGGTCCCGGCCAGCCAGGTCTCCGGGCTCTCGGTCGGGGCCGAGCACCGGGGCCGTGGGGTGGCGACCGAGCTGCTCCGGGCCTACCTGGCCGAGGTCCACGAGCGCGGGGCCGCCATCTCCACCCTGTTCCCGGCGGCCGTGCAGCTCTACCGGCGGGCCGGCTACGAGTACGCCGGCACGCTGACCCTGTACGAGGCCGCCGCCCGGCACCTGCCGGTGGGCTGGCCCGAGGGCTGGCGGGCGGTGCCCGTCCCGGCCGACGACCCGGCCCCGCTCGCCGAGCGCTTCGCCCGGGTGGCCGCCGGCCGCAGCGGCCAGATCGACCGGGAGGCCGACTGGTGGCGCCAGTTCCTGCTCGCCGACCGGGGCAGCGGGCCGCCCCAGGTCTTCCTGGTCGACGGCCCGGACGGCCCCGACGGCTGGGCGATCCTGGCCGTCAGCAGCGACGTCTCGGCCAGCGAGGTCCGCACCAGCGTCCAGGTGGTCGACTGGGGAGCGGCCAGCGAGGCCGGCTGGCGGTCGCTGCTGACCCTGGCCGCCGGCTTCTCCTCGCTGGAGGCCAGCGTCCACTGGAAGGGGCCAGACCCCGAGCCGCTGGCGCTGCTCGTGGCCGAGCAGGACATCCGCCAGCTGCGCCAGGACCGCTGGATGGCCAGGGTGGTCGACGTCCCTGGGGCGTTCGCCGCCCGGGGCTACCCGTCGGGGCTCCGCGGCCGGATCACCATCGGGGTCAGCGACGACACCTGCCCGTGGGTCGACGGCACCTGGACGATCGAGGTCGACGGCGGCGAGGGCAAGGCGGTCCGGGTCGGGGACGACGCCAGGGTCGCCACCACCGCCGCCGGGCTGGCCGCCCTGTTCGCCGGCTACCACGACCCCCGCGACCTGGCCACCCTGGGCATCGTGGACGGCCTCGACCAGGCCGACGTCGAGTTCCTCCAGGCCATGCACGCCGGCCCCAAGCCGTGGAGCCCCGACTATTACTGACGCCTACCGGCCGATCGACCCCGCCGAGCACGAGGCGGTGGCCCGGCTCATGGTCCTCGGGCTGATGGTCGGGGCCAAGGTCGACGACTACATGGAGCGCACCCGGCCCGAGGACTTCCGGGTGGTCGAGGCCGACGGCGAGATCGCCAGCCTGCTCCAGTTCGACCGCCAGGCCCAGTGGTGGCTGGGCCGGGCGCTGCCCTCGGCCCAGGTCCTCCAGCTGGCCACCCCGCCGCAGCACCGTGGGGCCGGGCACGGCGGGCGGCTGCTGGCCGGCCTGCTGGCCGAGCTGCACGACGACGGGGTGCCGCTGGTCACCCTGACCCCGAGCACCTACCCGTTCTACCGCGGGGCCGGGTTCGAGGTCGCCGGCAGCTGGACCATGTACGAGGCCAGGGCCGAGCACCTGCCCCGCCGCACCGCCCCCTACCGGGCCCGGCCGGTCTCGCTCGACGACCCGGCCGAGCTGGCCGAGGTCTACCGGCGGGTCGCCCCCTCCCGCCACGGGGCTCTCGAGCGGGGCGAGCGGTTCTGGCGCCGGCTGGCCCGGCGCGGCAAGGACAAGACCATGGCCGCCTTCGTGCTCGACGGCCCCGACGGCCCTGCCGGCTGGGCCGTGGCCACCCTCGAGTTCCGGCCCGACCCGGCGCCCTTCCAGACCCGGGTCGAGGTCGCCGACTGGGGTTGCCTGCCCGGCGCCGACGCCGCCCTGTTCGCCCTGTTCGCCGGCTACGCCTCCATGAACGGCATGGTCGCCTGGAGCGGCCCCGACCCCGACCCGGCGGCTATCTACGCCCTCGAGGACCGCTTCGCCCACCTGGTCGACCGCTGGCACTGGATGCTGCGCCTGGTCGACCTGCCGGCCGCCCTCCAGGCCCGCCCCTGGCCCTCCGGCGTGGCCGGCCGGGTCGAATTCCGGGTCGACGACCCGCGCTGCCCCTGGAACACCGGCAGCTGGCGCCTGGAGCTGGAGGGCGGTCAGGCCCGGGTCGAGCGGGCCCCGTCCCCGGCGGCGGCGTCCGTCGCGGCCCCGACGGCCGACATCCGCGGCCTGGCCTCACTGTTCACCGGCTTCGCCACCCCCGACGACCTGGTCAGGGCCGGCCTCGTCAGCGGCTTCGACCCCGGCGCCGTCGAGCTCCTCCGGGCCGCCTTCGCCAGCCCACGGCCCTGGACGGCCGAGTTCTACTAGCTGGTCCAGCGGGCCAGCTGCTGGCGGACCACGGCGATCACGACCACGGTGGCCAGGAGGTGGAACAGCACCAGGCCGAGCTGCCTGGCCGTCGAGACGTCGATCGAGAAGGCCGGCAGGGCCGACAGCGCCCCGAAGGCCACGGCCAGGATGGCCCACAGGCGGACGCCCGAGGGTCCCCGGCGGGTCAGCAGCCACAGGACGACGGCGCCGACCAGGCCCGAGGACGCGGTGATGAAGAGCACGGCGCTCAGCGGCAGGGAGGTCAGCTCGGTGCCGCCGGGCCGGCTCGGGATCTGGAGCCCGACGTCGAGGACCTGCTGGAGCAGGACCCAGGTGAGGCCGTTGACGACGACGGCGGCGAGGGCGGCGAGCAGGCCGGCCTGCCAGACGGGGCCGGCGGGCAGGGCGGTGCGGGACGGGGTGCCGGTGGGCGCCTCGGTCATACGGACCTCCTGAGGGTCGATAGTTTAGATCGTCAACTATCGAGCCAGCCAAGGGATTCCCGGAGGAGAGTCTCGGCGATCTGGACCGCGTTGAGGGCGGCCCCCTTGCGCAGGTTGTCGGCCACCGACCAGAAGAGCACGGCCCGCGGGTCGGTCAGGTCGGCGCGAATGCGGCCCACGAACACCCCGTCAGTGCCGGCGCACTCCAGCGGGGTCGGGTAGCGGCCGGCGTCGGGGTCGTCGACCACGGTCAGGCCGGGGGCGGCGTCGCAGCCGGCCCGGAACGCCTCCAGGTCGACCGGGTCCCGGCAGACGGCCCGCACCGACAGCGAGTGGCCGACCAGCACCGGCACGCGCACACAGGTCGGGTGGGAGGCCAGCTCGGGCAGGCCGAGGATCTTGCGCGGCTCGTCACGCAGCTTCAGCTCCTCGACCGTGTAGCCCGACTCGGTGAAGCCCATGCACTGGGGGACGACGTTGAAGGCGATCGGTCGGGGGAACACCTGGCCCTCGGGCAGCGACTCGGGCCGGCCGCCCCGTCGCAGCAGCTCGCGGTCGCCGACCAGCTTGGCCGCCTGCTCGAGCAGCTCGTCCATGCCCTTCTGGCCCGACCCGCCGGCCGCCTGGAACGAGGTCGGGGTGATCGACTCGAGGCCGAACCGGTCGCGCAGCACGGCCAGCACCGGGGTCATGGCCAGGGTGGTGCAGTTCGGGTTGGCCACGATGCCGAGCGGGTGGTCGGCGGCCGCCTCCGGGTTGACGTCGGCGTCGACCAAGGGGACATCCGGGTGCATCCGCCAGGCGCTGGAGTTGTCGACCACCACGGCGCCCCGCTCGGCCGCGACCGGTCCCCATTCCCTGGACACGCCGCCTCCGGCGGAGAAGAAGGCCAGGTCGGCGCCGTCGAACACCTCGGGGGCGAGGGCCAGGACCTCGACCTCCTCGCCGCGCACCGGCAGCCGGCGCCCGGCCGAGCGGGCCGAGGCGACCAGCCGGACCTCGCCGACGGGCAGCTCCCGCTCGGCCACCAGCGTCCGGAGATCCTCCCCGACCGCCCCGGTGGCCCCGACGATGACCACTGTGGGATAGCTGATCCCCATCAGCGGACCACCGGCAGCTCGGCCGTGCCGTCGGGGTGCTCGTGGCGGAACTCGGCCTCGTCGGACAGGTGGAAGCGGTCGTGGATGGCCCGCACGGCCACGCCGACGTCGCTGGAGCGGATCACGCACGAGATGCGGATGGTCGAGGTCGAGATCATCTCGATGTTGACCCCGGCCTCGGCCAGGGCGTCGAACATCGCCGCCGCCACCCCCGGGCTCGACTTCATGCCCGCCCCGACCAGGGACACCTTGGCGATGTCGGAGTCGGCCACCACCTCGGCCGCGCCGACCTCGTCCTGGAGGCCCTTGAGCACGGCCATGGCCCCGGTCAGGTCGGCCTTGGGGACGGTGAAGGAGATGTCGGTGGTGCCGCCGTGGGAGACGTTCTGGACGATCATGTCCACGTTCACGCCGTGCTCGGCGATGCCGCGCATCACCCGCGCGGCCACCCCTGGCTTGTCCGGCACCCGGACCAGGGTCACCTTGGCCTCCGAGGTGTCGTGTGGCACCCCGGAGACGATCGCCTTCTCCATCCGTCTGTCCTCCTCGCGAACCCAGGTCCCCGGGGCGTTGGTGAAGCTCGAGCGCACGTGCAGGACCATGCCGGTGCGCCGGGCGTACTCGACGCAGCGCAGCATCAGCACCCTGGCCCCGCAGGCGGACAGCTCCAGCATCTCCTCGTACGAGACCATGTGGAGCTTGCGGGCCTCCGGCACCACCCGCGGGTCGGCGGTGTAGACCCCGTCGACGTCGGTGTAGATCTCGCACACCCCTGCCCCAAGGGCGGCGGCCAGGGCGACCGCGGTCGTGTCCGACCCGCCCCGCCCCAGCGTGGTCACGTCCCTGGAGGTCGACACCCCCTGGAACCCGGCCACGATCACCACGTTGCCCTCGGCCAGGGCGTCGCTGATCCGCCCGGCCCGCACGTCGAGGATGCGGGCCTTGCCGTGCAGGGTGTCGGTGATGATGCCGGCCTGGGAGCCGGTGAACGACTTGGCCGTGACCCCGAGGTCGGCGATGGCCATGGCCAGCAGCGACATCGAGATGCGCTCCCCGGCGGTCAGCAGCATGTCCATCTCACGAGGCGGCGGGTCGGGCGAGACCCTCCTGGCCAGCGCGATCAGGTCGTCGGTGGAGTCGCCCATGGCGGACACGACCACCACGACGTCGTTCCCGGCGAGGCGTGAGGCGACCACACGCTCGGCAACGCGACAGATCCTGGACGCGTCACCGACCGAGGTGCCCCCGTACTTCTGGACGACCAGTGCCATCGGCGTTCCTTGCAGCGACTGCAGACGGGCGGGTCCAGCCTACCAACCCGCCGCCCCGCCATTTCACCCGATGCGCAACCGCAACCCCACCGCGACCCGGAGAGGAGGGTGGTCCGAGCGAGGAGTTGCTCCGCCATGCCCAGCCGTGCCGTGGTCTGGTTCCGCAGAGACCTCCGGGTGACCGACCACCCGGCCCTCCTGGCCGCCCTGGACGCCGCCGAGGAGGTCGTCCCCGTGTTCGTGGTCGACCACATGGCGGGCCGCAACCGCGCCCTGGCCCGCTACCAGGAGGCCTCTCGGCGTCCCTGACCTCGGCCGGTATCCGGTTGTGACTAGCGAGGGCTCGGGCCGGCCCCCGGTGTGCGCCACGCGGCGGAGCTACACCGGCATCTCGCGGCGGCCGGCGAAGGCTCGGCCGAGGGTGACCTCGTCGGCGTATTCGAGGTCGCCGCCGACGGGGAGGCCGCTGGCGATGCGGGTGACCCGGACGCCGAGGGGGTTGAGGAGGCGGGCGAGGTACATGGCGGTGGCCTCGCCCTCGATGTTGGGGTTGGTGGCGAGGATGACCTCGCGGATGGAGTCGGGCTCCAGGCGGCTCAGCAGCTCGCGGATGCGGAGGTCGTCGGGGCCGATCCCCTCGATCGGGCTGATGGCCCCGCCCAGGACGTGGTAGCGGCCGCGGAACTCCTGGGTCCGCTCGATCGCGACCAGGTCGCGGGGCTCCTCGACCACGCAGACCAGGCTGGGGTCGCGGCGCGAGTCCTTGCAGATGCGGCACAGGTCCCCCTCGGCCACGTTCCAGCAGACGCGGCAGAAGTGCACCCGTGCCTTGACCTCGGTGATGGCCCTGGCCAGCCGCTCGGCGTCGACCGGCTCGACCTTGAGGATGTGGAAGGCCAGCCGCTGGGCGCTCTTGGGACCGATGCCGGGCAGCCTGCCCAGCTCGTCGATCAGGTCCTGCACGGGGCCTTCGTACATCGCCTAGATCCCCAGGCCGGGTGGCAGCCCCATGCCCTGGGTGATACCGCCGAGCCGCTCCGCGGCCAGGTCCTTGGCCTTGCGCAGGCCCTCGTTGACGGCGGCGGTGACCAGGTCACCGAGCATCTCGACGTCGTCGGGGTCGAGCGCGTCCGGGTCGATCGAGACCGACTCCACCGTCTGGTCGCCCTTGACCCTGGCCGTGACCACACCACCGCCGGCCGTCCCCTCGACGACCTCCTCGGCCAGCTGGGCCTGGGTGTCCTCCATCTCACGCTGCATCTTCTGCAGCTGCTTGAGCATCTGGTTCGGGTTGAACCCGCCTCTGGGCATGCCCATTGCGCTACCGCCCTTTCCTGGCGCCCCGGCCTCCGCCCTTGCCGGAGTCGTTCGGGCGCTCCTCGATGACCTTCCCGCCGAGCTCCTTGGCGGCCCAGTCTGCCACCGCGCGGGCGTCGGCATCGGCGTCCATCGGGCGGCCCTCGTCGTTGGCCGGGTCGACCTCGAACTCGACCACCTCCTCGGGCGCGGGCGCCGGCCCTGAAGCGGGCGGTGGGTCGGGGTCCTCGGGGCCGGCGTGCTCGCCCACTACCACCCGGGTCTCGAGGCCGCCGCCCAACACCGCCTCCAGCACGCCGTCCACCTGCCGGCTGCGGCCGGCCAGCGCCTCGGCCTCGAACTTCCGGTCCTTGGGCAGCTCGACGACCAGCTGCCGGCCTTCGAGGGCGACCGGCCGGCCGTGGCCGAGGAAGCTGGCCGTCACCCGGCTCGCCGCCTGCACCCGTTCCAGTACCAGGGGCCAGGACCGCCGCACCAGGTCGAGGTCGACCGGGACCCGGGCCGGCGCCTCGGCCGCACCCCAGCCGGCCTCCTCGGCCGGCGGCTCGGCCGCCCGCTCCTTTGCCTTTGGCCTGGGCTTGGGCCTGGCCTCGGCGGCCGGGGCCGCGTCCGGCGGCGCCTCCGGCCGGTCCTGGCCCGGCGAGGCCGTGGCCGGGGCCGCCTTGGCCGACCCGGATCCATGGGCCGCCGTGGCCGGGGCCGCCTTGGCCGACCCAGAGACGTGGGCCGTCGCGGACGGAGCCGACCTGGCCGGGGCCGGGCGGGTCGCGGGCTCGGCCACCGCGGGACCCGGGGCGGCTTGCGTCGGAAGCTCGGCGCCGGCGATGGAGAGCCGGCGCTCCAGGCGCTCGATCCGGGCCAGCAGGGCCTCGGCGTCCAGCGAGGCCTCGGGAACGGCCGCCCTGGCCAGGCCGATCTCGACGACCAGGCGCTGGTCGGTGGCGGTGCGCAGGTCCAGGTACAGGTCGCCGACGATGGTGACCATGCGGCCCAGCTCACCCGGCCCGAACCGCTCGGCCTGGGCGGCCAGGCGCTCCCTGGTCTCGGCGGTCACGTCGACCAGGGTGGTCGACTGCGGCGCGACCCGCAGCACGTACAGGTCGCGCAGGTGCTCCAGGGCCTCGCGAGTGAACTGGTGCAGGTCGTGGCCGGCGTCGACCACCCGCTCGACGCAGGCCAGCACGTCGGCCACCCGATGGGCGGCCAGGGCCTCGGCCAGGTCGAAGCGGAGCTCGACCGGCAGCGCGCCCAGCACCTGGGCCACGTCGGCCAGGGTCACCTTGGGCCCGGCGAAGGTCAGCACCTGATCGAGCCGCGAGAGGCCGTCGCGGTGGGAGCCGTCGGCCGCCCTGGCCACCAGCTCGAGCGCGGCCGGCTCGATGTCGACCCCCTCGGCCTCGCAGATCCTGGCGAAGTCCTGGACGAGGGCGGCCGTGCGGATGCGGCGGAAGTCGTGGCGCTGGCAGCGCGACCGGATGGCCTCGATCACCTTGTGGGGCTCGGTGGTGCAGAAGATGAACCGCACATGCTCGGGCGGCTCCTCCAGCACCTTCAGCATCGCGTTGAAGCCCTGGGTGGTGACCATGTGGGCCTCGTCGATGATGTAGACCTTGAAGCGGGCCGCGGCCGGGGCGTAGCTGGCCTTCTCGCGCAGGTCGCGGGCGTCGTCGACCGACCCGTGGCTGGCCGCGTCGATCTCGGTCACGTCCAGGTTGGTCCCGTCGGTGATCGAGACGCAGGCGTCGCAGACGTTGCACGGTTCGGGGGTCGGGCCCTTGACGCAGTTGAGCGCCTTGGCCAGGACCCGGGCGGTCGAGGTCTTGCCCGTCCCCCTGGTCCCGCAGAACAGCATCGCGTGGTGGACCTGACCGGTCTGGATGGCGTTGACCAGCGTCCCCGTCACGTGGTCCTGGCCCACGATGTCGTGGAACGTCTGCGGGCGGTATTTGCGGTACAGGGAGATGTAGGCCATGGGAGGCCAAGGCTACCCCAGCCCCCAGACCGCCGGGGGGCAGATGGGTGGACCGTGCACCTGCCGTCGAATCCGTCGCCCGAAGCGCTTGCACGAGCCGGTGGCTCGGGCCCGGCACGCCCGCGGCACCCGTCAGTGCCCGCTTAGCGCTGCTTCCTCCCGGACCTGACGCGATTCACAGGGTGACGTTGCGCGGGACCTGACCGTCAACACTCCGTGCTCGGCGCTCTCTTCGGACTCGGACCCTCGGGCAGGAATTCAGCCCCGCTAGAGCGGATTGCGGGTACAGGGCACCGCTAGCTCCCCACCTAGCACGGTCCACCACGGAGCCTACCCGCCCACCCCGCCCCCCGCCAACCTGAACAAGGACGGTGGGGCGCGGCCATCGCCAGCTGCCTGCTCGTGCTGGCGGGCAACGTGCAGGTGATCGACGCCATCGATGGCGCAACCTGGAGTGACACCCAGGCCAGCCAGCTCGGCCCGGCGAGACCCGGCTTCGAGTCGGGTCATGACCTGGCAGCGCTTGGCGCCTGGGGTGCGGTGCTCGCGACGATCCTGGCGGCGGGGCTGCTGTGGCGGCGGCAGTTGGTCTCTGCCAAGGTCGCGGCGGCAGCGGCCATGGTCAGCCTCGTGGTTCCCTACTTCATCGCTCCGGGCGCTGGCGTGGTCGTCTTGGCGGTCTCGGCAGCAGTGGTGCGCTCACGACGTGATCTGCGACTCGCACCGAGCAGCTTCGCCACTCCCAGCTGATGGTGCTGCGGTGGTCGCCCGCAGTGGACAAGGCCCGCGCCGGGGGATCAGGCCGCACGGCTGCTCCGCTGCGTCAACGGCGCAAGAAGCCCAGCACGTCGTCCTCGAACCTGCGCTTGTGGGTCTTGGCGACCGCATGGCCGACCCCGTCATAGAGCCGCAGCGTGGCCTGCGGGATCCGTTCGGCGGTCTCACGAACGATCGGGTCGGGGTAGAAGAAGTCCCGGCTGCCGGCGACCACCAGGGTCGGCGCGGCGATCCTGGCCAGCGCATCGGTCGCGTCATGGCCCAGATCCGCCTCGATGGTGGCGATGTAGTCCGACGCGTCGTCAGGTTCCTTCATCAGGCGCTTGCCGAGCAGCTTCACCACGCCCTGGCCGAAGCGTCCAAAGTCCATGTGGTTGGCGATGTCTGCCTGGGCCTCGGCCGCCCTGCCGTGGGCGGCCTTGTCGCGGGCCGCTCGCAGCAACGCCTTGGCGTCCTCCCCCAGCCGGCAGCCGGTGTCGCTCAAGACCAGCCGGCGAACCAGCTCGCCGTGGTCGGCCGCCACGTACTGGGCAACCTCACCACCGGTCGAGAAGCCGATGACGTCGACCGGCCCGTCGAACCTGGCCCCGATCCAGCTGGCGTAGTCCTCGGCCATGTCGCGGGTGGTATAGCCGGCCGGCAAGCCCGGCCGTCGTCCCACCTGGTGGACGGTGTAGTCACTGGTGTAGCGCTTGTGGGCCCACCCAAGCAGCCGCAGGGCACGCCCGGTCGGGGCCTTGTTCTCCAGGGTGAGACCTTCCAGGATGACCAGCGTTTTCGGGCCGCCAGCAATACGAGCGTGCGGCAGCTCGACCATGGATTGGCCGGTAGGCATCTAGGGACCTCCTAGGGCGGTGCCCGATCGTCTCACCCGTCCCCCGGCTTGGCCATAGACATAGTCGTCGCGAAGGGGCTGCTCGGTTTCTTCCACCGGCGACCTCCGATCCCCCTAAGAAGGCTGATCCTGGTGCTAGATGAGCATCCCCCGCTGCTCCCGCACCTCAAGACCTCGCTCGTTCCGCTACAGCAGGATTCCTGCTGTATGGCGGCCGGGTCGAATAGCTTGGCGACTGCTCGTATGCGCAGTGCGCTTGGATCTATCTCCTTGCGCCTGATGCCGGGATTGTTCAGACTACGCCCGTAGTTTCGGTGGGGATTAAGGTGGATGCGGGGGAGGGCTCGGTGCGTGATCTGGCGGCATCTACCTTACGCGTCGTCGCGATCGCCTGTGGTCATACGTCCGCATCGCGTTATTTGGTCTTCTGATCCTTTGGTTCACCAGCATTCTGGCGTTTCCCGTCTCCAAGGTAGACGACGAGAATGTTCCTTCATGGGTTCGCGTTGGGGTGCTCACCCTCTTTGTCATGATCCTCGCAATCCTTGTCAACTACATGGCGAGACCCACGACCAGGACAAGAGCGCTGCAATACTTGATGCGCGGTGGTGACTACGGTTGGCTGTCTCCGTTACTATGGGCGGCAGCCATCTTCTTCTTCACAACGGTCATATTCTCCGCAGTGACTCAATTGCTGTGGGAGTGGAGGGTCGTGGACATATCCGACCCTTCATGTACAACGCCTTGTGCTCTCACACCCGACAACTTCTTCAATTTCTACACGTGGCACTTCCTGGAAAGCATTCCGCTCTTCAAAGTCAATGAGACGCTTCAGTTGAAAGAGCCGCTGGTGTATCGAGGTGCGGCGGCTGGATGGCTCGTCGTGGCCTTCAAGGTCGCCGTGATCCTACCGCTTATTCAAGCGATTCGAAGTTACTGGAAGCTACGCTCGGATCTGCCAAGTCTACGAATCGATGCCTGGCCCCGCATCGTGCATGAGGGCGAGAAAGTCACGATCAGATGGACACCAAGCGAACCGCCAGTCGGCTACGTATTCGACGCCTACATCGAGGAACCAGGTATCGGTCAACGGGAAGCCGAAGCGGCCTCCACCAATGAAGATCTGTCGAGAGAGCAGGCGGCGACCAACCTGCTTGTCGGCGCGGGATGGAAGCTTTGGCTAGAGGGAGAGACCAAGACTTCAGCCGAATACGCCGCGCCTCGGGCAGGGAGCTATCGATTCCAAGCGCGCTGGCGCAAGACAGCGGAGAATCGAGCGCAAGCATCCAGTACTCCCCGGACGGTCAGGATTGTCGTCAAGCAAGTGCACTCAAACGAGCGACGGGTCAATTCGAGCCAGTAGGTCGAACGCTTGGTGTCCTGTTCCCTTGTTCCGCCAGGGTCTGGGGGCGCCGGCATGGCCGATGGATGCCCGACAGCCTGCGGGATGACGGGGAACCCGCAGGTGGATGACCTCGTTCGTGGCGGAGGCTGAGGGGTTCGAACCCTCGAGGGAGTTGCCCCCCTACACGCTTTCCAGGCGTGTGCCTTCGACCGCTCGGCCAAGCCTCCGCCGGGCAGTCTAGCCAGCCTCGGCGTTCCCGGCTACGCGGTGGAGCGGCCGGTAGGTGATCGCGCCCACGGCGGTCCGGCCCTACGGAGGAGCGGTGGAGATCGACAGCAGGACTCCGGCCATGATGAGACCGAACCCGCCGAAGATCGCCCACAGCCCCCTGGTGTCCCACTCCTCGCCCAGCTTCTTGGCCCTGACGAAGGCCGTCAGGACGACCCCGGCGACGATGCTGGCCAACCCCAGGAGGGTCAACAAGGACGAGATCACCCGCCGGACTCCTTCCTTCGCCTTCTGGTGCCTTTGCGGCAGTCTCGCGCATCGCCCGCACGAACGCGCTAGGTGACCGCTTTGCCGACCTTGAGCAGCCCCGTGTGCCGGATCGGGTGGAAGTTCACCGGAGGGCCGCCGGTGTGGGTGGCCGCTACCGCCATGGCCGGTCCGGTCCCGTTCCTGCGGTAGAAGATCTCCACGTGGCCCGAGTAGAACAGCAGGTCGCCCGTCCGGGCGTACTTGAGCGACGTGCCGGTCGTCCACTGCCGCATCTGGGTCGAGGTCCGGACAGGAAGGTTGATGCCTGCCCACCGGTAGGAGGCGACGACCAGGCCGGAGCAGTCGAAGCAGTCGGGGCCGGTGCCGCTGTAGCAATAGGGCTCTCGCTGGGCGACCTGGATCTCGGCGTAGCGGTTGACCGCCGTTCGGATCCGATGCTCGGCGGCGGCCGACACGTTGATGGCGGCCGCCTTGGCCTTTGGCGTCAGGAAGGTCTGGTCGGCGATGAACAGCGCGGCCACCACGACGGCGACCACGAGCAACTTGCAGCGCATGGGGGGATTTCCTCTCCGGTAGGGGGGTTCGGAGGGCGGAGGGAAGGCTACCCCGGTCTATGCGCTGTTGTCCAATTCGTTGGATTCTGCAGTCTCGCCAGACTCAGCAGTGTCGTCTGGAGATGCAGCGTCGTCAGACTCTGCATTGTCGTCAGACTCTGCAGTCTTGTTGGGTTCTGCTGGCTGGAAGGAGGCTCGCCCGCGCGGGCGCGGACCCGGATTCAGGTCGTCGGGGAGGCGCCGCGCGGGTGCGGGTGCGATCCCGGAGGCGTCAGCCGGGTCCCCCGCTGCAACGCCGCGGCGTCCGCGCCGATGGATGGCGGCAAGGATGGGATTCGAACCCATGGATGCCTTGCGACATCAACGGTTTTCGAGACCGCCCCATTCGTCCACTCTGGCACCTTGCCGTGGTGGAGTATAGCGGCGGGGGGTGAAGAAGGAGCGCAGCAGGGCGGCGCTCTCGGCGGCCAGGACGCCGCGCTGGACCTCGACCCGGTGGGGGAGGCGGGGGTCGCGGACGAGGTCGAACAGGGAGGTGACGGCGCCGGCCTTGGGATCGTCGGCGCCGAAGACGAGGTTGGCGACGCGGGACTGGACGAGGGCGCCGGCGCACATGGGGCAGGGCTCGAGGGTGACGACCAGGGTGCAGCCGTCCAGGCGCCAGGTGCCGAGGGTGGCGGCGGCGGCGCGCAGCGCCTCCAGCTCGGCGTGGGCGGTGGGGTCGGCACGCTGCTCGCGGCGGTTGTGGCCGCGGCCCAGCTCGGTGCCGTCGGGGGCGACCACGATGGCGCCGACCGGGACGTCGCCGTGGTCGACGGCGGCGGCGGCCTCCTCGAGGGCGGCCCGCATCCAGTGCTCGGCGGTGGTGGCGTCGGTCATGCGCCCACGATGACGGGTGGGGACGACGCGGCGCCATACGGAGATGGTGGACAGTGCAACCATCCTGCTTGACTAGACCATGCAGCCCACAAGGCCCAGGAAGGCTAGACCGAATGGTCCAACTTGCGTTTAGGCCTCGACGGCGCCCACCCGCTCCGGGGAGACTGCGCCCCGCAAGGGGGGGCACCAAGGGGGGGCCCGACCTCGCCGAGGCGATGGGCAGCGGTTCAGTTCGCGAAGCGGACTCCGCGGCTCATCGCCTCGGTGCGTTCCGGGCGTGTTTCCTATGCTTACGGGGATGAGCGAGCCGGAGCTGGACTTCATCGCCGGGGCGACCGCGACCGAGATCGCCGACAGCATCGAGCGCGCCGTCCGCCAGGCCCGGCTCGGGCCGGGCGACCGGCTCCCCCCCATCCGCCAGCTCGGCCTCCGGCTCGGGGTCAGTCCGACCACGGTGGCCGCCGCCTACGGGCGGCTGCGGGCCAGGGGCGTGGTCACGGCCAGGGGCCGCGGGGGGACGGCCGTCGCCGGCCGGCCGCCACTGCCTGTCGGTGGGCTGCCGGCCCTGCTCCCGCCGGGCGTGCGCGACCTCACCCACGGGCGGGCCGACCCGGCATTGCTCCCACCGCTGGACCCGGCCCTCGCCCAGGTCGACCGCCGCCACCATCTCTATGGCGAGGACCCGGTCCTGCCCGAGCTGGCCGCCCTGGCCACCTCCCAGCTCGAGGCCGACGGCGTGCCGGTGGCCGGGCTGGCCGTGGTCGGCGGGGCTCTCGACGGGGTCGAGCGCATCCTCCAGGCTCACCTGCGCCCCGGGGACCGGGTGGCCGTCGACGACCCCGGGTTCCCGCCGGCCCTCGACCTGATCCGGGCCCTGGGGCTGCGACCCGAGCCGGTGGCGGTGGACGACGACGGCCCGCTGCCCGACGGGCTCGCCGGCGCGCTGGCCGCCGGCAGCGGGGCGTTCGTGACCACCCTGCGGGCCCAGAACCCGACCGGGGCCGTGGCCACCCCGGCCCGCGTCGAGGAGCTCCGCCGGGTCCTCTCCGGGCATCCCGAGGTGGTGGTGGTGGAGGACGACCATGCCGGCCCGGTGGCCGGCGCTCCCGGGGTCACCCTTGCCGGCGACGGCCGCCCCCACTGGGCACACGTCCGCTCGGTGTCCAAGTGGCTCGGCCCCGACCTGCGCCTGGCCGTGCTGACCGGCGACCCCGGGACCGTCGCCCGGGTCCAGGGCCGCCAGCTCGTCGGCACGGGCTGGGTCAGCCACGTGCTCCAGAGCCTGGCCGTGGCCATGTGGTCGGCGCCGGGCGGGGCGGTCCTGCTCGAACGGGGCCGCGAGACCTACCGGCGGCGGCGGGAGGCGCTGGCCGCCGAGCTCGGGGCCAGAGGGATCATCGCGCACGCCCGGTCGGGGATGAACGTCTGGGTTCCCGTGGCCTCCGAGGGCGTGGTCACCGGGCGGCTGCTGGACACCGGGTGGGCGGTTCTGGCCGGCGAGCGGTTCCGGCTCCGCAGCCCGCCCGCGATCCGCGTTACCGTGTCAACGCTCGATGTCGCCGAGGCCGGCCGGCTCGCCGGCGACATCGAGGCCGCCATGGCGCCCCGGCGCCGGACCCGGCTCGCCTGAGCAACGCGCCGGCCAGATGGAGGTAGGACCGACGACGGGAGCTGCGTGGTTAGTTGCCGCTTCAGGGGTAAGACCGGGCTCTGGATGTTTGTTCTCGCAAGCCTGGCCCCCGGCCCCTAGGATCGACCAACAACGCGGCGCTGGAGGACGCGATGACGCTACCAACGATTGAGCAGGCCCGCTCCTGGCGGGGCCTGACCCTCGTAGCCACCGACGACGAGCCGGTGGGCAGGATCGAGGCCATCTACGTGGACCGCACGACCAGGCAGCCGGAGTGGGCACTGGTGCACACCGGCCTGTTCGGCAGCTCGCGCACCTTCGTGCCGCTGGCCGACGCCGCCCAGCGGGGCGACACCGTGCAGGTCCCCCACGAGACCTCGGTGGTCCGCGAGGCTCCCCGGCTGGAGCAGGACACGGAGCTGTCCGAGGAGGACGAGGCCCGCCTGTACGCCCACTACGGCATCCGCTACACGACCGAGGCGTCCTCCAGCGGCCTGCCCGCCGGCGAGACCGCCTCGGGCGACGGCGGCACAGCGCCTGCCGGCGCTACGGCGCCGGCGACCGACGCCACCACCGAGCTGCCGCCCTCCTCCCGGCTCCAGGCCGACGCGCCGGCGGTCGCCGGGGTCGCCCCGGGGACGGCCCAGACGGCGGCCGTCCCGGCCGCCGGGAACGGCCGGGGCAAGCAGGCGGCCGCCGCCGGGTTCGGCGCGGTCGTCCTGGCCGCGATCGCGGCCGGGGTGGCCGTGCTGCAGCGCCGGCGGCGCCAGCCGCCGAGCCTCGGCGAACGGGTCGGCCAGGTCGGCCGCGAAGCCGCCGACGCCCTGACCCGGGCGGCCGACGAGCTCCGCCGCCAGGCCGTCGCCGCCACGAGCGGCGGCGGCGAGGGCGCGCGCAAGGCCGCCAAGGGCGGCAAGCGGGCCGCCCGCCGGACCGCTCGCACGACCGAGCGCGCCGGGCGCGGGGCGGCCGACGCCGCCCTCCGGGCCGCCCAGGTCGCGGCCGTCACCAGCCTGGCCGCCGCCGCGACCACCGGGCGAGCCGCTCGCGAGGCCGCCCGCAAGGGCGCCAAAGCCGGGCAGGACGCGGCTGAGGAGGGTGGCCGCAAGGCTGCGCAGGCCGCCGCCGCGGGCGGGATGGCCGCCGCCGAGGGGGGCCGCCGGGCCGCGCGCAAGGCTGCCCGCAAGGCCGAGGGGGGCCGCCGGGCCGCGCGCAAGGCTGCCCGCAAGACCGCGGCCAGCACGACCGCCGCCGCCGAGGGCAGCCGGCGGGCGGCAAAGCAGGCCGGCGAGGAGGCGGCGGCCGCGGTGGCCGCTGCCGGGGCG